>Ga0307508_10000756_pt1 | contig 38283 bp, 32 predicted proteins | sample 9_EM_MG_FD_203089 | JGI IMG/M metagenome (GOLD analysis project Ga0307508, IMG submission 203089) | Populus trichocarpa ectomycorrhiza microbial communities from riparian zone in the Pacific Northwest, United States - 9_EM | ecosystem: Host-associated > Plants > Roots > Unclassified | place... | reverse complement strand
TTCTGGCCGATGAGCTGGAAGGCGACGCCGTTCTCGTCGGCCGCGGTGATCCGGTACGAGCCCACCGCGGAGGCCTTGCCGCGCTCGTCCACCTGGAACGTCGCGATCTTGCGCTGCCCGGTGGAGCCGGACCCGGCGTACGCGGTCACCGTCTCGCCCGGGGCGAAGCCCGCGACGTAGAAGCTCAGCGTGGTGCCCGCCCGGCCGCCGAAGGCGCTGGGCTCGGCGGACGGGGAGTACGGCAGCACCGTGAATCCCGAGCGCACCACGGCCCGGCTCTGGTCGCCGATCGCCATCAGCGTCTGCCGTCCCTTGAGCCCGAACGGCACGTTGAACGCCACGTCGCGGATCTGCCCCATGCCGTTCGCCTGGGCGGTGAAGGCGGGCAGCCCGCTGTTGCGGTTGATGTAGACCAGCACTCGCTCGCCGGGCGCGAACTTGTTGGCGGACAGCGTGATCCGCTGACCGGCCTTGAGCGCGTACGGCTTGGACTTCATCGACGGGTACATGGCCAGCATCTGGAACGGCGCGGTGGCCGTGGTCTTGCTGCGCTTGCCCACCAGGACCAGCGTGCTGTTGCCGGTCGGGGCGACCCCGACCTTGATGTCCGCACGGCCCACGCTGCCGCCGCTGTCGGTGCGCAGCGTGGTGACGGGGACGCCGGTGGTCCGTCCCCAGAACACGTCGATCCCCTCACTGGGCCGGAAGCCATGGGCGCTGACCGAGACGACGTCGCCGGGGCGGCCGACCATCTTGTTGATCCGCGCGGTGCCGACCGCGCCGCCGGTGATCACCTTGGCCTCCGCCGCGTTGGTGCTGCCGCGCTGCTGGGCGACGAGGGTGGCGGGCCGGCCGCTGTTGGACTCGGGCACGGTGAACCGGGCGTAGATCGATCCGTAGCGGTCGGTCTTGACGCTGCCGATCGCCCGGCCCTTGGTGTCCGTCGCCCGCGCCTTGAGCAGCAGGTCCACGGTGGACTTCTTGCCGAAGCCGCCGCCCTCGACCGTCGCCTTGCCGCCGGGGGTCACCAGGCCCGGGTTGAGCACGATGATCGGGCCGGACGCCTGCGGGATGCGCTGGTTGCCCAGCTTGATGGTCTTGGGCTGCTTGGGCGGCCGTACCTCCTGCCGCTCATGCGGGTGCCCCTTCTTCGGGGCGCCGCCGCCTGCGTTGCCGGTGGTGTCGAGGGCGCCACCGAAGCCACCGCGCGCGATCACCTGCACGAGCGATCCGACGATCGCGAAGACCACGAGAGCGAGCAGGACCGTCTTCCAGGTGATCTTCTTCTTGTTCTTGTTGCCAGGGTCTTTCCCGGCCGGGGATTTCTCCTCGTACTCGGGAACATCCCTGTCCTCCGGAACATCATCCCAGTCGTCGTACTCAGGCATGGCCTTCACCTCCTCTTCCCGCGGCTATTGCACCCGGTAGATTTCGAGCTTGATATTGCCCTTGGTGTCCGACCAGACCCGGTCGGAATTCTGCAGGGCCTTGAGAATCCAGTTCTCGCGCCCGTCGGCGTTGTTTGTGGCCATCGACTTGCGCATCTTGTTCGACAGGATGATGTAGTCGATGTTCTGCCATCTCTTTTTGAATAGCTTGTCGCGCACATCGGGGTCGGATGCAGCATTCCAGTGCGAATGCGCATACGGATAGAACGGACGCACATCGTGCAGCTCTCCCCACAGGTCGTCGTCCATGATGATGCGCGAATTGGGCGGGACGTGTTTGCGCACCCAGGCGATCTGAGCATGCTGCATTTGGGTGAGATTGATCTTCGACTGGTACTGGTCCGCGATTTGCGCGACGCCCTCGGTATTGGTGTGCACCAGATATCCGGAGGACGGTGACATCAGCAGCACGACCGCGACCAGCGAGGGCACACCGACCCGGACGAGGGAATGGGCCCCGTGCAGGAAACGGTTTTTGAACGAGGCCTTCAGTAGCCGGTCCACGGCCATGCCGATGCTCATCGCGAACATGGGGATCAGCGGGGTGACGTAGAAGTCCAGCACCACGCTGCCGCGCAGCAGATAGAAGGTGTAGCCGAAGGCCAGGGTCCCCACGATCAGATAGCCCAGGTTGCGCTGCCGGTCCCGCAGCCCCCACCACAGGCACAGCAGCATCGCCACGAACCCGCAGATCAGCATGAACGAGTCGCGCATCAGCCAGCTCGTGTACAGCAGCCCGTTGTGGCTGAGCAGGTTGCCCTGGCTGCGGTTGAGCTGCCACCACAGGGTGTAGAGCAGCGAGACGTGGTCGGCGGGCGGATTGTTCAGGTCGAAGTCGAAACTGCTCGGCAGAAGCTCGTTCTTGAGCAGCGCGTACGTCACATAGGCGCCGATCGGAGCCGCCGCGGCGAACGGCCAGAGCGTCCGGAGGAACCGGTGGCTCGGCGACTGCTTGATCCGCCGGTAGAGAAGATAGATGAAGCTCGGCACGAAGAAGATCGCGTTTTCCTTGGTGATCAGCGCGAGCCCCAGGGCCACCCCGCCGCCGAACACCGATCTGATGGTGGTCTCCCGGCGCAGCAGGACGAACAGGCTGAGCAGCAGCCAGAACATCATCAGGTTGTCCAGCAGCACCTGGCGCTGGTAGTAGACCGCGATCGGCGAGACGTTGAAGAAGAACGCGGCGACGGTGGCGGCCAGCACGCTCCCCGACAGCCGCCGGGTGATCTCGAACAGCAGATAGACGCTCGCGACATGCACCAGCAGCATCAGGAAGCGACCGGTGTTGATCGCGTTACCGAACGTCTCGAACTGTTTCGGCAGCGGGAAGACCCAGCCGGCCAGCGTGATCCAGCCCGCCGGGGCGTGGTCGTAGTCGTAGGTGTAGGGGGAGAGGCTGGTCTCCCGCACCAGTGACCAGGCCCGCTGCATGTAGATGCCCTCGTCGGTGAGGTAGAGGGGGTAGCGGAACAGGTGGTAGCCGTGGGTGAGCGCGCCGGTCAGCAGGGAGACGACCAGGGCGATCTTCCCGGCCTTCCCCAGCGGCGGGAACCAGCCGCGCTCCACGGAGAACCGGCGGCGGCGCCGTGCGGGGGGCCGCTGCGGGGCAGCCTTGCCCTGGCCGGTGCCCCGATCGGTGCCCTGGCCGGTGTCGTGGTGGGCGTTCTGGCCGGTGTCGTGATCGGCGGCCTGGCCGGCGTTCTGGCCGGTGCTCTGGGCGGTGTTCTGATCGGCGTCCTGGTCGACGGCGACCGGGTTCGAGGGTGCCCGGTCGGGCACGGGGTCATGCGACACGCGACTCCGCCTCCTCGGTCTGGCCCCGGTGGGCGCCCACGTGCTGTGTCTTCTCCCAGTCGTGGCGGCCGGCCAGCTGCCGCCGCATGGCCCGCAGCGCGGCGTACGCGAGGACCATCTGGAACGGGAACCAGGCGATCGCCATGCGGACGACGGCCTTCGGCGAGGCCTCCAGCCCATGGGCGTCGGTGAACTCGTACAGGCCGACCATCTGCACCAGGAAGTGCGCGACCAGCAGCAGTACGGGCAGATACGAGCAGAGCGCGATCAGCACCGGCACCTTGAGGATCAGGATCATGCCGAGCGAGATCGGCAGATAGAGGCCGAGCAGCGCCTGTCCGCGCGGGAACACCAGCACGTAGAAGGCCAGCCAGCGCTGTTTGCGCGTCGGCATCTTCTTCCAGGTGCCCTTCTTCAGGGTCTGCATGAAGCCCTGGCTCCAGCGGGTGCGCTGCCGGATGAAGTGGCCGAGGGTGGGCGGGGTCTCCTCCTTGGTCACATACCGGTCGTCGTAGACCACCCGCACCCGCTCGCCCATGGCCGAGATCCGCAGCCCCATGTCCGCGTCCTCGGTGAGGTTGCGGTCGTCCCAGCCGCCGAGCCGCAGCAGCAGCTCGCGGGAGAAGAAGACGGTGTTGCCGCCGAGCGGGATGGAGCCGTTGTGGGCGTGGTAGTGCAGCCGGCTCTTGAACCAGAAGAAGTACTCCAGGACGTTCAGCGTGGAATACCAGTTGGACTGGTAGTTCATGAGCTGGACGCCCGCCTGCACCACCCGGACCCGCTCCTCCACCATCACGGTGTTGATGAGCCGGAATATCTTCGGGTGGATGTCGTCCTCGGCGTCGAAGATGGTCACCACCTGGTGGGCGGTCTGCGGCAGGGCGGTGTTGAGCCCGTGCGGTTTGTTGATCGGCCCGTCGTCGAAGACCACGACCCGTACGTTGTGCAGCCCTTCCCGGGCCAGCTGGCCGATCTTCTCCTCGGCCTTCTTCACGGTGCCGTCGTCGTCCTGGGAGCAGATCACGAAGACCTCCAGCAATTCCGTCGGATAGTCCGCGCGCACCACTCGCTCGATGGTGGTCTGGATGACGTCTTCCTCATGCCGGGCGGGCAGCAGCACGCTGAAGGAGAGCCGCGGCGGAATGAAGGTCTCCGGCGCTCTCGCCTTCCGTGCGGCGTCAGCCCGGTCCCAGGTGTAGAGCATGAGGTAGAGGACGTGGCTCGACTGCACGGTGAGCAGGATCGAGACCAGCACCAGTACCAGGTAGATGATCGGGATAATCATCGGCTCCGCCTCCCCCACACCCAGCCCGTACTGGCGGCGAAGTTGACCACGAACGCGGCCGAGATGCCGAGGCAATTCGCCAGCAGGAGATGCATTCCGGCGCGGACCAGCGTCCAGACGAGAACGACGTTGACCGCGAGTCCGCCCAGTACGGATATGTTGAACTTGACGAAACGTCTGGCCGACGGGGTCTGCAGGCCGAACGTCCACCGGTCGTTGAGCAGAAAATTGTTGACCACGGCGAGTTCCACCGCGATACCGGACGCCACCAGAAGCGGCAGTCCGGCCCAGTGGTAGAGCGCGAAAAGCGCCGCCGAGTTCACCAGCGCACCGCCCCCGCCGACCACCGCGAAGCGCAGCGCCAGACCGGGCAGTCCCGCCATCCGTTCCCGCGGCGCGCGGGTCCGCGAAATGCTCCCGTTTCGCCTGCGGGTGGTCACGTCCGCGCGGTCGCCCGGCTCGCCGGTGCGCTCACTGAACGTTCGGAAACGCTGCATCGCGACTCCCTTGACAGGAGGCTCTTATCGCCGTCGAGTCCCAGAGTGCGTCACCCGCAAAGGAGGTAGTACCCCCGCTCGGGGGAGCGGTGAGTGCACCTTCGGCGGACCGCTTTCCTCCCCCATTTCGGGGAGCGCCGCGTTTCGGGCCCGGAGCCCTTCCCCCGAAGAGGGGAAGGGCGGCTCCCTCGCTCGCGGGTGTCAGTACTTCCGGGGGCTGCCCAAGATGAAAGGGGCCCGACGGCCTTGCGTCCCGTGGGATGAGAGTAGGTGACGTAATGTCAGGTCACGTGATGTCACGCCATCCATTCGCCGGCCGGGCCGGAGCGGTCATCGCAGCGATGACCCTCGCACTGGCCACGCCGGCCCTGGCAAGTGATACCGACAGCGGTGCGTTGCACGATTCCGAATGGGCGCTCACCACGCTCAAGGCGGAGCGCGCGTGGAAATTCAGCAAGGGTGCCGGAGTGACCGTCGCGGTCATCGGTACTGGCGTAGACGCGACCCATCCGGATCTCCGCGGGCGGGTCGCCCCCGGAAAGGATTTCGCGGGCGGCGGCAGCCCCGTCACCCGGGACGACGGAAACGAGGACGAGCAGAGCACCCACGCCGCCGGAATCATCGTCGGCACCGGCCGCAATTACCGCGGCGACGGGGTGTACGGGCTCGCGCCCCGGGCCCGGGTCATGCCGCTCGGGGTGTACCGCGACGGAAAGCCCCAGGCCGCGGCCACCGCCAGGGCCATCCGCCACGCGGCGAGCCATGGCGCGCACATCATCCATGTGGCCGTCTCCTTCAAGCACCCCAGCCCCGCCCTGAAGTCCGCGGTGAAGTACGCCGCCGACCAGGACGCCGTGGTCGTGGCGGGCGCCGGGGACAACGGCAAGGACGGCAACCGGCCCACTTACCCGGCCGCCCTCCCCGGTGTGGTCGCCGTCGTGGCCACCGACAAGAAGGGCGCCGTGTGGACCTCGTCCCACCACGGCGGGGCCATCACGCTCGCCGCGCCCGGCGTCGCGATCCTCACCACGGCCGGGAACAACGACTACTGGACCGGCGACGGCACCGGCTACGCCGCGCCCTGGGTCGCCGCGGGCGCGGCGCTGCTGCGCTCGGAGCACCCCCGCTGGAACTCCCGCCAGATCGTCCGGAAGCTGATCGACACGGCCGACCGGAAGGGCTCCGCGGGCCACGATCCCCGCTACGGCTACGGGGTGATCGCGCCCGCCAAGGCGCTCGCGGACCGGGCCGCGCCGCCGCCCTCCGCCGAACCCATCGCGGCACCCTCCCCGCACCGCACCAAGGCGGCCGCCGACTCGCACGCCGCCGGGGATACATCCGCCCTGGTCACGATAGGGGTGGTGGCCGCTGTGCTGGTCGTCCTCGCGATCCTGGCGGTGGTGCTCATCAGCCGCCGCCCGCCGCCCGGCAACTCCCACAACGGCTGACGGCGGAGGTGGCGATGTTCACCGGGTCCACCGGCCCCCGCGACCGCGCCGACCGGGCCCGCCCGCCGGTGCGGTCGCGCCGGACCGCATGGCTGAGCCGCGGCATGGTCCATGTGCTGGTCATGGTGCTGGTGGCCGAGGTCGTGATGGCCATCACCACGGTGGGCCCGCTGCTCAAGCCCGCGGCCACCCATGACTTCCGGCCGCCACCCCCCGTGACCAAGCCGTTCTATCCCGCGACGACGCGCTTCTACGCTGATCCGCACAACCCCGCCGCGTCCTGGGTGCGGGCCCATCCGCGCGACCGGCGGGCGGCGGCCATCCGCAGGCGCATAGCCGACCAGCCGCAGGCCGCCTGGTTCACCGAGACCAACGAGTCGCTGGTCCAGGAGCAGGCCCGGGGCCTGGTCGACGCGGCCGCGGCCCGGCGGCGGCTGCCGGTGCTGGTCGCGTACGCCATCCCGCAGCGGGACTGCGCGCAGTACAGCTCCGGCGGCAGCGGGGACGCGGGCGTCGCCTACCGGCGCTGGATCGACGCCTTCACCCGGGGCATCGGCGACCGGCCCGCCCTGGTCGTCCTCGAACCGGACGCCCTCGCCCACCTGGGCTGTCTGCGGAAGCGGCAGCGTACGGAGCGGTTCGCCGCCCTGACGTACGCGGCTCGCACCCTCCAGCGCCGGGCCCCGCGCACCCGGGTCTACTACGACGCCGGGAACTCCGGCTGGCAGCCCGCCCGCACGATGGCGGCGCGGCTGCGGCACGCCGGTATCGACCGGTACGGGGACGGCATAGCGGTCAACGTCTCCAACTTCAACGCCACCGGCGACGAGGTGCGCTACGGCCTGTCCGTGCTGGCCGAGCTGCGCCGTCCCCGGCTGGGGGTGGTGGTCGACACCAGCCGCAACGGGGCGGGGCCGACCCGTAAGCACCAGTTCTGCGATCCGCCCGGCCGCAGGCTGGGCCGGGACCCCACCACGGCCACCGGCATCCCCGGGGTCGACGCCTTCCTGTGGATCAAGCAGCCGGGGCAGGCGGACGGCTGTGCGGCCGGTGCGGGCGTCTTCATCCCCGGCTACGCGTACCGGCTGACCGGCCTTAGCCGCCCCCGGTAGACCACCCCGTAGGCCGCTTCCCGGGCCTCCGTAGGACCCCTCCGGGCCCCGCGGAGGCCCTTCGCATGCCCCGAACCACCCCCGCAAATCGGACATAACCCATATAAAACGGCCGAATTCTGCTACCTCAACTGAGGTAGCCGGAATTCGGCCGTTTGGCGTGCCCTGAATTCCTGCAATTGAGGTATCTAAATTTCGGTCATCCGTACGGTGTTTCGAGCCCCGGGCTTTTCTAATGTCGGTGAGCGACAGGACAAAAAAGCCCGAAGGAGCTCCATCGATGCAAAGAGTTCTCGTCGTGGAGCACCACACCCAGGTGCTGAGTGCTCTCGCTGATCTCGTGATCGAGGAGCCGGGACTGGAGTTGTCCGGAATCGCCGGATCGGCCCGGGAGGCAATTTCCCTGGCCCGTGCGGCGCAACCGGATGTGGTGCTGATCGATGTGGACGAGCCCAGCTGGAAAGCGCAGGGGCTGGACCGCATGATCGGCGACCTCCTCCCGCAGGCGCGGATTGTCCGGCTGACCGCCGCAACCGACCCCCAAATGGAATGCCTGGAATCTCCGACGAACACCCCCAGCATCCTCAAGACCGAAATACGCGAATTCCTCAGGAGTATCACCGAATGAATTCCCCCATGGACCAGAACAACGTCCCGACCAACCCCGAGACCACCGAGACGAACCGCGCTCCGCGCTCCCGCCGTCTGCGCATGGGTATCGCCGCGGCCGTCGTCGCTGTCGCTGCCGTGGGTGGCACTGTCACGGCGTTCACCCTGAACTCCGACGACTCGGGCTCCTCGTCCTCGGTCGCCGCGGGCAAGCCCGCCGGTGCGGACGTGAAGTTCCCGCTGTCGACCAAGAAGGGCGACATCGTCGACTCCAAGGGCCACAAGGTGGTCATGACCGGTGTGAACTGGTTCGGCTTCGAGACCGGCACCTTCGCGCCGCACGGCCTGTGGACCCGCAGCCTGGATTCCATGCTGGACCAGATGGCCAAGCAGGGCTTCAACACCATGCGGCTGCCCTACTCGAACGAGATGTTCGACGCCAAGAGCAAGCCCAACGGGATCGACTTCAAGAAGAACCCCGAGCTGAAGGGCCTCACCGGCCAGCAGATCATGGACAAGGTCGTCAAGGGTGCCACCGACCGCGGCATCATGGTGATCCTGGACCAGCACCGCCCGGACCAGTACGGCCAGAGTGAGCTGTGGTACTCCCAGAGCCTCACCGAGAAGAAGTGGCTGAGCGACTGGGTCAAGCTGGCCAAGCGCTACAAGAGCAACGACCGGGTGGTCGGCGCCGACCTGCACAATGAGCCGCGTGGCCAGGCCACGTGGGGCGACGGCAACGCGAAGACCGACTGGCGCATGGCGGCCACCAAGGCCGGTAACGCGATCCACAAGGTCAACAAGAACTGGCTGGTCTTCGTCGAGGGCACCGACCGTCACAAGAACGAGCAGTTCTGGTGGGGCGGCGACCTCCAGGGTGTGAAGAAGTACCCGGTGAAGCTGGACGAGGCCAACAAGGTCGTCTACTCGGCCCATGACTACGGTCCGGGCGTCTTCAACCAGAACTGGTTCCAGGCGAAGGACTTCCCGAAGAACATGCCCGCCATCTGGAAGAAGCACTGGGCCTACATCAAGCAGCAGAACATCGCTCCGCTGCTGCTGGGTGAGTTCGGTGGCCGCAAGACCGCGGGCAACAGCCACGAGGCCATCTGGCAGAACGCCCTGATGCACTACCTCAAGAAGAACGGCATCAGCTACACCTACTGGACCTGGAACCCGGACTCGGGTGACACCGGCGGTGTGCTGAACAAGGACTGGAAGACGATCGACAAGAACAAGATGAAGATGCTGTCCGAGTACCAGACGCCTCTGCTGGGGGCGAAGGGGAAGACGTCGGAGTAACCCCTTCCGGTACCCCGCCGATCATGGCGGTGTGACAGCGAGGGCCCGCAGGCAGCCGCCTGCGGGCCCTCCGTCATGTCCGAGTCGTGTCCGCGCCCCTTTAGGTCGCCCGGAAAGTCCGGAAAGTCCCGCAGAGAGGGAAGCGGGGCGTGCCCCCGCCGGGTTTCCTCCCTGGGCCCCACCCGCGCCCGCGGACCGGCCCCCGGCATGCAGGGAGGCCCGCCCATGAACCCCCACCAGCACACCGGCAGGCTGCTCTTCCCGCTGGCCGCGCTCGTGGTGATCGCGGCCGACCAGGTGAGCAAGGCGCTCGCGCTGGCCGCCTGGAGCGGAACCTCGGGGCCGCAGGCCCGGTGGGGGCCGTTCCACGCGCTGCTGGTGCACAACGCCGGAGTGGCCTTCGGGCTGGGGCACGGCCGCCCGGTGCTGATCACCATGATCACCCTCACCGGCGCGGTCGCCACCCTGGCCGCCGTCCTCGCCGGGCTGCGGGCCCACAGCCGGAGCCTGGCGTTCGGCATGGCGCTGATCGCCGGGGGCTCGGTCGGCAACGGCGCCGACCGGGTGATGCGGCCGCCGGGCCCGCTGCGCGGTGCCGTGGTCGACTGGATCACGGTGGCGGGGCGCGGCCCGGTGTTCAACCTGGCCGACGTCGCCCTCGTCTCCGGGACCCTGCTCACCGCGGTCGTGCTGCTGCGTACGGCCGTGCGGCGGCCGTCGCTCAGCCTCCGCCCTTGCGCACCGAGCGCGACCCCGAGCCTGAACCCGAACCCGAACCCGGCCCTGGCTCCGACCCCGGACCCGAGTCCGGCCCCGAACCCGGCATCGGCCCCGGCTCCCGGGTGCTCTCCCGCTCCGCGATCGAGGCCGCGAACTCCTTCAGCCGCGCCAGCGCCGCTTCGTCGGTCACCCCCCGGGAGGCCAGCGCGCTGGTGATGCGTTGGTAGACGGAGAGCTCACGGGCGCAGTGGTGGCATTCCGCCACATGCGCCCGTACCCGGCCCGCGTCCGGCGCGTCCAGTTCGCCGTCGAGGAACGCCTGGAGCATCGGCGCGCCCACCGGGCACTCCCTCGTCCGGCGCCGCTCGGTATCGCGCCACCATGTCCATCGGCTCATGCCTCACCTCGCTCTGGTTCCCGTCCCGTGCGCCCCGCGGCCAGCAGCTGGTTCCGGATGCGCTTGCGGGCCCGGTGCAGCCTGCTCATCACCGTCCCCTTGGGGACGTCCAGCACCTGCGCCGCTTCCGCGTACGACAGCCCGTCCACGTGGACCAGCCGCACGACCTGCTGGTCGCGGAGCGGCAGCGCGGTGAACGCGGCGTCCACGGCCTCGTCGAACGCGGTGTCCACCACCAGCTCCTCGGGGGTGGCGCCGCGGGCCGGGGAGAGCCGTTCCAGCTCTGTGTCCGGGTCGTCCAGCAGCCGGGGCCGGCGCTGGCGGCGCCGGCTCGCCTCCGCGTGCCGCATGATCGTCAGCAGCCAGGCCCGTGGATGTCTCCCGTCAAAACGGCCGACTGCCCGGTACGCCCGTAGTAACGTGTCCTGCACGAGATCTTCGGCGTCGGCGCGCTGAGCGGTCAGAGACATCGCCACGCGCAGCAGCACCTCGATTTCGGGCAGCACGTACTGGGTGAACATGCGTTGCTGATGGGCGTCCGGGTCAGCCACGCGTGCCTCCTCGGATCACGGACCCCCCCCGGGGGGCGCGAAAGCGACATATCACACTCTGTGTAACATCTCGCTCACGGCGCCGCACGGGATGGTCGGCGATCCGAGTGACACGGTGACGGGCGGGGCTCGCCGCGAGGGGCGAGGGGCGCGGGTTACGCCTTCACGGAGATCAGCAGCTTGCCCTCGGACGTACGGACCTCGAAGTGATCGACGTCGGAGCGCTTCATGCCCGCTCCGCCGTGGGCCCACAGCGGGGCTCTGGCCGCCTCGTCCTGGCTGTTCTCGATCCCGTATCCCCGCTCGGGCACGGACCACGTCGCCATGGTCTGCTTCTGGCCGTCGTGGGAGACCGCGATCAGGCTGCAGCTCAGCGGGCCCTTGACGTTGCCCAGTCTGAGCATCCCGTCGAGGCCCCACATCTTGTCCTCCATGGCGATCGCCGCGGTCACCTTGGTGTCCGGGTCGGTGGCCTCGACCTTGTCCGGCATCCCCGCGAAGAGCTGGCTCTCGCTCGCCGCGGAGGCGACCGGCGGCTCGGCGCCGGAGCCCGAGTCCGAGGTGACGGCCATCGTGCCGAGCGGTCCGCCGATGATCAGCGCGGCCGCCGCCGCGACCAGGTAGAGGCCGCGCCGCTTGCGCTTGCTGCGCGCCGCGGCGACCTCGCCCACCATGCGGTTCAGCAGGGCGGGGCCGGGCTTGGCGGTCAGGGTGTCGATGGCGGTCGGAGTGGCGGTGAACGCGTGCGGGGTGTGGCCCGTGATCGCGGTCCGGCCGGGTGCCCCGTGGATACCGGGGATGTCGGCCGCGAGGTCCGCGAGCAGGGGTTCCAGTCCGGTCAGCTCGTCGAGCTGCCGTCCGCACTGGTCGCAACCGGCCAGATGCTCCTCGAAATAGGTGGCGTCCGCCTCGTCGAGCACGCCGAGCACATACGCGCCAACGGCGTCGTGTCCCGCGTGGTGCGCCTGCGCTGTCATGCCGTCACTCCTCTCTCCTCAAGCGCGAGCTTCATGGAGCGCAGCGCGTAGAAGACCCGGGACCGAACCGTCCCGCTGGGTATGCCGAGCGTTTCCGCCGCTTCGTTGACCGTACGGCCCTTGAAGTAGGTCTCGACGAGCACCTCGCGGTGGGCGTCGCTGAGGTCGTGCATCGCGTCGGAAAGTGTCATCAGCCGTAGTGCCCGGTCGATCTCGTCCTCCGCCGGCATCAGCTCCAGAGGAGACGGGTCGACCTCCTGGGGCCTGGCCTGCCTGCTGCGGTGCCCGTCGATGACGATGCGCCGGGCGACCGTGACCAGCCAGGGCCGGATGGAACCGGTGGCCCGGGACAGCTGGTCCGCATTCCGCCAGGCGCGGACCAGGGTCTCCTGCACGACGTCCTCCGCGCGATGGCGATCGCCCGCGACCAGACGCAGTACGAACGCGAGCAACGGTCCGGCGTGCTCCTGGTAGAGCGCACGCATGAGTTGCTCGTCCGGTGTACCGCGCTGCGATCTGGACGGACGCTCATCGGCCACGGCGGCGTCGTCGTGCACCAGAACCTCCAGGACAGGACCTGAGTTGGACAACATCAACTGACGACTCCCGGTCTGTGCCCCGGGGGGGTTGGGTGGCCAAGTCGGCCTCTTCCTCCCTTCGTACGGACGGGAGGGGGCCGCCACTCAACGCGTCGCGAAGAAAGTTCCGATCAGTTCCTGGAGTTGCCCGCTCAGGTGATGGCCGAGCTGAGCACATGGGGCTGGACTTTGCCCTCCAGCATCGCGCCGAGCCCTTCCACCGCGCACACGCCCGGGTTGTCCGCGATGTTCACCGGGACGCCGGTCGCGTCCCGCAGCAGGGTGTCGAGACCGGGCAGCACCGCGCTGCCGCCCGCCAGCATGATGCCGCGGTCGGCGAGGTCGGCCACCAGGTCGGGCGGGCAGCGGCGCAGTACGGTGCTGATCGCGTCGAGGACGGCGGTCAGCGGGGTGCGGATGGCGTTGCGTACGCCCTCGACGTCGATCCGTACGGACCGGGCGAGCCCAGTGGCCACGTCGCGGCCGTGCACCTCGGTGCCGAGCGAGGCGAGCGCCGTGTCGCCGAGGACCAGGTGCAGCGGGCGGACGGCCTGGCTCGGCAGCGTCAGCGCGTGCGCGTTGCGCAGATGCTGGACGACGGCGTGGTCGACCGTCTCGCCGCCGACCGGCACCCGCTCGGCGGCCACGATCGCGCCCAGCGACAACACCGCGACGTGGGTGGTGGCCGCGCCGCACACCACGATCATCGTGGCCTCGGGCCGCTCCACGGGCAGCCCGCAGCCCACGGCGGTGGCGATCAGCGTGTCCACCAGCTCGACCCGCTTGGCGCCGAGCCCGGAGAGCGTCTCCAGGGCGGCGCGCTGGGCGAGCGGATCGGCGTCGTGCGGTACGCAGACGGCGGCGCTCGGCCTCGGCTTGCGGCGCCAGGCGCGGCGCAGCTTGTTGCCGAGGAGCAGCCGCAGCATGCGCTGGGCCATGGCGATGTCGACGACGGTGCCACCGGCCACGGGACGCACCACCCGGATGTGGTCGGGCGTACGGCCCGTCATGCGCTCGGCGAACGCCCCGACCGCGATCACCGCGCCGGTGCGGGTGTTGACGGCGGCGACGGTGGGCTCGTCGACGATCAGGCCGGTGCGTTTGAGGTAGACGCGGGTCCTGGACGCTCCGAGGTCCACGGCGATGGAGCAGCGACGCAGCCGCTCAAGGCTGATGCTCATGTGGCCATGGTGTGCGGCGGGGCGCCGCCGCTGCCTCCGGAGGTGCGCCGGTCGGGCGAGCCCGCTACCCCTCGGCTGGGCCTTGGCTGGGCCCCGGCTAGGCCTTGGCTGGGCCTTGGCTGGGCCCCGGCTAGGCCTTGGCGTCCGCGTAGCACTCCACCGCCGCCACCGTGAGGGGGAAGCGGACCGGGGTGGGGCCGAAGGCGATCGTTCCGGCTGCTTCGCCCGCCTCCGCGATCGCCTGCCGCACCGCCGCCACCTCGGGCTCCGGGCAGTGCACGATCACCTCGTCGTGCTGGAAGAAGACCAGCTCGGCGCGGAGCCCGGCGGCGGCCAGGGCGCGGCGCAGCGCAGCGAGCATCAGCACCGCCCAGTCGGCGGCGCTGCCCTGGACGACGAAGTTCCGGGTGAAGCGGCCGCGGGCGCGGGCGCTGGCGGTGCTGCCGTAACGCGGTTCCTCGTCCAGGTCGCGCGGCAGACCCGCCTCGTCGGCCGGGTCGGCGGCGGCGCCACCGGCCGGTGGGCAGGTGCGGCCCAGCCAGGTCCGCACGAGACGGCCCTCCTCGCCCGCGCGGGCCGCGTCGTCCACGTAGGCCACGGCTGCCGGGAAGCGGCGCCTGAGCGCGGCGAGGTGCTTGAGCCCGTCGCCGGAGGTCTGCCCGTAGACGGCGCCGAGCAGCGCGAGCTTGGCCTGGTCGCGGCGGCCCGCGAAGGCGCGGTCGGACAGCTCCGCGTACAGGTCCCGGCCGGTGCCCGCGACCTCCATCAGCCCGGGGTCGCGGGAGATGGCGGCGAGCACCCGGGGCTCCATCTGGTCGGCGTCGGCGACGACCAGCCGCCAGCCCGGGTCGGCGACGACCGCGCGCCGCACCACCTTGGGGATCTGGAGGGCCCCGCCGCCGTGGGTGGTCCAGCGGCCGGAGACGGTGCCGCCGGGCAGGTATGCGGGGCGGAAGCGGCCCTCGCGCACCCAGGACTGGAGCCAGGACCAGCCGTGGGCGGTGTGCAGCCGGTAGAGCTTCTTGTACCGCAGCAGCGGCTCCACCGCCGGGTGGTCGATCTCCTTCAGCTCCCACGCCCGGGTGGAGGTGAGCGTGATCCCGGCGCGGGCGAACGCCCGGATGACGTCGGCGGGCAGATCGGGCCGCACCCGCACCCCGCCCCCGAAGGCGCGGGACACCTCGTCGGCCAGCTCGGCCATCCGCCGCGGTTCGAGACCGCCCGGATAGCGCTCGCCCAGCAGCTCGTCCAGCAACTCCCGGTGGCGGTCGGCCCGCCAGGGCACCCCGGCGCGCCGCATCTCGGCGGCGACCAGGGTCCCGGCCGATTCGGCGGTGGTCAGCAGCCGCATCCGGTCCGGGTGCCCGGCCGCCCCGGTACGGGCCAGCTGCGCCCGGTACACCGTCAGCAGCGCGTCGAGCGGGTCGGTGCCGGGCGGCAGCGGTGGCGGGCCGGGCTCGAAGAGCGACGGCTGCGTCTGGGCGGCCCGCGGCGGCGGGTCCTCGGGGACGGGCAGCCCGCGCAGCCGGGCCCAGGCCGCGGCGAGCGAGCGCGGGGCGCCCGAGCGCCCCTCGTGGCCGAGCAGCAGGGCCTCGGCCGCCTCCGTGTCGTAGCACCGCTCGACTCGGACTCCGGCCGCCAGCAGCCGGGGATACACCTCGGCGGTGGACCGCCACACCCACCGGTCGGCCTCCGGGCGGGACCGCACGGCTTCGGCGATCCCGCCCCGCGCCGCCGGAACCTCGACGACCGGCCCGGCGGCCTTTCCGCAGGTGTCCAGCGGGCAGAGACGGACACCCCCGTCGTCCGCCTCTGCCGCTGCCCACCTCATGACCGTGAGTCTGGCAGGGGGGTCCGACAACGGCCCGACAGCGGCCCGACAGCGGCCTCGGGAGGCAACGACGAGCGCTGTGAGAGGGGTTGACCCCTCGACCGGGCGGCTCTACGGTCCGTTCGCAATGACGGAGTGTGTTCGAAATATCGACCGGACGGAGCGCGTGGCCGCCCGGGCCTCTCGAACCCTGGAGCCTTCCATGACCCGCATCCGCACCAGAGCGCTGCCGTTGCTGACGGCCGCGCTGCTCGCGCTCGTCGCCCTGCTGCAGACGGGCGGCGCCACCGCCGCGCAGGCCGAACCGGCCGGTTCCCCGGGGGTGAGGGCCGGGAGCTTCACCAATCCGGTCGTGACGCAGAACGGCGCGGACCCGACGGTCATCCGCTACGCCGGGTACTACTACCACCTGGGCACCACCTGGGCCTCGCACTGGGAGATGCGCCGATCGCCCACCCTCGGCGGGTTGAAGACCGCGGCGCCCACCACCGTCTACCGCGAGACCGTGGCGTCCCGCTGCTGCAACTTCTGGGCGCCCGAACTGCATCGTCTCAATGGCCCGAACGGGCTGCGCTGGTATCTGACGTACAGCGCGGGCGTCTCGGCGAACATCGACCACCAGCACGTCCACGTCCTGGAGAGCGCCGGATCGAATCCGCTGGGTCCGTACACCTACAAGGGCCAGGTCGATCCGTACGGCGACAACCGCTGGATGATCGACAGCAGCTATCTCTCGATGCCGGACGGCCGCCTCTTCATGCTGTACTCCTTCTGGGAGGGCGGTTCGCAGAACCTCTACGCGGTCCGGATGAGCAACCCGTGGACCCCGACCGGCGCCGGTGTCCGGATCGCCACGCCCTCCTACGCCTGGGAGAAGTCGGGCAGCGCGGTCAACGAGGGGCCGACCATCCTGCAGCACGGCGGCCGGACCTTCCTCACCTTCTCCGCCTCGCACTGCGACACCCCGGACTACAAGCTCGGGCTGATGGAGCTGACCGGGAGCGATCCGCTGGCGGCGGGCGCGTGGAAGAAGTACGCCAGCCCGGTCTTCCAGCGCAATGACGCGGCCGGGGTGTACGGGCCGGGCCACAACTTCTTCTTCCCCTCGCCCGACGGCAAGGAGGTCTGGATGGCCTACCACGCCAACGCCAAGGCCACGGACGGCTGCGGCGGCTCCCGTACCACCCGGGCGCAGAAGGTGAACTGGAACGCGGACGGCACCCCGGACTTCGGCGTCCCCGTCTCCACCTCCACCGCCCTGGCCGAACCCTCCGGCACCCCGGCCGCCCTGCGGCGCTGACGGCGCCTGACGCCACTCCGGCGCCACCTCCGGCGCCCCTCCGACGACGAGGACGCCCCGCGGGCCAACCCGCGGGCCAACCCGCGGGGCGTCCTCGTCGTCTTTTCTGACGACTGAGCTGACGACCGCGCTGACGACTGACGCCGACGACTGACACGCCCGGGGCAGGGCAGAAGAGGCCGTGATCATCCGGCAGGAGACTCCTGCGTCCTATGCACGTGCATATGCTCATGCATATGCACAGGAATGCGGCTATGATCCGAGGCAGTTGACAGTTGCACTAACAGTGGAGAGCCCTGTGCGCGACCACCCGTACAACGGCATGGCGGCCGCGGACCTTCAAGGGGTCGTCTGGCAGAAGAGCAGGCACAGCAATTCGCAGGGGTCCTGTGTCGAGTTCGCCAAGCTGCCCGGCGGGGACGTGGCCGTACGGAACTCCCGCTTCCCGGACGGACCGGCGCTCGTCTACACCCCGGCCGAGGTCGAGGCGATGCTGCGCGGCGTCAAGGACGGGGAGTTCGACCATCTGGCGCACGACCCGGCCGCGTGAGCGACACTGGTAGTGATCGGTGGGGGTCCTACTGATGTGAGACGGGCGATGAGCGATGAACGGCTCGGTTCGCGTCGGACATGTTCTCGGGGTGCCCCTGCGCATGCACTGGAGCGCCCCGGTGCTGATCGTCCTGCTCGCCTATGGGCTCGGCCGCGAGACGCTGCCCGCCTGGACGCCCGGCCGGACCGGCCTGGTGTACGCGGTCGCCAGCGTGATCGGCGCCCTCCTGCTGATGGGAAGCCTGCTGCTGCATGAGGCCGCGCACGCGGTCACGGCACGCGGCAAGGGCGTCTCCGTCGAGGACGTGACACTGTGGGCGCTCGGCGGCATGACCCAGATGGGACGGCCGCGCACCGCCGGGATCGCCTTCCTCGTGGCCGTCAGCGGCCCGCTCACCAGCCTGGTCATCGGCGGCGTCGCGGTGGGCGCCGGGATCGGGGCCAGGGCGCTGGCCGGGTGGGGAGTACCGGCGGCGGTGCTGATCTGGCTGGGCTGGGCCAATCTGCTGCTCGGGGTGTTCAACCTGCTGCCCGCGGCGCCGCTGGATGGCGGCCGGGTGGTGCAGGCGGCGCTGTGGTGGCGTACGGGCGACCGGGACCGGGCCGAGCGGGCGGCCGGGCGCAGCGGCCAGATCTTCGGGATGCTGCTCATCGCGGCCGGCTGGTTCTCGTTCGTGCGCGGCGACGGCAGCGGGCTGTGGCTCGCGCTCGTCGGGCTGTTCATGATGGTGGTCGCCAACGCGGAGCGGCAGCGGGCCGGTGTCAACACGGCGCTGCGCGGGGTGCGGGCGGGCGAAGCGATGTCGTCCCCGGTCGTGACCGGCGCCGACTGGCTGCCGGTGGGGCGGTTCATCGACGAGGTGGCGGCGCACTCACGCCACTCGGCGCTGCCGCTGCTGGACTTCGAGGGGCGGCCCAGCGGCGTGGTGAACCTGCGTGCGCTGGCGGCGGTTCCGGCCGGGATGCGGGAGGAGCGGCGGGTGCGCGAGGTGGCGACGCCGATCACGCGGTGCACGGTCGCGACGTCGGACGAGCTGCTGAGCGAGGTACTGGAGCGGGCCCGGCCGGGAGGTGCGGGGATGCCGGTGCTGGTGGTGGACGACGGGCATCTGGAGGGCATCGTCACCGCCCACGATGTGTCACGCCTCTTCCAGCTGCACTCGCTGGGCATCACGACGGCGCCCCCGGAGGCGACGCCCCGCTGAGATGGAGACGACGCCCAGTTGGCACAGGTGGCTAGGGGCGGGGCAGGTGGAACAGGGCCCAGACGATCTTGCCGCGCAGCGTTCCGGCCAGCGGTTGCCAGCCCCAGCCGTCGGTGAACGACTCCACCAGATACAGCCCCCGCCCCGACTCCTCGCAGGAACCGGCCTCCCCGGCGACCGGCCCGGCCTCGCTGGGGTCGCGTACGGCGCACACCAGCCGGGAGGCGGAGTACATCAGATGGAGCCGCACCAGGGGCGGTTCCGGTCCGTCGCCGGACGGGCTGCCCGGCAGTGCCCCGGCGACCGTGTGCCGCAGCGCGTTGGTGACCAGTTCGGAGACGACGAGGGCCACCTCGTCGAGCAGCTCGGGGATGTCCCACTGCCGCAGCGTGGCCCCGGTGAACTGGCGGGCCCCCTTGACCGCGTCGTAGCGCGCGGGGAGCGAACAGGAGACAGCGCCGGAGACGGCGGAGGGATCGACCGCGGGAAGCCCTCTCCACAACGGTTCCAGCAGGGCCGTACCTTCGCTCCCCATGCGAGCACTCCTGCATCCGTGGCCGTGACGAATCCTGGCCAGATCTCGTACGAGCTTGCACGTGCGCGAGTCCCATGGTTTCGAATGCCGACGGCAGATGCAAGGGCAGATGCACGTGCACGCGGCGGAATTGGGATACCACGCCCGGATTTGCCATGCTTTCGTCCTACGTACATGTGCGTAGGTCTCCCGGTCGGGTAACGACATGAGCACAGCCCGAAGCCCGGAAAGTGGCAGACTTCGGCCTGCCGGGTTGCGGGGGCCCATCGCCGGAAGAGCGCGTTCCGCACAGGGAGGGTCACGGACAGATGACCGCAAGCGAGTCGAGTGGATCGGTGGTGCGCCGCATTCTCCTGGGCTCCCAACTCAGGCGGCTGCGCGAGGCCCGGGGCATCACCCGCGAGGCGGCGGGCTACTCGATCCGCGCCTCCGAGTCCAAGATCAGCCGGATGGAGCTGGGCCGGGTGAGCTTCAAGGCGCGCGACGTCGAGGACCTGCTCACGCTGTACGGGGTCACCGAGGAGGCGGAGCGCGCGGCGCTGCTCGGGCTCGCCCGCGAGGCCAACCTCACCGGCTGGTGGCACAGTTACGGCGATGTGCTGCCGGGCTGGTTCCAGACGTACGTCGGGCTGGAGGGCGCCGCCTCGCACATCGCCGTCTACGAGGTCCAGTTCATCCACGGCCTGCTGCAGACCGAGGGGTACGCCCACGCCGTGGTCACCCGGGGCCAGCCGCAGGCGTGCGACTCCGAGGTGGAGCGGCGGGTCGCGCTGCGGCTGGAGCGGCAGAAGCTGCTGGTCTCCGAGCGGGCACCGGCGTTCCACGTGGTGCTGGACGAGGCCGCGCTGCGCCGCCCGTACGGCGGTCCGGAGGTGATGCGCGCCCAGATACGGCATCTCATCTCCGTCTCCGAGCAGCCGAACGTCAGGCTCCAGGTGATGCCGTTCGCCTTCGGCGGGCACGCGGGGGAGAGCGGTGCGTTCACTCTGCTCCGGTTCCCCGAGTCCGACCTCCCGGACGTCGTCTATCTGGAACAGCTCACCAGCGCCCTCTACCTCGACAAACCCGATGAAGTGGGGCAGTACGAGCGGGTGTTGGCGCGGCTCGGCGCTGACGGTCTGTCCCCGGAGAAGAGCCGGGACCTGCTCGGGGGGCTCCTGCGCGAGGCCTGACCCACCAGTAGGATGACGTGCTGTCAGGAATACCCCCCACGTGTTCGCGGGTGTACCGGATGCGGTCCCGCGTCCTCCAGATAAGGGATGGCATGTCCTACTTCTCCGAGCTGGCCTTTCAGTACATCGGCGGTGAGTGGCGCACCGGCAGCGGTTCCTGGGACATCGTCGACTTCAATCCGTACGACGGGGAGAAGCTGGCCTCCATCACCGTGGCCACCGTCGACGAGGTCGACCTCGCCTACCGCGCCGCCGAGCGGGCCCAGCCGGAGTGGGCGGCCCGCAACCCGTATGCCCGGCGGGCGGTCTTCGAGCGGGTGCTGCGCGTCATCGAGGAGCGCGAGCGGGAGCTGACCAGGGCGATCATCGCGGAGTGCGGTGGCACCCACGTCAAGGCGGGCTTCGAACTGCACCTCGCCAAGGAGTTCCTGCGCGAGGCGGTCCAGCTGGCGCTGCGCCCCGAGGGCCGCATCCTGCCGTCGCCCGAGGACGGCAAGGAGAACCGCCTCTACCGGGTGCCGGTCGGGGTCGTCGGCGTGATCAGCCCGTTCAACTTCCCCTTCCTGCTGTCGCTGAAGTCGGTCGCCCCGGCGCTGGCCCTCGGCAACGCCGTCGTCCTCAAACCGCACCAGAACACTCCGATATGCGGCGGCGGTCTGGTCGCGAAGATCTTCGCGGAGGCCGGGCTTCCGGCCGGGCTGCTCAATGTGGTCGTCACCGACATCGCGGAGATCGGCGACGCCCTGATCGAGCACCCGGTGCCCAAGGTCATCTCGTTCACCGGCTCCGACAAGGTCGGCCGCCATGTCGCCACCGTCGCGGCCTCGCACTTCAAGCGGTCCATCCTGGAGCTGGGCGGCAACAGCGCCCTGATCGTGCTGGACGACGCCGACCTCGACTACGCGGTGGACGCCGCGGTGTTCAGCCGCTTCGTCCACCAGGGGCAGGTCTGCATGGCGGCCAACCGGGTGCTGGTGGACCGAGCGGTGGAGCGCGCGTTCACCGAGAAGTTCGTGGCCAAGGTGAAGACGCTGACGGTGGGCGACCCGGGCGATCCGGCCACCCACATCGGACCGCTGATCAACGAGGGCCAGGCCGAGGCCATCACCGCGCTCGTGGACCAGACGATCGCCGACGGCGCGACCGCGCTGGTGCGGGGGCGCGCCGAGGGCACCCTGGTGGGGCCGAGCGTGCTCGGCGACGTCCCCGAGGGCTCGGCGATCCTCCGGCAGGAGGTGTTCGGCCCGGTCGTGGTGCTGATCCCGTTCGACGGTGACGAGGAGGCCGTCCGGATCGCCAACGACACCGACTACGGCCTCAGCGGCGCGGTGCACACCGGTGACGTCGAGCGCGGGGTCCGCCTGGCCAAGCGCGTCCACACCGGCATGATCCATGTGAACGACAGCACCGTGCACGACGAGCCGATCGTGCCCTTCGGCGGCGAGAAGCACTCGGGGCTCGGGCGGCTCAACGGGGAAGCGATGGTCGACGGCTTCACCACCACCAAGTGGATCTCGATCCAGCACGGCCGCAGCCAATTCCCGTTCTGACGCGCCACCTGGAAGGCATGCGGACAGAAGCTGACCGCAAGCCTTCCTAAGGTGGAGTTCATCGAAGGGCACCCGACCCGGGCGCCCTCCTGGTGAAAGGCGGCAGCCATGCCCACCGTCGTGAAATCCGAGGACTGCGAGGACGAGCGCTCCACGCTGCTGGCCTACCTGGACGCGCAGCGCGGCGGCATCCGGCGCGCGGTGTACGGGCTGACCGAGGAGCAGGCCCGCAGCGTGCCCAGCGCCAGCGCGCTGTCCCTGGCCGGGCTGATCAAGCACGCGACCCAGGCCGAGGCGGGCTGGGTCCTCACGGGGCAGGGCCGCGAGGAGAAGCGGCTGTCGAAGGAGGCCCTGGCGGAATTCGAGGCCAGCTTCGTCCCCACGGCCGACGAGACGGTGCCGGTGCTGCTGGAGCGGTACGAGGCGGCGGCGCGCGCCACCGATGAGGCCGTGCGCGCACTTCCGTCGATGGACGAGACGTTCGAGGCGCCCCGCCGCCCCTGGGACGAGGGCGGCACCCGGACCTGGCGCTGGCTGGTTCTCCATATGATCGAGGAGGTCGCCCGGCACGCGGGGCACGCGGACGTCATCCGCGAGACGATCGACGGGAAGAACGCGTTCGAGCTGGTCTTCGCGTCCGGTGCGATGCCCGAGCCCGATTGGTCGCTCCTGGAGGGCTGACGCCCCTACCCTGGACCCCAGCGCAGGTCGGGCGGGGCAGGATGGGGAGACGGGCACATGTCAGCGATCCGGCTGCTGGTGCTGGGGGCGGTGCGCCAGCACGGGCGGGCACACGGCTATCAGGTCCGTAACGACCTGGAGTTCTGGGGCGCCCACGAGTGGTCCCACGCCAAACCCGGATCGATCTATCACGCGCTCAAGCAGATGGCGAAACAGGGCCTGATGCGCGCCCACGATGTGGCCCCGAGCACCGCCGGCGGCCCGCCGCGCACCGAGTACGAGCTGACCGCGGCGGGCGAGGAGGAGTACCTCAAGCTGCTGCGGGACGCCCTGTTGCGGCACGACCAGAAGATCGACGAGCTGACGGCCGGGGTCGGGTTCATCGTCGACCTGCCGCGCGCCGAGGCCATCGCGCTGCTGAAGGAGCGCGTGGCCGCGCTGGAGGAGTGGCGGGCCGAGGTCACCCGGAACTGGTCGCCGCCGCAGGACAGCCCCGGTGAGTGGGGCCACATCGGCGAGATCATGAAGTTCTGGGTCCACTCGGCCGACAGCGGCGCCGAGTGGACCCGCGGCCTGATCGAGCGGCTGGAGGGCGGGGCGTACGTCATGGCGGGCGAGGGGGAGCGTCCGGTGGACGTCCTGCCGGACGGGGCGCCGAACCCGTACGCGCAGTCCCCGGCTCCGGACGACGCCGGGCAGGGGCCCGGCTGCTGAGTGGTCGACAGGCCGTCCCCGATGCCACGTATGTCACACGCCCACCCGCCGTCGCCGGATGCGGATACGGTGCACGTATGGGGAACGACACGGCGGACACGGGGGCGGCACGGACGCGCGGGCCCGGTTATGCCCTGCTCCTGGCCGCCGGGCCGGTGGGCAAGCAGCGGCTGATGGACGCGGCCGCCGCGCTGCCACAGCTCGCGGCGGTGCCTCCGGCCGCGCTGCTGGGCACGCCCGGCGGCGCCAGCGTCGTCCAACTCGTCGACCCCACCGATCCGCAGACCGTGCTGACGCATCTGCGGACGGCGGCCGCCCAGCAGGGGCCGGTGCTCATCTACCTCGCGGGCCAGCTCACCATCGACCACAAACAGCGGCTGCCGCACCTCGCGCTGGCCCGTACGACGCCGAGGACCGCCCGCTACACCGCGCTGCCGTGGCACTGGCTGGCCGCCGAGCTGGCCCAGCGGCCGCCGGGCAGCACCACCGTGCTCGCCGATCTGGTGGCCGACGAGACCGTCTGGCCGCGGCTGTCCGACGGGCGGCTGCCGGTCGACACGCTCGCCTCCGGGCTGACGCTCTACGGGACGATCGCCCCGGCCCCGCCCAAGCGGCGGCTCGCGGCGCCGGTCTACAGCCGCGCCCTCGCCGGGCTGCTGCGCGGCGGCGAGGCGGGCAGCCCGCCGTTCGCCCTGCTGCACCAGCAGGCCGCCGCCGAGGCCGGGTTGGGCGCCGGGCCGGGGCTGCTGCTGGGCGCACCGGTGGAGGGCTACGCGGCGTACGAGGCGTCGGCGGGGGCGTACGGGGTGCCCGGCGCGCCCGGCGCGTATGCACCACACGGGCCGCACGAGACCCAGCAGCCCCAGCTGTTCCAGGGACCGGGCGAAGCGCCGCCCCCGCCCGGGCCGCCGCCCGCGGCCGCCCCTGGAAGCTCCGCCGGGAGCGGCCCCGCGCCCGAGTCCATACCGGCCCGGCGGTCCGCGCCCGTACGGGTTCCCGAGCCCGTCCCCGATCCGCACGCCGCGATATTCGAGGCCGCGCACGCCGGGCGGCACAGCGAGGCCGCCTCGATGGCCGCCGCCTGGGAGCAGGAGGCGCTCCGGTCGGCCGGTCCGCGCTCGTCCGGTGCGATCCACTGGCTGGAGGTCCGCGCCGACCTCGCCCGGATCGCCGGGGACCCGGCCCGCGCGTGCGAGCTGTGGCTGTCGGTGGCCGACGCCCGGCTGGGCAACGGCGAGGCGACCGGGCACCCCGAGGTGGAGGGGGCCGTGGACCGGGCCCACCACCAGTGGCAGTTCGTCCAGGAACCGGCCCGGGCGCATGCCCTCGCGCCGATGCTGATCGATCTGCGGGGCCGGGTGCCGGGCCGCAGGCCCGGTGCCCTGGAGGCCGTACGCCGCAGGGTCGAACTCCTCCGCGCCACCGCGCAGGCGCGCTGAAGCCGGCGGCTTTCTCAGTGGCGGCTTTCTCAGTGGTGGAAGGCCGTGGCGACGGCCTCGGGCCGCCCCATCGGCCCCGGCTGCTTCCGCAGTTCGGGCAGGAGGGTGCGCAGATCGTCCAGGAAGAGGTCGGACAGGTCCGCCGAGAAGCCGTTGCGGCACACCACCCGTAGCACCGACAGATCCTCGCGGTGCGCGGGGAACGAGTACGCGGGCACCAGCCAGCCGTGTTCGCGCAGCCGCCGCGACACGTCGTACACGTCGAAGCCGGTGGTCTCCTCCGCCGTCGTGAAGGCGAAGACTGGCAGCTGGTCGCCGCGGGTGAGCATCCTGAAGTCGCCCAGTTCCGCGATCCGTGTCGAGAGCGAGCAGGCCACCTCGCGGGAGGTCTGCTGGACGGCGCGGAAGCCGTCCCGGCCCAGCCGCAGAAAGGTGTAGTACTGGGCGGCCACCTGGGCGCCGGGCCGGGAGAAGTTGAGCGCGAAGGTCGGCATCTCGCCGCCCAGGTAGTTGACCCGGAAGACCAGTTCCTCGGGCAGGCACTCCGGTGTGCGCCACAGCGCCCAGCCCACACCCGGGTAGACGAGGCCGTACTTGTGCCCCGAGGTGTTGATGGAGGAGACGCGCGGCAGCCGGAAGTCCCACATCAGGTCCGGGTCGAGGAACGGCGCCACCATCGCGCCCGAGGCGCCGTCCACATGGACCGGTACGTCCAGCCCGGTGCGCTCCTGGAGGTCGTCCAGGGCCGCGCACACCTCGGCGACCGGCTCGTACGAGCCGTCGAAGGTCGAGCCCAGCACGGTGACGACCCCGATGGTGTTCTCGTCGCACAGCTCGGCGGCGGCCCGCGGGTCGAGGTGGAACCGGTCGCCCTCCATGGGGACCTGCCGCGGCTCCACCTCCCAGTAGGCGCAGAACTTCTCCCAGCACACCTGGACGTTGATCCCCATGACCAGGTTGGGCCGGGCGGTGGCCGGATAACGGACGGGGTTCCGCTTGGCCCAGCGCCGCTTGAAGGCCATCCCGGCGAGCATGCACGCCTCGCTCGAACCGGTCGTGGAGCAGCCCATCACCGCGTGCGGGTCGGGGGCGTGCCACAGGTCGGCCAGGATGGTCACACAGCGCCGCTCCAGCTCCGCGGTGCGCGGGTACTCATCCTTGTCGATCATGTTCTTGTCGCGGCAGTCGGACATCAGCCGCCCCGCCTGTGCCTCCATCCAGGTGGTGACGAAGGTGGCGAGATTCTGACGGGCGTTGCCGTCGAGCATCAGCTCGTCGTGCACCAGCTGGTACGCGGCCGACGGCGCCATGGGCCGGTCGGGGAGGCAGCGGCGCGGCGGGTTCGTCGTCATGCCGCTGACCGGATCGGCCACGCCGTAGAAGGGGTTGACCGAGATGTCGGGCCGCTTTGCCTCGCCGCGCCTGCCGCCGTGAAGTGCCATGCCCGTTAAATTACGGACATACTGCGCAATCGGCCGCTTCCCGCGCCGTCAGCCGGCGCTGCTGACCGACAGCTTCGCCGCGAACCCCAGGAACGCCGCCCCCGCGCCCGCCGACAGCCCGGCCGTCAGCCGCTTGCGCCGCCGGAAGAGGGCCGCGAGATACGTGCCACCGAAGATCAGCAGGGAGAGATAGGTGATGCTGAACAGCTCCGCCCAGGCGCCCAGCGCCACGAAGGACAGCGCCGGATGGGCGTACTCCGGGTCCACGAACTGCACGAAGAAGGAGATGAAGAACAGGATCGCCTTCGGGTTCAGCAGGCTCACGACCAGCGCCCGGCGGTAGGGCCGCTCGACCGCACCGGAGGCCGTGCCGTCCGCGCCAGCCGAGCCGTCCGCGCCCTCCGCGCCGACCTCGGCCGCCTCGGCGGTCCGCGCCGCGCTGCCCGGCCCCTGGCGCCACAGCTTCCGCGCCCCGCGCAGCATGCCCACCGCGAGCCAGGTCAGATAGCCCGCACCGGCGAACTTCACCACGGCGAAGAGCGCCGGGCTCGCCTGGAGCAGCGACGCCACGCCGCCCGCGGACAGCGCCATCAGCACCGCGTCCCCGCACAGCACCCCGCCCGCCGCACGGTAGGCGGTACGCGGGCCGCGGCGGGCGGCGACGGACACCACATAGAGCGAGTTCGGGCCCGGCAGCAGGATGATCAGCGCAAGGCCCGCCAGATACGTCGAAAGATCAGTTATCCCCAGCACACTCGGCAGGATGCCAGGAAACGCGCGTCGCGCCCGCATGATTTCGGCATCCGGACTTGCACCTCACGCGACGTGAGGCGCCACCGTGGAGCGCATACGGAACACAAGAAGAGCGGACCAGGTCATGAGCTATTCGGTGGGACAGGTCGCGGGCTTCGCCGGGGTCACGGTGCGCACGCTGCACCACTACGACGAGATCGGGCTGCTGCGCCCGAGCGCCCGCAGCACGGCTGGGCACCGGCGGTACGACGACGCCGACCTCGACCGGCTGCAGAGCATCCTGTTCTACCGGGAACTCGGCTTTCCGCTCGACGAGGTGGCGGTCCTCCTCGACGACCCGGACGCGGACCCGCAGGCCCACCTGCGGCGCCAGCACACGCTGCTGACCGACCGGATCGAGCAGCTCAGGAGGATGGCCGCCGCCGTCGAACACGCCATGGAGGCACGGAAGATGGGCATCAATCTGACCCCCGAGGAGAAGTTCGAGGTCTTCGGGGACTTCGATCCGGACGAGCACGCGGACGAGGTCGAGGAGCGCTGGGGGAACACCGAGGCGTACCGGGAGTCCCAGCGCAGGGCGGCCACGTACACCAAGGAGGACTGGCAGCGGATTCAGGCCGAGTCCGACGCGCTCAACGAGCGCTTCATCGTGCTGATGGAGTCGGGCGCCGCGCCGGAGTCCGAGGCCGCGATGGACCTCGCCGAGGAACACCGGGAGGGGATCAGCCGGAACCACTACGACTGCGACCACCGGCTCCACGCCTGCATCGCCGAGAATTATGTGACGGACCAGCGCTTCACGGACAACATCGACAAGGCCAGGCCGGGGCTCGCCGCCTACCTCCGGGACGCGATCCGGTCCAACGCGGAGCGCCACGGGTAGCGGGTGCGCATGAGGGGGGGGCGGGCGGACAGCGGGAACCACGGGCACGCATACGGCGTTGATAGCTTTGGGCGGCACACTGCCAAGCGACGAACGCCGCAGCAGTCCGTACCCCGACCCTGCGGCCGGGCCTCGCACGAGCACGAGCCTGCACCCCTCGACCCAGGAGCCTGTGACCCGTGACCACCCTCGCGCTCGGCCCTCAGTGGCTGGACCCGGACTATCTGATCGAAACCTTCGGGCTGCTCGGCGTGCTGGCCATCGTCTTCGCGGAGTCGGGCCTGCTCATCGGCTTCTTCCTGCCGGGAGACTCGCTGCTGTTCACCACCGGTCTGCTGGTCACCACCGATGTGATCAAGCAGGATCTGTGGCTGGTGTGCACGGGCGTCGCCGTCGCGGCGATCGTCGGTGACCAGGTCGGCTATCTCTTCGGCCGGAAGGTCGGACCCTCGCTGTTCAAGCGCCCGGACTCCAAGCTCTTCAAGCAGGAGAACGTGGAGAAGGCGCATGAGTTCTTCGAGAAGCACGGCCCGAAGTCGCTGATCCTGGCCCGCTTCGTGCCCATCGTGCGGACGTTCACGCCGATCATCGCGGGCGTGAGCCGGATGAACTACCGCTCCTTCATCATCTTCAACATCGTCGGCGGTGTGATGTGGGGCACGGGCGTCACCCTGCTGGGCGCGGCGCTCGGCAAGGTGGACTTCGTCCACAAGCACATCGAGCTGATCCTGATCGGCATCGTGCTGCTGTCCGTCATCCCGATCGTGATCGAGTTCCTGCGGGCCCGGAGCAAGTCCAAGAAGGAGGCCGCCGAGGCACCGGACAGGCCGTCGGCGGCCGACCAGCAGGGCCCGCGCGGCCGCCACGCCAAGCGCTGACCCGGTCGCCGCCCGCGAATCTTCACCGTCACTTCACAGGCGTCACTCCGCTACACATCCGTCGCACACGCTGCCCCCACTCCCACTCGGCGGCCACCTCCCCGCACAATGGGCTTCGGTGGTCGTCGATGTCGCATCGTGGCTGCTGGAAGAAGTGACGGGGAGGCGGTTGAGGAGCGAGGCGGAGTGGGGTCGGACCGACAGTACGGACAGCGTGGCGCGGGCACGCAGGAAGCGGACACGGCGGAGAACCGTAAGCCGCAGTCCGATGAGGCGCGCAGCGCATTCACCCCGCCCCAGGGGGTACCGAGGCCGCCCTCGCCCGATGGCGAGCACCCGACCTCGGAGTTCGCCATCCCCGTGGGGCTGACCGCCGAATGCGCCCCTCCCGAGCCGGAGGGCTCGGCCTTCGTGGCGCCCCCCGGGGTCACCACATCGCCCAACCAGACCACCGGCGGCTTCCCGGCCTTCACGCCGCCGAACGGCATACCCCTGGTCCGGCTGACCAAGGACGCGCCCTGGCAGGACCGGATGCGCACGATGCTGCGGATGCCGATCAGCGAGCGCCCGACGCCCGAGCAGCGCGTCGAGCAGGAGGACGACACGGGCCCCGCCGTCCCCCGGGTGCTCGACCTCGTCCTGCGTATCGCCGAGCTGCTGCTCGCGGGCGGCGAGGGCGCCGAGGACGTCGAGGCGGCCATGCTCGGCGTGGCGCACGCGTACGGGCTCGACCGCTGCGAGCCCACGGTGACCTTCACCCTGCTGTCGGTCAGCTACCAGCCCTCGCTGGTCGACGACCCGGTCACCGCCAGCCGTACGGTGCGTCGCCGGGGCACCGACTACAACCGGCTGTCGGCCGTCTTCCGGCTCGTCGACGACATCACCTCGCAGGACGACTTCACCCTGGAGGAGGCCTACCGCCGCCTCGCCGAGATACGCCGTAACCGCCACCCCTACCCCGGCTGGGCGCTCACCGTGGCCGCCGGCGGGCTGGCCGGAGCGGCGAGCATGCTGGTCGGCGGCGCGTGGCCGGTCTTCTTCGCGGCGGCGATCGGCGCGATGCTCGGCGACCGGCTGGCGTGGCTGGCGTCCGGGCGCGGACTGCCGGAGTTCTACCAGTTCGTGGTCGCGGCGATGCCGCCCGCCGCGATGGGCATCGGGCTCAGCCTCCTGGGCGCGGGACTCCAGTCGTCCGCGGTGATCACCGGTGGACTGTTCGCGCTGATCCCCGGGCGGGCCCTGGTGGCCAGCGTCCAGGACGGGCTGACCGGGTATTACATCACCGCCGCGGCCCGGCTGCTGGAGGTCGGCTACCTGATCGTCGGCATCGTCTGCGGCGTGCTCACCGTGCTGTACGGCGGGCTCCAGCTGAACGCCAAGCTGAACCCGGAGGCGGCGCTCGTGGGCCAGCCGCAGCCGATCGTCCAGATACTGGCGGCGATGCTGCTCGCGCTGACGTTCTGCATCCTGCTCCAGCAGGAACGTCACACCGTGCTGTTCGCCACCCTCAACGGCGGGGTCGCCTGGGTGGTCTACGGCGCGCTCGCCGACACCGCCGACGTGCCGCCGGTCGCCGCCACGACCGTGGCCGCCGGGCTGGTCGGCCTCTTCGGGCAGCTGCTCTCCCGCTACCGCTACGCGTCCGCGCTGCCGTACGTCACGGCGGCGATCGGGCCGCTGCTGCCCGGTAGCGCGACGTACTTCGGACTGCTCGCGCTCGCCCAGGGAAATCTGGACCGCGGCATCCCCCACCTCACCCAGGCGGCGGCACTGGCCCTGGCGATCGCCATCGGGGTGAACCTGGGTGGCGAGGCGGCCCGGCTGTTCCTCAAGGTCCCGGGCGGCGGGGACGACCCCTCGGGCCGTCGCGCGGCCAAGCGCACCCGAGGCTTCTGACCCGGCTCTGACCTGCGAAAACACCGAACGGGCCAGCCCCAGGGCTGGCCCGTTCGGGAGGTTACGGCTCAGTGGCCGCCGGACGCCTCCAGGCGCTTGATGGACGCCTCCACCTCGGCCTCGGCCTCGGCGCGTCCCACCCAGTCGGCCCCTTCGACCGACTTGCCGGGCTCCAGGTCCTTGTAGACCTCGAAGAAGTGCTGGATCTCCAGGCGGTCGAACTCGGACACGTGGTGAATGTCACGCAGATGCTCGACCCGCGGGTCCGACGCGGGTACGCACAGCAGCTTGTCGTCGCCGCCCGCCTCGTCGGTCATCCTGAACATGCCGATCGCACGGCACTTGATCAGGCAGCCGGGGAACGTCGGCTCGTCGAGAATGACCAGGGCGTCCAGCGGGTCGCCATCCTCGCCGAGGGTGTTCTCGACAAAGCCGTAATCCGCCGGGTAGCTGGTCGAAGTGAAGAGCCGACGGTCGAGACGGAGGCGCCCCGTCTCGTGGTCCACCTCGTACTTGTTCCGCGAACCCTTCGGGATCTCGATGGTGACGTCGAACTCCACGGGTGGCTCCTCCATGATCAACACATACGTCTGGTGATTAAGTGTCCCCCACGCAGGTGTGTGGTGGCGAAAGGGGCTGGTCCGTCGTGCCTGAAGCCAGATCACGGCAGTTCAGGGAGTTGCTCGCGCGCGGGCGGACCCTCGTGCGGGACCAGTGGCGCCGTGTCGCCTCCGTCGGGGTCCGGCTCCGGGACCGCTGGTGGAACCGCCCGGTCCGGGAACGGCCGTGGCACGTACGGGTCCGCGACCTGTGGGACCGCGCCGGGCTCCGCGACCGGTGGCGGCGCAGCGCCGCGAGGGAGCGTCTGCGGCACAGCCGGATGCACGACCGCTGGCAGCGCACCCCGCCCCAACAGCGCGGCACCTGGCGGCTGGTGGCCGTCTCCGGTGCGGTCGGCCTGGCCGTCGCGGCCGGTTCGGTGTTCGCCGCCGGGCCCTGGGACACCGGTCAGCGTACGGCCGAACGCGCCCGCGCCGCCGGGGGGCCGGGCCCGGGTGGCGAGCGTCACCCCGGCAACCCCGTCCCCAGCGCCGCGCCCGTGCTGGCCGCCCTCGGCGCGCCCGGCGCCGTGCCGTCGCCGGACAGCGGCGAGGACGCGGTTCCGCCGCCCACCGGCGGCGGACTCGCCGACGCCCTGGAACCGCTGCTGGACGACCCGGCGCTGGGCGACGAGCGCGCGGCGTCCGTCGTGGACGTGACGACGGGACAGCAGGTGTTCGGGACCGGCGCGAAGGGCGCCGTGGTGCCCGCGTCGACCATCAAGCTGGCGACCGGCGCCGCCGCCCTGTCCGCCCTCGGCCCCGACCACCGGATCAAGACCACGGTGGTCCAGGGCGGCGGCGGCATCGTGCTGGTCGGCGGCGGCGACCCGACCCTCACCGCCCGCGCCGCCAAGGGCGACGGCCGCCCCGCCTCGCTGGGCCGGCTGGCCGACGACACCACCCGCGCCCTCAAGAAGAGCGGCACGACGTCCGTCCGGCTCGGGTACGACACCTCGCTGTACTCCGGGCCCGGGCTGCACCCCATCGGCCCCAACGAGAACATCTCGCCCGTCACCCCGCTGATGGCCGACGAGGGACGGCTCGATGACAGCGACCACGGCCCGGCCGCGCGCTCCGAGGACCCCGCCGCCGACGCGGCCGGAACGTTCGCCTCGATGCTGCGCGACCGCGGCGTCGAGGTGACCGGGGACCCGCGGCCCCGGACGGCCGGAAAGCACCCCCGGGCGCTGGCCACCGTCCGCTCCCAGCCGCTGTCCGCGCTCGTCGAGCGGATGCTGACCAACAGCGACAACGACATCGCCGAGGCCCTCGCGCGGCAGACCGCCGTCGCCGCCGGGGAGCCCGCGAGCTTCGACGGCGCGGCGAAGGCCGTGACCGCCCGGCTGAAGAAGCTCCGGCTGCCGGTCTCCGGCGCCCGGATCGCGGACGGCAGCGGGCTCGACCGCGACGACCACGTCTCCGCCGCGCTCCTCGCCCGGGTGCTGGTACGGGCCTCCGACATCGGCCACCCTGAGCTGCGGCCGCTGCTCACCGGGCTGCCGGTGGCCGGATTCAGCGGCACCCTGCGCACCCGCTACGGCGCGGACACCGTCGGCCGCGGCGTGGTGCGCGCCAAGACCGGCACGCTGACCGGGGTCAACACCCTGGCGGGCAGCGTCGTCGACGCCGACGGGCGGCTGCTGGTCTTCGCGTTCATGACCAACGGCACCACGGACCCCACCGGCGCCCAGCACGCCCTGGACACGATGGCCTCGGCGCTCGCCAACTGCGGATGCCGGTGAGGCGAGGGTGAGGAGAGTGGCGCGTCGCCCGGTCGGGCCGGGGGCGGCCGGGTGTGCGGGGGAGTCGTCTTCTCCCGGATGGGGCGCGAGCCACGTACCGTGAAGCCATGACGAGCATCGGTGGTGTGGAGATGGTCGACTGGAACCTGGCCGTCGCGACCGCGACCCGGCTGGTGCGACCGGGTCCTGAGGTGAGCAGGGACGAGGCGCGCGCCGTCGTCGCGGAGTTGCGGCGGCACGCGAAATCCTCGGAGGAGCATGTACGCGCCTTCACCCGGATGGCCGTCCCCGGCGGCCCGGCCGCCGACACCCCCGTCCTCGTCGTGGACCGCGCGGGCTGGATCAAGGCCAACGTCGCGGGTTTCCGCCAGATCCTGTCGCCGCTGCTGGGCAAGATGCAGGACCGGCGCGGCGGGCTGCCCGGCGGGGCGGTGCTGGGCGCGGTCGGCGGCAAGGTGACCGGTGTCGAGCTGGGGATGCTGCTGTCGTTCCTGGCCTCCCGGGTGCTCGGCCAGTACGAGACCTTCGCGCCGGCCAGCCGCGAGCTGCCCGCCGGGGCGGCGGGCGGCGGGCGGCTGCTGCTGGTGGCCCCCAACATCGTCCATGTGGAGCGCGAGCTCGACGTGGCCCCGCACGACTTCCGGCTGTGGGTCTCGCTGCACGAGGAGACGCACCGTACGCAGTTCACCGCGGTGCCCTGGCTGCGCGACCACATCGAGTCCGAGATCCAGGCGTTCCTGGGCGAGACCGACGTCGATCCGGCCACTTTGCTGGAGCGCCTCCGGGAGGCCGTCCAGTCGCTGGGCGGCGGGCGGCCGGACGGCGAGGAGGCCGCGGAGCGCGGCGCCTCGCCCAGCATCATCGAACTGGTCCAGACCCCGGCGCAGCGCGAGATCCTGGCCCGGCTGACCGCCGTGATGTCGCTGCTGGAGGGGCACGCGGACTTTGTGATGGACGGGGTCGGGCCGGATGTCGTGCCCTCCGTGGCCGAGATCCGCGAGAAGTTCCAGAAGCGGCGGGCGAGCGGCGCGGGAAGGCTCGACCAGGCGCTGCGCAAGCTGCTGGGGCTGGACGCCAAGCTGCGGCAGTACCGTGACGGTGAGCGGTTCGTACGGGCCGTGGTGGGCCAGGTCGGCATGGACGGCTTCAACCGGGTCTGGACCTCGCCGAACACGCTCCCCACCAAGTCGGAGATCAGCAAACCCGCCGAGTGGGTCGCGCGGGTGCACCGTAAGGCGGAGTCGTAGAACCGGCTCACTTGGTAACGGACGAATGCTCCCGTTAATCACTCGTCCGAGGGACCGTTAGCGACGGGTAGGCGTGCGATGCTCGGGGAACAGCTCGCTTCTGTCACCATCGTCATACACAGCGTGACGAATCCCCCCGTGTGACGACATCTCGTACGCCCCCCGAGGCACCCCCTCGCATGACAGATGGGAAACGGACATGGGTCCCCATCCAGCGGTCGCCGCGATACGCCTGGCGGTCCGCCGCGTCCTCCACGACGTCCTCGTCGACTCCCCGGCCACCTCCGCCACCGCGCAGCCCTCCCCGGCTTCCCCGGACTTCCCCGCGTCTCCGGCCGCTCCGCCCCAGGCGCCCGCGCCCCGCGGCTCCGCTCCCCGTGAGGGCCGTCCCCTCGTGCTCGCCGCCTGCTCCGGCGGCGCCGACTCCATGGCACTCGCCTCCGCGCTCGCCTTCGAGGCCCCCCGGCTCGGCCTGCGCGCCGGTGGCGTCACCGTCGACCACGGCCTGCAGCCGGGCTCCGACGTGCGCGCCGCCGAGGTCGCCGAGCGGATGCGGGAACTGGGTCTGGCCCCCGTCGAGTCCATCGCCGTCTCCGTCGGCCGGGGCGGCGGCCCCGAGGCCGCCGCGCGGGACGCCCGCTATGCCGCCCTCGACGTCGCGGCCGAGCGCCACCACGCCGCCGCCGTACTGCTCGGCCACACCCGCGACGACCAGGCCGAGACGGTTCTGCTGGGGCTCGCCCGCGGCTCCGGCACCCGCTCGCTGTCCGGAATGGCCCGCGTCTCCGGCACCGGCGGCCGCTACCGCCGCCCCTTCCTCCAGCTCGACCGGCACACCGTCCGCGAGGCCTGCCTGGCCCAGTCGCTGCCCGTCTGGGACGACCCGCACAACGTGGACCCGGCCTACACCCGCTCCCGGGTCCGCCACGAGGCCCTGCCCGTCCTGGAGAAGGCCCTCGGCAAGGGCGTCGTCGAGGCCCTCGCCCGCACCGCCCAGCTCTCCCGCGACGACGCCGACGCCCTCGACGCCTGGGCCGCCCGCGCGGAGGCCGACATCCTGCGCACCACCCCGGCCCCCGCCCCCGGGGCCGGGTCCGGTGAGCCGGAGGCCGTCGAGCTGGACACCGTCGGACTGCACGGGCTGCCGCCCGCCGTCCGCCGCCGGGTGCTGCGCCGCGCCGCCATCGCCGCGGGCGCGCCCGCCGGTTCGCTCTTCGCCCGCCACATCGAGGAAGTCGACCGGCTGATCACCGGCTGGCGGGGCCAGCGGGCCATCAACCTCCCCGGCCGCGTCGAGGTCCGCCGGGAGGGTGGCAGACTGGTCATCCGGCAGGGCTGATCCGCCCGAGCGAGTTGAGCCGGTTACGTCGAACGAGAGTGGCGCGGGTGGACGACAAGGACATGGGCACCGACCTCAAGTCGGTCCTCATCACCGAGGATGAGATCAACGCGAAGCTGGCCGAGCTGGCCGCCCGCATCGACGCCGAGTACGAGGGCAAGGACCTGCTCATCGTCGGTGTGCTCAAGGGCGCGGTGATGGTGATGGCGGACCTCGCGCGCGCCCTTGCCACGCCGGTCACGATGGACTGGATGGCCGTGTCGTCGTACGGCGCGGGCACCCAGTCCTCGGGCGTGGTGCGGATTCTCAAGGACCTGGACACCGACATCAAGGGCAAGCACGTCCTGATCGTCGAGGACATCATCGACTCCGGCCTGACGCTGTCCTGGCTGCTGTCGAACCTCGGCTCGCGCGAGCCCGCCTCGCTGAACGTGTGCACCCTGCTGCGCAAGCCGGAGGCGGCCAAGGTCGCCATCGACGTGAAGTGGGTCGGCTTCGACATCCCGAACGAGTTCGTCGTCGGATACGGCCTCGACTACTCCGAGAAGTACCGCAACCTGCGGTTCGTCGGGACCCTGGCCCCGCACGTCTACGGAGGCTGAGGCACGCCGTCTCCCCCTGGGAACCTGGCGCGGTTTTCCGCCGTTGGAGCAGGGGAAGGCGGATGTGTTAACACTCCACGGCGGCGTCGGGTGACAATGCTGGGGTACCGTCCGAAGGTCAGTCTTTTTCGAGACTGAGGGTTACACAGCTCATACACCACTAAATACACCGCAATACACCGCACGCACAGGCACCCCTCCAGGGCTGCCGTGCCTCACTGTGGCAGGAGGGACGGGGCGGTTTCGCCCCGTATGGATGGACGTGAAGCGCTACTTCCGTGGGCCGGTCATGTGGATCGTGCTGGCCGTCCTCGCCGTGGTCGTGTTGATGCAGGTCGTCGGCTCGTCCGGCGGCTACAAGTCGGTGGACACCAGCCAGGTCGTCAAGGCGATCAACAGGAACCAGGTCCAGTCCGCCGAGCTGACGACCGGCGACGAGCACAAGATCAAGGTCGAACTCAAGGACAATGTCGCCAAGGTCTCGGGCAGCAACAAGCTCCAGGCCACCTACATCGGTGATCAGGGCGTCGACCTCGCCAGGACCCTTCAGGCCAATGCCCAGAAGGGCGGCGGGATTCCCGACGGGTACAACGTGTCGACTTCGAAGCAGAACCCGTTCGTCGGGATTCTGCTCTCGCTGCTCCCGTTCGTACTGATCGTCGTGGTCTTCCTGTTCCTGATGAACCAGATGCAGGGCGGCGGCTCCCGGGTGATGAACTTCGGGAAGTCGAAGGCCAAGCTGATCACCAAGGACACGCCGAAGACGACCTTCACCGATGTGGCGGGGTCGGACGAGGCGGTTGAGGAACTCCAGGAGATCAAGGAGTTCCTCCAGGAGCCGGCGAAATTCCAGGCCGTCGGTGCCAAGATCCCCAAGGGCGTGCTGCTGTACGGCCCGCCCGGTACGGGCAAGACCCTGCTCGCGCGCGCCGTAGCGGGCGAGGCGGGCGTCCCGTTCTACTCGATCTCCGGCTCCGACTTCGTCGAGATGTTCGTCGGTGTGGGTGCCTCCCGGGTCCGTGACCTGTTCGAGCAGGCCAAGACCAACGCCCCGGCCATCGTCTTCGTCGACGAGATCGACGCCGTCGGCCGGCACCGCGGCGCGGGCATGGGCGGCGGCCACGACGAGCGCGAGCAGACGCTGAACCAGCTGCTCGTGGAGATGGACGGCTTCGACGTGAAGGGCGGCGTCATCCTGATCGCCGCCACCAACCGGCCGGACATCCTGGACCCGGCGCTGCTGCGCCCCGGCCGTTTCGACCGGCAGATCGCCGTCGACCGCCCGGACATGCAGGGCCGTCTGGAGATCCTCAAGGTTCACCAGAAGGGCAAGCCGGTCGCGCCGGACGTCGACCTGTCGGCCGTCGCCCGCCGTACTCCCGGTTTCACCGGTGCCGATCTGTCGAACGTGCTGAACGAGGCCGCTCTGCTGACGGCCCGCGGCGACAAGAAGCTGATCGACAACCACTTCCTGGACGAGGCGATCGACCGTGTCGTGGCCGGTCCGCAGAAGCGGACCCGGATCATGAGCGACAAGGAGAAGAAGATCACCGCGTACCACGAGGGCGGTCACGCCCTGGTCGCGGCGGCTTCTCCGAACAGCGATCCGGTGCACAAGGTCACGATCCTCTCCAGAGGCCGGGCCCTGGGTTACACCATGGTCCTGCCGGAAGAGGACAAGTACTCGACCACGCGCAACGAGATGCTGGACCAGCTCGCCTACATGATGGGCGGCCGGGCGGCCGAGGAACTGGTCTTCCACGACCCGACCACGGGCGCCTCGAACGACATCGAGAAGGCGACCGCGACGGCCCGCGCGATGGTCACGCAGTACGGCATGACCGAGCGGCTCGGCGCGATCAAGTTCGGCTCCGACAACGCCGAGCCCTTCCTGGGCCGTGAGATGGCTCACCAGCGCGACTACTCGGAAGAGGTCGCCGCACTGGTCGACGAGGAGGTCAAGCAGCTCATCGAGACCGCGCACAACGAGGCGTGGGAGATCCTCGTCGAGAACCGCGACG
>Ga0307508_10000755_pt1 | contig 38336 bp, 35 predicted proteins | sample 9_EM_MG_FD_203089 | JGI IMG/M metagenome (GOLD analysis project Ga0307508, IMG submission 203089) | Populus trichocarpa ectomycorrhiza microbial communities from riparian zone in the Pacific Northwest, United States - 9_EM | ecosystem: Host-associated > Plants > Roots > Unclassified | place... | reverse complement strand
CGCCCCGGTCACCCCCCCCCCCCCCCCCCCCCCCCCCCCGCCTCCTGCTGTCGAGGAGAACGAGCCGCTCGCCTGCAGCTGGCGAGGCTCGCGGCCAGCCCCCACAGCCATCGCGCCGTCCCTCCCCGTCGGATGCGAAGTCGACTGCGTCCGGGAGCTCGACAAACAATCCCCACCCCGAAGGGAACCACCGCGATCGAAGACCCGGCCACGTCCGCGCGCGCATGCGGTTGTCCGGGACACTGCGGAGAAACACCACGTCACTCGCGCTGGAGGAACCGAAAGCAGGAGTCGCCAGCAGTCGGCGGTGTTTTGCAAATGGACGGACGCGAGGGACCCGCCGGTGTTGCTTCCCGCACTGTTTCGCTGCACCGAAACATGTAGATAGGGCGTGATCCTCTGCAGCGGCAAGCAGCACGTACTTGCCCGGCAGATAACTCCGCACGGTCACGGACTGTGCGTGCGAAACATTGGACGAACCTCACGGCGCTGCGGCCGGGTCACGTATACGTGGCAGATGCGGGGGGGTCGCGTCTCTCGTGGATCCGGCACTCGGCGGTGGGCGACTCCGCACGTTTCCCTTCTCGCTGTTCTTGGTGGCGGTGGTAGTGTCGTGTGTTCCCGCACAGCATCTCCCATCGCGGGCAGCCGGACGGACGGTGTTCGATGGTGTCCGGTGTTCGGCGCACGCAGCGTTCGCTCTGGCCGGGTGAGGAGCGGTCTCCGGAGACGAGTGAGGGACGGGACGGGGCGGGGCGGGACTGCTGGACCTTTGAATCCGGGCGGTACATATGTGCATGGTGCATGTAGGACGGAGATCGATCTGACGCGCCGCCGGCTGCACGGCGCGAAAGCGAGTGACAGATGATGACGCGCCCAGAGTCCGCGCGGAGTGATGTCACGTCCACGGCCATCCGCCTCCCCCCGCCCCAGCTCGCACAAAACCCACACATGGCCGATGTGCGTCGCGATGGCCATCGCGATCGCGCATTCGCGCTCCGATCGGTGGCCCTGCGCTGGCCTGCGCTGGCCTCCGCTCGTCCCATAAACATCTGCCGACGCGGGGGGTGGGGGGTTAGCCCTCGTTGCTCCGCGGGCCGTCGCTCCGCCCAGCGCGCCCATCCGCCGACGGCGAGGGGGCGGGCGGAGCGCTGCGAGATTCGCCTCCCCGCAGCGGCGTCGCGCGCGATGGCGGCATTGCCCGCCGCCGACTGCTTTGCCCCCTCCCCCGCCGCCCGCCTGCCGCCCGCCCGCCGCCCGCCCAAACCCGCGAGACGGACGGTCAGACACTCCGCAACTGCAACTCCGTGCCCGGCGCTGGTCGGCCTCGCCCACGACGTCAACTCCGTCTCTCCACACGTCGCATCGCACGCTAGACTAGTCTACGAAGTGACTCTGTGCCCGTGTGACCCAGCGTGTCCCACGGCTCGGAGCTGCCGGCGGGGGAAGGACGCCCCCCGTGATCACGAACCGTTGGGTTCGGCGTTGTCGTCGTCATCATACGTGCATGCACGGGGGCGATTGTGAGCGTCGACAGATAGATGGATGTAGGGCAATCAAAAAATAAAAATAAAAATAAATACTACATGACGGGGGAGATCACGCGCAGATAGAGGAGACAGCGAGGAGAATAAAACGGGTGCGTAAAAAAAAAAAAACGCAGTGTCATTCAACTACGGCTAGCAGAAGTACATTAAGTACTTGAGTAAGTAGATCCACACGTTCGGTCAGTAAAGATAGAATAAGTAGGAAAGGAGAAGAAAACAAGAATAGAAAAGGAAAAAAAAAATCTAACTCCTGTCCCCACCATATCCCCATCCCGAATACCCACCGTCAATACCATAACGTATCCTGGTTTGAAGGTTCGTTTCCAAGAATACCCCCTACCGTTCCCATCCACAAAAAACACCCCCATCCTTTCATCCCCATCCGCGACCTCCGCTCAAAAAAAAAACCAAAGCGAACACATAACCGACAGCCGTAGAGAGAAACAAACAAAAAAAGAGAGAGAGAGAGAGAAAAAAAAGTAACGGACGAAAAGGAGCCGGAAGAGTTGACCGTAAATGGTACAAACCCGGTCAAGACTTTTGCCCCACGACAACCATGGAAGAGCGGAGTCATTCGGAGAATTCCCGTCGTCGGATTATTTCTTTTTTTTTTTCAGTACGAAGTTTGTTTCGGCGCCTCCCGCAAACAGAAGAAAAGAAAAAAAAACCCCCACAAAATCGCAGCGGAATATGTACGCCCATACAACTGAAAGCAGAGGGGATCAAAAACACACATCCGCCGACCGAACCGACCGACCCAGAAAGTACCCGTTTCGCCAACAAAGGGAAGATAAAGATGTAAATGGAAGAGAGAAAAAGGAAAGGAAAAAGAGAGAGAGAGAGACGAGAGGCAGCAAGATACGTCCACGACGAATAGATGTAAATAGATAGCCGCCCGAACCCATGGTTGAGTCGCACCGACCAGGCCGAGAGCGCCGATGACTCATGGCATGTATAAGAACAGCCGGGCCTCGCTCTCTGCTGATCCGTTGTCGCTCGCGACCAGACCTTACAACCCCGCACCGCTCATCGTTGCCCGGCGGCCATAGGTGCTCGGGCGGTACGTGTAGTCGTTGGCGCTGGGCTTTCGGCTGCCGTGCTCCAGCGCGCCGTAACGCAACTGGTTGTGCACCTCCTGCTGTCGCTGCTGGACGTGTCGGAATGCTACGCTACCCTCAATATTGTCCTTCTTAACTTTGGATCCGGATTTGTGGGCCCCACCGTTCAGTTGCAGCTTGACGGGGATCCCCGCGGGATATCTCACCGTGAAGGCCTCCCCGTCTTGGTCGGGCACGGTCATCTGGACCTGCTCGTCGTAGTGGTAGGACCCGCCCGACATGGTGCCAGGCTCTCTGCGGGCGAGCTGACCGTGGCTGCTGGCGCTGTGGCTGTAGTAGTCGGAATGCGACCGCGCGTGGCCGCGCACCACCGGAGGCTCGTCGGAGATGGCGCACGACTCCATAGCGCGCGACAGGGCTGAAGGGCCAAGCCTGCCGGACAGCTGGCCGGACACACCCTGCGAGTGGCTGCTCTCGCGGCGTCGCGGCGGGGGGCCGGGAGTGGCGGTCTTCCGTCGAGCGGACTCGGTGGCGATGGCGCCACCGGGAGGGACCGATATGCTACGGTCGAATCCGTCAAAGTCGCGGTACGGGGCCGACGCCCACGACATCGGACGATCGCCGCTGAGGCGGCTGGGACGGCGCTGCGGGGGCGAGTATTCCTCGCCCTCCGGGTGTGCCGGTTGCTTGACGCTGTTACGGCGTCTCGCGGTGCCTGAGAGCAACGGCGGCGGAGGCGGCATCGCACTGTAGTCTTGGTACGAACCGGGAGTTACCGGGGTTCGCTCCCACGAATCATGGCCGTACGAGCTACCGAACGGCGAGATATACGGCGAGTACGCAGCGTGGCCGGAAGATCCAACGGATGTGTCCAGTGGTGGCGGAGCGTACGCCGAGAACGCTGCGGGGGGACAGGTTGAGGGTGGCGCTGGCGCGGAGACTGGGGACGAGGAGTAGTATCCCGGGTATGCCGATGGCACGGTGTACGACGAAGCAGTGGCGCCGCTGAAGGTTGACAGTGGCCGCACGGGAGTAATAGGCATGGACGACCTCTTCCGCTCAGCCTCCCTGCCGTAAGCGCCGTCGAAGCCAGCATCATCGTACCTGGACGTCGGCTGCTGGTAGCTTCCGTGCCACAATGGCGGCTGGCCGTACGAACCGGTGTACGACCCACTCAGCGCACTCGGCGACGAAGGCGAGGTCTTCGATGTGGTGTCCTTCTTGCAGTCGTCGCAGTCGCACTCGTCAGCGCCGCCGGTCGACGGCATGGTCGGCGACCGCTCTCGAGGCTTTGCGCCGGGAATATTCCGCGGGACGGCTGGGGATGATGTGCGGTTGAACGCCTTGCTGCTCGGTCTCTGGATTCCGGGAGTCGAAGCTCGCTTAAACGCATCCTTTCGTCCCCCGGGACCGGGTGTGGTGCTTGTCGGGGCTGGAGTGGCGGCTTTCGGCGGCGGTGGAGTCTCGTTGTTTGGGGTGTTTGTCGACGAGTACCCCGAATCCGAGACGCCGTCGTAGCTGGAGCTCATCTCTTGCGAAAGGCCGGACTTCCCACGCTGATGCTGTCGACGTGTTAACGGGATGACTTGGGATATTACTGAGTCGTAATCCTCGACATATGGCTGATAGCTGTCCGCAGCCGGCGACGACATGGTGTTGGAGCGATGTTGATGCGATGTGGCCTTGATGTTGCGCTGCTATGGGGATCCAGCCGCCTATCGGTTGGAAACAAGGAAACGGATCTCGACAGGCGCCGAGGGCGTAACGACAAACGGATTGGAAGTGTCCCAGGCGGACAGCGGAACCAACGCGGAAAGGATAGTGTGTACAAGGGGTGCACGCCGGATGGGGATGGGGATTGCTGTTCTGTCGATGGGAGGAGTCAGTGTCGAGCGAGGTTTGCGGTGGTCGGGGTGGTCGGGGTGGGGTGAGGTATTTCAAGTTTGGCGGAGTGCGGAGAGGATTACGAGGAGAGGGGAAGCGTAATCTTATACGGCGACGAGAAGCTGCAGCAGGTGGGGATGGGTGGGGGGGGGGGCGACTTGGGTGGTGTGGGTGAGGTGGACAGGACTGACAAAAGGCAGACTCAGAAGTGGACGGACACGCTAGTAGGCCAATGCTTGCAGGGAGGTCCAGGACTTGGATTGCGATTCGAGTGCAGTCCGATGAAGAATTGCTCAAACGAAGAGGACGAGACGGGACAAGGGGCTGCTGCTGCTGCCGCGAGCAACTGTTTGGAGCCGGCAATGGGGATTGTGTCGTGCTGGTAGGCGAGACGGGTGGCTGGACGGGGGGGATTTTCCTCTGGGGACGGGGCAGGGCGCGCTGACGATGACGGGGCAGGGCGAATGGAGCAGCGAGAATCCGGGGACGGAGCGGGTATATAGAGAGAAAAGCAAGTGGCGGCGGTGGGCAAGGGCTGGCCGGTGGTGGTGGTGGGTGGGACACCGCAGATGTATTTTTATTTTATTTTTTTTGCTGTTGATTGTTGTGGTGAAATTGCTGTGGTGGCACAGAACTGGTGGGAGGGTTTTTTTTTTCCCTTGGAGCTGGCCCACGGGCGAGATCCGGGGAATCGATTATCTGCCGATGTGCGGCCTTGGAGGGGAAGCGCCACACAGCCGATAGGAGATATCTCGGCGTCCGTATCGCGAGGAATCGGAGACGTCGCCCCATCTCTCGAACATGCCACCGTGCACGAGAATTGCCACAGCACGGTGCAGAACAGCATGCGAGACACGCCTGTAGGCGTCGTCGGGGGCTCCGCTGCACTTGGTCACGCCATGACGCCGCCGGCCGGTCCGCTGTTCGCCCCAACAGACACTGCGACCCAGGAAACGCTGATCCTGCTCGTCCGCCCCGTCCGTGACGATGGTGGTGCTGATGTGTTGTTTCTCTGCTGGGTCAGCGCAGACAGGGACTGGGACACTGGCAGGGACTGGCAGCGACCGGCAGGGACTGGGCTCGATGGTCAGTCTGCTGCTGCGACGGCGGTGCGACATGCTTCAATATCTGCCCTTGGAGAATCTGCCCCCGTCCAGCATCCAATCGCTGGCCGGCCCTCCAGCGCCAAGCATCGCCGCAACCCCGTGCGCGACTTCTCCGCTCCGCCGCTTCTCGCAGTTCTGCACACTCTGCTGCGGACGCGACTCTCCGCGCTTCTCCGGCCAGCAGTGGATGGTGCCACCGAATCGATATCGCCATCGCACCAATCCCGCCCGCCGCACTCGTTCGGCATTGCCAATCCCGCCGGCGAATGTTGCGGCGAGCGAAAAGCAAGGAAAGCCGTGACCTCTCGCTGCCGTTGGCCCGAGCCTGATCCGGTCCGCTCGCACCACGCCTGCCCGCCCGCCTGCCTGCCTACATGCGCGCATACATACGTGCTTCTTGGCTGCGCCGCGCACTCGGATCCTTCACCTGGCCACTGCCAGATCCAGTGCACTGTTGCCCGTCTTCATTCCGCGCACATAAGCCACTGCTCCATCTCCATTCCCCCCCCTCCCCGTCTCCGTGCGGCGGGGATCCGTTGCGCAGCGCCCAGCAGCAGCTCCCCGCACCGCGTCGTCGGCCAGCCATCCAGTTCGTCGAGCCTCGGTCCGCCCGGAGAGAGCGAGAGTCGCCCACCGCGAGGCATCCTGCGTGCTGCTGCTCCCTCGGGGCTGTCGACGTGGCAAGCGTCCGTTGGGAGCACCGCGAGACGTCGTCCGGAAGGGGCATGGTTGCGGCGGTGGTCTCGGATGTGTCCCTCTCTCTTCGACGGCCGCGAGAGCAGGAAGACGCTCCGCTGGGACTCGACGGTGATACGGTGGTCGGCTTCAACACCGCCGCACCCGCGCCACCTCCACTCCACTCCGCTCCACTCCACCCCACTCCATCCCACTCCACCACACTCCGCACTTCTTCGCCAGCATGACCTCTGCTGCAGCAGACCAGTAACTAGAGGACACCCTCCACGGATCTGCGGCTGGAGATGTGTGCGAGACGATAACCACCGTCCTAGTACGGATCGGTGCTTGTCGTGCGTGTGCAACTCGCGATGTTGCAGTCCGCCGCCACGGCAGCTCCTTTCGGCGCTGATTTGCGGCGGATAGATGAAGAATTCCGCACGAGCACCGCGGCGTGCGTACACGCAACACCCAGCGAGATTCACGGCTCCAGCAGTTGGTTGTTTCCCCGCCGTGCCACGCCTCGCCGTGCCGGAATCTCTATGTGTCCGTGGTGGTGGTTCGTCCTAGCTTATCCAGCTGGCTGTTCCCCACGATTTGTTCTTATCGATCAAGCTGGGGGGTTGGTACATACATACATATGATACATATGTACGCAGCCGTAGTTTGTCGTCCCTGACGCGACTCTCCCCGTGTGCCGAATTAGAGACTTTGCGCAGTTGACTTCAAAGGGAGATTTTCTGCGCTAGCAAGGGTATTCCTCTAGAGGAGTGAAAATGACATTGCGCTAGGTGTGATCGGTAGAACATGGTTAGTCAACTATTTCACACTTCAGGCTTCCAAAACACGTCGCGACGCCCTGGGTAATTTCGATTCGATAACGTAAAGACTTTGGTGGGGGGGATTCATTATTTCGGATGCTAGCGGTTCTCGGACGGATTTTGTTGTGTCGACAGTAAAAATTGCGGTCACAATAGATATGTATGTACCTAAGTCATAGGTTGTTAGAGTCTGAAGTCAAACTTCCGTGGATGTGGCTGGTGACGGACCGGCAATGGCAATTCGCACTAAATTTGACTTCAAAGGGGGTTGCGCAAATTCCTCTATGTATTGTCGAGTCGGTTTTCCGGCAGCGAGCATCGCATAGCATCGCATCGCATAGCATAGCATAGCATAGCATCGTTAGATAACAGCGCATGTCGTTTCGGCATTCGGATATTACTGAAAGTGGTCAGAAGACCAGTGTTGTTTTTTTCTTTCCTCCGCGGACACGTCCGGAATCCGCAGGTGCGCGAGCGTGTGCTAGGAGTGGGTCTCGACCTAGTCGGAGATGGTGACAATCGCAGTCTATATAGATACATACATAGATACACACATAGATACATACATAGATACACACATAGATAGATACATAGATACATCCATCCATACATACATACATACATATACATACATACATACATACATACATACATACATACATACATACATACATACATGCAATGCTTCTGTGCTAGTGAGCGCCCCGTTGCTCCGCCAACACCGTCTCCGAGCGTTTCGTTTCATCCGCCGCCTCTTGCTTCCGCCTCAAATAGGGCGGCCCTCCCGGTCCCCCCACAGCTGGCGGCAGGGGTAACTCTCCGGCGTGGAGTTGCCAGAAGCGGACGTCTCTTCCCCCCCCACCCCCTTCAACCCAACACACCAACGACCTCAATAATATGTCCAAAGTTATGTGAGTGATAAGAATAAAAAAAGTCCAGAGTCCAAACGCGGAAATCGCAAGTTTTGCCCCCTTTTTTTTGCGTTTTATTTTTGGTTTCCCCTTCTTGTACTCTATATAGAGTAGTGTCGTCTTTTGAGTATGTAGGAAGCTATGTATGGAAAATAATGCCCTTTCAAACATGGTGTCTAGACTACATATGGTGGTTACCTTGCGGACCGGACACTGGCCATGCCGGTTGTCACTACCGTTTGTCTGGTCCTTCTGTCCGTCCGTCTGCCCGTCTGTCTGTCTCGTGAGCTGGCGACGGAGGATGCAAGGCACCGTCCCGACGTATGTGCATATGTACATACGTTCTATTCATGTACCCGTACCGTGCACTGCACGCGCGTACATAGAAGAGTGCGGCGTGTCTACATCCTCCGCTTGCCCGCGGTTCCGTTTCGTTTTGAGCGTCAGGAGCCCGTTGCCTCTCCCCGTGGAGGTGCATGTAGTATGTATGGGATGGAGTGCGCCCCGAAACGGAAGCGCGGCCACCGATCGTCGACAGATGGACATTGAGGCCCCCGTGGCTGATGCGGCAATGCATTCGTCCAGTGTGGGGACGGCCATTCGCCGGCGGGGTGTCCGAAACCAATAGAGTGCATACATACCCAGATAGATATCCACTCCACTGCAAGAGGGCGGAAGGATGCCCCAACATAACGCAGACAGATAGACTGATACTCGCCCTACGGTAGGGATCGCTGGCCCTCCGGTGTCAATGCCAGCTCTGCAGAGTGTGTATGTATGTAACTAGCGGAGTGTCGCGTCCCAAATTGGCCATGCCACAGCTGCGATGCGATGCAGGGGCCGAGTCCGCGCGGCGGTGTCGAGCGTTGCAGAGCAGATATCTATGTGCACAGCTAAGGACGAGATTACTGGAAGACTTGGATGCGGCCGGACCGCGCGATCGCGATGAAGACGGGTTATCTTTTAATCTTTTAAATCTCGGCCGCCGCGGGAGACGAGGAAGGGGTTTCATCGAGCGGACTCCGGACATCGGGCGCCCATTGTTCCCCGTCCGCATGCATCCAATCGCGACTCGCACGCCGCCCTCCCCCCGCCCTCCTCCCCTCCTCCCCCCCTTTCCAATTCGACTCTGCTTCCAGTTGTCCGACGCGCCCGCGCCCCCGGCGTTCAACAGCACGCTCCGAGTGCGATGCATGTGACCGACTGACCGCCCGCCCGCCCGCCCGCCGGACGCGCTGGGGCTGCTGCGGTGCCGCCTGCCGTTCTCGACGCTCGTTTCGTCCGCCCCATCCGGTCCAGCTGCAACACGCCGGGATTCCGCCCCGTCTCGCGCCCGCCAGCGCCGAACGAGCGAGCGAGCGAGCGAGCGAACGAACGAACCACGTCCGATCGTCGCCGTCCGCATCCGGCGGAGCGTGTGTCAGCAAGTGCCGTGGCTTCTGGCAGGCTCCGATCGCACCGTTCCGCGACGATCCACAGCTGGATCCGTGGGGTGCAGTGGGGTGTGGTGGAGCGGATCACTGGCTCCAGCCGGCCGGCCAGTAGCACGCGAGCTGCTTGTTTCGCCCTTTCGCTGTTTTGCTTTTCTTTCCCGCCAACCAGGGGCAGCAGCCCAGCAACCAACGGATCGCGATCGGGGTCGGACGGCGGACGGCGGACGAGCGAGATGGGATGGGACGGGATGCGATTGGGCGGCGCGTGACAGCGGCCGGCAACACAGCCAGCCACCGGTCGCCCCCCCTCCCTCCGTGGCCTGCGGTGCGTGTCGAGATGCGACGCATGCGAGGCGTGGGATGCCGTTCATGCGGAACAGCGGAACAGCGGAACAGCGCCAGCACTCGGACGAACCGCACGCGTCGTTCGTGTCGGCAGTGCTGAGCGGTGCGGCGGCGGGGGGGGGGGGAGACGTGGAGCGAGTGAGGGCGCGGGGATCGGACGCCGCGCGCGGCCGCCGCAGCAGCAGTACGGGGCGGCGATGGCGTCGGACTGGCCTGCGGACGCAACGTGAGATGGCAGGGCGGGCGGGCTTACGCTGCAGGCGTCGCACGCCGGACCGGATTGGACCGCCGTGCTCGCTCGCTCACTCGCGCATTCCCACTGCCGGCCCTCCCGCCGCCCCAGCCACAGCCCCCCCCCCCGCCGACCGACGGCGCCGGCAGTTGGCCCGCAATGGGGTGGACGGACCGGACCGGACCGCGTCCCTCTGCGCTTGCGGCGGAGAGCGGAGGGAGAGCGCAGAGCCAGCGGGAAACCTGCTGCAGTCCGCGCTGCGCTGTGCCACGCCGCACTGCTTCGTTCCCACGGAAACCGGCCGCCAGTGCGTGTGGTCAGCACCGTACGAGCAGCGGCGAAGCACCCGACCGAGCGGCGTGCGCCGAGAGCCCTCGCTCGATGCGACGGCAGCAGTTGAGGGAGGGGAGGGGAGGAGGGAGGGGAGAAATCACCGCGACCCCGTGCCAGCTCCGGCTCCGCTCGAACAGCACGCACCCGTCTCATCTTCCCGCGCACCCTCGATCGTCGCGGTGCGCGAACAATGAAAAAAAAACCCCCCTCCTTCACGCCATCTCGACACCCTGCTGCGGAGCAAAGGCATGCAGACGTCACCGGCGATGGCGTGCGGCTTGCACGACGGTGATTGGCGGGACCGCTCGGGAATCCGCACTGTTTGTGGCGACAACGACAACGACAACACCACGGCGACGGCGTGCACGAAGCGTGACCTGTCCTCCCCCGGCACGGCGAGCTGAGGAGGGCATTACAGCTGGATAGCCACGGCCTGGGCACGACAGCACAGCACAGCGCATAATGTCGCGTCCGCGATAAAAAAAAGAAAAGAAAAGGAAAATAGCTGCGCACACAGTTACGTAGCAGCACAGCGGTGCCTAGGTACGCAGGTGGTGTGTATGCACACAGCTGTCGGGGCGGGGCGGGTCCACACGCATCCACCGCGCGTTACTCGGTCTCATGGGTCTCCGGTTGCTCGGCGTGCCAACTTAGCCGCGGACCGTGTAGTCCGAGCAACGAGTCCAGCGCGCAGAGCCTCGCATCCGCCTCCGCGCGCTTGTGCACGAGCCGAGCAACTCTGGCGCGGCGGAAGGACCGCGACGGGACCGCCCCCCCCGGCCTACATAAGCTGCTGCCGCTGCGGATCCGCAGAATGAAGGAGCCGGGCGCACGCATGTTGGCCTGAATAATGGGTCGCGCCGAGTGATATCTTGCAACAGCGAAATCCACGGCACGAGCGCGAGTGCTGGCGTATGAACATGTGCAGGCGGTGGTGATGGATGGAGTGAGGGAGAGGAGGCAAGAGGCTGAGGGGCTGGGTGCTGAGGATGAGGTGCGTCCACCCTTCCTTTCCACACCCTCTTTCTTCGTGGCCTCTGCGGGCGAGGAGTAGCCCGGGGGGGGGGGCTTGCAACGAGCTGCCTTCGCACGGACTGCAGACAGGAAACGGACAGTGTGCACTTCGCCACGATCTCCATGGGTCGCACGCGAGTAATGAGAAAAACAAAAACCGTCTATTCTGTATAGTACCCATCTCAACCGTACCACCATCCGACTCATGCAATCGCGGCGCATCACAACCCGTGTTGACCTCATCGTAAACGAATAGCGAAGAAAGGTTTATGTAAAAAAAAAAAAAAAAAAAAAAAAAAAGAGAAACTCGTGCACTTTCACCGGCCATGCCAATTACATCAAGTAAAAAAGCAAAACACAAAAAAGCAAAACGCCTAGCACGTAAATTGAACCGGAACAGAACATAGCTTTATAGCGTCACGTCCTCGACTTTCCCCTCGTCCTCCTCTCCCTCGTGACTATCAGGAATGTCCAGGAACAGGTTGGTCGCGATATCGGCCTCCGTGTCGTCGCCAAGGCCCTCGTCGGTGGCGAGCTGGACCCCACCGGCATTGTCCAGGTCGTCGTACTTCGGTAGGACACCATCGTCCTCGGCAGCGATGGGTTCCGGCCTGGCGACAGGCAGGCTATTACCCCACAGTGCGGCATTGCCCACGCTGTTACTGAAAAACTTGCTGCCGTGGGAGGCCTTTTGAAGGATTGTGCTGAGCAGAGGGGGTGAGTTCTCGCGGGAGATACCAGGCGACGAGCCCTGCTGCACATCCATCTCGTCGTCTTCCTCCCCTTCTTCCGCCACGGACGGGAAGCGCTGGGCAGCAATCTGCTCGAACTTGGGTCCGCCGAGGGGCTTGCCGGAGCGGCGACGATAGAACAGCAGGTAGGCGGCTGGCGTTACTACCGTATATCCTTGCGCCTCTCGAACGCTCGCATCTGTCATCCATCCATCCGTCAGCACCCGCACATCCGAATAGACCTGGGGGGTAGGAAACGCACCATCACAGTAGTACCACTTTCCGTCGTACCAGTTCTTGACGTATGCGGTGTAATGTCCACCACCCAGACCGCCATAGTGATTATCGACAGCGATCAGATCGTAGATCATCGGCTTGCCTTCGGTGAAGCCAACACGTTGGCTCAAATCCAGACCCTCGATCGGACAACCGATCTGCGCGTCAATCTTATCCCTGAAGCTTCTACTACTAGAGAAACGCTTGAGGTGAATGACAAGAATGTCTGGGCACTTCCAAAGCTCAAACTTCTTGCTCGCTCTCCGATGTTCCTTGCACCTAGGACAGTACCAAGGATCTTCCGCGCTGAGGATTTCTTCCCGGGAAAACTCGTCGAGGCAATCCTCGAGGAAGATTCCTTTCGTCTTCCTCTCGTCGCGTTTCTTGCGCCTCTTCTCCAGCTCAGGGTCGTCGACAATGGGCAACGAGTTCCACATTTCTTTTCTACGGTACTCGTCGCGGATAGCATCGACGCCCTTCGCATTAAACTCCACTATGATACTCTCACCGACTCGAATCAGTGGCCCGTAATCCTGAACGGGTTCCGGGGTGCGAAACCGAGAAGGCGATGCGTATCCGTTGGTCGATGAAGTGCCACTCGTCGTGCCCAGGAATTCGGGGGCGACAATCTGGACAGGGGAGAAAGGGGCTGGGGCTTCGTCGTCGCTCGCATCCGTCATCATATTTAACGGTTCCAACGGAGGAGGATCTTGGCTGTATAGCAGCTTATCATCATCGGAAGCTTGGCTCGCCGGCGACCTGCCACCAGAATCCTCAGCAGACGGGATATCGAACAGTGGGGAAGGCTCGTGCGACATCGGGCTCGGGGCCCTATTACGACAGGGCTGCATCCGAGAAATGAGTGATCCAACCATGTGAGGACCGTTCAATCCGGACGGGAGTCTCTCGCCACCCGTTCTCATGCCGATCTTGAGCGTGAAGTATTCCTGGATGTGGTCTGGTACCCTTCGACGGTTTGGGACCGCTGGGCTGTCGTTGGTGATTTCCATCTTGCCCTCCGAGTGGGGGCCTGGTTCAGTCCTTATGAAGCCGGAGGTCGAGGCAGAATCCCTCATAGCGTCATCGACCAACCCATCCTTCTTCTCATCATCCTCAACATTACTCTCGGCGCCCTCTTTCTCGCCGTGCTCCTCTCCAAACCAAATTTTGGCGGCTTCCTCAGCACCATCGTAGTCACTCTCCTCTTCCTCCGCTGCGTGGGTTGCGTACATATCTGGGGCGGTTAGAAATTGTATCCTTTCAACAACCTTCTCCAGGATGGCGTTGTAATCGTACGTCTCGTCCTGACTCAGAACGATGAGGCAAGGAATGCCAAACAGATCTCCGCGCAGATCGCTTCTGCGGACAGGTCGCCACAGCAGCACAGGAACGAGTATTTGTTCCGTAGATGCCGGATCAGGCTGCTCGTCAGGATAGAGCATCGATCGAGTTTTGGGGGCCGGCCAACTGGTGGGCACCTCATCGAGCTCGTAAAACACTACTTCGTCGCTCGAAGAGATATCCGTAATTACATTGTAGTCATGATAGTGTTTAAAGAACTTGCTGTTATACACCTCTGAGCACATGATCTAACACATCAAGTCAGCGATGCTGTCGCGCTATACCATCACACAAGACGAATGCTACCTTTTTAGGATTCACGTCGAATTTCTTTGCCACATGCTCTTTCAGTGCACCAATGCTTGAATTCTTTGGCATTTCGACATTGAACTTCAAGGGAGTCTGACCCTGTAGATTCTTAGGCCAGAAGAAGAATGTCTTGGTGAAGAAAGACTCGATGGGAAGCGGTAGCGTCAGGTCCATAAACGGGTCGAATGTAATACTGACTTTTTCGCACTCAGGGCAGACAAGCGTGCTCTTGTATAACCCACCAAAGAGATCAGCAACCGCCGAGTCGTTCCGTTTCTTGTAGATATCCCAATGTCTCTCAGCCAGCTCGGCAATGAGCCGGGGATTGCCAACCATCTCGTCAGTCGAGTCCGGCTTTTCGGTGTAGGGCTTCTTCATGATGCGGTTCAAATCCTCGTGCATACCGTCTAATAGGAAAGCCAAAAACTCTTGTGAATCCTGCTGCTGATAGCCGGAAAACGACGGACCGAACCTTCCAACTATGCTCTTGAATTCTCGGGGCGCAATGGACGGTGGGCTCGACGGTGCGAAAATACAATTTATCAGCCCGCCATACGCCCTCGCAACCTTTCCGTGATGCGCTAAAGGGTTGGATGGATTGAGCTCGTTCTCGTATTCACCCGAGAGGAAGTACTTGGACAGCTCTTCGACTGACCGCAAGCATTGCAGAGCTGAGTTCATGTAACAAGTATTTCCTAGATTGGAGAGTCCGCAAGTGCCACGCGGTCTTCCCCGCTCGCGTCCCCTGTTGGCAAACATCAACGGTTTTGGCAGGGCGCTCTTGGCTGGGCTGGCGCTGCGGGAGGGTGGCGCATCTGGCTTCTTCTTGGGGGCGGTTGTGTTCTTGCTGGGCCCGTTATTCGCAACCGTGACCAGCTCTCCAAATTTGGTCAGCGTTTTCACTGACAGTTCACTGATCCATTCTCCATCCGAATTTTGCTCCTCGACCACAATCTTCCCACCTGTCCCCAATCCGAGAGTTCCTATCTTGACGCTACCGTTGTAGTTCGGATTACTGGTGTTGTCCGGAACATCGACAAGCTCGCGTCCAGGTCCGTTCTCTAGCGCCAAAAAAGGGCGCAAATCCATGGTCATATGCCGGAATGGAGAAGGAGCAGACTTTGCCGATTTTTTTGTAGCTTTTTCGGCGGGCTCATCAACCGTCACTTTCCAGAGTCGCACCATCCGGTTGGTTTCGACGCCAGTCAAATTCTTGATCTGTTTGAGGAAGTCCCGAAATCCCTGTGCTGTGGCCGCCACAACCTTTCTTGGTTTGACCTGTTTCTCAGAGACGGTCGCCTTGGGGTTCCGAAGCCGATACACCGTGAACATCGGAGGCCATATTTCCACTATAACATTGGGCTGGGCAAACCTGTTCTCTTGGGTGTTGACTGCTTTCCGGGTGAGAACGGGTGAATCCTTCGCTAGCCCGTACCAGGACACGAGCTGTTCCCATGCAGCCGCAGGTAATATCTCAAAATCTTCCCCACATTCAAGACCCCTCTTCACGGGTATGAAGTTCTCGGCGAAGAGGTCATCTGTGGAGGACGAGAAAGCTGGTACTTGTAGGTCAGTAACCTCCCCTTCAGTCGAAGGACGGCTGAACATACTGTCATCCGACTTCTTTCTCTCTTCCAGCATTTCGACGTCGATTATAGGATTATTATCAATGGGTCCCAACTCCTTTTCCATCTCTGCCTTGTCGATCTGCAAATCCGCATCTTCGGGCGACTGGGCCAGAAATCGCCTTAACCATGCACCCGAAATCAGGTAGTAGGTCTCTCCCTCCTCCAATGGGGCCACCTTCTCTCTGATTACTATCCCGATCTGCTCCTCGACGGAGGGTAGCGACAATGTAGCGATGGATGTGGCCGTTGAAGTAGAGGCTGAAGGGGGTCTGGTGGCGGTGACGGCGACGGAAGAGGCTGCGGTCGACGGGTCCTCCGTAATGACGATGGGCTCAGCCTCCTCCATTGTGGTTGGCATATCATCAGCGTCGACCATATCAACGGAAACGTCTCTTGTAGCCGCCGCTGATACAGCCGTATCTTCGTCCATCGGCTCGGGGGCGGTGGAGGCGCAGTCGTCTAGGCTGCAGTCGACCGTCGCATTGGTTGGGTCCTCGGACTTTAAACGTTTTGCGGGTGACTGACACCGCGATGTTGGCTTGTTGCTCACGGAATTCGACGGTCCCAGGAACGGAGTCGGTTCGGCGGGTGGCTGGGCGGGCGGGGGTGGCGGCGACGCGGAGGCATCGTTATCCGAGGTGGGTGCCGTGGTCATGCCGTGGACGTGATGGGGGTGGTAGCTGTGATTTGGGAGTGGAGATGGCGGGGTCGAGTGGTCGAACGTGGTTATGGTTGCGGAGGGCGGAAAAAGTGGTAGTGTAGCTGATGGTGCGTGCGAACTTCGATCTGCGTCACAATCCGAGACACCACGACGAATATCCGGCGACGGAAACAACGGAACCGAATGGTGGGGAGGAGCTGCAGCAATATTGCGACTGTCGTCAAAGCTCTCGTGACGGTTTTCGATGTTGCTGTCTTCGTCGTCGGTGATGGTGGTAGTGGAGGCGGCAGTGGTGGGAGGAGATGAGGGACAGGAGACACTGCCGCTGAAGGAGCAAGGGGATAGGCGAGTGGGGAGGTCGTCAGCTGTAGTGTGGCCAGTATCGATTAACTTTCGCTTTCTCGTGTTGTTGCTGCTGTCGATGTATGGATTGGTACCGGAGGCGGTGGCAGTGGTACCACTGCTGTCGGCGGCGGACGGAGCAAGAGGCAACGACGTGAAAGCAACAATAGGGGACACGTCTCCTTGCCTTTGGTACTGCTCAGGTCCGTATTGCTGATCTCCCTCTGCGGCTGAGTCGTAGGTAGTTGTGTCGGTGTAGTCTGACGCCTGGGGGAGTGGCGATGAGGGATGGAACTGTGGAGGCGTCATACAAGAATGATGGTGTGGGAAGAAGAGGGAGGTGATAGGAGGAGAGTGGGCAAATGAACGCGTGCGATCGGGGAGTGTTACTTTGTATGGAGAGATCTGGAGCGTTTTAGTGGGGGGGGGGGGTGTGTTGACGGAGGAAGGAAGGAAGGGTCGACGAAGCTTCGACTTTCTGTCCGTGTTGCGGCTTCCTCTCTTCCTTTCTTTCTCTTCCCTTCACGGTCACGTCTTCCGCTTTCTTCCACCTTGCTTACTAGCTCTGCTAGGAAGCGAATCAGTGGTGATGCTGGTTGACCAAAGAAATACGGGATATGTTGTTATTGCTATTGTTATTGTCTTGCCTCGATTTTCGAGATGCGAGTCATGGAGACGGGCTAAAATTGACAAACAAGGGATGTGCAGCCGCCAGCGTTGGAGGTTTCATCATATAGGGGAGGACGTCAAGAAGATCTTTCAAAGTGATGAACGGAAGAGGAGAAGCAGTCAAGTGCTTTGTAGGTTATATCTGATCCTCGAGTTGGTGACCGTGCGTCATGCTTTGGGAACAAAGACTCGATGATCATTCACGTACTCACTACTATATACACCATTCCGGATCTCTGCTTTGACGACACCACGAAAGTCCCATAGCAAAGGCTTAGCCGACGGCTACCCGTAGGCGGAGACAACTTCAGCCATCGCGTAATATATTTGAGTCTGTAACCGAATACTTTGTGACTATCTAGTCTATGTTCATGAAAATTCGTAGTCACACACAAAGTAGGTAAGTACATACATATCCAACCCAAACACAGTCAGCATCCCTCATCCTCTTCCCTCCATTCCTCTCCATTCCATTCGGATGTGCGTAGCACAACCAACCTCTTGTCCGCCTCGAACCCCTCTCCCCCTTGCAACCGCTCTAGTGCAACCTCTCCCCGCACCCGACAACGCGTTCCTCAGCTAGATTCATAGGCTCCCCATCCACTCGGCAACCAAACCACGATGACGACCCCGTTAGAGCGCCTCAGCCATGACACCGTATGTTTCCTCTCCCAAACAATCAGCTCCACGAACGCGAGGCTTCAGCGGGGCATCCGATCCCAGCCACTGGGCAACCGCGCTTGCTGAAACGTCGAATGCAGTACCTATCTTGAGCTTCACTGACCCGCACACACACATTCCAGTTCTTCACGGCGCTGACCAAGCTCTTGAGCGACGCCACGGCCGCCCAAAAGACCAGCATATTCCTAACGCAAAAATCACGTGGGCCTCTCTCTCTCTCGCTCCCCGAGATGGCGCATCTCTCCCGCTTTCGCAACCCTCCGCTTACTCCACCCCAGTAACCCTCCCGACTGATGACGGACCCGGCACGCTGCTCATCCGCGCTTCCGATGGCGCGGGGAAGCAACAAAAGGGGACGAAGATCTCAACCGTGGTGCGGCCGGAAGAGCTAGACGTGTTCTTTGCGAGATACGCGGATGTGTGTAAAGCTGGCATGGGCGCGTTGAAGAAGAGGGACCGCAAAAAGAGGAAGAAGGTCAAGAAGGGAGACAAGGTCGAGAAAGTCGCTGCGCCGTGAAACGAGCGGGGATAGCATACGTGGGAGGAAGAAGTGGAGACGGTTGGGGGGATGTGGCGGATTGCTATCATCCGCGCTCTAAAAGGCATACCGCATGCTCCCCATCTACTCATCTGTCAATGTTACGCCGTCTCCGCGGCCCACTCCTCAATGATAATCACAGAGATGGACATTGGTCGACTAAGAGCCGCGGATGTGTTGCCCTGCCGGACGTCTTTTTTTTTGTTAAATCATACCTCGCATGCGATCTGTCTAGATCATGGCGAGATTATGTACAGTCCGTTTCCTGCCCGCTGTCCGCACGTTGGCGGCACGTTGCAAGCTCCCCTTTGCCCTCCGCCCAGGCCTGTCCCAAGAAGGTATGAACCGCACTAGGAAAAATTACAAAGGAAAGGAAAGCGAGCGTGATGAACAAATGAAATGAACAAAGGAAAGGCCGCCGTCCAGCCCCTCGGCCGTCCCAGCAGACGCCATGAAGTCAGGCGTGGGGAGGAACAGTGGTGACTCCCCCCCGGCGCCTAGCTCCCCGGCCTCCTGCTCCTCCTCCCACTCCCGCAGCTCCGCCTCCGACACCTCGCTCACTGCCTCTTCCTCGGCCGGCACCCGCCTTCCCACGTCCGTGGAGGAGAGGAAGTCCAGGACCGCCCGCCCACACCTCTTGTCCGCCAGGAGGTCCCGGATCTTCCACCGGTCCTTCCACCTCCCCGTCTCCTTCCGCACCTCCGCCCACAGGATCTTCTGCTGGGCCCTCCACTCCGGACACACCTTGAAGCGGTGCTCCCGAGTCTGGTTCGGGTACCGGCACCACCAGCATTGCGGGGTGGGGCGATTCTTTGTCCAATTGAGGTACTGCCCGGTCAGACAGTGCCCCGTCTTGATCTGGTAGAACCGCGAGGCGTGCCTCTTGGTGCTTCCAGCCACCGCGCCGTCCGGCTTCTGGCTTTTCGGCATTCGGTACTTTGCATTGGAGGTCCGGCCTCCAGCCCACCGGCGTGCCTCCGCCCACTTCTTCTCGGAGACCCCCCGCTTGAGGTTGGCGAGAGACCGAGGGAGCGGCATTGCCCGCACCTCCGTCCGATCGGAGTAGTTCAGCCATTCCACCCCGTGGGTGTCAGGCTCCTCCGCCGCGATCTTTGCCCATTCGTCGGCCTTCTCGTTGCAGGCGATCCCTTTGTGCGCTGGGCACCATCGGATCTCGATGGTGATGCCCGGCCCTGCCGGACGTCGGGTGAGCAGTGACTACCCCCGGAAACACCGCATATCACGGTTGTAGGCCATAGCTAGAGTCGGTAGAAGTTGGAGCCCATCATCATGAACGGCTTGTGCACTTCACGTAGACACAGTTGGATGCATCCTGTACATTCAATCAACTAAGTCAAAAAAAAAAAGCGCAAAATATATACACCAAAACGGCCCAGAACCCAAAGAAACAACCCGGATATCCCCCCCACCATCATTATCTAAATCAAAACTCCCTTGCGTGCAATCTACTCTTCAGAATCCTCTTCCGCAACCTGTAATACAGCGTTAGTGACATGTCTCAAGTGATGTGGATCCTCGGACTGGAGCTTACATCGTCATGGAAAGTCTTCCCTTCGGTAGTCGGCTTGATGACGCCGGCACGGATACAGAAATCACCAAACCTCTCACCCTCCTCACGCTCCAGAGCGTACCTCTTGAACAGCGGGCGGACGATCTCGAGGATCTCCTCTTCCTTGATCGACGAGCGGTACAGCTTGTTGAGTCTCTGCCCGTGGTATCCACCACCGAGGTACATATTGTACGCGCCGAAGGCCTTTCCGACGAACGCAATCTCAGCGAGCCACGGGCGTGCGCATCCGTTGGGACACCCGGTCATGCGCATGACTACCGAGTCATGGCGGAGCCCATGTTCTTCGAGGACGCCCTCGACCTTGGAGATCAGGACGGGGAGGTAGCGCTCGGACTCGGCCATGGCGAGACCACAAGTGGGGAACGCAACACAGGCAGAAGAGGACAGACGGAGACCGGTGAATTGGTAGTTGTCCAACCTATATTTTGCCATGAGGTCCTTAATGGCGGGAAGATCCTCATCAGCGACGTTGGAAATGATCAAGTGCTGGTTACCGGTGAGACGGAACTCGCCCTTGTGAACCTTTGCGACCTCGCGAAGACCCGTCTTCATCTGGAACTCCGGGGTGTCCTCGATGCGGCCGTTCTCGATGAAGAACGTGAAGTGGTTGAGACCAGTCTCATCCTTGACCCAGCCAAATGTGTCGATATTGCTCTCAAAGTGGAAAGGGCGCTCCTCCTCGAGTTGCCAGCCGAGCAGCTCCTCGACCTTCTGTTTGTACACGGGGACGGTGAGATCATCGACTGTGTACTTCAGACGCGCGTGTTTGCGGTTCTTACGGTCACCGAGGTCACGTTGGACCAGCATGACCTTTTCGCAGACGAGGTGAACCTTGTCGACGGTCGAGAAACCGATGGAGCTACCGGTGCGAGGGTAGGTCTTGGTGTTGTTATGTGTGACACCCATTCCTCCACCGATGAGGACGTTGAAACCAGCAAGCTTACCGTCTTCACCCTTGATGGCGATGAGACCAACGTCGTGAGCGTACACGTCGGTGTCGTTGTGCGGAGGCACGGCGATGGTGATCTTGAACTTCCGAGGGAGGTAGGTGGGGCCGTAGAGTGGCTCGTGGTCGACAACGGCGTCACCGGCAACCTGCACCTTCTTGTCCTTCTCGTCCATGAGCCAGATCTCGTGATAGGCGGTGGTGCTTGGAAGAAGGTGGTCGCTGATGGTGATTGCGACGGCATGGACCTCAGCATGGAAGGCGGCTTGAGTGGGGAGAGAGCTGCACATGACGTTACGGCTGACATCACCGCAGGCAGCAATGGTGGTCATCAGTGCTTGATTGATGGCACGCATGGAGTTCTTGAGGTTAGTCTTGATGACACCATGAAACTGGAAGGTCTGACGGGTAGTCAACTTCATGGTGTGATTTCCGAAGGAGTTGGCAATGTTGTCCATCTGAATCCACTGTGTAGGAGTTGACACTCCACCGGGGAGGCGGCAACGGATCATGAACGAGTATGCAGGCTCCAGACCCTGGGATTTACGCTCGTCGCGCAGGTCACGGTCGTCCTGCATATAAGTGCCGTGGAACTTGGTGAGCTGCTGGTCACTGGCAGAGATAGCCATGGTGGACATATCCGCAAGTCCTTCCTCAATGGTACCACGAAGGAAGTTGGACGCGATCTTGATGTCCTCGTTGGTAATTGGAGGAGGTTCATCGGCGAGACCCTCAACATTGTCGACACCAAGCGCACGCCAGAGCTTCGCCTCCCACTCGGAATATCCAGTCTGGTATCCGTCGGGATCCTGGTCGTCTCCAAGGCCGCACTCCACCAAAACCTTTCCACCGATCTCCTGCAGCCGCCTGTCGAGATCCTTCGCAGGTTTGTTGTAGTAGATCTTATCCTGCTTGCGAGGCCAGTAGTGTGAGTCTCCCAGACCGAAGACAGAGTAATTGACTGTGACGAGGTCCAAGTCGGTAGATCCCTTCACGGCCTCCCACAGACTGCGCCCGTTCATGGGAAACTCCCCCTGTCCAGCTGTAGCCGTGACAAAGACGATGTTCTCCTCATTGTTCAGATCCTCGATAGGGTAGTCCTCCATAGCCATAGCGAAGGTCTTGAGACCACGAGCCTTACCACGGCGCTCCAGCCTCTTCGAGAGGTTCTCGGCGTTACCTCCATCGGAAGCGTAGAGAATGGTGAGCGGGGATCCAGAGAGACCGTCAAGAAGCTTGGCGAAGGCGTCCTTCGCATTGCGCTTCTGCTGGTGGCGAACCTCCTTTCCGTAGGACTGGGAGATGCTCTTCGCAAGAGTTGGGCTGCGCTTGACTAGCTGAGTGAGATGGTTCTCGCGGTCGAGGAAGTCCTTGAGCTCCTTCTTGATCCTCTCCGACTCCAGAACGAAGTTCTGTCCGCCCTTCTCATCGCCAAACGGATCGTAGCGGTACAGGGGCCAGTATCCAATATCAACGGCCTTCTTAGTCTCGCGCATAACAGTCAGAGCAGAGTCATTTTCCTTATCGTAGGGAAGATAAGCCAACACCACCGACGGGCCATCGAACTTGTCGGCCTCCATCATGGAGTGCAGCACACCGGTGTACGAGCTGTAAACGGCAACTGAGGCAACGTAGGCATTGCCGAAGTTCATAGCGTACAGACCGATGTCCTTCTTCCGTCGGGAAGCATCAGCAGCAGCGCGCTGGGAGTAAGGGGTGGAGTCAATGACGAGCATGTTAATGTTCTTGCCCGATGCGATAACGTGGTGGACACCAGAGTTACCGAGATCGTAGGCCCAAGCATCGGATCCAATCAACCAGGGAGACTCCTTTCGGAAGAGGCTCTTGTGTTCGAGCAGACCCTTTGCAGCGGCGGAATAGTCCTTCTCGAGCTGCTGAACGAGTTCATCGGAGATTTCAGCGCTCTTGGTCACATCGTCGGCAGCCAACAACCATTTCGACAGGATCTCGGCAGAGGAAGGTGCGACAAAGCTGCTGGACTTGGTCAATCTTTCCACTTTGTCAACCAACGCCTTGCGCTGCTCAATCCTTGCCAGAAGCGAACCGTATCCGTACTCGGGAGAGGCGGCGACGGTGGCGGAGATGCCAGCGTTAGGTCGGTCAAGGGAGTTGGCAACGTGCAGTCTCTGACCGAAAAGCTGGTCAAGAATCTTCATGTATGCGGACTCGACGCCAGGCTGCTCAACTTTCGCGGCGGCGGCGTCGGGCCCATTCTCTAGCCCCACCGACAGGTTCTGGACGGGGGTTTCTGACCGGAGGTTCTGCACGACACTGTGCAGTGCCTGGGCAACGGTCTCTGCATTGATGTAGCCAAGCTTGTGGGCAACGACCGAGGGGGCACCCTGGACGCTAGGACCGGTGCGGAGACACGTGAGGAGGTCCAAAAATAATGGGCCCCACTTGGTGGTCTGTCTGTGAATCTGCTCTAGAACAGCTATCTTGGTGACGGCTTTGGGGAGGACGTAAGGCAGCTGGGCACCGAACCATGGCCGGTAAAGACGGGCCGAGATGATTCCGACTTTGTCGTACTCTCCCGAGCCGGCCTTCTCCAAGACGTCGCGGAAAAGAGAGGTGGTGGAACCGAACACAAAGAGAGCAAGGTCAGCGTGCAGAGGACCCGTGTACTCAAATACGCTGTATGAGCGGCCGGTGACCTGCTTGATCACGGCGAAGATGATGTTGATGTGGTTGAAGATGTCGTCGGAGGTGACATCGCGCGAGGTGACCGGGACATCGATCGAGCTAGCGGAGGTAACTGAGGCATGTGTGCTGTTCCCGGTAGTGCTGGGCGCACTGCTTCCACCAAGGGAAACTAGCTCTCCGATGGGAGTAGCCAGTCCACTCGACGGGATAGCCAGCACCGAGTCACCAACCTGAAGAGTCTGTGCCCGCACACCGTCGTCGGCGTACAGGTTCACCGAGTCTACTGTCTTCGAACGGACACCGTCCACAACGGCACGATCCAGCGCGCGCCCCAATAACGCCGAATCCTCAACCGCCACCTCGCTCCGTTCACTCGCAGTAAAAAAGTGGACCACAGCCTTCCCGGACTTGAGCGCCAGGGCGTGAGCAGCCACGGCCATGTCCTGTGCCTCCTGCGTCGACCCGGACTGCAGAAGGATCAATCCGGTCTGCCGGATGGAGGTGATCTCAGAGTAATCGGGGTACTCGGCCGGCTGCATCGATACATGGATGACGATCGGGTAATTGATGAGCTTGTAGAGGTGTGGTATTGACGAAATCAGGGTGGTGGATGTGGTAGTGACGGAGACGAGCTTCCCCGATCGTGCAGGCTGATGAACGGAGAGTAATGGGTCGGCATTCTGGCGAACGACTTGCACCTGTTCATTCCGCAATCAGACACCGCAGACCACCGCGACAATCCGCCATGCCATACCTCTGGTGTCTGGTGCAAGAGCGCGCCCCTGGTATTGTTTGCCGCCAATTCCTCAAGTTTAGCCGAGTATGCCGAGGCTGTGCTCAACGACGGTTGTACTGAAATGACCACATCACTGGACAGGTACGCAATCCGTGCAACTAATAATAGGTCAGTCGGTGGCCCGAATCGCGATCTCAACTTGAATACGGTTTCCCCGGAAAGGCTTCAACACATACCGGCCTCCTCGGGGGTCTTCAAAGAGAGTGTAGCTGCCGCCATTGCGTGTGGGTTTCCTGGCAGCAACGTGGAGGTTCAGGCGAGGACGGAGGGATGTGTAGGAACGGGAGGGAGGATATGGGAACGAGAGCGGAGGTGCCGTGCAACGGGGAGACGGCTTTTGCGATGTCTAGGTCAATAAGCGGCATGGAAGGAATGGCAGCCGAAGTGGGGGAGCCCCGGGGGGTTATTGAGTGTTCACGGTAATCACGACATCACGCGGAAATTCTGTTCTATTTTTTTTTCTGCACCAAAGGCGTAATTACAGCCAGCAGGCTGTCGAGTTGGCTCATAACGCCACCGCAATAGCTGCAACTTTTTTTTTTTTCACGACGAGCACTGGAGATTTCTCAGAAGAAACTACCAGCTGGTATTTTTTTTTCTTTTTTTTTTCTTTTTGTATGTAGATATGTACATGGTCCCTTTCTCCCAGAGGTCCTTGCAGCTGTTTATTTGCAACAGAAAGCGCTGATTGGCTGTGCATGACGTGCTCGCCCTGTACTAAGGCGAACGTGGGGAACGCTGCGGTCTTGGCGACCGGGCGTTTCTGTCCTATCGCTAGGTACAAAGTATGTAATCAATGGTCTGGAACCAGTGGGTGGAATGCACGGAATGTCCCTTTAAACCGTCGAGCCAGCGATTAACCACTCGCGATCACTCGGTGAGCCTTTACGAGCCATGTCACCCGATATCTAGACGTGACCTACCTTTCTTTCTCTTTCTCTTCGGGGGACAGGCCGGTCGGGGGCAGGGGGGAGTCGCCGCGAGCCGCTGGCGGACTGCTCGAGGGCGCAGCGGACGGCGAACAGGAAAAAGGACTGTATATAATATCGTCATGATCCAATAGGGTCGCACACGATTAATGAATCATCATCATCATCATCATCAGCCGTGACCTACCGTCAAATATCGAGCGAGGCATCGGAGTGGGAAGCCAGAGAGCGGGAAGAGAGTGGAGGGGGCAGGAGGTAGAGGAACTGGGGGCCCGAAATGGAGGAGTAATTACAGTTCTTCTCCATTCCCTCCTTCCTGGCTTCTGCAGAAGAGGTTCCAAAGGGGTGATTTCGTGTGTCCTCTCATTTGTTGTTCCCTTAGTGCGCTCTTTTTCCCAGTGCGCTCTTTAAACAGGGCGGAGGGCAGGGAGAACCACAACGAGCTGCCTGCAGACTGATCGAGGTCGGGGTCGGATAGTGGGTGGGAGCTGGACCAGCGTGTATATTGCCATGGCCTAGATAAATACCACGCAATCAAACAAAACGAGCTGCTCACCGTCAGATAGTATTCGATATATTTCAGCTTGGGATGTGAGCGGATGTGAGTTTGGATTTTATGGCAAGATGCCGCCGAGGGCAGATGCCACCGGGCTCCCCTTTTGGGTTTGCCTCGGCCTCTGGGGGGTTGGCGGGGCTCGAGTCTCGATGAGACAGGTTGGAGAGCCGTCTTCGAAGAGCTACTCAACCCAATCATCGTCAGTGATCACTCCACCGGTCTGGGCGGCGGCAGTGGACCGCTTGGTGAGGCAACCCCCGACGATTTGCATATCGTCGGGTTAAGCTTTTATACACATCCAGACGTCGGCAAAAAACGACGGAAGCGTTTCGTGTCCCGACGGTCTGGTTTCGCAGCGAACACACCATACGAACTCTGCGAGCCGCCGTGTTCACGATGGTATCCCGCCGCAGGAAACGAGAGCCTTGAATTCTACGGAAGGAAACGAGAACCTAGAGCGTGTGCCGCATTCCACGGCAGGAAACGAGAACCTAGAGCTTGTGCCGTATTCCGCTGTGCGTTTCGAAGGCACTCCCATGTGAAGGTTAAGGGGGCGGACTTCTGTCTTCACCTGGGAAGGCTGGGCCGTGTGGGGGAGGACGCTTCGGAAGCACTGGGTTGAGGCCACCTACGGGCGATAGGGTTCTGTGTCTAGCAGCCCGGCGCTTCGGTGGGGTTGGCTTTCGTCCGAAAGCGGCACTATCAGATCTGTGACGAGCAGGAGAGCATGTGGGACCGGCTCTGCGGGCGCTGCGGCCGGCTCTCGCCTTCTTCCATCGGCTCTGGGAACGCCATCCGGCGTGCTATCGCGAGCTAAACGCAGTCTCGATTGGCTTTGCGCTTGCGGCACGGCAGATGGCGAGCATACGCGTCCGAGGAAGGGGGTGGATCCGCGGCCCAGGCCAACCGAACACCGTGGGTTCGCTTTCTGGCCCTCTGCTAGCTGGGCACCACGGCGGCGCTTCGAAGTTCGCCACGGAGGTTCCACATTTCTCGGAAGCCGCGGTTTGGCGTGTCGTTAACAGTGAGCATGAGGGCCGAGCTCCTGAGGCCCGAGCTCGTATGGGCCCGGAACGCTGTGAGCTGAGCTGGACGGCCTCCAGGCGGGCAGGCCAGAGCACCACCTCGAGCTCTGGGCATCTCTGGTCGATTGGGCTGACGGGCAGCTGGACTCCGAGCATCAGGAGGGAATGGTATCATCGATTCAGAATCTCCGTGGGTTGGCAGCAACCTTCCATGTGCCGTGCGGATAGCGGGCACCGCGGGTCCACAAAGGATACGGGTTTTACCATTGCGACGAGGAATAGCCAGGAGGGTTCCTGTTTCCAGTTGGCCACACGGGGTTGGCGGAGGGTGAATCTACTTGCTGGAGCCTGGGCCGCGAAGTTGTTTCCATCTGCGCCTGACCCCTCGAAGTCAAGTCCTCACGAGCCTTTGCTCGGGTTGGCTCATACTCACCCCTTGCTGTCACGGGCCGACGGTGCCCATCGTGAAGCCGTGGAATGGGGAGAGTGGGGAGGAAAGCGTAAACACTCCGTGAGTTTCACTCTACGAAATCAGTGTTTGTACTGTGGCATTACAGTCTTCACGGCGTTCGAGCTGCTAGGAGCCTGCGGATACAAAAACCTCCGCATGTCCCCATGCTGTTGCTCTCCCATCCTCTTCACCATCACCACATCTCCTGCTCTTTACACGCACTCTTAATTCCCTTTTCTTTATTCCCTCTAAACGTAATATCACGGTGGCGACGATCAGCTTCGAATCACCTCCACTATGAAGTTGACATTTGGGGCTTTGGTGGGTCTGGCAATGGCGGTCGCCGCCATGCCTAAGCCTGAAGCCCGACCTCAAGCTATGGTCGGCCCTGGCTACTATGAGCCTGCGATGCCCTTCGGTGGTCCGGAGCCATTCATGTACGGCATGCCGCTCGCTCCTGGCTTCGAGTCGGCTCCTCCTCCTCCCCCTCCTCCCCCGCCTTCGCCTGCCATGGGAAACGGCAAGGAGGTGGGCAAGGAGGATCTCTCAGTGATACCGCCTCCGGCTGCGGCCGTCAAAGACCCCAAGCGTCCAAAGGTGATTCCCTCGCATTCATACCCACATTCATGACACAGCGCTGACGTTTCCTCAGGAGGGTGTATCGAAGGCTGTTATGCCGGACAGCAATCGCCAGATCATCATTGACACGGAAGATGTCAACGTCGAGGTTCAGAAGAAGGACGAGCGTGCACCAAATGGGAAGCCCATCCTTCTTCCTCCGCCGCCTCCGCCCATGTTGGGGTTCCTGCCTCCTCCTCCCCCGCACGACTTCTACGGCCCTCCTCCCCACAATTTTTGTGGTTCTCCCCCGCCTGATTTCTACGGTCCTCCTCCGCCTGATTTCTACGGTCCTCCTCCGTCTGATTTCTACGGTCCCCCTCCCATGCACCCCGATTTCTTTGAAGACTTTCCCTTACCACCTCCTGGATTTGGCGAGCCCAAGCCTTTCGAGCCTCTGCCTCCTCCACCGCGCCCTCTACCCAAGAAGGAGGCCGAGAAAAAGAAGGAGGCGAATAAGGGCGGAAATCTCTTCGAGACGGGAACGGCCGCCAAGAACGCCTCCACGGCGGAGCCGTCCAAGACCGTCGGCATCAAGGAGCAGATCAGGCAGAAGGCTACTCCCTCGGTCAATGCTGAGTTCGCCCACGACAAAAACAGCAACAAGGTGATCAACGTCCAGCAAGGCGAGAATGCCGTCGGGCCTGCTGGCAAGGGCGGTGTTGAGACTATTGTGGCTCATACCGTGATCGAGTCCGGTGCCACCCGTGTGCACATGAGCCAGGCCACTGGTGCGGCCGCTGCCAATGCTCTGTTTTTCCCCGGCGGTGTCATGCCCATGGGAAATGTCGACATGGTGTTCCCAGACATCGTCATCAATAACGCCAACGACATCAACAACGCCAACGAGAATCAGAACCAAGTCGCCGCCGCCAACGAGAACGCGAATATCAATCCCAACAACGCTGCGAACCAGAACGCCAATCAGAACTTCAATGAGTTCACCGAGGTCAAGGAGTTCAAGGAGTTCAACGAGCAGCAGTTCGCCGAGAACCACTTCAACTTCGAGGAGAAGAAGTTCTTCCTGATAAATGCCGGTGCCGAGACCGTTGCGGTTCCCGTCACCGTTACCAACACGGTGCTGCACACCGAGGTCGTGGCCGGCGAGACCCACGTCATCGAGGTTCCGGTCACCCAGACGATCACTCAGCAGGAGCAGGTCATCTACCCTGCGGAGACCATTTATGAGCGTATCCACATTCCCGGAGAGACCATCGTTGAAGAGATCCACCTGCCCGGTGAGACCGTCGTCGTCGAGCGCGAGAAGGTGGTCCAGCTTCCCGGAGAGACTGTCGTCGAACAAATTCTCAAGTACCACACCATCCAGCTCCCCGGCGAGACCGTCATCCACGAGATTGTGCATCCCACCCAGACGGTGGTCGAGGAGTACTACCACACTGTCCAGCTCCCCGGCGAGACCGTCATCCACGAGATTGTGCATCCCACCCAGACGGTGGTCGAAGAGTACTACCACACCGTCCAGCTCCCCGGCGAGACCGTGACTGAGCGGCTCCCTGGTGCGACCGTTGTCGAAAAGGAGTACTTCTCGGAGAGGGTTGAGTTTCCTGTCACTCAGGTCGTCGAGGTCGTGAAGACCATCACCGAAAAGGTCCCCATTACCCACACCATCACTAATGAGGTACTCGTCTCCGGTGCGGCCGTCCGAGTCCCTGTCACTGTCGTGGAAGAGGTCTACCTCTCTACGGAGGTGGAAATCCCCGTGACCCGTGTTGAGGAGATCTACGTCTCCGAGAGAGTCGAGATCCCCGTCACCAAGACCGAAACCTACGAGGTCTTCATCTCCGAGAAGGTTCCCGTCACCTACACTGTCACGGAGGAGAGAATTGTATCTGGAGAGGTGATCGAAATGCCCGTCACCAGGGTGGAGGAGATCTATATCTCCCAGACTGTCGAGGTTCCGGTCACCCACACTGAGTACCAGGCCGCCACTATTACCCAGGTCGACAAGATCTACGTCTCCGAGAAGGTCCCCGTCACCTACACTGTCACGGAGGAGAGAACTGTCTCTGGAGAGGTAGTCGAGGTGCCCGTCACCAAGGTGGAGGAGATCTATATCCCCCAGAACGTCGAGGTTCCGGTCACCCACACTGAGTACCAGGCCGCCACTGTTACCCAGGTTGACGAAATCTACGTCTCCGAGAAAGTTCCCGTCACCTACACTGTCACGGAGGAGAGAACTGTCTCTGGAGAGGTAGTCGAAGTGCCCGTCACCAGGGTGGAGGAGATCTATATCCCCAAGAACGTCGAGGTTCCGGTCACCCACACTGAGTACGAGGCCGCCACTGTTACCCAGGTCGACAAGATCTACGTCTCCGAGAAGGTCCCCGTCACCTACACTGTCACGGAAGAGAGAACTGTCTCTGGAGAGGTAGTCGAGGTGCCCGTCACCAGGGTGGAGGAGATCTATATCCCTCAGAATGTCGAGGTCCTGGTCACCCGCACAGAGTACCAAGGCGCTGTTGTTACCCAGGTTGACGAGGTCTACGTCTCCGAGAAGGTCCCCGTCACCTACACTGTCACGGAAGAGAAAACTGTCTCTGGAGAGGTGGTCGAAGTGACCGTCACTAGGGTGGAGGACATCTATATCTCCCAGAACGTCGAGGTTCCGGTCACCCACACTGAGTACCAGGCCGCCACTGTTACCCAGGTTGACGAGATCTACGTCTCCGAGAAGTTCCCCGTCACCTACACTGTCACGGAAGAGAGAACTGTCTCTGGAGAGGTGGTCGAAGTGACCGTCACTAGGGTGGAGGAGATCTATATCCCCCAGAACGTCGAGGTCCCGGTCACCCACACCGAGTACCAGGGCGCTACCGTTACTCAAGTCGACGAGATCTACGTCTCCGAGAAGTTCCCCGTCACCTACACTGTCACGGAGGAGAGAACTATCTCTGGAGAGGTAGTCGAGGTGCCCGTCACTCGCGTCGAGTACGAGCGTTCTACTGTCACCGAGGTTGTTCAAGGTTCTGGCGCTGCCGAGACCGTCGAAGTTCCCGTCACCCAGATCCAGCAGGTTTTCGTCACCATCACTACCGAAGTCCCCATCACTCGCGAAATCCAGCTTCCGGGCGTCGAAGTCGCGGTCTATCGCACCGCTGTTGAGCGTGTCGAGATACCTGTCCCCGTCGAACAAGTTACCGAGGTCTATGTCACCAGGGAGGTCGAGGTCGTCCGCGAGGTTGCCGGTAATGTCGTTACCGTGGTCGAGCCTGTTGAATTCGCTGTGCCCGTCACTGTTGAGCGCAACAACAATGTCTACATCACCAAGGAAGTTGTCTACGAGAATACCGTGACGGTTGCCGGCGCTGCCCCCTCTGTCAAGTACCTAACAGAGACAGTCGAAGTTGCCGCCCAGATCTGCACCGCCACCTTGGAAGGTGCTGCCTATCCCGTCATCCAGACCATCGAGGTCCCTACTGCCATCGTCCACACGATTACGCAGGAGATCACTCAGGCTGCCCAGGTCGTCACCGAGCACGGAGCCGTCGTCACTCTTCCGGCTCAAGTGAAGACCGAGATCTTGACCGTTGGGATTCCCATTCCGGGCCCGGCCCAGATCGAATACGTTGAGGTCGCCGTCCCTTGTGCCGCCGGAACCGCCGGGATCATCCAGGTTCCCGTTCCTGTCCCCGGCCCCGTCGAGACCGTCCACGTCCCGGTTCCCGTCAAGGGCGCCGTTGAGTACGTCGATTTTGAGGTTTCCGTCGCCGGCCCGGTTGTCAACCGTACCGTCCCCATTCCCTTCGAGGTGCCTGGTCCACAGGGCCCCGTCCGGTACATCGAGGTCCCTTGCCCCATGGGCGGTCCCGTCGAGATTGTCAGCATCCCCATCCCCGGCCCTACCGAGACGCAGTACATCCAGATCCCCGTCGCCGTTCCCGGCCCTCAGGTGGCAGTCAACGTCGCTGAGCCCGTCGTGGCTGGTGTCGAGGTTGAGAATCGGTTCAACACTGCTGCCGGTTGCGCTCTGGCTGTAGCGGGGATCTGCTCCGAACCTACTCCGGTTGTGGCCGGGACCGTCTCCGGCCAGCTTCAGGCCGTCGCTGGGGAAACCAGTGAGATTGTTGGCAGCCAGGCCGAGGGTTCGAAACCTGTGGCTCCTCCCGCCCTCGCTGCCGTTGTTGCTCCCGGCATCAGCTTCGACTCACCCTGCGCCGCGGGCCCTGTCCCTGTTACCGCTATTGCTCCTGGTGCCAGCTTTGACTTCCCCTGCGCCCCGGGCCCCGTCCTCACGACCGTTATTGCTCCTAACATCAGCTTTGACTCCCCCTACGCCCCAGGCCCCGCCCCTGTTACCTCTGTTGCTCCTGGTGCCAGCTTCGATTCCCACTACGTCCCGGGTCCCCCCTCCGCTACCATCATTGCTCCCGGCATCAGCTTCGAGTCCTCCTGCGCCCCTGCTACAGTTGTTGCTCCTAGCATCAGCTTCGAGTCCACCTGCGCCCCGGGTCCCGCCCCCGCTTCCATTGTTGCTCCCGGCATCAGCTTCGACGCCCCCTGCGCCCCGGGCCCTGCTCTCATCGACCTTGACGACCTCCAGCTTCCCGAGATTTGCCCTGGTCCTGCCGTTGAGCCTCTGGATCGCCCTACCATTGAGCTTGGCTCCAATGTCCCTGGAGTTGTCCCTGGAGAAGCCTACAAAGGAGCTGTCTTCGAGGGCGAGGCTGGGCGCATCTCGTTCCGCAATACCCTCATTACTCTCACTGCTGTTTTGGTTGCCGCGATGCTAGTCTAATATGGTGTGTATCCGTTCTTGCTCTGTCCCCTTTCCTCCATCACAGCTAACACCGCCGGTCCAGTCAAGTGTTTTAGTTGTGAGAATGGTGATTAGTGGTGTGTGAGGAATATTTGGTGTTTGAGATTGTGTCCTTTTGCTTGTCTGTTCTGTCTTTCTTCCGATAATTTGGAAGCTGGGGAAAGCGCTGATTTATTTTTTTGCTGCTATTTTGTTTGTTTCAAATTGTGTATGGTACGTAATGCCTAAAAGATAATCGTTTTCGCAATTCCTGAAGTCTGTCTATGTGTGAGGCCGTCATCGATGCTGAGTTTGGTGATTCTCTACATATGTGTTTCTGCCGCTGCCTGCGCTTGTTTTGGCGCTGGGCTAGATACAACAATTGGATCTTGGCGACTTAGCCCTGGTTGTACATACTTTCTACTCTAGATACACACATAGCAACAGCAACGCGCCAACGCATCGCCTGAGCAAGTAAACACACCAATCTGACCCCAGCCTCTCTCCACCTCTACGTTGCTAGTTACCAGCCACCCACCACAACCCACTACTGCACCCATCTCCACAAACCAACAAACAATCTTGCCTTGAAACAAACCGCACCACCCCACCAACGAGCTTCCGCCGCAATCAGACGCAAACCCATACGAAACAGCAGCATCAGGATGCCGGCGATCACCCTCCCAGACAGATCGTTGCTCCCGCTCACATCGCGCAGTGTCGCGCTCCTGCGGCGCGCAATCGACGAGCGAGCGGCCGACCACGGCAACATCGCGAAACCCAGCAAGCTCGGCCCCGGGATCCTCTTCGTCTTCTGTCTCCTCGGCGCGTCCCTCGGGCTGCTCGCGTGGTGGCTGTTTATCCGCCGCTCCGGCTTCATCTGGCGCGAGTACGACTGGGCCGAATACAAGTCCTCCGTCCTCCGGCGGCCGGAGGAGCGGCCGGACGACGCTGTCACCGTGTTCTCGGACGGCACGGCGAGGAAGGGAGGACCGATGGGGAGCAGCGTCGGCGCGCGAACAGTGGTTCTCGGAGAGCTCGACACCACTTACACCAAAAGCTACGTGGCGAAGGAGAAGCCCTGGGGTCCAAGGGATCTCCCCGGCAAGGGAACCACTGGGGGCGGGAGCAAGGGTGGTGGAGGACTCATGGGCGTGTGGGGCAAGGTGGAGGGCAGCATGTGGGGCAAGCTCCGGGGAGGAGAGCCAAGCGACAACGACACTGTTGTTCAGCGCGCGCAGTCGCTGAGGAAGTCGAAGCATCGCAGCCGGCGCCACAAGAGCAAAAGGGAACGCGGGGAACGCAGACCGCAGCCGAGCGGGCCCGCGGGGCGATCATACGCCGACGACGAGCGCCCCGCGCCGCCGCTTACGGACATCACACGATCGTCGGAAGCCTCCAGTTCGAGTCAGCCGCCGCCGCCTCCTCGCGCCCCACAGCCTAGTGCTCGCCGGCCAGCCCGCGTGTCCACGAGATCCGGGAAGGCTCCGGTCAAGCGGGAACCCAGCTACGCTGTTGGCGACGACAGGGCTGCGCACTACCACCAGCACCGCAGGACACAGAGTCGCCGCGTCGTGGAGGAGAGCAGCTCCAGCGAGGAGACCTCCTCATCCGATAGCTCCAGCGAAGACGACAGCAGCGATGACGAAAGCGACCTCCGGAGTCAGATCGGAATGGCGAAAGGAAACAAGGTCTACCACCACCCCATCAGCCAGGACCGCGTGTTCTGGGGGAATGCTAGGCCGGTGGAGAGGAACGGCGGCGGCGCGGGCGGAACGTTTGGCGGCGGTGCTCCAGCGCTCATGCCCAGGGGCTACAGGGCCGGCAGTGTGGGAAGTTTGAGCAGCGAGGGTAGCGTCAGGAGCTCGCACGTGGGGACGTAGGTGGATCTGGGGAGCTCTTTCACGACGCCGACGGTAGCGAACATGGGTGGTTTTTTGTTGGTGTTTTCTTTCTTTCTTTTTTTCTTTCTTTTCTCCCTTGTTGTCTGATACCATAGTACGATCACGACGATGACGAGGACATGGAGTAGATACGTAGCGGGAGTATGTACATACAAACATGCGCTTGACTATCTATGTAGTCGCTGAACGGGAAGTGAAGCAAACGATGGTGATACGACAAGGATGCACTCACACGTGGCGACGCGCCGGGGGCCCCTCCGCAGTCCGGTCCGGTGCGACGATGGCGACGATACGTATCTACATACTCCAAGGTCGCGAAGCGGCAACTCCAGCTGAGCGCGGTGGTGCGGATGATGATGATGATTCATTAATCGTGTGCAACCCTATTGGATCATGACGATATTATATACAGTCCTTCCTGTTCGCTCCGCTGCGCCCTCGAACGGTGGTGCGGATCTGTATAGCAGGAGTCCCAACGCAGGATCCAACCGAACGACGGCAGTGCAAGTTCCTCGCCCAGCCGCTCCGGCACGGCAGTTCAAAGAGCAGCGCAAGGACCTACCTATGCAAGTCTATCTGGATACACATCGATCACTTGAAGCCGAACCGGCGAGGATGTTGGACGTCCAGCGGGGCCCGGGGCGGAAGGCTAGAAATCGAAGCGCTCGATGGGCTCCGCCTACATACGCTTGGAGCCGCCGTCCGGCTAAAATTCTTCTTTTGTTGCGCGCGCGGTGTGCATGCGTGTAAATGTAAATGTAAAAAAAAAAAAAAAAAAAAAAAAAGACCCGTCACTTTTAACCCAGTATTCGGAATCGTTATTTTTTTTTCCTTTTTTTTCCTTTTTTTTTTTCAATTCACGCTCGTCTCTGACCGCAACGCTGGACGGCGACGGATACATGTGTGGACAAGGTTGCGCCATCGTTACTTACCTATCATCTATCATACCTACCTATATCTCTCCAATACGCTTTGCGCTGGACCGTACGGGCTTCTGCCAGGTCCGGCGGCGAACGCAGGAATCGCCGCCTCCGCCTCCGCCGCAGTGGCCCATGCGTCCCGGCCGCCATCTCCGCTGGGGCGAGCGTGTATGACGGTATAAGTAACCCTCTGCCACCAGCACCACCGGCCCAGTTCTTTCCCATCACCGCTTTTTTTCCACCCTAGACGTTCCCGCGGAGTACAGGCCTGTGGACGCCGGCGAGAAGGAAGCTCAAAGCAGCCAGAAGAATTCCGGCCGCGGGCGAACGAGGCTGACCGGGCGGTCGCCACTTGGGGGAAGGGTTCGGCGTATCTCCCTGGTCGGTATCGACAGCCGGCCCCGCACGCAAGGAAACGAGACGGATTCCCCGCCGCGCGGAATGGGGACGATTCGACCGCCGGCATTCGCCGCGTACCGGTCCAGCGCTTGCCGTACTGTGCAGTGCTCAGTGGGCAGCCCTCCGCCGGAGACGGTCACAGCTGAAACACCCGTCCCGGCGCCATTCGCTGCCGCCCATTGCCCGCCCCCGTGTCCGCGGCATGCACGCACAGCTGAGCACGGGGTATAGGCCCATCTCGCTGCGATGTGCACGCCAGTCGTCCGGGCTGGGGGGGGGGGCTCTCCGCTAGGGTGTTGCGCAGTGCACCAACATACGTGCCCCTTCGCCTTTTCCGGGCGGTGGCGAGCGGTGGAAAGCAGCCCGCGTGTGCGATGCCACGGAGGCGAACTGCCGACAACTGGGTTGAGCGAGCCCCCGCACCCCACGCCCGCCGCACGGCAGTTGGTGGGCAGAGGTGCGACTAGGGCGATGCCGCTACAGCTGCTGCACCCACATACCCCGGGAACTCCCGGTATCCAGGACACCAATGCCTGTCGCCAGCTGCGCGGGCGAGCTCGCTGTGCCGATCGCCGCCATTGCTCGCCGATTGCGTTCCCCTATGTACGAGAGCATGGATCAGCGAGGGGCCTGCCTTTCGTGGGGGGATGGAAGCCAAGCGGCGGCACGTGTGCACTCGAGATATGCGCTCTGCATACGACGCATTTCCACACGGCAGCACTGCATGGCTGTTGGTGCGCTGTTCGTGTGCGTTTTGTCGGGTCCCTTGGCACGCTGCCTGCGGGATTCCTCCCCGAGGCCTCCTCACGAGCGAGTGTGCTCTCCGCACCCACGCAATCCTCACGTCCCACCGGTGCTGGCGCTGTGCTCGTGCGGGGCAGTCGTCCGTGGTCTCCGCTGGGCAGAAACTGCTTGGCCGGGCTGCAGCTTCCCTCCTGCCGTGCTTGCGGCTTCGACATCGCCAGTCGATTCCGTTGGCGTCGGGGGAGACGGGCGAGCTCTGGCGCCTGGCGGTGGCTTCAGCGGGCGAAACCGTTCTGCCGTCGGAGCCGGTCAGCACCATGGACAGCTCGACTGCGGAAGATGCTGCGCCCGCCGGCCATCGCAGGCATTCGTGGAGCAGAATCATAGCATCTGACTCGGCACGACGCCGCGAACCACTCACGAAGCTGCCGCTTAGCGGGGGCGGACGAAACATACGGCGAACAATGGCGCACCTCTGGAGCCGTGTCGCCAGCCTGGCCGCGCTGTAGCCACTGCCCGAAGAAAGATATCCCGATCGTGACGACCAGAGTTGTGTGCATAGACAGGATCAGGCTCTCCGCAGGCCCAGCTTCGCCGCCGCCACCGTTGCATCGCCATCCCGCTGCGACTCCGTGTCCACCCTCCGCCCCGCGGCGCGCCCGTCCACGCTCCATCCCGCCCGCAGCCGCGGGGATCTCGACCGGAGGCGGCGAGCGGCGAGGACGGCCAGCGCTGCGCGGGGCACGTAGGGCCCAGTGTGTCGCCCCCCCCCTCCCTCCCCCCCCCCGCCTGCACTCGCGACATCGACGGATCGGCTTTGGGTCTTGGTGTTGGTTTCCGCACCGCCGGGCGAAAAGGTGCACAGTGAGCGAGCCGAACCGCGGCGGGTGCGAGCGGTAGGCAGCAGGAAGCAGAAAAGCAGGGTGGAATCTTCAGTCGACGGGTGCAGGGCAATAGCGGGGACGATGCAAACACCGCCAGCCAGCCAGACAGCCAGCCAGACAGACAAACAAACAAACAAACGGGGAAACACAGCCCGCCCACTCCACCCCGCTCACCCCACCGGACACAACGCCGATATACACACACACGCGCTGCCAGCACCGCGCCGATGCGCGCCCGCGGCATTCGATATACGAGCTTCCGTATGTGTGTGTGTGCGTGTGTGGGAGGGGGGTGGGGGGGCGCTTTCCGACTGGCCGCGTGGGATCTCTCGCGATCTGTGTGTTTAAGTGGCGGGGGGGAAAGCCTGTCTTTTATTTTTTGTTTTTGTTTTTTATTTTTTATTTTTTTTTGTTTTAATAAACACAATAATCAAAAAAAAAAGGATAGTAATAAACAAAAAGCTAGGCCGCATCGCAGCGTCGTATATGCTGCGCGCCTAACTGTGCGCTCTGCTGCGCAATTTGAGGGCGGGCGGAGGAGAGGAGAGATTGCGGTACGCAGTGCTAGTTGTATGTATGCCGGGGTTTTTTTTTTTTTTTTTTTTTTTTTTTTTTTTT
>Ga0307508_10000754_pt1 | contig 38337 bp, 45 predicted proteins | sample 9_EM_MG_FD_203089 | JGI IMG/M metagenome (GOLD analysis project Ga0307508, IMG submission 203089) | Populus trichocarpa ectomycorrhiza microbial communities from riparian zone in the Pacific Northwest, United States - 9_EM | ecosystem: Host-associated > Plants > Roots > Unclassified | place... | reverse complement strand
ACACGCACAACTGGCTCCCGTTCGTGTCCGGCCCGCTGTTGGCCATGCTCAGGATCCCGGCGCCGGTGTGCTTGAGGCTGGGGTGGATCTCGTCCGCGAACTTGCCGCCGTAGATGGAGCTGCCGCCGCGGCCGGTGCCCGTCGGGTCGCCGCCCTGGACCATGAAGTCCGGCACCACCCGGTGGAACGGACAATCGTTGTAGTAGCCGCGCGAAGCGAGGCCGGCGAAGTTCTCGCACGTCCGCGGCGCGTGCGACGTGTACAGCTCCAGCGTGATCGCCCCCATCGACGTCTCGAGCGTCACAAGCGTCGTCATCGCTTCGGTCGCAGGATAGATGGGCGGGCGGGCGGGCGTGGAGGTGCGTGGGATGGGTGGGTTGGGTGCGCAACGCGTGCAAGCTGGCGGAGGGAACGCGTGCGGATGGAGGCTCAATGGAAGTGGCTCGACATGGCTCATCGAAGCGAAATGATGGCTCTCTTTAGATAACTATTGCGGCAACCCCCACCAACCGCCAACTAACGCCCCACCCCCACCACTGCTCTGCGCTCCCCCGACGACAGCAATCACGATGTCCGAGCCGAAAGCAGCGCATGAACCCTGGGCTCTCGGCCGTCTAAAGGAGCTGCTGGGCTACCTTACGGACGAAGACCTGCTGCAGACCATAGCCACCACCGCCTCGCTCCCGAGCGCCGACCAAGCTGCCGATAACTTCAAAGTAACACTTCCCTGGGTTGTGGCACAGTAGAGAAGTTGCTGAGCGGAGCCACTAGAGCCTTCTAGGCGAAACCGACGAAGCCCTCACGTTCATCGCTGAATTCAACGGCCGCTTCTTCCCGCCGACGAAATCGGCAGCTCCCGCAGCAGCTCCCGCCCAGCGAGGCCGTGGTGCGAGGCGGGGAAAGAAGTCGTCGATCAACCAATACAAGCAGGAGCCGCGGCGCGCGAACGACGGACAGGAAGCGCTGTTCGCCAATCCGCAGGGTGTCTACAATAAGAAAGACCGCGACCTGGAAGACGAGTACTACACCGGCGCACCGCGCAAAGCGGCGCCGGCGGGCTCGCTGAAGCCTACTCCGTCGAACTCGGCGCGACCGTCGCCGTCGTCGAGCTCCACGAACCTCGTCTCGACGGCATCCTACGCCGCCGTCTCGAAGCCACCGACGCAGGGAAAACCAACCTCCGACCTCGCGGACAAGAAGCCGAAGCCACCCGCTCCGGCGAAGCCAAAGCAGGAGAAGTATGTCTACGCCACCTCCGGCGGCACGGCGATGCGCGGCGCCACGGCCGAGCTCGCGGAGATCGAGTCGGCACTGCAAGCTCTGGAGGTATCGACGAATCCTACGCTCAACAACCGCAACCGCAAGCTGTGTCCCTGTCAGGGGCTCACGCATTCCGTGCTGCAGGCCGCACCGAATTGTCTGGCGTGCGGGAAGATCATCTGTCTGAAGGAAGGGCTGGGACCATGCACCTTCTGCGGAGCGCCGCTGCTGTCACCGGGCGAAGTGCAGGACATGATACGCTCGTTGCGTGAGGACGCCGGTAGGGAGAAGATGGCTATCAATGCGTCGCAGAACAAGCGGGCGGAGGTGTCCAAAACCCCCCGCCCGTTCTCCATGGCACCGGAGGCGGGGAGTGCCATTGACGAGAGCTTGAGGAATGCGCAGGAGCACCGTGACCGGCTGCTGGAGTTCCAGGCCACGAGCGCCCAGAGAACGAGGATCATCGATCAGGCCGCGGATTTCGATACTCCGCTCGCGGCCGGCGGCTTGAATCAGTGGGCTTCCCCTGCCGAGCGCGCTCTGCAACTGAAGCGACAGCAGAAGCAGATGCGCTTGGTGCAGTGGAACGCGAAGGAGGCGTATGAGAAGCAGAGGGTTGTCGTGGCGATCGACCTTAGTGGGAAGAAGGTGGTGAGAAAGGTGCAGGATATCGCCCCGCCGTCGGACTCGGAAGAGGAGGAGGAGGACGAAGTTGAGTACGATCACTCGATTGCGCGCGGCGGGAAGGGGAAAGAGAAGGCTGGCAGCGGCGGGATGTACGCTCGCAACCCGCTGCTGAAAGGGCTGATCAAGCCCGTGTACGAGGCGAAGGCGGGGTCGCGGAAGGAGATGCACGATGCCCTCGCGGGCAGGAGCACAGGCTGGCGGAGGGTGCAAGATGACCTGACGGATAATGAGAGGGTCATCCTCGATGGTGGGGTGCGGGGTATCGAAGGCGATATGGGTGATGAGATTGCTTGTGGCTAGGCTCGGGGAAGGGTTTTCGAGTTCCTCTCCGGTTTGGCCTGGCCAATCGAGCGATGCATCTGTCTATCAACGGAGTAATTGGTTCGGCAGAGAGAAAAAATGTACAATAGAATAAAGCCCACTGATTTTTGTAACAAACACACGTCTATGATATCTCTCCGCATCGGCCATCTCTCATCGGCCAATGTCCCTTCCGTGCACCAATCGGCTTAGTACTCCCGCCCCACCGTCTTCACCACAAACGCCTTCTCCATACGGCGGGCGTGCTCCTTGAACTCTTCGACCTCCTTCCAGCAGTCGAGCGGTCTCGTGCTACTGCGATACCGTCAGCACCCCATCCATCCTGACATCGCCGGGGGGGATAGTTATCCGCCTACTTCTTCCTGAGACACCCTAGCACATTCTGCCGCACTGCTTCGACGTCGTGGTCGAGCTCACCAAGTCTCGGCATCCTCTCAAGCCTCTGCCTGAGCGCATCGACTTCGCGCCGGACCTTCTCCCTGTCGGTGGCGGCGGCGGCAGTGCCCTCCTCACTCGCGGCGGCGGCATGCAGGCGCTCTTCGATGCCGGCGAGGACCTGGCTCTCCCTCGCCTCGAGCCGACTCAGCTCCTCGGCCACGCGCGCCTGAATATGTAGCTCGAGCAGCTTCTCGCGCGTGCTGTCAGTCTCGTCCGCTTGCGTCAGCGTGGTCACGAGCGCGTGCGAGAACCGGACCGGCGTTTGGCTGGCCGGCCGTCCGTCCTGCCCGTCAGTTCCTTGGCCGGTTGCGTGGGAGGGGGAGAGAGCGCGGAACGGACCCGTGGATCACGATCGGTGCGCCCTCGGGCTTCGATGTGCTGCTGCCCATTGCTGTGGTGCGTGCGGGTGCGGGTGCGGGTGCGGGTTTTGGGCGTCGGGGAAGGGTGACCGTCGACGTAGTTGTGTGGGTTTGTCCTGGGCCGTCGGGTGCGCCGGGCTTGGCGGGCACGTGAGCAATATGCAGCGAACTTTGCGCACCGGAGTGCCGTGCTTCATTTCCGCCGTCTACGTGACCAGTGAACAGTACGATAGACAACTAGATTCCCAGCCGGGAAAACGTCGCTGTCTGCTCATGGCATCGTTCGCGCGTCATATGTATGACCCGAACGAAACGGAGCCCCTCATGGAATATCACCCGCAGCAACGTTCACCTGGTAATCTGTGACGTGTGTGCTGACGGATGAGCCTGCTTCCTCTGCAATCGGATGAAATGGCCGGCGGAGTGTGCTCACGAGCGGGTTTGGGCCGATTGGGTATGTACCTATGTGGGCTCGCGGGGAGAACGTGCGAGTACATGCGGCCATCGGATAAGCCGACAATTGAAGTTTTCTCACCCCGATAGCCTACTGTATGCGGAGAACCGATGGCTTCATCATAACTACGGTACAGCCACTACATACCCTCGCAAGTTCTTATCTACGTATGTATGTAGTGCATTCGGGTATTGGGGGAACGTAGAGAAACGATGAAAACGCAGGGGAAAAGTATGCAGACAGAAAGCAGGCGCTGTAAAAAATAAAATCGAAAGGTTCGTCTAATATCCAACGCTAGATCCCCCCAGACTGTCAGTAAGTCCCTTTCGTCCTAAAACTCCGGTCCATAACCATCGACGGCACATCTGTGAATCGGGGCTGCACCCGTATGCCGCCGCGATCACCGGTCCGCTTTTCGTACGACAGATACCGGTGGTGCACTCCGTGGAGATTGACGATATGGACTGGCGATGACCAGTCGTGTGGTGCACGTGATTAACAAGGGCTCGCCGTTTGTAGACCCTGAAGGCGAGCTATGTAGCAGACTCATTCTGCCCCTTGCTCTTCTTGCCCGCCTGGTGATGGAAACCAGCACTCTGCAAAGCGGATAGAGGGTTCGCATCGTTTTCTTTCGAGAAGGTGGCGGCCGGAGCTGGAAATGCGTGGAAATGGCCTAGGTCGGTCCGAGGGGCCTCTGAGCTGTGCTGGTCCGCTGAAGCGGACGGCGGCCGTGCTAACCCGTCTCGCCTCATCGCCGATGGGCGTTTCCGGTGGCTCCACACAATTGCTCCTACAGGGCGTCGTGGTTGTAGGAGAGAGCCAAGCGAGTAAACGAAGGGGTTTGAGAGGAGTGAAAAATCGGGAACAGAAAAGTGTGTTATTGTACGACCGATGGAACTGCAGCCCTCGGAATGAACGTTGGTGGATTTGGCGTCAGCAGTTTTTGTGACAGTCTACTATATCGGCCGTAGAGGCAGATTTGGTCTTTCAGTAGCCCCTGAAATACTGAGACCTTACGGCTGAACCCAGTTGTCGAATCCCCACGCCTTGGAACCACTTCCTGCGCGCTTTGTGGTGTCCATATTTGTAGACATCAATGGGAGGAGTGTGGAAGAGGATCAGGGCTGGGTACTAGTGGCATTTGGAAAGAGAAAGATGCGTCATTTCTGGGGGCCAAAGGCGATGTTTATTTGTGAGTGAAGATGGCTGGTGTTGAAACCCGAGGATAACAGTAGAACCTACGGCATCGCATCGCATCATCACCCATGATTCGTGCCCTTCAAAGTCCAAGTGTAGAGCCCTAGACCCTATGTCGGCCAAAGTTTCGCAGCGCTAGCGCCAAATATCCAAATAAAACGCCTCCACCTGTCCATCCTTCGAACACTATGCGATTTTACTTCATAGTATGTTACCCCCTTCCTTTGCTCTACCTTCAGTGTCGAAATATCTAACACCATATTCCAGGGATCATTTCTATAGTAAATCGTCTCATCTGAACTCTTTACAAGAGCCACAGAATCTCCAACCTGGACGATGATTGGTATCCTCGTTGCCCCAGAGTGAAGCCTGTTTTTGTGCCGGTCCTTCGGGATGGGTGGGTGATGATCTCGACCCGAGCTTCCGTATACCTTTCGCAAGAGGGGTGGGAGCGAGGGTGGGCGACGATGGACGTCTGACAGGCTGTCGTTTTTTTTTCTTTTCATCTTCGCTAGGCTGTATGCGTGACGGAGAAGAAAGAAACTGGAGCACTCTGATCGCCATCTCGATATACGATCTTCTGATTGTCCCCGCGTGTGAAATGTTTGCGAAAGTCGTAAGCTTTACAGTGGAGTGCTCGTCGCACCTTTCTCCCGGCGAATGTAATTGTTGAAAAGGGAAAGTGCGTCTGCTGCTGCTCCCTGGGCCGGCCGAGGGAACGGCCTGGGCGGGAGAACGGGAGGCAAGGAGATAGAGAATGTAGATACTAGCCAGACCACGACCACCAATATCGCCATCTTTGTTTTGTCAGCCTCCGACCTGCCTTGGAGCCTTCTCATGTCTTAGGGTTACTGGAACAGAGGCGAAACGGACAGCGTAGTAGGAACTGCTGAAATTTATCTCTCTAGCCACCTGCTCCGATCATCTGCCCCTCGATCCGGGTAGCGCCCGGCTGGGCTTCGTACATCGTTGTTTGGAAGCTACTTTTTTTCGGCAATTCCGCTCAGACAGGTGATTGACGCGGGTCTCCCATCAACAGCGACCAAATTATCGCCATTTCGGATTCGGTCCAAGTAGTTGCCAGTACTCGAGAAGGGTGTGTGAGGAACAGCTGACGGATTTTCCTAAAGTCTTTCCGCCTTCTTTTTGAACTGAGGATTCTTGGTGACAACCAGTTAGTAGTCCTTCGTAAAACAAGCCCTGCGGCCCCCATTTTCAGGTCGAACAGATATAGTTTTCTGGATCTCTAGTATGTACATCAGGGCCCAGAGGTACGTAACCCAACTACTACTAGAGGTTTCGATTGCAGTATACGGCTCGACTCTCCTAGATCTGATGACTCATCGCCTATTTTAGCGTCTGTTACGATACTGAATGGGGGGGTTGGTGGGGCAGTGAGCACAGTCGTGGACGTCACTTCTCCCCGCTTAACCTTGCAACCTGCCGCTCCTCATCCCTCATCGCACATACATCCCAACAATGAAGGAGACCGCGCTCTTTATGCACCATGTCAACCGAGATCCTCAAGAGGCGATGCGAATCGCGGAAAAGACCGCAAAACGTGAGTGGCAAATCCAGTGCCTCCAGTCATGCCTCGGCGCTGATGCTGATACGGAAAGGTAAGGTATCGAGAGTCGCGAATTGAAACTACTCGAGGTAGTGCAATCGCTCGGAGAATACCTCACGGATGACGATACGACTGTTCGTGCGGGAGCGATCGGGTATTTCGCGGCAGTAGTCGGAGAGCTGGGCCCAAAATCCTTATCGAGGCAACATCTTCCGGTCATCACACAGTTTCTATGCGATCGCCTCGAAGACGAAACGGGTTTGAAAGAGGTTGCATCCGGCCTGATTTCGTTGACGGCGATGCACTACTTTGATAGCGATCAAGCTACCAAGGTGGCCACTGCATTGATCGCCGTCGACCTACCGAAGCATCCGCCTACGACTCGTTTTATGGTGCTTACGCTTGTGGACGCATTGATGTCAGGATACCGGGATTCACTGAAGGCGATGGGGGACAAGTTTATAACTGGCCTGGCAGACATGATAGGTGGTGAAAAGGACCCAAGGAATTTGATGATCGTGTTTTCGGTGATGAAGGTGGTGTTGGTGGAGTTTGACATCGTGCGACATACAGAGGTAGAATCCCATCCATCCAAAGATCCAGTTGAAGGTACTGACGAAATGAAGTTGATGTTCGACATCGTATATTGCTATTTCCCCATCACTTTCCGACCTCCTCCGGACGATCCTTACAAAATAACCGCGCAAGATTTGAAGGTCAGATTACGAGATTGCATCGCTTCGACGCATTACTTCGCCGGCCAAGTGTTTCCGGCGCTGATAGAGAAGCTCGACTCAACTTCGTTGAATGTCAAATTGGATGTTCTGCAAACCATGGCTGCATGCGCGCTTTCCTATGGTCCCACGACAATATCTGCTCAGAGCTCTCAGCTATGGGACGCTGTCAAATTCGAGATCCTGAATTCTGCAGGCGACGACGAGATGGCCAACGCGGCGCTGGATGTTCTGAAAGCAGTTTCGACCTCTCTCTCCACGGGGTTGACGGTCGCGCCGCCTGCAACTGCTCCGCTGGCACGTTACCTGAAGCCTGTCGCTAAGGAATGCCTCGAACTCCTCAAGGAACCGCAGCAGAAGCAAGCGAAACCGGCGGGACAAATTCTTGCGGCCGTTGCCACCGCCAGCGTTCCCGCGCATGTCTTCGTGATCCAGAGCACTCTACCGGCTTTGTTGCTCATCTACTCGGATGCAGGCGCAATTGCCAAACAGAGAGCTTTGATGCAGTGCTTGAATCGTTTCCTCGATTCTTCAGTCTTGGTTTACGGTGCCTGGACTGACACCACACCAAACCCAACCATTGAAAACCCACTTTATCTTCACAAAGATAAGCTTTTCCAGTTCTACTCACAGGCATTGATGGGAAGCAACAAAGATGAAACTAGTTTCCGTCTTACTGCCATGAGAGGTCTGGGAAAACTGTGCAACATCCGGCAATTTTTGGAAAACAGCGAGATCGGAATGGTCGTTCAGTACCTCGATGAAATCGCGCTCGACCAAACGGAAAAGGACGGTGTCCGCGATGAAGCATTACAGAACTTGAGGGCGATATCAAAGTTCAAGGGCGCTTTGATCATGCAAATAACGTTCCCAGCATTCATGGCTCAATTGCCGGACTCGGAGGAAGAAAGCAGAGAGGAAAACAAGCCCTACGTGGGAACACTGGAAGCATTAGCGAAACTTAGTTTTGAGAGGCCCGTTTTCGAGGTGCTCTTGACACGCCTGCTTAATAAGCTCGAGATTGTCCTTCACAGTAAGTTTGCTTCCATACCACCACCGTTGAACGTATGGTGCTAATTCGTGGGCGATCAGACGGCTCAGGACCAGAATACCCTCGTGCCATACTGTCCACGCTCTTATATGTGCTCCACCTGAAGCCTCAGAGTACGTTAGAGGACACCAAGGTGTACTATAACCGCCTCATACCTCCTCTCTTGACGAAGACCATTGTGCCACTGGTGGCAGGGGGTGGCGCTTCGGCGGTATTGGCAGACGATGGTGTGCTCGACGTCACGAGCTGGCTCGTACGGGTCATCATTCGGAATCTGGACACTCAGCAACAGGTCATAATTGTGAACAACGTCTTCGAGCTCTTTGTGAACCACAGCAATGTCAGCAATATCATCACCGAGAAAGCTGATACAGTTGCCAATAGCTTCCGGCCCTTCCATAAGGACGCAGATAAGCAAGTCGCTGGCTCCACAGTGATTTTTGCAAGTGTCCTTGCCGCTGTACCCAGAGACATCCCTCTCCCCGTCGATAACCTCTTAGATTTCTTGCGGCAGACTATAGAGCTTGCTCAAGCACCGAAGTCTCCCGCGCACAGGCTGGCATTACTAAGGATCATGGGCTTGCTGGTGAACAAATGGATCAAGGAACCCACCGACTCCACGCGGGTGAAGGAGCTCACCGAAAGCCTTCTATCATCTATCACCTCCTCCAGCTCCTCCCTCTCCGAGGAAACACGGGGTGAAACCCTTCGCATCGTTTTCTGGTTCGCTAAAGCCCTTCTTCTCCGTGCCGACAAATTCGGAATGGACTTCACACTATCCTTGGTCGATCTCCTCGGTCACCCGGCGTTCGGCGCCATGGCTGCTAGAGGCTTTGCGGTTCTCCTGGGCGAGGACGAGCTGCTGAATAAGGACAACCATGCGGTAGTGCGCATGCTTTACAAGCAGCGGACGTTTGCCACATGCGTACCAAAGCTCGTCGAGGGCTTCAAGGATGCCGATTCCAGTACGTTCCTCCCCCCCTTTCTCTCAACCTGCTGACAGAAGCAGACATAAAGCCAAACATCCTACTCGCCCTTTCTTCGATCCTACGCTCTGTCCCATCCCCAATCATCACCCCCTCACTGCCTTCACTTCTCCCGCTCCTCCTACAATCCATCGAGCTTCCAGACTCCTCCATAAAGCTGGCGACCATTGACACCTTGCAAATCACCGTTTCCGAGAGTGTGGACGTGCTTCAGGAACATGTTTCCAGCGTCATATCGCGGCTGCTCGCGGCAGGGGGTCCACCTGTGGTGCGAATTAAGTCGATCCGGTGTCTCAAGGCGTTCCCGGGCGCTATGCGGAATGAACTGCTCCTGCCGTACAGGAGGAGAGTGTTGAGAGAGTTGGTGAAATTCCTTGATGATAAGAAAAGGGATGTTAGGAAGGAGGCGGTGGATTGCAGGGCTAAGTGGTGGGCGCTGGGAGAAGCGAGCGAGGATTGAGGGGGGGGGAAATACACTGCGATAGCTGGGAATATTGAACAGATACAGCGTACGCGAGTGTTTCCCACTGGCTTGCCCCTCCATGGAGTCCCATGTTGTACCACAGCTGCATGCTATGACCTTAGCATCACCGTGATCCCCTACTATGTATCCCATTCACCTGCAGGGGTACATGCGTACGTCTGGTTGTGATTGCGCATGTAGCTGTCTTCATACCGTACCTATGGAGTCTCTTGCTTGGGCTGCCATTTAATAGGATCCATGACGAAACGGCGTGATGTTAACACTCCCGGGTTATGACACCAGCCACAAGAAACCGCCAATCAAGCCGCAGGAGTACTCAGCTCGAAGGCGATGTGACACTTTGGTGATCTACATATCGGGAATGGTGTTTATGTTCTCCTCGGCGGGGAGGGTGCAATCACGCAGATGAACTCGAACGGTTTTTTATTCCCATCTCAGCCTCCGCAGCTGGCCAAATCATCAGTACTTATATCTACAATGCGGTATGTCATCGTCTCACTGTCCCTGGTTCTGCGATTTAGTACATCTGCCCATACCGGCCCTCTTGCCCCCAAAGCGTGGAGCAACCCATCTAGATGCCAACCTGCAAAAAAACAAAAAACCCTAAATGCAAAGGAAATGGAAGCAGAAAAAAAAAGAGAAAAAAACACATCGGAACGCCAATTCCATTTCAGATGTACGTGAAAAGGGGGGTCAACGTAGGAGAAAAACAACAAAAGATGGACGATTTGCCGTGGTAAGTCATCTTTTGGGTCGAGGGTATTGTATTGAATTGTGGCTTGAAACATGGGGGAAAGACCAGGCCTCCACTTCCACCAACAAGCGTCCTTTTGGTGCTCGAGACTTTAGTAGTTGAACATGGTGAGGTGGTGGTGGATACGGGTTTATAAGACGCTAGACACAAGCCCTGCGTCAGTGTGTTCAATGCTTCGCAACAGAACCAATATACGCACCCGAGGTAGTCCTGTAACATCTATTAGCACGACTGTCGTGATGTATGAATGGGGGAGGGGGGAGACAATGTACTTGCCTCCTTGATAGATGCCGTGGCATACATCTTCCCAACATCGCTCCTGATTCCTACGAGCTTCATGCGCACATGGGCACCCTTATTGATCACTTGTTCTCCGCCATCACTGTATGCCGGGGGATTGGCACTCTCGTCGAATGGGATCTCCGAAGGGATCGCTTGCTTAGACACGAAACACTGGAGCGCCCCAACTTCGGCGAAGAAGCCCATCTTATTGACATTCGTGACAACCGCATCAACAGTTTCTCCACGGAACGGTCGGTACACAATTGCCTTGTAGTGAATCGTGAACTCGGCATCGCCGCGACCTGGTATTATCTTTCCGAGGGTGATCTTTTCGTGGTCGATCACGCAGATGATGAAGAATTGGCCGGTACAGGAACCCTCCACGTCGTCGTGCAGCTTGTGGATTAGGTAGTCGCGCATGTGGGGACCGAAGTAGGACGGGTGTAGAGTGATGGTCTTTTCGAGCTCACGGATGAAGAACATTCTGGCTGTGGTCTCGGCCGATGACGTGGTCTTTGGGCGTATTCGGGGCCGTAACAGTCAGCGCCTGCTACTGCTATACTGCTGCTTGATGCAGGAGCAGTGGCGTTGTTGGAGTCGTAAGGTCGTGATGGGTGCGGAGGGTAGGTAGGAGGTGATGTTAGAAACGCGTAGGAAGGCTGGGATGGCGACAGGAGACGGCGAGGGATGTCGTTGCCCTTACTAACTCCTGTGAACGAGCGTCACCGTAATAACGGAGGGTGACAGCGAGTAGGCGCGACCCGGTGGTGGTGGTGGTGGAGGTGGAGATTGTAGAGTTGTGGTCGTGGCGTTGGGTCGGTTGGGGGAGACGTGACAAGAATCGTTGTTGCAGTCGCGATGAGTTTGGTGTGAGTTAACTACTGCGAGGCGCATGGGTAAAATACCTAGAATAGTTACAACGCAGAGCCGCGAAAGTATCAGATCTCGGAGAATAGAGCAAAATATAAGGGGATTGAACGATTGGAAAGATCTGTACCCAAGGCAACCTGTGATTCTGTTGGAATCCCCATTCTACGTATGGGTACCCGTGCACCCTACTCTCTTTCTCTTCTCGTCGAGGCAAGTAGGCGAAGGAGGCTCTGCTGGGAACGGTTGATTCGTTGAAGTTCTTGGGCGATAAAGCAAGAATGAACAGCATCAGATCGCCAAAAGAAGCATTGCATTAACAGGTAAATAGGGGTGTCAAGAAACTGGAGAAGAATAAATGGCCGAGTCAATTGCCATCTGGATGACCAGGACCTTAAGGTATTATTCCTCTGTAAATGCCATATCGATGAGGTAAAATCGCAATTAGGAAACAAACGCATTGTCCGGGCTAAGTCGGATCAACTCGTTACCTGATTGGTGTGCTTCGTTTGTGTGGTCGGCTCGGTCTGACGGGTTGACCTGCAAAATTCCCCCCATCAAATCAAATCGACCACACCTCCTCTCCCATCCCGCTACTATACCAACCCAACCCCAACACAGAGGGCCCGTGGCATATCTCTCTCTCCCCTCCTCTCATCCACCCAACGCACTTTCTATACACAAAATGTTCAGAACGGCTCTCCGCCAAACCACCCGCACCGTCGGGGCCTGCTCGGCTGGGAGGATTGTTGCGGTACGTTCTGCCTAAGAAATCCTTACCCTGCTCTGCCCGAGGTCCAGAATTTTCAACATTCCGTCATCCCAATCAACGCCCAGCAAAACAATCTCATCGACAATACCCGGCAAACATCGCCAATTTATTGGGTTTTTTGGATTTGGGAAGCTGTTGGATGAATTCAATTCGGAATTGGTGGCGCATTGACGATTGGGGGTGGGGTATACAAGTTACTGACGTGGGTTGATTCCTGACCATGTAGGCCCGAAAGGCCGCCCCCGTCATCGTCTCACACGTCCGCAATTACGCTGGTGAGGCTAAGGCTTCCCCCACAGAAGTGTCCTCTATCCTCGAGGCACGCATCCGAGGTGTCCAGGAGGAGGCTGCTATGGCCGAGACCGGGCGTGTCCTGTCGGTTGGGTAAAAATCCCCATATTCCTCGGAACAAAGAGGTTCCGGAAACAAAGGTTATGGTTATTCATGTGGCGCACAGTGACGGTATCGCCCGTATTCACGGTCTTACCAACGTTCAAGCCGAGGAGTTAGTCGAGTTCGCCTCTGGTGTCAAGGGTATGTGCTTGAACTTGGAAGCCGGCCAGGTTGGAGTTGTGCTTTTCGGTTCCGACCGTCTCGTCAAGGAGGGTGAGACTGTCAAGCGTACCGGAGAGATTGTAAGTCTTTCCCCATTATCCAGTCATTCGTCCATCCAACCGTTCGGCAATCCATCTGTAGGATGGATGGTGGCTGTGCAATCCATCCACCCCCACCATCGCAGCACGCACAGACATTCTAAAGCTAACTCGGCTTCTCTAGGTCAACGTTCCCGTTGGAGAGGCTCTTCTCGGACGTGTTGTCGACGCTCTGGGTAACCCCATTGATGGAAAGGGACCCATCAATGCCACCGAGCGTCGCCGCACCGAAGTCAAGGCGCCCGGTATCTTGCCCCGTACCTCTGTCAGGGAGCCCGTCCAGACCGGTCTCAAGTCCGTCGATGCAATGGTCCCCATTGGACGTGGCCAGCGTGAGTTGATTATCGGTGACCGTCAGACTGGTAAGACTGCCGTCGCTCTCGACACAATTTTGAACCAGAAGCGATGGAACAATGGAAGGGACGAGACCAAGAAGCTCTACTGTGTCTACGTCGCCGTTGGACAGAAGCGTTCCACCGTTGCCCAGTTCGTGCAGACCCTTGAGGAGAACGACGCTATGAAGTACTCTATCGTGGTTGCTGCCACCGCATCCGAGGCTGCCCCTCTCCAATTCTTGGCCCCCTTCACTGGATGTGCTATTGGTGAGTGGTTCCGCGACAACGGAAAGCACGCCGTCATCATCTACGACGATCTGTCCAAGCAGGCCGTCGCCTACCGTCAGATGTCGCTATTGCTTCGTCGTCCTCCTGGACGTGAGGCTTACCCTGGAGAGTGAGTTTACACACCACGCACGTCACTAAAATGGCATCGAATGCTGATATTCGCAACAGCGTCTTTTACTTGCACTCTCGTCTTCTCGAGCGCGCCGCCAAGATGGGTAAGGATCACGGCTCAGGATCACTGACAGCCCTTCCCATCATTGAGACCCAGGGTGGTGACGTGTCCGCCTACATTCCCACCAACGTCATTTCCATCACCGATGGACAGATCTTCTTGGAAGCCGAGCTGTTCTACAAGGGTATCCGACCTGCCATCAACGTCGGTCTTTCCGTCTCCCGTGTCGGTTCGGCCGCCCAGGTCAAGGCCATGAAGCAGGTCGCCGGTTCACTGAAGCTTTTCTTGGCTCAGTACCGTGAGGTTGCTGCGTTCGCCCAGTTCGGCTCCGACTTGGACGCCTCTACCAAGTCCACCCTTGCCCGTGGTGAGCGTCTGACCGAGCTGTTGAAGTAAGTCCATCGTGTATTTCTCATGATGGTTATAATGCCTGTTGTTGACAACCATACAGGCAGAAGCAGTACCAGCCTATGGGTGTTGAGGAGCAGGTTCCCCTCATCTACGCCGGTGTCAATGGTCATCTGGACAGCATTCCCGTCAGCAAGATCGGACAGTTCGAGACCGACTTCCTGGCCCACTTGAAGTCCAACGAGTCGGAGCTGTTGGCTGCTATTATCAAGGAGGGTGCTCTGTCGAAGGAGCTGGAGGCGAAGCTAAAGGATGTCACCGTCTCCTTCGTAAATTCATTCCTGTAAAAGGCTGTTTGCGGTGAGGGTGATTCCGTTTGCGGGTTGTCTGTAGTGTAGGATCTGTGATAGACGCAGCGCTTTTTCAAACTGTATTTAAAAGCGTCTTAATTTCGGAAACGTGTGGTTTGCGTTTTGCTCCTGGCTATAAAATAGCGGAAACTCCACAATGCTATGTATATCTGCAATTACCCCATGAGCCAAACAACTTCCCCATCCATTGAGGGATAACAATACATAGGTCTCTAGGTGATTGTGCCCCGTACATATGTATGTAAGTGCACAAGAAACGGTCATTCGCTCTCGAATATGCAAGGGGGCACAGATTACTTGTCGGCAACCGGGGGAATTGACAGGGTGTGGGGGACGCGCACACGCCTGAGCTCTCAACAGTTATCCCCCACAGCTCCTTCCGCAACAACCCTCCTCCCAACGCCCTCATAGCCTACGAACCCACAGCCGTCTGGCAGCGATGTCAGTTCCCGAACCCTATCGCGATCGCGATGACGAAGTATCTGCCAGCTTCTCTCCTCCCGACACCACACGCGGTTCCATCGACAGTACTTCCACTACCTCACTAATCCTCGAGCGCATCAATACCCAACACAAGACGCCGCGATACGATGATCCCGATAAACCCGAGGGTGTGTTTTCCGAAGACGACGACGACGATGACGATGATCTCGAGCGTGGGAATGGGCGGCTGGGAGGCGTAGGAGGGACGAAGAACCCTATGGAGAAGAAGATGACACGAGCGGTGTATATCGTCGGCGGCCTTCTCGTTGCCGGCTGGTTGCTTGCACTCGTCGTGTATCTGTCCCGCGAGGCGTACCGCTACCAGTCCTCGCCGCACGATCCTGGTGCGACGGTAATGAAGCCCGGCAAATCGATCACGATGGAACAAGTGCAGAGTGGGATTTGGCGGGCGAGAAGAAAGGGGATCAGGTGGATCAACGGCGAGAAGGACGGGCTTATGCTGGTGCCGAATGCGGGGACCGACCGGTACCTCGAGGTCCAGGATGTAAGGGATAAGGCTAATCGCCAGGTGCTCGTGAAGAAGAGGAATGTCGAGTGGGAAGGGGAGTCGATTGGTGTTGGCCAGTACTGGCCGAGCCCGGATTTGAAACATGTTCTATTGGCTAGCGATATGCAGTCGGTGGGTTACATGTGTTGGATCTTCGCATGGAATGATGCTAATCTGCGCGTGGGAGGTAGCATTGGAGACATTCGTTTTCGGCCAAATATTGGCTCTTGCATGTCGACACGCAGAAGGTAGAGCCGTTGATCCCCGGAAAGAAGGATCAGCGACTCTCATTGGCCGTGTGGGCTCCGACCAGCGATACGGTAGCTTTCGTGCAGGACAACAATCTCAGGATTCGGCAGCTCTCAGACGGCGGGGATACCATCGAAGTTACCACGGACGGCGGTAAGGATACCTTCTACGGCATTCCGGATTGGGTATATGAAGAAGAGGTATTCGCGGGTGCCAAAGCGCTCTGGTGGAGCGAGGATGGAAAACACCTGGCATACCTGCGCACGAATGAAACTAGTGTTCCCGAGTATCCTCTGCAGTACTTTGTCTCCAGGCCATCAGGGGAGTACCCACCTGAGGAACTTGAAAACTATCCCGAGCTGGACTTTATCAAGTATCCAAAGGCCGGCGCTCCGAACCCTGTGGTTGACTTGCAGTTCTTCGATCTCGATAAGAAGCAGGTGTTCTCGGTTGATATCAAGGATGACTTCCCGGATGACGATAGACTGATTACGGAGGTGGTGTGGGCTGGGTCCGAACAAGTTCTCATCCGTGAGACTAATAGGGAGAGTGATCTCCTTAGGATGATCTTGATTGATGTTTCCACTCGCTCCGGAAAGGTGGTCAGGGAGGTCAATGTTGCCAAGCTTGACGGCGGTTGGTTCGAAGTGGTACGCGCCTTCTTCCTTCGTTTCTGCTGGGGGATGTTAGCTGACCAGTGCAGTCTCAATCTACCGCATATATTCCCGCGTCCCCTGGGAAGGGCAGAAAGGAGGCTGGCTACATTGATACTGTAATTCACGAGGGTTACGACCATCTGGCATACTTCACTCCCTTGGACTCTGAGAAGCCCATTCTTCTGACGCGGGGCAAATGGGAGGTCGTCGATGCCCCATCCGGTATTGACCTTGAGAACAATCTGGTCTATTTCGTCGGTACCGAGCGCTCCCCGATTGAGCGTCACATCTACAGTGTCAAGCTTGACGGCACCGACATGAAGGCGCTCACCAATACCTCCGCCGACGGCCGTTACGATGTATCATTCTCCGAACGCGGCGGGTACGCCCTACTCAGCTATAACGGCCCTGGCATCCCATGGCAGAAAGTCATTGGCACCCCATCCGTCGATCCCGAATTCACCCAGACTCTCGAAGACAACGCAGCCCTGGCACAATTGGCGAGCGAATATGAGCTCCCGACGTTCCACTATACGACGGTCAACATCGACGGCTTTGATCTGCAAGTCCTCGAGCGCCGGCCTCCTCGCTTCAACCCGAAGAAGAAATACCCCGTCTTGTTCCACGTTTACGGTGGTCCCGGCTCTCAACTCGTCTCCAAATCCTTCAACATCGACTTTCAGGCGTATGTAGCCGCAGGCCTCGAGTACATCGTCGTGACTGTCGACGGCAGAGGCACCGGTTACATCGGCCGTAAGGCACGCTGTGCTGTTCGCGGCAACCTCGGCTACTGGGAGGCCCATGACCAGATCAGCACTGCCAAAATTTGGGCCAAAAAATCCTACGTGGACGCCACTCGAATCGCCATTTGGGGCTGGAGCTATGGCGGGTTCATGACGCTCAAGACGCTCGAGCAGGACGCGGGACAAACGTTCTCCTATGGAATGGCTGTCGCCCCTGTCACCGACTGGAGGTACTACGACAGCATCTACACCGAGAGATACATGCACACGCCGCAACACAATGCGGAAGGCTACGACAACGCCACGGTCGCAAATATGACGGCGTTGAGCAGCAATGTCCGCTTCCTTCTGATGCACGGCGTGGCGGACGACAATGTCCACTTCCAGAACAGTCTTACCCTCCTTGACCGCCTCGACGTCGCGGGCGTAGAGAACTACGACGTTCACGTCTTCCCGGATTCGGATCATAGCATATACTTCCGTGAGTTCTCTCCCCCTCTGAACTTGTTTGCTCGGGACTGACAGCGGGTTAGATAATGCAAACCGAATGGTCTACGATCGCCTGAGACAGTGGATTATCCGCGCATTCAACGGTGAATACGTCGGTCTGGAAGACTTGCAGCCAGTTAAGAATTCAGTTGTCGCGGATTCGAGGGAGAAGGCGTAGTTGAGTGGGCACGGAAGTGTATGAGTGTACGAGTATGGGGGATGGTGGGATAGTGGAGGCTTTCTCCCTTTTTTTTTGATTCGATGAGCCAGCCATATGTAAACTGGATACGTGCGATGAATTTCACGATTGAGGGATAGTTATTGTTTATTCTTTTTTACGACTTGGGTGTTTATGTCACGCGAATTCCACATTCCCTCGCTTTTTCGGCAGGTTACATAGTCCACGTACTTACAACTGGCGGAATACGGCATACTCTACATAATAGACTCCTTTACTCTGGTTACGGGCAACCAACCGTATATAGAGTGGTACTTTATCGAGCGAATTGCAACCATAGAGGCGCCAGTGAGCCACGAGCACTTCCCTTCGACTGGTGTAGCCTCAAAAGTAAGTTCTCACTGAAGAATCGAATCCACCAAACCCTATTCGCATTCGGAGGAGAGATGGCGCTCACTCGGTGCTGCTATTGCCGACGTCGGAGGTGGGCGCGCGGCGACGACGAGTAAGATCACAGGTAGTCACGCTACAGTGCCTCCGGTGTTTCCCAGTCGAAGTAGGTTGCACATAGTCGGTAACTCTCTTGCCACACCTGGATTTCTTCTTCTTCTGCTCTAGATAGTGAGGTTTTGCCGATCGGGCACCGGGTTACTGGAGATATAAGTATGTTTATTTGCGGCGAACGTCTGGAAACGCTATAGTTTTTCCATGTGGGTCCCCATCAGGTCGGCGGCACCTCAACTCAACTGATCAGGCCCCTGTTCGGTTGCGAGCTATGTCCATTTTTCCAAACCCTGGGTGTCCGACGAGTTCGAGGTTGCCATAGCAATAGGTGCCAACTCCCTCAGGTCCCCTAACGACCCGTTCGGCGACCCAGATATTCAATAGCTTAAACCTTGACACCGTACTTTGTATCATAGATACTTCCCGGATTACGCTCTAGGGTATGTTCTGGTGGTTGTGGTAGCTAGTGAATTTCATTTTCATTGTCTCGGTCGACAATATGCAGGTTTCTCAATCCATAGAACTCAGGGTGGTGTGCCGAACATTGTTGCCCTTTCTATTATACCGTGGTTGTGAATTTACCTGCTACAGTATCGCCGAATCTATGATTGCATTTAGACTTTTTTTTTTCTGAAGCCATGGCATATCAGACGTCTTTTTTTTATCGTATTTATTTGTCTAGACGCACCACGAGCTCGACCTTGACTCCAACTTATCCTTCCTTCTGTCATTGCGATTGTGGTCGAATTAACTAGCTGCATACATCTCATACCAATCCACTCCTGCCGCTCTCCCCGGCTTCCACCCCTTGATCCACCAGCGAACATTAGAAATTCCAATCCCTCATGAAAGTGCCCGCAAGCCCCAAATTGTCGCCCTCACGATTATCCCCGTTAGAAAAGACTACACAAAAGCAAAAAATCACAGGGGAAGAAAAGAGGAAGAGCCGAAAAACACCAGACAACCGAACCGTTTAGATACCTAAGAGAAACCCATGAAAAAAAAACCCCCTTAAAAGTAGGGGAGGGGAACATGGAACGTTGAATGCATGAGTGAGAAAACATGAAGTGTACCGTGGCACATACAACTGCAAAACATCATGTGGAGTAAAGAAATGGGAATGGAAAGGGGGAAAGGAAAGCAACAATTGTCAAGAAATTGAGGGGGTACTACCACTGAAACGTCATCAATGCCGGATTCAGCACGATCGGAAGCAGCATGTGGCTGCCCGCGACGGTAGCCATGGGCAGAATTGCCACGAAATCCCGAATTATCCATGAATCCGGTATGAAAGCGGTCCCCGTCGCCAGCACGATCATGGCTGCAATGGAAAGTGTGCTGAAGACGAATGAAAACTTGAACTTGCGTAACACCTTGGGTACTTCAATGAAGAAGTTTGAGTCCTCAACTTCTTTCGAGGTGGAACCCCAGGTCATGTTGATCTCGAACATGTGTGACAGCAATGCTTGTGACACATGGAGGGAGAGTCCGCCCAAGAAAATAGCCAGGAGGAAGACCCATTTGAAGTTCTCGATCAACGCACCAAAGAAAGTCTTCTCGGAAGTCCTGTAGCGCATTACGGCAAGGGAAACGTTTCCAAGCAGGTTGAACACAATGACGATGGAGAACCACACCTTCCACGAATCGATGTAATACTTGTCGAGGTAGCCATTGAACCAGCCTACCGCGAAGTAGTTCGCCGTAGTCATGATCCAAGCGGCACCGATGGCATAGTAGGTACCGATATAGGAGATGATGGTGATCTTGCTCGTCATGCGGATGTCCGAGAACAGGAATTTGCGGAACAGTGGTGTAAAAGGTCCACGGACCGGCCAGAAGCGGAGGGGATGGAAAAGCAGCTCGTTGCAGCCGTACGCATACTTTTCCCAGCGCGCAAGCTCGTCGTACACGGTAAGCGAAACCCCTTCCTTGAAGCCATCTCCTGTGTACGCCGCGAGTCGAATGGTGTAACCGTTGCACTGCAGACGCAGGGACATGTCAAAGTCTTCAGACACGTGTGATTCGGACCAAAACTTTTCATAGCCATCTTCGTCCATGTACGAGACCTGCTGGATCGCCGACCACCGAAGTATGGCGTTGTGGCCGACGAAAGGGGCGACATCCCCATTGGCCACGGTGTAGCGGATAGCCGTGTAGATGAGATTGGTGAAGAATGTGATGCCATTTTCAAAATAATGGTTGACCACTTGCATGACGCCGGAATTGAACTGCATGATGCCGACCTCGGGAGACCGTTCCATTTCAGAAGCGGCATCGAGGAGACAATCGGATGGAACACGGGTATCGGAATCAACTACATATGTGCATCTCCGTTAGAAGAGCGAAAAACAAAGCAGCAGACGATGGATGTAAAGAGTGAGAGATGGCAACTTACCGAGGAGAATGTAGTCACCCACACGTACGTTGCCGTCGGCCCAAGCCTTTCCATTCTCCTCAAGGACTTCCTTGAGGCATCGCTCGTACGCCTGTACCTCCTGTGCCTGAGTCCAGGTGTCGCCTCGCTCGATATCCGCGAGCTTCTCCTCAACTTTGCAGGAGATCATGAGGGCATAGTTCATGTTCGAGGCCTTGACCGAAAGCGGGTTAGCGAATCGCGTGCTATCTTTCCTTGTCGCCTGCAGGGTGTTGCGGATCTCACTCCCGATCCACAACGGCCGTGCCCCACAGAACATATAACTCTTTTCCAACGTCGCTGCTGAGTAACCGGAAAATAACCGAATCGTACGTACCTTCTTGAACTTCCCGCGTCGTAGAAATCCATCCACTCCATGCTTCGGGCGCGCAACCCAGCCGATATTGTGGTCAGAATAAAATTCGGTCCTGACGAGCCGTTCCTCCGGAGATATGAGCTGCATGCCGTCATCGTTGATGAAGATGTTTGAAGTTCCACCTTGGAGTTCATAGGTTGAGATTGCCTGCTTGATGGACTTGATCGTAGGAGCGATGACCGTCTCCAATCCTTCCTTGTAAACTGGGCATTGGATGGTGACGTGTGGCAGCGTCGGAGTTCGGATCCTCGGCGGTGGTTTAGCCGAGTAGTACTTGGAATTTACCGTCAGCTGCGAGACGGGGCCGATTAACTGTGCCATACAACCAACAATGACCTGTGCGAAGAACTTGGTCCGCCGTCAGCCCGGTCGTTTTCCATCCGGGGTTTAGTAGTGAAAACGTACCAAAGTGAAGAACACCTGGATCGGTGCCAGCGCAATGAACGCCATGCGCAGATAATTCCCATCGACCGCCGTCTGGATCGCAATTTGCCTCCATCCAGCCCCCAGCATGCAGAGGACCAAGGCCAGCGTGAGCGCGACGAGAATGGTGTTCAGCAGCCTCGTCGGCCTTCGCTCCCGATACCCAAGCTCACCGCTCTCCTTGTCGATCACAATCTCCTCCATCGAGGCCTGCGCAAGTCTAGCCACCTCCACTTCGCCATCCATATCGGTGCTGGGGGTCTTCCACACGAGCTGCATCAGCTGGTTCTCGATCTGCTTCGCTCGTGCAATGATGTTGAGTGCATCGTCGTCCCAGACAATCAGCAGCGCCGAGTCGGCGATGAATGCGGCGAACTGGTACTTGCGTGCCCGTGGGAGATCCGCCAGGGTGGGCAGAATCTGGATGCGCAGGCCGTTAGGCAGCGGGACGTCTACGGCATCCGGTGCCCACTGAAGGAACGTCTTGACGACTCGCGAATTGACGGTCATTGCCACCTGCAGATCTCAGCTTCGATCACACCAGAGTAATGCACGGCAGCCACGTACCTGAACGTTCAGCGCCGTACAGACGTCGGCGAGCGTTCCCCTCGCCAGTTCGGACGGACATCCCAGATAGCATCCCTTGCTCTTCCTGAGCAGGACTCCCTCCTCGGGTCCGCTCGCGCCAGAGGCGTCGTGGTGACTATTGCGGTTCCTAGGATCCCCCCACATCATCGCCGCTTGCTGCTGGAACAGGTAATTGACCATGACTTCATGCTTGATGTCGTCTACGAACGTCGACGAAACCGTGCTCACAATGCCGGAGCTGTGCCCACTGAGTGTTCCTAACTGCGGTTGGAGTGGCAGCTGCGACCCATTCTGCGCTTGCTGTTTGTCTTTCTCCTTCGCGCCAGTGGTCGGTTTGTTGCGAATGTAGTCCGTCAGACCCATATTGGTGAAGATTGCTGTCCGCGGTCTTCCAAGGGTGGATTAGAGATTGTCCGTTCGGCGGGTGTGAAAGAGGCGAGGAGGAGCGGAGGCGGGAACCTTGACGTTCGAGGATGGATTGAAGTGTGGTGGGATAGTAACTGAGTGAAACCAATGACGGGGAGCTTCGAGCAAACTGCAACCCCAGCCGTCCGTAGTGTGCAGGCTGCTTTCAATCAAACATGAATGCCGAGAGTGGAATGAGAAAGCAGCGGGAAAGAGGAGCCAAAAGCGAACGCAGCAAAGAAATAGCAGCGGCAACGAACGTGAAGAGAATGCGAGGAAGAGGAGAGGAGTAAACAAAGAAGGCGGAGGAACAGGATGGAGTTCGTAACAGTGCAATAGCCTACACGCAGCACACACAATCTATCTATCTTCCACTTTTCAACATCTGCTCTACCCAACGGAGGCCAAAGTCCCCGGCGCCTGTTTTGATCCATACAGGGCCTTCCAAACGATTAGCGCACTTCCGGTCAAAATAATAATATGGGAGCCGGGGCGGATGCGGAAGGAAGCACAAAGGTTGCAAACAGGAGCCCGCCGCCGACACTGCTTGCTTCCAGTGGAACGCAATCACAACCTCGCTCCGGGAAGCGCCACAATTACTCCACCCAGCCCGGAGACGATCAGGTCGCACTCCTCCGTTGACCTGTGTGTATCACCGGCGCGCAGCCACCACAAGCGTTACATGGCTCCGCCAGTCAGCTCAGCTCTCGCGAGGCAGTGGTGCAACATCACCACCATCACCAATGCCCATCTCTGCCGCCACTCGATACTCGAGTCCTCCACCGTCCTGTGAGACTCTTGTGCCACGGTACATGCCGACCCGGCTCCCAGCCGCAGCAGCAAGCGACATCTCCGTGACCCACGCTAGCACCTGGTGGTGACCCAGATCGCGTTCGAGCCAGCATACGGCAAGGCGAAACAACGAGGACCAGAGCCTGGGCGTGGGGAGGGGGGAGTGTAAATACCTCCATATGCACAGCGACGTGAAGATATTCATTCTCCGCCAGAGTGAGACGCAAACCCATGCGAATGTGTACATATCTAAATCGCGGCGGCCGTTATACGTCCAGCTTTGGGTGCACTTCCAACGCTGCTGCAGGAAACTACCAAGCTATGTAGTTACATAACCACCTAGTGCTGGGTACCGGTGGAGATGAGTTTGCTCCTTTACGTTCCACACCCCGGAGCTGAAACGGCATCTATCCGCCAGCGCGGGAAACAGCTGACGGGAAGTCAAGGGCGCCCTCCAGATCCGGGGTTCCACGGTCTGCCCGTCACCCCAACTGGCGTCTCAACAGCTAGATACATACATAGGTAGATACCCCGGGTAAGCAGCCCGCAGTCTACCCGTAGCCGATGCAGTAGCTGAACACCGCTTAGCCGCGAATGGATGCCCTCAAGACCTCGAATCTCCCCGCGACCGCTGTCTGTTCGGCGGTCTCAGTCGATGGCGCGTTGGCAGAGCAGCAGCTTTCATCGTCCCTACCTGCACTGATGTAACTACTACATAGTACAGCATTGTCCGACTCACATAGTCCCGGCGAGGAGTTGTGGCAACCACTCCCGCCACGCCCAGTTAACCTCACGACGCATTGCACATAGCGCCAATCGAAAGACCGAATTCAATTTCGTTCTTCTCCGCCACGCATACAGCCTAGCGAAGATGAAAAGAAAAAAAAACGACAGCCTGTCAGACGTCCATCGTCGCCCACCCTCGCTCCCACCCCTCTTGCGAAAGGTATACGGAAGCTCGGGTCGAGATCATCACCCACCCATCCCGAAGGACCGGCACAAAAACAGGCTTCACTCTGGGGCAACGAGGATACCAATCATCGTCCAGGTTGGAGATTCTGTGGCTCTTGTAAAGAGTTCAGATGAGACGATTTACTATAGAAATGATCCCTGGAATATGGTGTTAGATATTTCGACACTGAAGGTAGAGCAAAGGAAGGGGGTAACATACTATGAAGTAAAATCGCATAGTGTTCGAAGGATGGACGGGTGGAGGCCTTTTATTTGGAGATTCGGCGCTAGTGCCGGCAAGTTTTTTCGCCGACGTAGGGTTTAGGGCTCATGCCCAGAACACAAAAAATACTGACAACAATCGAAGTGTCTGAAAATTCAGATGTCTCATGAGTCTTACATACTGTGTAGGCAAATCCGGTCTCCCCCCTTCGCTTCTGCCCACGTTGTCTCTCTTCATCCGCAGCGTCGGGCCACGGCAGGTCTTATTTTGTTTTCTACATAGTTCAGCCCTGCAGTACACTGCACATTCACCACCCTCTCATTTGACTACGGACAGGAAAATACTCCCGTCGGAAGAGGAATGCTGCAGAAAGCGAAGGCAAGGGAGGGAGGGTGTTTCCATTAACTCCCATAATAAGTGGTTAAGTACATGCCTAATGCCCTACCTATGTATGCAGTCCTCCCTCGAGAAACGCCCCACAGAAGCAAAAAAAAATAATGAAAAATTGAACGTGCTATGGTGGTCCGATAGCTGTAGGATGCCCATATCGTGACTAAGTACAAGAAAGACAACATTCCTAGCAAGAAAACAAACGTGACAAGAAAGAGTACATGAGTGCGTATACATGCAATGCAAATCTCGTCTCAAATCAGCATTTTAATCGCATTGCTGCCACATCTTGACGCTCTTGACGACCATCTCGCCGTTCTTCTGCCAGGACGGGTACCACTCGCTCCTTCTGTCCCAGAAATCTTTCTTTTCCGTCTTGCTGCCGTCGACCCATGGCTTACCATGCTTGCCGTTCTCGAACCAACCGTTGGTGGAACCCACACCAACATTGAGGATCAGATAGAACGGGTGATCGAACGGGGTATTCCGTCGCCCAGTCTTCGCCCACGGGTCGATGTACCTAGTGCCATTCCAATTGGCGAGAGGAAAGGCGCCACGCTCCCAGAGCCGTTGGTCGAAGTTGGTGTAGAGCACCTGCAGCAGTCGGGAGTTGACGTACGTGAAGAGGTAGTTTTCGCTCCACTCGAGGCCGAACGTGTGGAATTTATCCGCGTAGGTGGTGTGCAGAGCTTTTCGCTTATTGTTTGTCCTCCACCAGGCGTTGTTGGCTGGATCGGGTCCCCAGTGGAGAGTGGACGAAATGATGTCATTTCCGCCTTGCGGATGGGAGGCATTGTTTCCACGACTCTCAATGAGATCGATCTCACCGGACGCCGGCCATGGGCCGTATGTCTCCTTGACGGGCATCATCCAGATTGCCGGCCACAGCCAGAGGCCCTCGGGGAGCTTGGCCACGACCTCGATACGACCGTACGTGATCGAGGCTCCCTTCTTGGTGCTGACACGAGCAGACTTGACCGGGTTGATGATGGTTCCGTTCGTGGTATTGGTGGAAGAAACGCAGTTGAACGGAATATTCGAGGAGCAAATGCCCATCTGAGTGAGATTGAGGATGGCGCCGTTCGTCGTGACGAGCGCTTCGTTCATGAGGGTCGGGCGGATATGCAGCGCACCATCCTTGACGTACGAGTTCTCCTCGAGGTTGGTCGTGTATTCGAATTGACCGTTCCTGTCGAGGCCCCAAACCTGTCAGCACATGAACGAGACAGACGGATACGCAGAACCAATGGGGGCCAACTCACCCGAACCCTCCAACCTCCACCTCCCTGGTCCAGATGCTCTCGTCGAACCCTTTGCTCCAATCCTCCACCAACACTGGGCAGTATTTATGGTTGACGACCGACTTGAGGCCGGACCACACCAACAGTGCACACGTCACCAAGCCGAGAAGCAGTCCAACACAGGGTATTACCGTCACCCACTTTTCACGGGGATCCTTATTCTTCGTCCACTTCTTCTGTACATCCTCTTTCTTTATCCGTCTACTGTAGAAGTAGTGTCCGGGTGCTCGGAAACCCAGCTGCGACGAGAAGCCCGCAGTCGATCCGGGTACCGATGCAGGCGCGGATGCGTAGGGTGTCCTTACGTTCGTGGCCGTAATAGAGCCGCCCGCCGGCACGGGGAGCACGGGTACAGAGTTCGAGGAGGAGGACCCGCGACCCTCAATGCTGGGAGGTGGTAGTCGTGTGGCCATGGAGACAAATGTGGCGGAAGAGGATCGGGGAGAGTAGACCTGGTAGTACGGGGTATCGGTGGAGGCCGAGCGTGGTTTTTTTTGACAGCTGCGATGGAGAATCCAAGGAAAGTAGTGACAGCAGCTAGACGGGTGTGGTAGTCGCAATGCCGCCCGGGATATCCGGTGGCAGAGAACGAGAGAGGAAGGAATCGTATTAGATAGAGAGGAGAAGGATGAAGTGGGGAGGGGGTGGGGGGGTGGTAGCGGGGAAGAGACGGCAGGAATTCAAACGAGGTCAGAAACGAGCAATTGTTGGTATTATGTAAGTTGGAGGTAGGAAGGGTGTAGAAAGTACGGGTGCAGGTGCTCGCGGGAAGGCGGTGGTAACCAACACAGCTACTCCAGGTCGATGTGTCGAGTAGCTCTCGCGCAGTCACTTGGGAAATGCAACAACAGAAACAAAGGATTATCAGCTAGCTTGAACATACCGATAATACACACGAGTCGGATCGAATGGAGTCCCTGGGTGGCAGGCAGCTCAATTTTTGCCTCCGTGCCCATCCCGTCGCCGATCTGTAAAGCGAGCGAGCGATATATGACGACGCTATTATCCGGAGCCACCGTCACAGCCATGGTAGAACCCCGAACCCGGTATGCAGTCACCAACCGCAGCGGAGTGCTTGAGGCAAGTGCGCAAGCCAACCCACGCCAGCTTGGACTTTCGTAGGACAGAATCGCTACTCTTCGGATCATCAATCCAGCATTCTCAGCTCGATCTCGCCCGCTTGGCCGGAAGGCCACTCGACACCCGTGGCCAACTCCGGCGGCAGCAAACAAAGCCCGGCAGCTGCTACTTCAGCGGCCGGCCGGATCCCGTCTCCCTCTCCGTTGCCAGTGGATGTAGTAGTCCCTCACGAGCGGGCATTGCATCTTCCTGAAGCTCACCTGCAGCAGCGTTTTGTCGTGAGGAAAATCCATAATCACCACCGCCTTCTAGTTCGTTTTAGATTTCCCACGGATTCCGTCATCCACCTTCTCAAGAAGCGAGGTCGTTCGTTGTGACCTGGACGTCGAACCTTTTGGCAGACCCCTGCATCCAGCCTACAACTGCACAACCTCTCGCTTGCTTTCCGCTTTAGCTATGTTTGCATAGTAACTAGTGCGGCCACCATAGCATTCACACATAACTACATACACATATCCCACATCTTACATCTACATCGGGTGGCTTGCCGACGGGTTGGGTTGTCCTACGCCTAAAGTGGAGTCGTCGGAATGAGTAAGTCTGCGCCTCCTATCCGAAGTCCACCGACGTGGGATGTTTGTCTTGTCTTGTCTCGGGTCTGCAATCGATATCGATAGTATTCAGACTATGTATATGGAGTTTGCAACACAGGTCTCTCGTAGAGAATGTTACTATTCTAGGAGATCATATGAACGATGGTACCGACCGGGAGAGTGGATTCACTTGATTGCTATCTTGATTCTCAGAGTCCAGGCGCACAGTCCACCTCGGGACCGGGAGCGTGTTGACGAGCTCATATTCACGCTCGAGGGACAGTATGTACTCCCCGTTCGGATGCTTGGACACGAAGCAGAGCTAAGAACGAGACGCTAAAACATACTTCTACGAATCTGAATCCGAAGTGCAATCCTTCCCTGTTGGCTTTGCACTGCTTCCATATGCACCACACGCCACAATAAACAATCAAGCATGCTTTGCTACCCCTATGCTACCTACAGCCAGACAGTCCGCATACGTGTGCAGTTTCACATGACAGGGTCCCCACCACTCTATTTCTTCCCTTCGCTAGGGCGCTAGTACGGTTCCGGAGCCACGCCAGAACTGTTTGCACAGTTTGACTGGGTTGTCGGTATTAGAGGCATCGACAGTGCTTGGTCCTGTTTAAGTAAGCCTTCAGGTCGTCTCTGCTGGCTGAAACTGATATGTCCTGCCTTGTTCGGCATTTAGCCAGTCGACACAGCTTCGGATAGGCCGACGTATCATCGTTCACATTCCAGGTGTGCTGCAATCTATCAGTTCCCAGCCGCGCAGCACTCAAGCGACCTATCTCGGAGGGAATATTGAAGAGGACCTGTCTAGAGCTCCCGTCCTACTTTTCTGGATTGCAGGAGGCCCTGCCGCCCTGGCAACCTGGGCGATCTCTGTAGACGGTCCGAGAATGCAGGCGCTTTAGACGCACCGACAGACGTCGTGTTCCGCCCACAATACCAAAAACTCACCCAGCAACTCATTCCAGGTAAGAGAAAAGCGGAATGCTGGGAATACGAGGGCTATCATCGCATGAATATTTCCCATTGGTATCGGCTCTAGGGCCGCTGGTGTCTGTGGCCGTCCCTATTGGGGTGGTACTCCGAAGACGTCGTATAGTAATTAGTTCAACGATTAGACCAACATTGCCGAGTGGAGTAGAAGACTACGGTATGTGCGTATCAGCAGGATAACTGCCGGCATCGCATCATCGCCGAATTACTATCTCTTGTGCTGGCACTTGTGGTGGTGCATCGAGGTGGACTTACAGACCTACCGCATATCAGCTTCTGCTGCAGTCTCTGCGGCGAGTATAGCGACAACGAAATTCGGCCTCGAACGCTCGCTGTACAATGTCCTTCGCTACGCCATCAACAGCGGCCGGGGGCGCACCGCCACGCCCAAGACCGAGCCCAATGGCCACTCCCTACCGCGACTGTCCAGCCCCCTCCAATGACAGGTTGTCTATTCGGGGCTGGGTCCAAGTCAGGCCGTGAGGCTCGAAATGGGAACCTCCCCCCAGGCTACAAGACGGCATACGCTTCTGGGTGTAAATATATATTGACTCGGGAAAGGCTCAACTACCTCACTTGCTTAAGGAAATCTGTTCTGGCACAATTTCTTCGCTGTAAAAGATCGGATATGTACCACTTTCGAATTGACCAACCAAGTGGTAAAATATGATGGCTCTCGCATAAACCCTCTGCTTGTCTTTCTTCAGCACCCGTGGAGCAAACTCTTTCAAAATCGTCCAACCACCGATGTGCTCGCCCACACCATTAAGGGGTTCAAAGCCATCCTCTTTAGGGGCTTCGCTATGCCTCCCGGCTTGTTCGCTAACATAACTGACGCTTTTTGAGTTGAGAGTGCGGAGGTGCACCGCGAAAGTGATGGTGAGTGTCACCGGAAGTGGACAACGCGAGTAGAGTAGCATGGGGGTAGATTGATACGGGGATAGAGTGTGTGGAAGTAGAACGTGATGTAATTCTGCTGCAGTAAGTGCGCATAATTGATACGGACGCCGACGGATTATATTATATCACTCGGTAGATCGCCCACGTAGATCACCGATCTTTTTGCGCCAATCAAAGCGGGCCAAAACTGAGCAACTGTAGTTGGTCGCCAAAGAGAGTGGGGGGGGGGGGGGGGCATCAATTTTATTTCGCGTCTACATATAAACCTGTTAAGACTACGGCGAACGCCAACACCAACCCATATCCGTCCGCGAGTCTAGCTATGCGGCTCTCTCTTTGGCCCAGTCAACAACAATACTCCTACAAAAAACCACCGCCATCTTCCTCTCCCTCCACCTCCGCTTCCACTTTCACCGATTCATAATCGTCCTCCGCAAAGCCAACACTTGCTTTCTCCCATTCCTCTTCCTTGGCATTCCATCCCACATTGGTTGTCTCAAAAAAAGTAGGGTAAATCAAGAACTTTTCCGTTGTGTAGAAATGTAGATACATACCTATGTACCGAATTTTTCGGTGCATTCCGCGTAAGCGAGAAACGGCCGAGCTGCCGGTGCCGGTCGCTTGCGGACGGGTAACCGCGATCGCCCGGGTTGTGCCGTAACCCACAGACGATTCTTCCTTAAACCGAAATGAGATCCACTGACTATCTAGTTAACCCCAATAGTACTGGATTGTTCTCCAGCCGGAAAGGAAGCTGGAAAACACTACACATCCTCTAGATATCCAAGGCTTTGAAGATCCTGGTCCCTTGGCACTAGTATGTAGATGATGCCAGTAGCTTAATTTGTTTATGTCGAGCGGCTTGAGTCGCGATCCCGAGGTTGGCGGGCATCACAATATACATCCTCTCGGTTACGACGCTTTGTTTGATAAACACTCAACAATTGGCTGTTTGGTGTAGTGGCTATCACACTTGTCTCACACTTGCAGTTGATCACAAGAGGTCCGCAGTTCGATCCTGCGAACAGTCATTTTTTCATGCACCCCACTCCGGGCGTGGCAGAAGAAAATATATCCGATCACAGTTTTTTGTTGATATCTATCAAAATGCGAGGTCAATGGCTGAATGGTAAGAGTCAATGGCGGCGCAGCGGCGAGCAGCCGTCTAGACAGATATGCAGAAGTCACCTGGTGGAGGTGCCGGAAGACGAGATAAGTATGCGAATGTTTGCGTACTTGGAGGATAGATGTTCCTTGAGCCACGACCGTGACCGGTTCACAAGGGCTCTTTATCATAGCAAGTGCCATTCATCGTTCGCTATAAGTTTTTCCTCTAGATATCCTCCACCATTATTGAACACTGCTGACGGGAGTTGGCGACCGAGAGGAGGGAGTCTGGCTTTTCCGTTCTTTTTCTAGACACAGAAATCGCCAGCAGAGATACGCGCAACTCCGCCACTGAGATGATGCTGGTGGGGAACGGTGCCAAAGACGTTTATGGGCACTTGGAACAGAGAATACGATGGGTAAGACTCGCCTAGTCCGTCCATTATTAGTCGGCAGTGTTCTGACGCGGATTCTCAGACGATTGGAAAGATCCAGGCAGCCTTGCAAGAGCACCCTCCTCCTCTTGTCACGATCCACTACTAACAGCTTCCACCAGACCATGCATTCACCACCGTCCAAGCTTTCATCCTGCCCGAGTTCCTGGGCGGCAATCAACTGCCTTCAAGCCCATCAGCAACATTTCCTCGGATCTGAACGAGCGCTCCGCCTCTCAGCGCGCACCCCTTTCCTACCGGCTCGTCGGAATCCTCTGTGGCTGCAAATCCTTCATACATTTCTTCTACGTCCTGTTCGCCGCCGCCGTGGTGACGCTCAGCACCGTCCACGTCTTTCAGGAGAACAACAACCCACGGCAGGTGCTCCTCGGTCTCCTCACCCACTGCGGTTGGCCTCCGGTCCACTGGCTGGCCTGGTGGTCGCCTGCTGGACGTTGGTCAACTGCGCGCTCTTCCCGCCGTCCGTGCCGAACCGAGAGCAGCTGCTCGAGCCGCGACCCGACCAGCGGCGTCGCCCACCCTAGGGTGAGCGCGAAGACAATCGAGACCTCGGAGAAGAACGCGTCCCACGAGCCTGCACATTCTCTCACGACGTACACCACCGCGCTCTTCGTGTCCACGTTTTTTCTTTTCCTTTTCAGGTTCGAATAGAGCACCTAGCGTTTGAGGTTATGGCCTGCGACTGGGGTTGGTTGGGATTGGGACTCGGAGTAGATTCCCTTTCGTTACGTCTTTTGATAGAGAATAATGTTAATAGATGTGAAGTGAAGACGAGATAAATCGGTGAGGTACAGGGGTCCGGTGGGCGGAGCTGTTCGGCCCGGGGGGTCCCTTCCGATCCGCCTTGGATGTATGCTGTGGAGGACGACGACCTCTCGTTAAAAGACAATCTCCCTCAGCGGCCGCAAATATAAAACGAATGGCCACTCCCAGGGGCCTAAGAATCGACTCAGCTTCGACGCCACAAGAGACGCCATCGCGAAGCGAACTCCGCGTGTCAGCCGTTACAGCGCTGTCCGGCTACGGCCCCAGCGCCCGGCCTGCCAGTGCGGGAGTTAGCTCCTCCGCGCTGCAGTGGCTTTTCTGGTCCCCGCTCTATTGGCTTTCCAAGACCGTCGGTATTCCTCCGGACTCCGTTCGTTTCCGGCCGATAAGTAACGGTGCGCACTGGTGCTTGTGCCCTGCCGTTGGCTGCCTGCTGCTCGGGGCGCCTGTCGGACTGCGTTCCTCGGGATCCAAAAGTCCGGATCCGTTCACCGCAGAGAGGCCGCACATCCAGCGGGCCCATCTGGAACCGAGACATGTTGCTCTCGACTTTTTTTTTCGATCATGGCGAGCCTGCCTAAGCAGGATTGAAGACAAGGAACGAAGAGACCACCTTCACCCGGACCGGGACGTACTCAAACTCGCTTTATCGGGGGTCACTTTCTCTAGCTCCCTAGGCTCTCCTATCTTCTAAAACTCAGAGCAGACACTATATCCCCTCAGCTCGGTTTAATTTCACCCCCTGGCTCCGTACGCTCAGGCATCACCCCTCGAAACCCTCTCCGGATTAGTTTTGCATATCTTCCCAGGACATAGGTTAGTTTTCACCTGGCGTCCCGGGTCGCTTGAGGTTTGGCGGCGTTCTATTGTCAGGAGCCGTCTCTCCAGGGGGTGTGTCTAGGCTCGACCACTAAATCCCAGAAACGGGGTCCAGCCAGAGATATCACGCATTTCCCCTTACAAGAGGTACTCAAGGATCTGTCCCTGCCTTATCGCACATTTCTGCGAGAGTCGTGGCTTCACATGTCTACCCATGACGAGGAATCAGGTTTGTAGATACACTAAGCAAGAGGCTCCCTCGTCGATACATGTCTTACTTGGCCACCGCTGGTCCCATCACCAGTTTACATCATCCCCGATGAGGCGAGTTTAAGGACGTCCCGGGTCCCACGTTGCTTTCGACAGGGCTGGAACATCAATATTTTCAATGCAGACATCTAGTGCGAGTGACTATCCGTGTCCGCTCGGTGCTCGTCTAACACGTGACAACCTCTTCCGAGATCCATGTAGCCCGTTTGCTCCTAGACTACGGGTTGGACAGAACAGTAGGCGTCACTCGAGCGAACCGCGGATTGCTACTCCGATCGTCATTTATGTGGACAGCGGAGTCACGGGTTGGCAGACGTGTTCGTTCATTGGTTGCAGTGTATAAAGTACATCCTAACATTTGGCCCAGGAATAAATGGCTTGGTGCCATCCCGACTGCCACGTTAAGCCGGCTTCCACTCGCGGTGATGGGCCCTTATCACAAGTCAGTCGATCTGGCATTACCGGCTCGGTCCACGAAGACAAAAACAAACAGCCCATCTTTCTCCACTTCGGCGGGCCTGACCGACCAGTTCTCTCCCTTTCGCCCAAGTCGAAAATATCTGGCATATTTCGTCCAGCGGTGTGTGGAGGCACTTGGAGAGCGTTTCCCAGCTCTCTTCGAGCACCCCCAGCAAACCCTGCTCGATGCCGTTATGCACAATCTTGACGTAGTAGCCGTTCCCTGTCGGACTCAGTGCAGCCACACACGGAGATTCTTCAGGTCCCCCCTCTACGCTCAGGGTTCTTGTACCGCTTGTTTCTGCCGTCAACGGTGGCGTCGACCTTCCTTAGATGCGGCTTGAGAGCGGCGATGACCTGGTCGACGGGGTCGCCGCATCGTCGGGGGAAGTGAGCAGCGCGACTGAACATTCCCCCATCGAGAGAGGCCACAAGCGAGCTGGATTCTATGCGGCGGCTTCTGGGAATCGATGGTCTTGGAGGCCGAATCGATATTGGAAGTGGAGACGTCGAAAAGCGAGTCCGCAAAACAGCGGCATTTGCGTGCCCATCGGCACTGGCCACGCCCACCTGTTTTCGTAGCAGTTAACAGGAGATGTTCGGGCCGCGGGAGAACAATTTTACGCACCTTGCCGAACCTCTTTTGCAGCGCCATTGTTTCTTCTGGCGAAAATCACAGTCGGTGGGGATTGTTGAAGAGACCTAAACCCATTGAACTCTATATATGATCCTCCTGAAGGAAGAGAAACTGCATATTGTCGACTGAGCCACAACAGATACAAATAAACTCTACTAACAACCACCAGTAAATACCAGCGTGGCCTCCCCAGTCAACCCACCATCACGCCTATATGTATACGATGTCCAACACCCACCCTCCACCGTTCCTTAGCCCAGCAAGGCACCTTGCCGTTGGAGTTCTAACCGCCCAATACCCATGACAAAACACCTACCACACATCAGAGATGACTGGAAAAAATTGCCGAATAGTGGGCGCGCTGTTGGTGTCCTCCGCGTCCCGCGCGGAAATTTTTCGGCACTGCGCGATTGGTGCCACTGCGCGATTGGTGCCTGTGGATAGGAGTCGTCCGCTGAGTCTCTGGATAAGCAGGAAGGCCACTGTAAAAAGCCAGTTCGAATTTCCGGAAAGTCTCTCCGCAACTAGCAACCCTTCATGATATAAAAGTGTGGCGTGCTGTTGAATATCCGGGTTGTCGAATGGGTCGTCGGGGGAGATGCGAGTTTTCAACTGCAGCTTTAGCAACCGTCAAACTCGTCAGAAACCCGAGGTTTGAAAATGCAGGTGGCAACCGAGCAGGCCCTAGCTGTCATCCGGAGCTCATCACTATCTACGATCGACATCGGGATCCGCCGGGCCGTGCGGATGACGTTGATCTCGCGGATGACGTTGATCTTGCGCAAAACGCAAGATAATTTTTTTTTCTTTCCTTTTTCGAGAAGCCTTCCGACGATCTCTCGTTCGACGGGAAAGCCCGCAGCGGTAGCCACATCTGAACTGGTTGTTTTTCTTGAACGGAATGTTCCGTGCTAGTGGACTGTGGGCGCCATGATCGTGTGCTCGGACACTGGGAACGCGTGTCGCTCGAGCCATATACATACCTACTCTAAGTGCATACATACAACTGCTACGTAGGAGTTTAATTTTGCAGCTGGGGGCCCGTAAATGTTGCCACGTGGCTACGTCATATATCACTACTAAGCATCAAGTCGTCCACTGTGGGAACGCAGAAATGTCAATTAGGGTACCATCCGCCGGCCCTCAACTTTTGCCCACGTCATCCCTCACGCGCGCTCCTTCTCCTTGGTCTCCAACGCCCTCGCGAACTCGGCGATATCCTCCGCCAGCTCGACCGGCTTCTCGAAAGCGGGAAAGTGGCCGCCCTTCCCCCGTCATCGTCAGCGAACACAACACCGGTGGGGGATGTGATGGCATCTCTCACCTTTTCGTGGGTCTTGAAGAAGAGCATATCGCCCTCTCCTGCGATCCACGCCTTCGGCTGCGGCGTGACCTCCTTCGGGAACCAACTGAACCCGAACGGCTTGCGGATCCGGTACTGCTCCCGCCAGGCGTCGGTCTGGTTCATGAGCTGTCGGTACGGGTAGATGCTGGTCGGGTAGCATCCGGCGAGCCACCACAGGCTCGCCATCTCGAGCACGAGCGAGACATCCGGGTCATCGTCCGTCCAGTCGAGATACTTCTCCGCGACCCACGCCAGCAGCGCCAGCGGGCCGCTCGCGAGCACGTGTCCAATCGTGCTCGGCCGCGTCGCGTGCATTGCCGAATACGCGCGCGATCTCTCCAGCCACGCCTTGCCGCGCTGTAGACCCTGGACTTCATGCTCTGGTAGCTCCTCGACCGCACAGCGCGGCGTCGCGTGCGGAAGGAACATGGTGACTGTTTTTTTGTCGGCCATCAGTATGCAAGTTCTGCGGGGCGGAGATGGAGAGGAAAGCAGCTGGGAGAGCACGCACGGTGGCATCCGCGACACGCCTCTGTCGCGGTGAGGCCGCGGGCGGCTTGGGCGCCCATGTCGCTGCCCACGGCGATGTAGCCGTCCATTCCGAGGTGCGCCATGAAGTGGTCCAGCAGCGCGACGACGTTGCCCTGCGTGTAGTCGCGGTCCGTCGGCGGCGGCGATGAAAACATGTAGCCCGGCAGGCTCGGCGCGACGATGTGGAAGTGCGGGCCGGTGCTGCGCCGCTGCAGCTCGTGGATCAGCGGGTAGAACTCGTAGAACGAGCCGGGCCAGCCGTGCAGCAGCAGCAACGGGACCGCGTCCGCGTGCGACGACCGGATCCCGACGAAGTGGATCGTCATCCCGTCCACCGTCGTCGTCCACTGCGGCAGGCTGTTGAGCTTCGCTTCCGTTGCCCGCCTGCGATGGGTGCGATGGTCAGTTAGCGTGGGGTGAACTTGGTTGTCGGTGGGTGTGGGGAAGCGTTACCAGTCAAAGCTGTTCTCCCACTGGTCTTTGGCCTCCCGCATCCACGCACTGGTGATGCCGAACTCGCGGTGCTTGCCCTCGTAGGTCTCGCGCGGAAGTCGCGACAGCTTCACGAGCGTCTGGAGGTTGTTGACTTCGTCGTCAGAGAATGAAACGGTAGCTTTGTTGACCTCAGCAGTTCCTGCGGCGGAGGAAAAGGGGTGGCCCGACATGGTGGGCGCTGGATATCTCGGCGATGATGGAGAATGGATGTGGGAAACCAGAAGGACCGCCGTTTTTTATACCCGGCGGGTTATGGGCATTGGTGATCTCGGCCGAAAGGGAATCACGGCTTTGCGACGCGAACGCGGGGTAGAAGAGCAAGATCTTAAGAGAAGCAGTGTACGTCGTGTACTCGACACCTTCCAACGGCTCGGGAAAAAAAATACTACAACAGAAACCCGGAAAACTAAGACGGGCAGTCCGGGGATCCGAGTGCAAGCGAAAGACCAAATAACGTAAACCACCCAAGAAGACACCCCCAACCCTCTCATCCCATCTTCTCCATACCCACCTCCGACCATCCCATCGGCATACCGACACCATGGCAGACCGTCGTGATCGGCTTCGCCACAACCAGATAACAGCTCTTGATTTCGGGCATAGCCGGCGGCGGCGACCTGGTGCCTTCTAGGTCGGCCCTCGCGGCGGCATAGCAGGCTTCCTTCTCGGTATCATGATCGGTGGCCGTGGTGGTCCCGGAGTGGAGTGATTGCACGGAGCGCACGGATTTCATGCTCCTGCTGAGCCTGCTTCCGAAGGTACCCCAGTTTTCGGGGAACCCGACGATCAACTTGCTTCCTCCACCCCGGGCGAGAACCCGCATCGCGGGGATGCAGGCGGCGCAAACGGCGATGAAGGCTTCATATTCGGTGAGAGAGTCGAAGGCCAGGCGAAGGGTGATGTGTTCCATCCCGGTGAGCATGATGCCCAAACGGACGATGGCGATGACGATCGACAGGGTCGACAGGGCGATGAGCATGGACGCGGCGCGGAAGTGGTTCTTGCCGCCGGCGAGGTTAAGGTGGCGGAAAATGCAAATGATAAGGATCAATACTGCAGGTGCCAGTTAGAATACGCGCACGGCAAGTGGGAGAGGATGGGCGGCTCACAAAGCAGATCAGTAGCCGCGTTGAGCGAAGTAACCACACACTCGACAGCAAGATATGTAGGCACTTGGGAGTGTCTTCCAGTCAACACCTCGTCGGAGACAACCCATGTGCTCCAGGTGTTTGGCGGGGTGAACAGAACGACTCTGGCTCCAGCCGCTGGGCTGAATCTGTTCCCGCAAGTCAGTCAATCGAATATCGAAACGTATCGAACACACGACCACGTACCCCTCGAATTCCAAGGACATTTTCATCTCCAGACTCGTCGCGATCCACAGCCCAATGTATGTGGTGAGCAGGATAGCGGTGATGGCGTAGAGAAGGAACTTTGTGCGCCGTGGGAGCTGCTGGGCAAACTCGTAGTAGGGCATCACGAAAGATCCCTTGACCAGCCAGAGGACAGTGACGAGCATCATGCGCATCGTAAAGCAGACCTATTCGGGGCAAAAGTCAGTAAATGCACGCAGCGGAGGTTGGGATCGAACACGGGGATTCCTGCCTCCTTTCTGTTGTCGGGAATCAAGTTCCTCAACACCACCAACAGTTGGTCGGCGGTTTCTTCATCGTCGACCATCACGCTATGCTCGTAGAGCCCGCGGATCTTGTACCACACCGTATAATTCCAAATAACCATACACGTACTGTGAATGCGAGCCGTTATCAACAGAAAAAAGAGAAAAAATCCAACCACATTTCCCATCTCAGCGCAGAGAGG
>Ga0307508_10000753_pt1 | contig 38371 bp, 52 predicted proteins | sample 9_EM_MG_FD_203089 | JGI IMG/M metagenome (GOLD analysis project Ga0307508, IMG submission 203089) | Populus trichocarpa ectomycorrhiza microbial communities from riparian zone in the Pacific Northwest, United States - 9_EM | ecosystem: Host-associated > Plants > Roots > Unclassified | place... | reverse complement strand
CAGCGGTCCTTTCGGCCGCCATTTTTTTTTTTTTTTCGTTCTTTTTTTTTTTTTTTTTGTTCCCTTCCCCCACCCCCCCCCCCCCCCCCCCCCCCCCCCCCTTCTTTTCGGATTAGGTAGGTAGGTAGTTGGAAGTTGGCTCACGGGGACGAAGAACGCGAAGGGGACGCATCCATCCATCCATCCGTCCATCCGTCCATCTGCCGAAGGAAGGAACGAAGGAACCCGCGAACCGGGGAAAGGAGAAGCGAGCGCGCGCGGGGGACAGAGGGGGTGGGGGGGGGGCAATCTCCGCGTGGAGCGGGCGTGGGCGTGGGCGCGGTGTGGGGTGGTTGGCAGCTAGGCGCATGCGGAGTAGGTAGGTAGTACATACATGGCATGCATACATACATATCTACATATCGACTCGACAACTAGGTAGTTGGGCTGGATCTAGAGTAGGCACTACATAGAGCATCTACGGACAAAAAGGAAAACTGGCGGGCAAGCACAGAATCGGAAATCGGAAATCGCGAAACAGAAGCAGAAGCAGAAGCAAAAACAGAAACAGAGGCAGAAGCAAAAACAGAAACAGAAGCAGAAGCAAAAACAGAAACAGAAGCAGAAGCAAAAACAGAAACAGAAACAGAAACAGAAACAATCGCGTTCGGACGGACGGAGAATCCCGGCAGCCGCCCTTGCAGCCCCCCCGGCCCAGTGCGCACCGTGTATGTGTGTACATGGAGTAATATGTATATCTACATACGTAACTAACTTATGTACTAGATATGTATGTGCATACAACTAAGTATGTGTATGTGCCCGGTACGACGCGTACTGTGAGCAGCCGTGTGGGAGGGTCCGCATCTCCAGCGTCGCCGCCAGCGCGATCGGAAGCAGCGCGGAGAGTTGTCGGGCTCGCTTCTCGCAGCGTGCAGGCTCAGCCTACATACACAATATGGCATAGGCCGGTGCGTGGGACACAGTTACATATATACGTACTACATGTTTATGTCCTTATGAACTGTACATACACAATATGGCATAGGCCGGTGCGTGGGACACAGTTACATATATACGTACTACATGTTTATGTCCTTATGTACTGTACATACACAATATGGCATAGGCCGGTGCGTGGGACACAGTTACATATATACGTACTACATGCTTATGTCCTTATGTACTGTACATACTCGAGATACATGCATATCTACACATGTATGTAAGCATAGATAGATAGACATCTATGTATGTATGTAAGTACACAGATAGATAGACGTCTATGTATGTACGTGGATGCGCCGTCCGCTGCAGGCGATCGCGATCGGATGTCTGCAGCCAGCCCAGCCCCAGCCCAGCCCGGACCGGACCGGACCAGAGGACTGGCACTCTATGTATGCATGTGGGGGGAGGAACGAACGAACGAACGAACGACGGAAGGACGCCTCATTCGCCACGAGCGAGCAGCGTCCTCGCACACGTGTGGGCCCGCTGTCCAGGCATGCAGTTTCTTACCTGCTATCTATCCAGCACTCCGCGCGCAAAGGACGAGCCAGCACGAACCGAACCGAACCGAACCGAACCGGTTGCTTGGGAGGACCGCCGCTGCCTGTGCCCTTGCACGCACAGCGAGGGAGGGAGGAAGCAGAAAAAGGATCCAGACCAGGAAGAAAGGGACTGCGCGATATGCAACGCAGCGGGCGGGGCGTGACGGCTGACTGTCGGTTGCTCGCTCGATGCGTACCGGTGCGTGACTGGCCGCCGCCGACGACGGCGACTTCACATGTATCCAGTACCGACGGACGGACGGGGGAGGCAGCTGACCGGTGGCGGATGCCCCCCCCCCACGGCGGGCGGTGGTCCCGATGCCCACGGACCAGTGCTCGCGCCCGCTTACTCCCCCCACCCCCGGAAGGCCAGGCTCCCGCCGGAGACGTGTCCTGTGCTCCGTCCACGGCGACGCAGGTGTGTATGTGTGAATGGATGTGCGGTGGTGGCAGGTGCGAGTCAGCGGCTGCAACAGGCAAACACGCAGCAGCAGCAGCAGCAGCATCACCAGACGAGCACACCACAGCACACCACCGCACACCACCGCACAGCACAGCGGCACTGGGACGGAGCACTCTGCACACACCTATGCAAATACGCCCTTGGCTTTCGGACCGTGGCGGCCACGGCTCCTGAAACGAGGCGCGCGCGGCGTGGGTGCAACAGAGCAAATCCGGATCCATCCAGCAGCCCGTCGTGGCGCACGGATCATGGATGGAGAAGCGACAGCCCCCCCGGAAATAAGCCCACGGGGAGCACAGTCATCTGGCAATCGGTGAATGAATGAATGAATGAATGAATGAATGAATGCATGAATGCATGTATCCCGTCGGGCCCGCGGCACGTACTCTACGATACTCACAAGCCGCGTACGGTATGCACATAGATAGATACATGCATACGCGCGGTGGCTGGTCATCTGCCCCGTCGGGCGAGCCCAGCCAGCGCGCGTTGTTTCGTTTCGGGTTGTTTCGTGCGTGGGCGCATGCACCCCGAGTCGAGTCGAGTCGAGTCGGGTCGATGTGAAACGTGCACCGGAGCGAGAGCGGATGGAGAATTACAAATAAGGCGTTGAAACTCAAGGGTCCATCCCTGTCGGCCCTCCCGTTGTGGCACAGAACGCGGTAGTTGCATACATAGATATTGTTGGACGACGGGCCTTACGTGAGCCGAGCTGACGGAATGAGGGATACTCACGCGAAGGGCTGGACACATGATCGGTTCTGGGCGCGTCCGTGTCCTGGGGGGCGGACAGAGTTAGTTATGTAGATATGTTCTATGTACGATGTATGCACATAACTACATATATATCTAGAGTATCTACCGGCGAGTGTTGGCTGTTGGCTGTTGGCGTGCATCTGCCGTCGGCGCATTGAGCACGGTACCTGCCGTGCGGTGTGTGTGTAGACATCTATCTATCTATGCGCCGTGTCTGCCCGGCGACAGCCGCAACAGTGTTGGCGTGTGCGGAAGGCTGCGAGAGCCATGTCCGCATCCGCGGTGGCTGTGCTGCTTCGTGCCCCCCCCCGCTGGGCGCACTCGACACACGCCACATCGCCCGGGCGGCGACGTCGGGAGCTGCATATTGCACCCCCGGAACGGGCGGCGGGGGGAGCGGGACCGTACGGACGGGCATATATAGATATCTACAGCGTATCTATCTATCTACCTATCACCTGTCTATCTATCTATCTGTCTATCAGCCTTAGCTGGCTACGGGCCGGCTGCCCTGCGCAGGTATCGTCAATCGCAAGCAGCTAGGACTCCGCCCCAGGTCCGTGCAGGCGTGTAGATAGCTATGAACGCACTCTACGTATGTAGCCACATACATACATACACACATACATACATCTCTTTGCGGCGCGGACTGGCATCGACCACCATCCACACATGCAGCCGTTCGGGGAGCAACCGCGAGCGTCCCGCCCCGGATTCCGCGTCGATATCGATATGTAGATATCGATATCTGCCCCTCCACCGGAAGCGGGCCGGGCTGGGATTGCCGCATTGGGGGCGATCCTCCGGGGAGCTGCGCTGCTGCATCGGGATAAACGACGGGTGCGTCGACGTCCGCCCGTCCGTCGAGCGATAGCTACTTATGTATGTAGCATGGGGATGGAATCGCCGCTGCGCCTGACTTGCTGGCGAACCGGTTTCGGCCGCGACGGCAGCAGGATCGCCTGTCTCCATGTCCTGCGGGGAGCTTTTTTTTTTTTTTTTTTTTTTTTTTTTTTTTCCGTTTCTGGCCGCGCATGGAGGATTGTTGATGTTCCGGCTTCGACCGCTGGATTGCCGCCGATGGGGGGGGGCGTCCGGGACCGAACCGAGGCTGCTGGTGTGTATCTATTCTATCTATCTAGATACGCTTGCCGCCGCCCGGTCAGGCCCGGTGCTGACACAGCTGCCTGCGCATCCGCGCTCCTCCGCATGCGTACCTATGTACCTACATAGGCGGGCTTCGACTTCGCTTTGCCAGGTTGCTTGTGCGGACTGGCAGCAGACACGGCGCACGCGAGGAACCCGTCCGGAATCCCCGCTTCCCACTCCGCTTCCTCCCGCGCTCGGGTTCAGCGGGTGAGTGCACTACTATCTATAACTACATGTACTGTATGTATGAACGCATCTCTCCCACCGGCCACGTGAGCGGAGCCCCACACTGACGCCCGTCATCAACAGCTATCGTATGTAGCGAACCGCTCGGTCACGGAACAGCCAGCCCCCCGCGGCTCGTCTCCGGCGAAAGCAGGCACGCACGCACGCACGCATGTGACAGCGGGCAGAGGCGGAGGCACGCGAATCTCTGCAGCCCGCGGCACAATCGCATCCGAGCCCGCTCGTGCGGTGGATCCGACCACCACCCGCCGCCGGCTAAGCTCCATCTCCGCCCACCCCTCGGCGGTGCGCAAACGCGGCGGCGCCAGCCGGAAGCGCTGGCGGCCATCGAGTTGTCCGTGGTCGTACGGACCGATCGATCGCGCGCGGCAGACAGCTCGAGATCGCGCGCGCGAGCTCCCGGCTGACCACCGTCCGTCCGCCCGCAGACACGAGCTCTCTCGCGCCGCGCCCGAGTGGGGGGGGGGGGGGAGAGGGTGCCATCCGCTTCGCCGAGGACTCGCTCCACGCATTCACACCGCATCTACATACACTGCATGCTCGCTCCAACGTTCCATACATAACTGCCGACAGCCCCCCCGATCCGGGTGGTTACGCGTGATCACGATGCTCTAAACATACACATGCACACACACACTCACACACACACACACTCACACACTCACTCACACACTCACTCACTCACGTATATTCACGCCCACACATACGCACGCATGTCTCATACACACTTACGAGATGCTCAACACCGCGTATCTAGCTGTTTGGCACGAGAAACAGCAAGGACCCCGGCGGAGGGTGGACGTGTTCTAGAAGCCCGGAGAGATTCGCCGGTTACCATGGTACATCCCCCTGTGGTCGGGCGGAGTCGTGGGAGCTGGGAGGCACGGGCTGCATCCGCGAGGAATCAGGTGCACGCACGGACGAGCGCACCCCTCGGATTTCGAACCGAGGGACCCGCCGATGAACTGCGGCGTCCCCTCCGGTCCGGGGATGTTGTGTCGTGCAGGTCGGGTCGATGTGCGGACGAGGCGGGGGTCGCCGTCGTGGCCCGCGAGGAGGCGGGGGCGTTCATGCGCGCTCACTCGGGCCAGCGGGCGTGGGGGAACAGGCGGTGGCGGTTGTCGACCGGCGGCCTGCATGCCTTCCTTACTCTTCCGCCTGGGTGTGCCCTCCGTGGTGAGACACAGCCCCCGTACATATGTGTGTGTCTATCTGTATATGTGCACATATGATGTGCATCCATGCTTCCATGCTGGCTCGGCCGAGCACTCGCACGGCGCTGACGTCAGGTCTTTTTTTTGTTTGTGCGGTCTGGCGATGTCAGCACGTTGTCCGAGCGCTGCGGCGGGACGATGTGTTCGGGCGGGATGCGTAGTTCGGAGTCGGAACGCACAGAGGCACGCACGAGCCGTCACTCGGCTGGCTCGCGACGTCAGCGGAAGAGGGTTGAGGCGGTGGTTTCTTCCGTCCCTTCCGTCTGTCGTCTCTCTGGTGCGCTCGCCGATTTCCGGGACGGGCCACGCCGATCGGGGTCACGGCTGCACGGTGGCCGGGAACCGGACGGGCGTGTCCAGTGTCTAGGGATATGGTTGGACTTCTACTCTCCGGTGTCATCGTCTCGTCGCCCCGCTTCGACTGACCCCCCCCCCAGTGCACCGGGCCGGGCGGACACATCCGCAGATAGCCGTGTGTCGGTACTCAATCCGGGACGATGGTCTCATCTGGTCGCGATTCGGCAGACGCGGCGATTGCTGTCCTGTTCGAGTGAGGATGCGTGACTGTCCGATGACAGACAATCATGGCTCGGCCGACCGAAGGCAGCCTCTCGTAGTGCGTACCGCCGCCACTATGCTGCAGGGGTTGCGCGTCTCGGCAAGAGCTCGCTACATACATACATACATGCTAGAGTAGAGTACATCATGTTCATATCCCGTGAAGGCTTGATGTCTCATTCGCGCTCAGACGTGACTGATTGCTCGCTTTGACGTCACCGTGCGTCAGTGGGACAAAGAATCACTCATCGTGAATCAACACCGGTGGCCCGGATCCACCATATCTCGAGCTCGCCGTCGAGGATTGACTTCGACATTTCCAATCTTCTACATCACCGACGGAGATGACGTTCCCAGGCCCCTCGAGTCGGGCGCCGAACCAGCGCCGCCGCCACTACCCACACGTTGACGCCTCCGACATCGTCCCCAAGCCGACGCCAGACGGCGACCCGCGCACGGTCGAGCTCGCGCAGCTCCAGCGGCGCTTCAACCTCCCATCCACGTCGGGGACAGTCTTCGCGCTCTCGCTCAAGCCGTCGGACCCCGATTTCGTCTACTCGATCAACGTCCTCAAGCTGCGGCTGACGGTCCCGGCGTCGTACCGCGGCGAGCCGTCGCTGCCGAACCCGCCCGTTCCAAGCATCGAGGTCCTCAACCCCGAGATCCCACTGGGCTACCGCGTCAATGTCGAGCGGGGGTTCGCCGAGTTGGCGGAGGGGAGACCCACGGCTACACTGCTGCAGCTCATGAACGCGCTCGATCGGAGCCTCGAGGCGATGCTCTCGGAGGAGAAGGCGGAGACGTTGAAGATCGTGCCGAACTTCTCGCCGGCGGCCACACCCGGCCCCCCTCCCCAAGCCCCCCCGGCTCCCCGGACGCCGCCGCCGGCGGAGCGCAAAGCCGAGGCCGAGGTCGAGGTGAGGGTGCCCGCCTCCCCGCCAGTCAGTGTCGAGTGCCGCGCCGCGGCGAAAGCGAGACGCGACACGGAGACCAGGCAGCTCGAGGCGCGGCTGAAGCTCTCCAACGTGTTCGCCAGGTCCGCGGACGGGATCGAGTACATCGTCCCGCTCGAGTCGCGGCGGAAGGACCTGCTCCCCGTGCCGCTGCTGCCGATCCGGACCGTGCGCCTCATCGTGCCCATGGCCTATGACCTGAAGCCGCCGCGGATCGAGCTCGTCGGCGTGCCCGACGAGATCGGCGGGTGGGTCCGGGACGGCTTCGCTCGGTTCGTCGAGGAGAACAGGAGCGTGAGCTTGATCGCGGCGGTGAATGTTTTGGCTGCCAGGCTGCACACCTGGGCGATCGGGAAGGAGGAGACGCCCATAGCGAAGAACAGACAGGACAAGGAGACCGCGGAAGCGGCTACCAGAAGGGAGACGCAGGCCGAAGCGGGGGAGGGGAAGCAGCCGTCGCCCGCACCTGACGGCCCCCTCGCCAAAACCCATGTCAAGGTGATCCCTCGCCCGCCGGAGTGGTCGTTCCCCGACGCCGAGGACGGAGACGGCGGCGACGACGACGACGACTACTCGGGCCTGGAGGAATCATCCGGCGGGGAGGAGGTGGATAATGGCCACGCCGCCGCGACCGCGGACGGCGTTCCGCATGCCGCCCAGGAACGCGGTACTTCGTTGTCGTGTCCTGGGATCCAGATGTCGGGCGTGGAGCTGGTGGAGGTGCTGAAGCTGAACGTCAGCGTCAAATGCACCAAATGCAAGCAAGAGCGGGAGACGCTGAATCTGCAATGCACGCCTCCGGGAACGGCGGGGAAGCCACAAGCGTTCAGGTGCGAGAAATGCTCGGAGATTATGGGAATCGGTATGCCTCCCTCCCTCCCTGCCACTCAGTGGACGCGAAGGCTCATGACCATCATCTCCTTCCGCAGGTTTCCGCAAAGATTTCATCCACCAGAATTCCCACCGCCTCGGTTTCTTCGACCTGGACGGCTGCGCCGTCACCGAGATCCTCCCCAGCTCCTTTACGCCGCAATGCATCTGCTCGACGCCGCTACCTGCGCCCGGAATGAAGGACATCGTGCGCGGACAGAGTGTTTCCGCCAATTGTCGGGAATGCCACCGGAAAATGAGTTCGTTTTCCCCATTTTTTCTCCGTGGTTGCATACCTATGCACATGACGGCTGCTAAACCCAGCGGCTAGGCGTTTACATTCCCGAATTCAAGCTCCTAAGGATCTCACAGGGCGATAAGCGTACGTCCCACCCCCCTCCCACGGTCCGGCTGCGCCCTAACATGCCACCCAGTCGGCCTGCAGCAACTCGCCCTCAAGACCAAAACCGACAAGGCGCGATACGTAGCCGGCACCGAGCTTCCGCACAAGGGCCGGTGCAAGCACTACCGCAAGAGCACACGCTGGTTCCGGTTCTCGTGCTGCAGCAGGGTCTTCCCGTGCGACAGATGCCACGACGAAGCCGAAAAGCACAAATCGGAGCATGCCAACCGGATGATCTGCGGACTGTGCTCGCGCGAACAGAATTACCGTCCGGAGGATTGCAGGTTCTGCGGGAATGCATTCCTCGCGAAGAAGCTGTCGCACTACTGGGAGGGCGGCAAAGGGACGAGGGACAAAAGGTTTGTCGTTTAACCCGAAGGGGATCTATCGTGTCCATCGTACAAGTTGGCTGACTGGCACGACCTATCTACAGGCTGATGAATCGCAATGATCCACGGAAATACAAGCGCTTGGGTAAAAAGCCCGAGGAGTAGATAGCCATCCCGTTAGCAATCAACTCGATACTACTCCCACAGTTTCCCTATGACCTTCCGTGCAATGCCATTATACGCATCCGTCAGTGGCCCGTCTCTGGCCACAACCGTAGGTTTCCCCCGATCCGCATCTTCGCAGATGCTCGCGTCCAACGGGACGTCGCCCAGTAGTTCCAGCCCGTGCTTCCGGCATTCCCGTGAAACCCCCTCGCTACCGAATATGTGCGTTGTATGGCTGCAATTGGGACAGGTGAATACGCTCATGTTCTGGACCATTCCTAGGATCTGTACGTTGTGAGCTCAGGCTGTGCGGGAGGGGGGTGGGTCGCATACTGGAACGTTGACTTTCTTGAACATGTTCACGCCCTTGACCGCGTCGATCAGAGCTATATCCTGCGGAGTGGACACGATCACCGCGCCTTCGCCGCACGCAGCATCAGCGCTCCCCGCGCGCGCGACAGGGAGAGGAAGGGCTCACCGTCGACGACGACCTGCTGCACAACGCTCAACTGGACGTCTCCGGTCCCGGGCGGGAGGTCGACGACGAGCACGTCCAGGTCGCCCCACTCGACGTCGTGAAGCAGCTGCTGCAGCGCCTTCGTCACCATCAGGCCGCGCCAGACGACTGCCTTCTCCTCGCCGACCAGGTAGCCGATGCTCATGCTCTTGACGCCGTAGTTCTCCATGGGCACCAGGCGGCCGTCCGGCGTCAGCCGCGGCTCCCCCGCGCCGGCGAGGTCGAGCAGCCGCGGGACCGACGGCCCGAACACGTCCGCATCCAGCAGGCCCGTCCGTCGTCCCTGCCGCACGAGCGAGAGACTGAGGTTCGCCGCCAGCGTGGACTTCCCCACGCCCCCCTTCGCGCTCGAGACGGCGACGATCCTCGAGATCCCTGCCAGCCGCCGGGGCTTGGGCGGCGCGTGCTGCGCTCGCGGAAAGAATTTGGGCCCCGACGAAGAGTGCGGGAGACCCAGCGGGTTTTCGTGGCGGGATGCTGCCGAGCCCGTGAAGCACCGGAGCGAGGACAGGTGGGGAGGACGCATTGTGGTGGTGAGATGTGTTTGGGTCGCGTGGGGGGTGATGTGACGTAGTTACATATGTACATATGATATGTAGATATGTACATAAATACATATGATAGATATGTAGAGTACATATGTAGGATCGGGCTTATTCTGCAAGCGATCGGAGCCAACGAGGTACATAGTGCAACCCCACAAATGCCCCCCCAACGCTATCTAGATAAGTCGCCACCCCGCCTTTAGTGTTCATCTCATACATCATATCTGTCTATCCCCCCAACATCTACCGACCCCATAGATACGCAATCTCCCACTACGGCCACTAGCACTGCCACCATACTGTCACCATGTCGGAAGACCTCTCCCCAGCCTTTGCCGGACTTAGCTAACCCCACCTTCCAGCCGCAGCCGATGCCTGCCTACGAAGACCTGGACGACTTCGCGCAAACGCGGGGGGCCGATGACCTGTTCGAGTCCGAAATCCAGCCCATCGCGCGCCCACCGCCCGCTCCCCCGTCGGCACCGCTCTCGGCGCCCCGACAGCCGCGGCAGCCCCGGCACCCGCACATGGCCGAGACCGCCAGCACCGAGCGCGCTCTCTCCGGCGGCGTCAAGAAGCCCAAGCTCACGGGTGAGGAGCTCGCCGCGCGCATGGAGCAAATAAGAGTCAACAATGCGCGGCTGACGGCGCGCGCACAGAAGGCGGCCGACGATCAGACGTCGTATCAGGTGCTGGAGGAGCAGAGGAGGGTGCAGGACGAGGTGAGGCGCGCGAGGGAGGGGAGGCTGAGAATGGAGGAGATGAGGAATCGCAAAGAGATTGAGTATGCATATCACCACTCCGTATGGCCTTTGGGTTGGGGGAGTGCGGGGACTGATGATTTTATTTTTATTTTTCTCGAGCGACAGTGATGAACGCGAGCGGAACCGTGCCCGGAAGATGAAGGCCGTTCAGGCGAGAGAGTGGGACAGCGAGAAGAAGGAGGACGACTACAACCCGCGCGGCCCAGGCTCGCAGTATCGACGCGGTGCAAACGGCGGGATCGCCTCCGCCTCAGAGTCCGGGTGTTTGAGCTGGGATTCGCCGAGGGGCGAAGACTACCGACCTCGTGGCAGCTTCAATCCTCGTGGCGGCCGCGGTGGTCGCGCCGGCAGAGGGGGCAGAACGGGGAGAGGCGGCGATTTTGCGTCTTCTGCTTATGCGTCCCACGACGCCGACACCAGGCAATCCGCCGCGCCAGCTGCTGCGACGGCAAAACCAACGCCGCTGGTCCAAGATGAAAGCCAGTGGCCAGATCTCACCAAGAATACCAATGAGGAGAAGAGTGCGGTTGCACTGCCGATGACATCGCCTGCACTGGGGTCTTGGGCGGATCAGGTTGAGGCAGGGAGTTCGGCCGCCCCTACTGTTGCGCCGTGATTGTGACGTGCAAGGGTTACCTGTTTGACGTACGTGGTATGGGAGTTCAGGAATGGTGTTGTTTCATATTGGACACTGTTGGTCTATTCAGTTGTTTGGCGATCGCCATCTATCGTTATGCTGGATTTGGGCGGGGTGGTCGGTCGCTTCCCCCTTGAGAGTGGATATCGGATTTCTCGTTTGGCAGGAACACAAATGGCCATTCTCCTTGTTTGTCTCGTGGGCTCTGTCGCGCATCTCATTAGGCCGTGCAAGGGTAGCGTACATCAACCAACTCCAGTGAGCCAAGGGTCGCTACAACTATGTATGTACAGCAGAAGATGGCGTTTGAATGCAGATGCTGATAGGTATGCTCTCGCCTGACGCCTCTCGCTCACCAGCCGCCTCCACGGTGTCCACCACCTCTCCCCCCGAAGCCGCCACCGCCGCCGCCTCTTCCGCCCCAATCACCGCCACCTCGACTACGGTAACCACCACCTCCCCTACCCCTATTATAACCACCTCCACCCCTACCCTCTCCGCGGTAACCTCCACGGTCGTAGCCGCCATCACCGTGATGTGGCGGCCGACCACCATCATAATCTCGCGGTGGGCCGCTAGGACCGCCTCTGGAACCGGCATGCAACCCGTGTTCGTCCTGTAGCTTTTTGAGTGTCGTGCGCATCTGCGCGTATCCCAAATGCATCTGTATCACATCAGCATCCAGCCCATCTCAAGCGCAGTCCAGTGGCAATTCACACCTTTCCGTAGAAGTGATCCGCAAGCCGTCGGTCGTTGTCCAATCGCGAAAGATATGCGCCGCAAACATCGCACACCTGTAGCTTCTGATGCCCACTGGGTCCAGCACTATCCGACAATGCCTTCAGCTCCCTCTGCTCGTTGTTAGCGCCCACAACCACACATCACCAGATGGAAACGCATCATACCTCCTTCGTGTCTTTCTCCGCCTTCGCCGCGCGCACCTTATAGTACTCCTCCAGCGCCCTCACGACCTGTCCTTGCTCACCCAACACCTCCACCTCGAGCAACCCCGTAGAGATACTCCTATCAAACTCCCCGATCAATTTCAGCAGAGCATTGGTCCGCATGATTTCATCTGGGGTTTTGTCGAGCCTTCGCTGGGCCGCGTCAATACGACGATTGCAGTCATCAATGTACTTGGACAGATCGCGCGCATAGTCAACTTCGTAGCCGGGGTCGCGTCCCCGGGCTTTATCCGCCGCGTACTCTTGTTTGTGCGCTTCAAGGTGGACCTTTTTGCATGGGCCCAGGTCTTGCTTGGTATTCGTGAACAGGTCGTGGGGGCAGGTGCCAACGAGGAAGGACCGGCACACGTTGGGGTCGGTATAGTGGCCACCTGAGGTGGAGGTATTTGGCGTGCCCATCAGCTAGGCGGGTCAGAGCGAGCAACGAGAATGGATCGGAGAGATGGTTTACCTGCTCAAGCAGTCGGCGTTGTTCTGGAAAGCATCAGTACAGGCCAGTGGGAAGAGGAAAAGGAAAAGGATGTTGAAATACCTGCAGCCATGTTGGCGGTTGTAAAGACTACGCTTACGAGACAATGGATATTCTGCGTGGCAATTGTCGTCGTGGTGGGCGTGGGAATTTCGTGTTAGAGGTTGAGTTGGAGATGCAAAGCTAGGAAACGCGACTTGGCAGGATCAGGCACAGGGTAACATCACTGTGCACAGCCACCGCTCAAGTTTACGATAAGGAGAGTGGGGTACTTTCCAAGTAGGGCTGAGAATTCCAATGCCTCACTTGTCCGATGGTAGAAAATGTACCGCAATTTGCTATCAAATACGCAAGCATTCTATACTTCTCATTCTTCAGATTCTGCCTCTGATAAATACATAACTATCGGCGGATGAGCATCCTCGCCTGGACGCAGTTAAACCTAGGTTCCAAACTCCATAACCTACATAGAAGAACAACCACACGGGGTAGTCCAAAAGCCCCTCATGGGCTATTCCTTCTACGTTATATGTTTCTTTGTTCGGGGTCGTGGTGTTTGCTCGTGAGAATGCGGCTCACGCTGTCGTACTGCCTAATTGGCGTTAATTAGCGACAATGGGAATCACGCCAAGCTTTCTTAACTTGGACCCTGTCATGTCTTTCTACTTATCAATTCCAACCCCAGCCTGCCTACATCATCACCGCAACTCACTCCAACACCTTCTTTCTTCTCATTCCCTCAACCACCCCAACCCTCCTTCGTTCCTCTTTCTTTCACCATCAACCCTCACAACCACATCCATACCCACCCAACATAACGATAATGCCTCCTCATATCCACTCATCCGACGAGGACTCTGGTGACGATGTCATCATGCCTAACAAGACCGCTAAAATGTCTGACGAGTTCGACGGCGACGAGGCTTCCGACAAAGGAGAGAGCGACAATGAAGAATCGAATGCCGAGGGCGTGTACACCGTCGAGGCTATCCTAGACCACAAGTTTGACGGTAGTGTAAGTAATTCCGTCCATAATGCTGATACTTCTTGTCGCGTTGAAGGTCGCGCGCGCGACGCGTTGCAAGTAAGCTAATGAAACATTGATATGCAGGAGCTCTTCTTCCTAGTCAAGTGGATGGGCTACCCGAGCAAGAAGGATTGGACATGGGAACCTGAAGACCACCTGGCGTAAGTTTCCCTCCTTACCATCGTAACTCGTGTCCATGTGATGTGATAGCTAATATACGCGCGCAGGGGAGGCTCTGATGCCCTCCTGCAGGAGTATTATAGGACAATCGGGGGACGACCGATCCAGCCTTCTTCGGTCCGTAAGCGGGGTCGGCAGTCCACCGGATCTGCTGTCGTCACCCCTGCGAAGTCCACCAAGAAGGTCAGGACATCGATGAGTGCGAGTGCGACTGGTTCCTTCCACGCGGAGAGTCCTAGTGAGGAGAAGGAGACTCCCAAGGAATTCAAGGGTCCTAAGGGTTCTAAGGAATCCAAGGGTGCTAAGGAATCCAAGGCGGACAAATGGAAGCCACCCGCGGGTAACTGGGAAGACGCCATTTCTCATATCGATACCATCGAGAAAACTGATAGCGGTCTTATCTGCTACGTTCAGTGGCAAGTCTCAGAAGGCCGAAACCGGGTAACGATTGTGGCTGACAGTGTGGTCTCCAGGAGCAATGGACGAAAATCTCAGCACGACGTCTCGGTTGTGTACAAAAAGTGTCCTCAGAGGGTATTACTACCCACTCGCCTCATCAATGCACTGCTAACCTCCGTCACGTACAGATGTTGACCTTTTACGAGCAGCACTTGGTCTTCAAGGAGTCCGGAATGTTGTAAAATAACCGGTTGATGAAGACGGGGTGATAAGTAGTATTGCGCAAGTGGTAACGTTCAATTTTACAACCATGTGCTCTGCATCCCCCATTGTTGTGCATCTTGTACTATTGTACTTCTGCATTCTTGTCATAGTTTCGTTCTGTCTACTTTTTTTTTTCAGCAGCAGTGTCCGCATACGGGAAAAGGAGGGTAGCTAAGCTTGTGATGGGAATTCTTTTCTCTTTTTTCTCTGCTGGTCCGTGTTGTTTCTGGGCATCTTTTTTTTCATGCAATACACCTGTTATTCCTACACCAATCATTAGATACCGCTTAATTGATGCCAATTCTCTACGAATTGAATGACAATCATGACCGAACGACGATGTGTACACTGTAGAAGTTGCGTTGATGACCTTGTTAACCATATATAGGTAGCATCTATGCCACATCTAAAATACTAGTTATAGTGATACAGTGCTGTTGTCAGGAATCCTCACAATCACGCCACTCAATAGGGATTACGGCACGGTACGGTTAGAGTTACCATCGATCTCAGCAGATTATACCTCCCCTAGTCCTCTGAAAATTGGTAGCAGTGTAACATTGTAGCCCACCCCGCGCACCGATCATTAGATTCTATGATTCACAGCAAGCCCCCGACGAAAGTCACCATGCGGATATCACCTAGAGCCGCAGAACCCGACAAGTAAAAGCACACCGGTCCCCAATGCACGTGCCGTCCGTCTACTGCTGCATGTACTTGTACGCACCGAACGCCACAATCGCTGCCAGAAAAAGGGAAGCGTAGAGAGTACTGTAGACACCGATCAGGACGTGCGAAGGGAGGAGGGAGGGAGGGATGCTACTGACGTTCCGGCGTCAGTAGACGTAGAGCTAGTGGACGTGGAGCCCGACGGAGAAAGCTTGGGCTTCGGGTCGCCGGGGGTGCGCTTGAGCTTTCCGACCAGCAGACCTGCGAGGATCTCACGCGCCTCGTCGCTGTGGCCCACATCCTCGAAGCTGTCGGTTGCGTCGACCCCGCCGACATCCATCAAGACTTCTTCTCCACCGCTGTGCAGGCGTTAGCGACAACGATTGGGTGGGTCGCGAAAAGGGGTCGCACGGATGCTCGTCGACGAAGCTTGAACACTGGTAGACCTTGTCGTGGATTACCAAGAGGAGGTCCTGTTGCAGAGATTGTTAGCAGGCCCTGGGGGAGACAAGGGGGCATGAGGGATAAAAGGCGAACCTTCTTGGTGTTATGCGTCTTGATATCATCGTATGTGTACTCCTGTAGTTCCGACATATTGTTCTTGTATGGTGGGAGTTGGAACAAAGGGTGAGATGGGGCGAAAGGGAGCGTTGGTGGTGAGAGAAGGTGCTGTGTCGCGAGTGGTAGAAGCGGTGGTGGTGGAGAGAAAAGAAAGTTGACAGATAAAGGAAAGGATGGCTTCCGAACGAACTTATGGAACCTTCTCTAGCGTGAGCGCCACCCCTGCAGCCGTGAAAGCTGCGTTGGGCGATTGATGGAGTTTCGGTGAGATAGGGAGCACAGGGGGTCTGTCCCATATGTGTGAAATCTACTATCTATGTAGTTTGAGAGCACCACTCTATATCCCCTTGGGAGTTTTGGAATGTAGCTCGGGTTGCGCTATTTCCGTCGCCGTTGTGAAAGCATAATGTCTGGGCTGTAGTAGATCGACGTTCATCCGGCTCATCCGGCGCAGGGCACACTCCCCTACAACCGCAACGGCCGAGACTTCGGAAGTTACTGAGAACTGAAGACACGTGGCATACACCAGCCGCGGTATGACCAGCGAGCGACTTCCAAAGCCCGGTGATATCGTTAGAGATTTACGTAAGCCTGACTATTGCCTATATCTGCAATGGTGGGGAATGTTCCGTGCTCGCGGCAGCGGATTGGAACCGTGTCTTCGCGTTTCCTGGGAGTGGTAGTGGTAGGCGGGTATCCTCATGTGAAAGGGAAGCTGGCTAGCTAGAACTACCTAGCTCTAAGGGTAGATGCATGTGTTCTCGGTATCGCTTGGTGTGGCTACATAGGTATGCATATGGGAAGTATGGTTTGCTTGTGCGGCTATGTCGACCTCCGGATCTCGATAAACGATGCTATCGCGAGCGGCGAGATGTCCGGTTCAAGCGAGTGATAAATTGTGACGCAACACGAGATTTACGGCCGAATATCAAGGCTGTTTGACCGAGTAGTGCCAATGCCTTGTGGCCCCACCAGCGAAGGGTTCTTATTTTTGGTGCTATGTACATATCAGCTGTTGAATGGAAAATATACGATTGTAGCCCTTCGAAATCTGGGATTCGGTAGAATACCCGATTGACTGCCGACAACACAGAGCACCTCCCTCGGGTGTAGTATTTGCACCAGGACTTTGAGAGTAAATGCCGTTCGTACCGACTACAAAGCTGCAGCCACGAGCACATACTGCTCTCTCTCAGTTCGGTTTGATGAGCCGTCCGCACTAATCGGTGTCCAGTATCATCGACAAATCAACAATTCAACCGTCTGTTCCCTCGTGCCTCTGAATCTTAATTCTCAGCTCTCAACTTCGAGTCTCAGAACCGGCGACGGGCGCCCCGCCGCTGTTAGGTGCCGCTCGTGTTCTGTCCACTAGACCTAGGGCGAGTAGTCAACTCAAAGGTACGATAGCCGAGCCGAAAGACGATTGGAGTCTGACAAACCCTGCCAGTGCCCGAGGATTTAGGCATAGCTGCTTGTAATTCGGCTCTAATGGGGCAGCGAGAAGCGTTGATCTTCTTGTTTAGATACTGTATTCCTTAATCGTACGGGACCTACCAAGAGAAGCCTCAATCCTTTTTTATGTTTATTTAATAATTGGATGCGGCCTATCTAGATCATGGCGATAGAGAAGAGTCAATCGTAGAAGCTTGCGAGGAATTAGAAATGGGAGAAGAGTGATAGAACGTGGGAAGACTTTTCGTGTCTGGTGCATAGTCTCTGAGTCGGATGGGTTATCTAGGCAATTGATGTGCATTTTCGTTATGCCTGAAAATTGAGACATTAACTACAAGTACATAGTTTCACAATTTGAGTGCACGGCACTCATCTACGCCGAAATACATTGTCAATAATTATTGATGCTGTCCATGGTGAACCAATACGGTCTCGAATATTTTGGGATGACTACCGACTTTTTTGACTTCCTGGGCTTGTGCTCTCGACGCAGCAGTAGATACAGCGGCTCCTCCCGCTAGAGTTCGGGGGCTTGCAGCACCGCCTTCGGACGGACTACGGACGGACTGCGGACGGGAAACGGATATGTAGTTTGTACATCGCCATGATCTATATAGGCAAAAGTTTCCGTACACGACCCGACGGCGCCACCCCACCACACACATATACCTCTCTAACTCAGCAACAACACAATAGAACGTAATAAAAGCTTGCAGACATAGTATCTAGATACAAGTGCAGCTTCTAACAATTTTACAGCCAAAAAGAATTAATACTTTGCATACTAGCCCTTCTCTTCCAGCAAAGCAGCCACCCTCTTAGGCATTGACTCCCACAGCGCCTCCGGAGAGTCCCCCTCAATCTCTTCCCTCCAAGTGTCGGCGAGAGCCTCTGCAAGGGCCCTTCTCGCTCTGGCTGGACCGCCGGGCGGCTTGTGAATTTCTGGAAACCTCTTATTTATCCTCTCCTTCAGCCTCTTCCACGTGCCCGATCGGATTCATGTCTGGCGAGTTGGCGGGCCGTGTCATGACCTGAATGTTGAGCTCCTCGAACCAAGCCATGGTATCCTTCGCAGTATGTATCTTTGCGTTATCCCGTTGAAAGACAGGGTCGCCGAGCGTGTCGTGCACCTCCTGGTGAACATCGTCAAGGTCCTCGAGGACTCCTATATACGCCCATCGATTGACTGACTTCTCGAAGATAGGGATAAGAGGCCCCCTGTTACGCCCCCAAATACACCCCCAGACCATCAGCTTTACCCCAGGACCCTTTGTGACCCCATAGATACAGTCTTTGTGGTACTTCTCAGGCGGCGTACGAAAGACCCAAATCCCCCGCGGATCCTTACTCTTCTCGACTAAGCACTCATCATCGAAGATAACCCCTTCCCAGTCTGCTTTATCCCAATCCTTATGCCTTAGCCCAGGCGAGACGCTGAGCAACATGGTTTTCAGTCAGGAGCGCCCTCTTCGCCCTCCACTTTCTGGTGTCCTCCTCGGCGAGTACCCGCCTGATGGTACGCTCGGATGCATTGGGAGCAACCTCGTTGGCCAACTCGCGAAGAGGTAGTCGTCTAGCCTTCTTTGACTCTCTGACAAGACGTCTTCGCGTGCGGGCGGTGATCACTCGAAGTCTGCCGGCGGAAGTGTTTTCGTGGGAGTCGCGATTTTCGTAGCGATCGAGAAAGTCTGTATCATGGACTTGGGGCGCTTTATCTCTCTGGCTATTTGATATAGAGATAAACTTTGCCTTGGAAAAGCAACTATCTGACCTTTGTCGAAGTCGCACACACGTCCTTGGAAGTTGTTCGGCATTGTGGTCGTGGTGGGTGGTGTTTGAAAAATGTGGTGTGGTGGCGGGCGACGCGTCGATGAGGCTAAGCGTACGGAAACTTTTGGCTTAGTATTTTAGGTCACGTGCGATCAATGAATAAACAAAAAAAATAAAAACTCTCCTACTAGATAACCACATGACATCCCTGCGCCGCTTGCACTGCCACCCGCTAGTGCGCTACCCTGTCCTACCCAAGCGTTCATGTTCCAGGAAAACTGCCACGAAAGAACCGTCTACCACTAACCTATCACGACTCGTGGACATCATCACAACCAACGCCTCCTTTCACCTGTTGACCCCGCACAAACGAACACATCTCCTTTTAACTCACTACCTATCTTCCATGTCACGACGACCCAACCCAGCAGCCGACAAGGCGGCTGCAAACCAGGCTGTCATCAAGAATCTCCTCAAATTGTCGGCAAACCGGGTCTGCGCTGACTGTAAACGCAATAAGCTGCCGCGATGGGCGAGCTGGAACTTGGGGATCTTCATCTGCATCAGGTGGGTGGTGATGGAGGGTAGGGGAATTTAGGCGGCGCTCGCAGACTGACCGATGGATAGGTGCTCGGGAGTACACCGTGGGATGGGAACTCACATCAGCAAAGTCAAGTCTGTGGATCTGGACAGTTGGACGGACGAGCAAGTGCAGAGTGTGGTCAAATGGGGAAACACTCGCGCGAATAAGTAAGTCTACTGGTGTTGCATCTGTGCATTGAATTGGGATTAATGTGTGTGTAGGTACTGGGAAGCCAACCTGGCGCCGGGACATGTACCCTCGGAAGCGTATGTATCTGGGAGTTACGACGTATGGATGTGTCGGTGCTGATATGGAGGACAGGAAGATTGAGAACTTCATCAGGACGAAATACGAATCCAAGCGCTGGGTAATGGAAGGCGGCATGCCCGACCCATCGACGCTGGAGGACTCTGACGATGACAATGTGGTATGACTGGATGCCCGCCATTGTGGGTGTAACTAATTGGGTGTGCAGCCTCTGAAGCAGGTGCAGGAGAAGCTCGAGAGGAAGTCTTCAGCCGCGACGGCCCCGCTTGCCCGTCCTCAGCAGCAGCAACAACAGTTACCGCTCGACACTCTCATCGATGATCAGCCTGCTGGCGCGATGCCAAAATCGCCACCAAAACCGAAGCAGCCTGACTCTAACTCACTACTGGGCCTCGACATCTTCGGCACCGCGCCGGCGCCTTCGCCACGACCTTCGTCTGTCAACTCGGACCCGGGCAAGATGACTTCCTCTCGCCCAGACCTCAACAGATCGATTCTCTCGCTGTACGCATCCTCACCGAAGCCGCCACAGCCCAGGGTACAGAGCCCAATTATGGGGAACTTTGGATCGTCTCTACAGTCCTCCATGATGTCACCGCAGCAGCAGCAGCAGCAATCCGCGTTTGGCGATCTGAACGACTCCTTCAGCGGGCTGAACTTCAATGCGACGAACGCACCCCTTGCCGCACCCCAAAAACCATCGCCTTTTGCAAACCTCACCGTCGGCATGAAGAAGACTACCGCAGCAGCACCACAGCTATCGAAACCCGCACCCGGCGGCTTCTTCACTCCCGCGCCCGCAAAGACCTCCCCTGTCGGCGCATCATCTGGTCTGGAAGGCCTCTTCGATTTTGGAGCACCCGCAGCCCCTCCGGCGCAGGCATCTCAACCTCCCGTCTCCTCGAACAATGGTTTCAATTCGCTCTCCTTCGACGCTGACGCCTGGGTAACTCCTGCCGCCACCACATCTACAGCAGCGAACAACAGCAATGCCTGGGGAACCCCCGTACTCTCCTCCGCCTCGTCGGCGCACGCCTGGGGTTCGCCCGCACCAGTCTCGAAACCTCCTGTTCAGCCGTCGTATGTTAATAACGATGACGACTGGGGAAACTTCAGTTCTGGAACTAGCACCAGTGCACCAGTTGTCCCAGTCAAGGTAACCCCTGGTGCTTCAGGACTCGACGAGGATCTCTTTGGAAATGTGTGGAAGTAGATTTGCGACTGTGCGAGGAAGTGGTGAAAAGGGTTTTGTTTCTTGGGAATAATTTTTATTTTCTTCATCTTCTCGTTTTGTGTATTAATTCGATGGTGTTTGCTTTATTTCTTTTTTTCTTTTTCTTTCGTTCCATTTTCCTTGGCGATGCACGATGGGTGTGTGGGAAGAAGATGAAATACCTGCTGTTGGATACAAAATTGTCATTCGTTTGGGAGTATCGTCATCTCATTCTTATTTACTCCTTCTTATATACTCTAATGCTGCTACACATAGTATCATTCTTGATACTTACCTGAGTGATGTAGCTCGTACTAGGTAGTCACTGAGCTCTTTCAAGGTATCTACAGCTTGCTCCTCACAGGCGAGCCCAAAGTCTTGGCTTCCTTTCTGTCTGCTGTACCTGATCGCCTCACCCTCAGCTCCCCGCAGCTCCCCCAGCTCCCCCCAGACTCCCTCCCCCTCTTCACTACCGTAACAACAAACAAGCAACGACAATGGACGTGGCCTACGACCACACATTCACGGATGACGTCTCCGTTGACGAAAAAGGCAAGGGCAAATCCGTCGCGCCTGCCGCCCCAGCAGAACAAGAATCCCTCAACGAAGAGCTCCAACAGGCCTACAAGGCGATTTCGAATTCTCCGTGGGGTGCACGGCTGGGTGCGTTTGTGGGGACCGTCAAAAAACAGGTACTCCCCCACCCCCCACGTCTCAAGGGAAAGATGGGCGGGGCTGATGTGGGTAGGGAGAGAGCTATTATGACGCTGCACGTAAAGAGTACCCCACTGCCGTCAAGGGCTTTGGCGATCTACGAACGAACCTCGTCGCACGAACACGGGCGCTGAGTTTGTCCTCTGCGCAGCAGGAAGGTACGGAGAAGGGGGAGGGGACTGGACCAGGACTGTTTGACAAAATCAAGAAGGGTGTGGCGGAGATCGAGGCTGTTGAAGCAAGGGCGGACGAATACCTCCTCAAATTTGGGACTAGTATAGGGGGGTTCCTGAGGGATGCTATCACTATCGCTCCCCCGGTGGTGGCGGAAGGAGAGGAAGGAGAGAAAGGAGAGGTTGTTTTCGAGGCTGCGAAGGAAGGGGGGAAGAAACAGATCTTGTACGTATATCCACCTGCAAATTGGGAATGATACTGACAGGAGAATAGTACCACCCGCCTCGATGCACAACTGCACCTCCTTCACACCAACCATGTCCTTTTTAAGGCTGACCCGGCGGTGGACAACTTCCCGCCTTTCACGTCCTCGTTCTCGGCGGATAAGGAAACTTCGCGCATTGCAGCGGATTTGGACAAATACCCGGAACTGCGCGCGACCATGGAGGCGCTGGTGCCGGACGAGGTGGAGTACACGCGCTTCTGGATCAGATACTATTTCCTCCGCAGCGAGCTGGATCTTGAGGAGAAGAAGAGAAAGGAGTTGTTGAAGGGCGCGGCGATCGAGGAAGAGGAGGTCGGATGGGATGAGGATGATTCGGAGGAAGATGATGACTCCGATGACTCCGATGATGACTCTGAGGGTGAAGAGGATGGTGCGGACGACGAGGAGCCGGCTAAGTCTGACGCCGCCAAACCTGCAGTTATCCCCATGCTGGCCCCGAAAGCTTCAACCGATACCCTCCAGCCCCAGCCTCAAACTGTGACGAAGCCCAAGACCAGCAGCGACAGCGAGGCAAGCTACGACGTGGTCTCCGGTGCACCAAGCCAGGTTGCGGGTAGCCCACCGCAAAAGGGAAAGGTACTTGCATCCCATCCTATGGCTATCCCATATGTTTTACTGATAGAGACAGCCGAGGGATGAGAGTAGTGACGAGGAGGCGGATTGGGAGTAAACTGGCTGGGATGATGGGGGCATGGACGGGCGTTTGTTTTTAGGTGGCAGGCAGGGGGTAAGGTTGGATTTCCTTTGCGACTTGGCTGTAACCGAACACTATGAATGCAGCTACGAGATAAATGGAAAGTCTGCGTAATAAGAATTGGTGGATGTATTTGATTTCAATCTACTTCATGCTTGTTCTGGTATTGTGTCTCCGTGTTGTGGTTACGCGGGCGCTATACCCAGGTGGTAGGCTCAAGGAGACTGGTAATCACGATGCGCAAATTCAAGTGCTCTTCGGGTCCGTTGATCATGTAACCTCACTCGGCAATGAATCATCATCATTTCCCTATATGTCGGGATGTCTCGATGTGCAGTTGAACCTCAATCGCCTGCTGCTGCGCGTCATTAAAACCCCTCAGGCCCAGATATCTAACCAATCTAACACATCCACATCATAGCTCCGTCTCATGCAACAAACACGTATTCGCCCGCTAGTAATACACTCGCATCTACCCAACATAAACGGGAAAAAGACCCCACCTAGCGCGGCTATAAAAACTGCAACAGATATCTTCTTTGGTATGAACGACTACAGTAACAATTATATGCGCCGACAAAAAAAAAGACGAGATCACAAAACCTTCCTACGGACCCAGAACAGGACGTATGCATTCTTTGACTGCCATAGTGTTAGAGGAGAGCAGAAGAGAGGAATCACGGAGGGGACTGACCAAAACTTTCCTCTCATCGATCGGCGTCGCTTTCGAGTCATCAAAGGTGTTCCACACCTCTCTATATGAGTCCTTAACCACGGCTGTGTAATGACCACCCTGAAGGGTACCGTAATGGTTCACGATCCCATACAAGTGGTAGTGAAACGGGGGCGTAGTTTCTGGGCTCGGTTCCATTCTTACTCTTGTTCTTCCTGTTTCCTCGGGGGTGAGGGGAGGGGGGACGTATTCAGTCAGGTTGAGATCGGTGAGCGGGAAACCGATTGGGGTGTTGAGCTTGTCTCGCCACCGTCCCTGATGTGCGAAGCGCTTGAGGTGGATGATGAGAATGTGGGGGAGGCGCATGATGGTGAGCTTTTTTGTGGCTTTGCGGCGGGTCTTGCAGTTCGGGCAGTGCCAGGCATCGTCACCGGAGAGGACCTCGGCTTTGGTAAATTCGCGGAGACAGTCGTGGAGTGTGAAGGTGCCGCGTTGGTCGACTGGGATCGGCAGCGAGAGGTACATGAAGGGGCTGTAAGTGGTGGAAGTGATGCCACAGGTGAGGCAGGTGAGGCGGCTGCTGAGTTGGCCTTGCAGCCAGTTGACGGTCACAGAGTAATTTTGGTGAGTGTAGCGCTGCCATTCGCTTTGTGAGGCTACTTGCATCGGGAGGGACTCGCGCTGGCGCTCTTCCGCTTCTGTTAACGGGTTGAGCTTAGGCTTACTAGCATTGGGGTTGAGGTCTTCGTGGAGGCCGTCCAGCAGGAACTCGAGGAACTCTTGCGCATCCTGTTGGCTGCTAGTGCTGAACGTCTCGTTCAACCGTCCAGCAACTTCCTGCATTCATGTCAGAAGCTAGAGGAGATGGCCAATGGTGGTTTACACATACCTTAAGCGTTACAGGCGCGATGAAGGGATATTCACCGCTCCACAAATGTCGTATCAAGCCGGCAAAGGCTTCTGCTAGTACACCCCTAGAGCCCAAGGGGTTGTTTTTATTGATGTGCTGCTTGTAGGTGCCGCCCAGGAAGTATCGGGAGAGTGGTATCGTTCCGCTCATGCACTGCAATATTGAATTCATGTAGCAAGAATTCCCCAAGTTCTTGAGGCCAGTGGTTCCGTTACTGACTGCTCCCGAGACACTACGAACGAGCGCAATTTTGGCGGGTCTGATAGGAATTGGATGGGAACCTGCTGTGTCTAACGGATCCGAAACCCCACTATAACTTTTCCGCGTCACCACAGGGAGTGGTCGTACCGGTGATGCCGGAGGGTTGAACTCAGAATTCCGAACATCCGTAAACATGTTAAACGGATGGTCGATTATGGTATTTGCTCCTCGCCTCATATCCGCAGTCGATGGGGAGTCGGAAACGTTGGACGTCATGCTTTGTTGTCCGTAGAGATTTACTGGGTATTGTTTGAACTAGAGTTGGGTTAGCTTAGTATCGTTGGGTGAACTGGGAAATTTACGTATTCTTCCGCCGTTCTGGGATGGACTGTGCTTCCCGAACGGATTGTGTTTTTCGAGGGAAAAGATACCGATGCACTCGATGTACTCCTTCGTTTGGTATCGCTATCCGCGGTTGAGACGAATCCATAATCGCACTCTTTTCGTAGTTGCTCCATCCACAGTTTCTCTTCCTCAATGTTGATAGGTCCAGGCTCAGTGGGCATCGCCACGGTTCGGGACGCAGCGCTATTTTTGGTAGTAGGATACGGAGGAGGATTTTGTGATCTTCGCTCGAGGAGAAGAGGAGTTGGTGCTCTTACGGCTTGTTGCGAACGCCTCTGAATTGCAGGCACGGTCGAACCTTGAGGTTCTTCGGATTTGAGAGACATGGGTCCGAAAATATTAACCCAGGCATTAAGTCCGCCAGCGAGGAGCAACGGCGGTCTGCGGAGCGGCTTCGCATAGTTGAAATCCTGAAGTGCGGTGTGCAGGGTTCGCAAGGGATGCGCCATTGATAGATGCGTAAAATCATTTGTACCTTGGTCGTAGTAAACCACAAGGTCGAATTGTTCCCGAGTTTTGAAGAGTTCCTCCTCCGTGGTAGAGGCAAGGACCAGTGAATTTTCCAAATCATGCGCTGACGCCCTGAACTACGAGTTAGGAAAGGATGAAGTTCGAGGATTTGGCGCTTACCCTTGTCGGAGTATGATCGGATCAATGGACACGATGGAGCGTGCAAAGATGTGTCCTTGGACGTACTCCTCGTTAGGACGGACATCAAGCAGAAGCACAGAAACCCCAGAACCGGCCCTCAAGTATTTGTACAGAGCTTCAGCAGTCACCTGTATTTCAGTGTCTGCCGGAAGCTTTGACTTCACAATATCCCAAGTACTTCGAGGTGGTGAAAGCCCCCTCGGTGAGCCATAGCTCGAAGACGGTGAATATACCGGCGGTGGCATCTGTGGCAATTCATTTTTTACATCGATTTGAAGAGCTTGGATGGGCATTGGCCGAGGTCCTTGTGGACGACTGATGCCAGGGATTAATGGTGCAGGCAGGTCCTTCACTGAGATGCCGCTGTCGCCGCGAAGGCGACTGAATCGAGCACGAAGGTCAGCCCCAACATCCAAGCCCATTCCCGCCCCCGAATTAGCGACCGGTGGTTTTGAAGATAGATGTCCTGGTTTTGCCCGGGTCTCCGGTGCTTTTTTGGCTCCGTTCTGTGGTTGTGAGGGTGCTCCGTTGGGGTAGGTCGCCGCTGCGGCCGGCTGATCCGATGTAGCCGACACTTGGGAATTCGCATTGTCCTCCAGGATCCTTTCCCGAACCCATTTGAAATCCTCCTCCCGGCCGGATAGCTCCTGTAGGACATTAGCAATGATACGGTAGCGCCCGACAACAGCACCGAGGGGTGATGACATGCCTCGCGGAGTGCCATGAGCTCGTAGAAAAGCGGCGTCTTTTCGGCGTGGAATGTGGCATATTCTCGGCATTTCGGTATGACTTCCACGAGTATAGTGAACGCTAACAGGTATTCCAAGTATGCGTTATCAAGCGTGCCTACGTCATAACACCATTTGGCTTGATGCAAGTGTGTCTTCGATTCTTCTATCCAAGCCTTGATCTGGCCCAAGCGTCAGACCTGTTCCTTAAACACGTACGTAGGTATACGCCTACTCATGGCACGCTTCTGGGGAGAACAGACCGTTGCACGGTCCTTGGATTGAAGGTGATTCGTACGAGCGATTAGGTCTTTGATATGTGGGTATGGTGCGGTCCGTTTTGGAAGAGCTGGCCGGCTGCGCGGAGGCGAAGGGTTGGACGGCATGATCAGAGAGTGTGACGGGTAATTCCGCGCATGACGGACAGAGTTAGAGTTTGTAGTAGTTAGCGGTGGTTATGGACGGTGGTGGTAGTTGGTTATCGTCGAGCCCTTCGTTTTGTCTGTTTCAAAGTACTTGAAGGAGCAGCTCTTTTGTAGCGGTGCGAACGAAGAATCGAGGGTAGATGGATGCGATAGAAGGAGGAGTGCAGACAAGCAGGTAAAGCTGGCAACCCAAAAGCGATAGTTAGGAGCAGAAGGCTGGCTTGTGGGGTGCAAAGGGCGGGGCAGGGGACGCATGAGGCTGAAAGACGCGTAACCTTGCTCAAACGTTAGTTACATAACTATACATAATACTCTGGCAAGCGCCGCATTGTCGCCACGTCCATCTGAAGGAAGCGAATTAGGCGACAAGCGAGTCACCGTGGACGGGCGATATCTGCATACTGGTCGGTCTCGCCTTGGTTGGTGCTGTTAACTATTCCGACTGTCACTGGGCTCAGGCTGAGGTGGCTTGGGGATCCCGATTCGGTGAACAAGCCACACGATGCTGCCAAGCCACAATATAGTCCCTAGCGTCGTATCCAAGTTGTAGAGTGATGACTAGATATCTATGAGAGAGCCTCTATTATCGTGGCTATACAGGTATCTATGATGTCAAGCTATTAGAATTTATGTATTCATCTGTGCCTAACTATTGGAGATCTTTAGTTATCTTACCCTTGAGAGGAATGAAGTGAGCGATGGGCCCTCTATCTGAAATCGTTTCTGGCCATTCGATCCCACTCTCACACCTACAACCCGTGGACGTTTACTTTGCGGTGTAACACCGTCATGTAAGACAGTGCAGGCCCCCAGCAACTATTGCGTCGTCACTCTCCAACCTAAAAACTATCTACAGCCCCCCCCCCAACCACCCTCACTCACCACCACACTGCTCTCCAGTAAACAGCATCGATAAAGACCCTTATTGATACCAAAGCCTGAACGAATGCCCACCAGAGCTTAGTTACTCTTTGAAGCACTTCGAAGGCAAATAACGGCGAGACCCCTCCCATCATCTCATCGCACCTCCGTCTCCACCTCCCAACACTCTACAAGGCACCACTACCCAACCATAACCACAACCATCATGGCATCCTGGTTTGGCGCTTCCAACTCAAATCTGGACGAGCAAGTGGAGAAAGCCACATCGTCCAGTCTGTACGTCTTGCCGCCCGACTGGCTGTCGTTCAGAGCTTGCAACTAACTGGTGTCGCGCGACTATTCAGTGAAGATATCGCCCTGAACCTCGAGATTTCCGATATCATCCGCAGCAAGACGGTACAGCCAAAAGAGGCCATGCGATCGCTGAAGAAGCGGATAGGACATAAGAATCCTAATGTCCAGTTGGCCGCTCTCGGGGTAGGGCTCGTTTGATCAAACACGCGTTACGGTATAGCTCTCTGACGCCTTTTTGGTTTTAGCTCACCGATACCTGCGTGAAGAATGGCGGTAGTCATTTTCTGGTCGAGATTGCTTCCCGCGAGTTTATGGATAACTTGGTTTCCCTGCTGCGAGCACCTGGTGCTGTGAACCCGGAGGTTAGGGGAAAGATGCTGGAGTTGATTCAACTTTGGGCCTCGGTGTTTGAGGGAAACCCCGGTTTGTCGTACGCAGGAGATGTTTATCGGCTGTTGAAGGGGGAAGGATTTGACTTCCCCCCGCCCACGAGAGTCTCGTCTACTTTCATAGATTCTTCGGCTGTTGGTGACCCCAGCTCCAGAGGTGCCAGGAATTATTTCAGCTAACGCCACTACAGCCGCCCGACTGGTCCGACGCCGATGTGTGTATGCGCTGTCGAACTACGTTCACGTTTACGAACCGTAAACATCATTGTCGGAACTGTGGCAGCGTCTTCTGCGGAGCCTGCTCATCAAAATCGATACCCCTTCCTCACATCGGCATCGTTCAGCCGGTTAGAGTGTGTGATGGATGCCATACAAAACTAACCGAACGGAAGCTACCTGCAAAGCTTCAGCACCCCAGGGCCCCAACCACAAATCGGGTCACGGCCACACCCACGATGCAGCCGAGAAACCCCAGGGTGGAACAGGATGACGACGAGGACTTGAAGAAGGCACTTCAGATGTCGCTGGATGACATGAAAGGCGGCGGTTATGTGCCGCATCCGCAACAGCATCAACAACATCAGACTCAATATCAACAGCCCACGAAAGCACCAGAGGGTACACCGGTGGGGAGTGCTCCCGCCCCGGCAGTGGCCGCCGACGACGAAGATGAAGAACTTAAGGCAGCGATCGCGGCAAGTCTACGTGACATGGAAGAACAGAAGGCGAAAGCAACGTGGTCAATGCCGACAGCCTCATCCAGTAGTGCTACGACTGGCACTCCCGCGAGAATCGAGCGACCCGATCACGAGCTGAGCCCAGCAGAGGCCGAAAATATCAGCCTATTCGCAACTCTGGTAGATCGCCTACAGACACAACCACCCGGCACAATCCTGAGGGAACCCCAAATACAAGAGTTGTACGAGAGCATCGGCGCGCTGCGACCCAAGCTGGCAAGAACTTTCGGAGAGACGATGAGCAAATATGGTACGCTGATGTCCGGCCCCTTCCCCGTCGAAATACGCAGCATACTCAAGGTCTTTTAGAAACTCTATGCGATCTCCACGCGAAGCTTGGGACAGTCGTTAGGTATTATGACAGGATGCTGGAGGAAAGGATGAGCTATACGTACGGCCGCCACGGTTTAGGCGGAGCGATCCCTCAAGCCGGCTTCCAACCCCTTCCTCCCGCGAACAATGCGTATCCGTCGATACCTCCGGTTGAGAGTTTCTATGGCGGAGGGCCGCAGCACCCGACGGCGACGGCAGCACCGGTATCGCCACAGAGCCCGGCAATGGGCCCAACACAGCCCCAATACAGCAACTACTACTCCCAGCCGCCATCGTTCGACTCCTCACAGCCGCCATCGTTTGACTCCACAAAAGTGAACTATGCTGGTGCACAGCAATATCAACAGTACGGCGGCTACAATGCGCCACCGACCCCGCAGCCCCACAAAGAAACACCACAAACACCGGGTGCACCTCCAAACATGCCACCTCCCTCTCGCCCCCCTCTATCCAGCCAGGCCAGCACCATCGCAGAACCCAGCCAACGGCAGCAACAGCAGTTATCCCAATCTCCCTCGCAGCCCCTCCTTGCCACTAGCTGGCAGTATCAACCCTCTACACTCAACACCGAAGCCCACTCCCAATACTCGTACCCTCCTCCGCCCCAGGAAGTGCACCATGCTCCGTCTCCTCAGGCAGCAGCATACCCGCAGCATGTTCCACCAACACAACATGGATATGCCTCTCAAAGTTCGACGTACTCGGCTGCCGAGCACAGGGACTACCCCACGGTTCCAAGCCATCAGCCACAACAAAGAGCGGTGGTCGAGGAGAGCTTGATTGAGTTTTAGATTTCTTCCATATTTTATTCTTCGTTCTTTCGGTGTGTTTTAACGTTCGTTGTTTGTGATGGAAAGGGCTGGGGAATTGGGATTCAATGCGCTCCTCTGTTTGGTGCCACGATAATGGCATTGCGTGGGCTGTTGAGTATTTGAGAATATCATTTGCAATACGAACTTGAGAACTAGGCGTGAAGATGAGTTTGCCATGACCTACATAATTTGATAGCTTCTTTCCGCACCTACGAGTGCCATCTCACCACATCCGTGAAATTCTGCCACTACATATGGTCCACTATGGATAAATACTTTATACAGAGTTTACACTGCACAAATACAAAGTTTCCACGTCTGCCAAGCATTCGCGTAACTTATTTTAAGTACCCAGCATTACAGACATCTACATACTTGACTACTTGTAACACTTCCCCGCCATACCTCACCACTGCAACAATTCTCCGTTCTCGGTTCTACTCACCACCACACAACCACACGCAACATACACACCGCCAAATACAGCTTACACCCACATAGCAATGTCTCGTCACAAGTTTGTCCGTAACATGGATTTGGGCGCCGGTTCGTTCCGTTCCGTTCCTCCCTTCCGTCCGTTCATAGAGTCGCTCACGTTCAACAGAACTCGACGATTACGATTACGGTGACGAAGAAGACGGTGGGATGACAGAGGAGGAGAAGCAGCAAATGGCTACAGCGCTCAAGGCTGTGCGAGAGCTTCTCGGCGACGAATCTGAAGCCATCGTGTTAGACAAGGACATTGAAGAGTCTTTGTGGTATTATTATTTTGATGTCGCAAAAACTGTGGACTACGTCTTGAGTGAGTCTCATGAAGGCTGTGTTTGTGGTAGTGGGGGCTGACAGTGAAAAAAGATACACATATGAATACGATTGCGAAGAAAGGGAAGAAGGGGAAGAAAAAGAAAGGTAACTATTATTTCTGTTTCCTCTCTGTTTTTTGCACCCCTCACCCATACCTAGACAAGAGCCTGAGGCGAGGGATGGGTACCTTGACGTAATATCACAGGCTCAGCGGTTGGTCAAGGTCTAGGGCTCGCGTCTTCTCCGGAAGGATGGTCGTCAGCTACCGAACACGGACTCTTCGTGGATTGTCCATGGGGGCGGGTGCCCGAAGATCGAAAGGGAGAGCTGGTGGAGATGCCGGTGGTGAGAATAACAAGGGGCCTACTGGGTGGCTCGGGGAAGAGTTCAAAATTGGCGGAGCTGGCGAGGAAAAGGAAGGAGAAAGCTGCTGCTGCGGCTGCTGCTGGTGGTTCCGGAGAGAAGAAGACATCGATTGTTATTCTGTCGAGGTTGAGTCAAAAAGTGGAGACTGCTACTGGAAATACACTGCTGCTGCCACCGCCGTCACTGCCGCAGCGAGAAGAAATGCCGACCCCTGCTCCGCCTCCGCCCATGCTATCGGAAGAGAAGACCCCCACCAGCGACCTTGACCACCCGAGGGCGAAGAACAAGACTGAGGATGCACCCACATCCACTCTCATTCCTATGCCTTCAGTGTTCATCCAGAAAGAACCGCTTGTGGCATCACCTTCAAGCTTTGCAAGATCTATCTTTGGGGAGAGGATCACTCTGCGACATGAGATGGGTTTTGCTGACGGTTATTTGTTCTACTTGTCAGGAAATAAAGAAGCGTCGGGAAAGCCCGATCCGTTCGCGGAACCGAGTCCGGATGACATTGTCGTGGCTGCACAGAGCGCTAGCAAAGGTGTGTAGGCTCTTGGTGACGATTTCGTATTGAGGGGGTTCTAAGGTGCGGGATAGGGTTGAATAAAGGCAAGCCTGCAGCCAGGGAGACGGCAAAGGTTGAGGAAGATCTGAAGGCGCTGACCATCGATCACACGCCGGTAAAGAAGGTCGAGAAAATTGATGTCCTGATGGCCCATCGCGAGTCGAATGCCAAGGATAATGTCAATTTTGTGGTCGTGGGGCATGTCGATGCTGGGAAGAGTACACTGATGGGGCGGATGCTATATGATTCCGGCGCAGTCAGCGAGCGGGCCATGAGGAAAATCCGGCAGGAGAGTGAGCAGATCGGCAAAGGATCATTTGCGCTGGCTTGGGTTATGGACCAGACGGAGGAGGAGCGGTCACGGGGCGTTACGATAGATATCGCTACAAACCACTTCGAGACCGAAAAGACGTCGTTTACGATCCTGGATGCGCCTGGACATCGCGACTTTATACCTAATATGATTGCTGGAGCGTCACAGGCGGACTTTGCAGTGCTCGTTATCGATGCGTCTACCGGTGCTTTCGAGGCAGGCTTCCATCGACAGGGCCAGACGAAGGAGCACACCCTGCTGGTTAGGAGTATTGGCGTGCAGAGGGTGGTAGTTGCGGTGAATAAGATGGACACTGTGGGTATTCTTCGTCGAGTGACGGTGATGGTTGATATTGACACCTGCAGGTCGGCTGGTCGGAAGCAAGGTTCGAGGAGATCGTCCAGCAAATGCAACAGTTCCTTATGAACGCCAGTTTCAACATGAAAAATGTCACATTCGTCCCACTCAGCGGTCTCTCGGGTGCCAACGTGGTAAAGAAACCTGCAGAAGGCGACATCCCGTGGTATAAAGGACAGACACTACTAGAAGTTCTCGGTACCTCATTCCTCCCACCATCGACATTGGGCTCACTAATCCTCAATCGCAGAAACCTCCAACACCCAAACCCGAACAATTGAGCAACCGCTGCGTCTGGTAATCTCGGATGTCTTTCGCGGCGGCGTACAAAACCCTGTATCGATATCCGGACGCATAGACGCAGGATTCCTCCAGGAAGGGGATATCTTAGTCAGTATACCGAGTAGGGAGCAGGCTACAATCAAGGGTGTCACCATCAACGACGAACCAAGGAAATGGGCGGTGGCAGGACACAACGTCGCCGTTCACCTTTCCGGGATAGACCCTACCCACCTTCGGTATTACCCGTTCCTATTAGCCTTCTGAATATCAGCTGCTGAAGCCAAACAGCGTTGGCGACGTCCTCTGCAGCCCATCCACCCCTCTGCATCCACTAAGCGTCTTCACTGTGAAGCTCCTCGCTTTCGAAGGTCTTACGCCTATGGCAGTGGATGTTCACAAGGGACGACTCCATGCAGCCGGCAAGATCTCGGCCATGATGGAGACACTCGATAAAGCGAATGGGCAAGTGGTTAAGAAGAAGCCTAGACATGTGCCACCTGGAGCATTTGCTAGGGTACAGGTGCAACTTGTTGTTGGTGGGGAAACAATACCGGTAGAGAAGGGGAATCGCGTGGTGCTCAGGAGTAATGGTGTTAGTGTTGCGGCGGGAATTGTTGAGTGATGCGCTGGCAGAACCGGTATATAGTGTTGAGTACTTATCTATATACCGACGTGCTTGTTATCTAATCACAAGCTGAATTGTGCTGGGGTTGATTCCGTGAGAAACGACCTATGATGCATGTGATGCACTGCCCACCTGAGAGAACTTCTTGACCCCACCCCCGGTCATTCTCGATCCTTGATAACTAGGTAGATATCAGGTATGTATACAAGTATCCACGTGGAACATGCATGGAGTCCACCGAAGGAGAGAAGAGGACAGGTTGACTACATACATATCTACCTATCTATTTCACCTCTAGTTACTAAGTACATAAGCTGGAACATTCTAGTGGACGGTTCCATGTGTATTACTCTATGTACATACCATTGACAGTATGTATCTGGTAATGCGTAGCACATCTCTATACTCCACAGATAGGAGAATTTGGATTCAGAAACGTGTTCTTTCTTGTTAGGCGGATTCACATTGAAATGGAAGGGACGTCAAAGTAAGCGAGCTGGTACCTGCCCCGCCACATGACCCTATCTATTCGCTGAAGGTGAGGATGCGGCCACGAATGAGAATTGGCTGATGCGTGGGATAAGGCAGAGCGCTTTACATAAATACTCCCCTTTAGTTTCTAGGGCAGGGAAGGTATTTGGACACCGAGATGTGGCTCCTGAGGCGGGTGTGGTGAGTGCTTAGTGATTATTCGGTGGTACTGACCGTTAGAGTAGGGTATATCCCGAAACCTCGAAATTTCCCATTTCACTAATATCGACGCTGAGGACAGGTTTATGATTTCTGGTAACTATGTAGTTGTGTGGACATCGCCACAGGAAATAGAGCACTGCCCTAATAGTGCAGCACTCATCACTCAGCAAAAATTATGAAGGGAAAAGAAAAAATAAAGAGACCAAGTTACTGGGTCGGCGAAAGCAGAATGTCATGCCGCAGGGGGTTCTGCAGATGATCATCGAACCGCCGTGTGGAGTAGGTAGCTGTGCTGCTAACACGGTGTTCTTTCTCCTTGTCTGACTCCTTGCTAGGCGACTTACAAGGGAAAATGCTCACCACCAATTCAATAACTAATGTTAAAGTGGTACGCCAAGAAGATCCCGTGACATTACAGACCGAGTTGTGGTAAAAGTGTCCTCTGCAAATCCAAGCTGCATATAAGTTGTCGCTAACTATCCCCCAACCCTCCCGCTTCCTCTCTTCTTTCTCTCGTTCACCTCCCCCACAGCACACAACAGCACCACGTACCCAGGGAGTGATTATAGATCCTCTCTCAGTACTCCGGCCACCTTTCTCACAACATCATTTGCGTGTTGTTAGCATCCGCATCCGCTAAAGAGAGCTTACTTTCTACATCCTCCATCAATTGTCACAAATACCCCACACCTGGGCCTGATGATTTCATCAAAGGGCAGCAAAGCCGTTTGGGCGGCTTCACTGTTCTACCTCCTGTTCGTATGTCTGGCGCCTTTACTATCGCCAGTCAATGCGGCCGAGAATGATACCGAGAATTTCGGAACCGTTATTGGTATCGATTTGGGAACTACATACTCGTGAGCCCCTCCTCCCCAGGAACTATGGAAGTGGCAGATGTGAAATGGATCTGTGTACTGACTCTTTGAAGTTGTGCCGGTGTGATGAAGGGAGGTCGTGTTGAGATCATGGTCAACGACCAAGGAAACCGTATCACCCCGTCGTACGTCGCCTTCACCGAGGACGAGCGATTGGTCGGAGACGCCGCAAAGAACCAGTACGCCGCCAACCCCACCAACACGGTCTTCGATATCAAGTAAGTGAACTCCCCCCTTCTCCGCCTGTAGCGAGCTTCGCAAGAGAGGGGCATGTCAATTAACGCCCTTTCCTCCCACAGGCGTCTCATTGGCCGCAAGTTCAACGACAAGGACGTTCAGCAAGACATCAAGCATTTCCCCTTCAAGGTCGTCAACAAGAACGGAAACCCCAATGTCCAGGTTGAGGTCTCTGGAGAAAAGCGTGTCTTCACTCCCGAGGAGATTTCCGCCATGATTTTGGGCAAGATGAAGGAGATCGCCGAGGCCTACTTGGGCAAGAAGGTCACCCACGCCGTTGTCACCGTTCCCGCCTACTTCAACGATGCCCAGCGTCAGGCCACAAAGGATGCCGGTACCATTGCCGGACTCAACGTCCTCCGTGTCGTGAACGAGCCCACCGCCGCAGCTATTGCCTACGGACTTGACAAGAAGGGTGGTGAGCGCCAGATCATCGTCTACGATCTCGGTGGTGGTACATTCGATGTCTCGCTTCTTTCCATTGACCAGGGTGTCTTCGAGGTGTTGTCGACTGCCGGTGATACCCACTTGGGAGGAGAGGATTTCGATCAGCGTGTAATCTCCCACTTCACCAAAGTTTACAACAAGAAGCACGACGTCGACATCACCAAGGACCTCAAAACCATGGGCAAGCTGAAGCGCGAGGTTGAGAAGGCGAAGCGTACTCTGTCTTCGCAGATGTCCACCAGGATCGAGATTGAGGCTTTCCACGATGGAAAGGACTTCTCCGAGACTCTTACTCGCGCGAAGTTCGAGGAGCTCAACTTGGATCTCTTCAAGAAGACCCTCAAGCCGGTCGAACAGGTCCTCAAGGATGCCAAGGTCAAACGTGAGGATGTCGATGACATCGTCCTTGTCGGAGGTTCCACCCGTATTCCCAAGGTCCAGCAGCTTTTGGAGGAGTACTTCAAGGGCAAGAAGGCTTCCAAGGGTATCAATCCTGACGAGGCTGTTGCCTACGGTGCCGCCGTCCAGGGAGGTGTTCTGTCCGGTGAGGAGGGTACCGACGAAATCGTTCTCATGGACGTCAACCCCTTGACTCTCGGTATTGAGACTACTGGTGGTGTCATGACTAAGCTCATTCCCCGCAACACTGTCATCCCCACCCGCAAGTCGCAGATTTTCTCGACTGCCGCCGACAATCAGCCCATCGTTCTCATCCAGGTGTACGAGGGAGAGCGCTCGCTGACCAAGGACAACAACCTGTTGGGCAAGTTCGAGCTCACCAACATCCCCCCGGCTCCCCGTGGAGTTCCCCAGATCGAGGTGTCGTTTGAGCTCGATGCCAACGGAATCCTGAAGGTGTCCGCCGCCGACAAGGGTACTGGCAAGTCCGAGTCGATCACCATCAACAACGAGCGTGGTCGTCTGTCCCAGGAGGAGATTGAGCGCATGGTTTCCGAGGCGGAGAAGTTCGCAGACGAGGACAAGGCCAACCGCGAGAAGATCGAGGCGCGCAACGCCCTCGAGAACTACGCTTTCTCCCTCAAGAACCAGGTCAACGACAAGGAGGGTCTCGGAGGAAAGATCAGCGATGAGGAGAAGGAGACTCTTCTCGCCGCCATCAAGGAGGCTACCGGATGGTTGGACGAAAACGGAGCTACCGCTACCACTGAGGACTTTGATGAGCAGAAGGAGAAGCTCAGCCAAGTCGCTTACCCCATCACCTCCAAGAGTATGTCTACCCCCCTCGTCATGATTATCCTTCTGAACTTTAAACTAACTTATTTGTTCTTAGTGTACGGTGGTGCTGGAGACGCTCCTCCATCCGAGAGCCCCTCGAGTCACGATGAATTGTAAACTGTACGACTTGTTTCTTTCTTGTTTTAGCTATCTTCGCCCCCTTTTTTTTCCACATGTGCTTCTAGAAATGGAGTTACCCTTTTTCTGTGTAAACATTCTGTTCACTGTTGTGCCAACGGTGGTTCGTGATATTCGGCCAAGAAGAGGCAAGGTGTTGAGATGGCCTACCATGTACCTGGTAACTGGATATACATAGTGTTGTAGAGCTTACTCATACGAGGACCACCCGCCGTTCCCCCCCCCCCCCACGCCCCTTCATGGCCTCTGCGGGAGAAGAGTAAGTAGACCAGGGGAGGATTTTTCTTTTGTTTCTTTTACCGTCCATTGCGAGGAAGAAACGACAATACTCGAATGCATCGCAGCTCACGCCAGGGCAATCGAAGAACCGATGAAGGCGACGTACACCTTCACGGTCCTCCGTAGTATCGCAGTCGCTTCCGGATCGTATCGCATCGGCGCAGGCGGTAAGTTTCGCAAACCGAGCTGCTTAGGACTGCAGGTCATCGCCGAGAGCCAGTTTTTTTTCTTTCGCTTTTTTGGCTGCTTCATAGCCAATTTGAACTCCGTGCTTAGTTATGTGCGACAGTGTCTTGGATTGCAGGTGTTGTTGCCTTGCTGATGGTGATGGTTGCAGGAAGAAACACGTTGTAACCAATCGTGCCGAAAAATTGAACTCCTTTCCACCGCCCTATCTATGCCCATACAATTTTGTTCTTCCTCAACCGCCACCACCGTAACACACTCCTTTACCACAGAATATGTTGCATTGACCTTAAAAGGGCATCCGGTATTCGCATGTGCTCTATGCAGACAACAGTGTTGCGTGTTCTGTCCGATTTTTTGAAACGGAAGTTGAATTTGCGAAGGTCCGACAGTGCCCAGTCCTGCATTGCAATCCCGAATGACTTGAAGCCATCCCAATGACTGGAACCGGTGGCGGTGATGGGGAACAAGACATGGTGGTACATAGAAATCGATTGATGGTAACGTGATTGATGATGGATTGGATTCGATGGTCCGCCACCTTTTACCCCGCTTGAAATCCTGCTGGCGCCGCAGCCACCCTTCTCTTTTTCTCGGCAACCTCTTTTTAGTTTTACTTAAGGGCCTGTTCTTTTCGAGCGTATATTCTGTAGCGTATGTGCCAAGCGTATTTCAGAACATACGCTCCCTAGCGCGTATGTTTCCGCGCCCAGACCTCTGAACTACGCCACACCTACTACTAC
>Ga0307508_10000752_pt1 | contig 38372 bp, 57 predicted proteins | sample 9_EM_MG_FD_203089 | JGI IMG/M metagenome (GOLD analysis project Ga0307508, IMG submission 203089) | Populus trichocarpa ectomycorrhiza microbial communities from riparian zone in the Pacific Northwest, United States - 9_EM | ecosystem: Host-associated > Plants > Roots > Unclassified | place... | reverse complement strand
AGTAAATATCGCGCCGGACTCGCAATAGATATCCTGTCGGGCTACGTAGTCCTGCAAAGCTTTCAAACGAAGGTCAGCGATGTGTATGAGGGTAGTCCCACAACTCGTACGTAGTATCATAGTAAAAGATGAGGACATTTGTACCCGTTATTGGTTGTTCGAGTAGTGGCGAAGGCAAGCCCCTGAACGGTGGTTGCCCATATATAGTACACAATTTTTTATTATTATTTAATCTGATACTTACTTACATGTGGCGTTGAGTTCCGAAACTGGACTAGCGTGCCCAACGCATGAATCGATTCCGCTCGTGAAGGGATACAAGGAACTCCGAGACCGCGATCTGTAAGCGGCACTCAGTAGCTTGTTAATTCCGAACGGAGCTGACTTACGTATCTGGCGCGTGAAGGTAGAATTCCGCCTGATCAATACATACGGAATCAGAGATACTCCACTACAGAATCTGGTTGGTGGCATATGTACTGCAAACAAGCTTGCACCCGAGCGAGCAGGCGGGGAAAATCCGTAACGACCGACTGGGGAGGAGACACGGAGCAACGTGGGCAAGCCTGGAAGGGCCCCGGTTGAGGAACTTCCGAAGGTCCGTGGGCTATGGGCATGTGGTTGGTGGTTTCACGGCGGAGGTCTGGTTCTAGCCATAGCTTGAGTTCCGAGCTTGCGCGGCGGTGAGGGATTGAGGATGTGAGACGTTATATTGGGTATCTATAAGTGACCTACTCTTGTCGGCCGGATTCCAGCATTCGTCGAACGTGCGGCAACTATATAATACAATTGTTGGGCACCAATAACTATCCTTGAGAAAAGGGGGCGGGGGTCTGGAATCGTAACTTATTGGGTGTATGATTCCTCCGTCGAGAGAGTATTTCAAAAATCAAACGAAAGCCAACAGTCTGCCAACTGAAAATTCCGCTTCCTCGTATCCACGGCTCAACGAATGCGACATCGCCACAAGTAAGAAAGCATAAAGCGTACAAAGGCCTCAATTCACGTTGATCATTTTACTGTATTGACGGGCTGTCTCATTTCTGCTGACTATGCAAGCTCATAATGCACGTATTCTCCTCAATGTAGATACGTTTTCTTGGCGTCCTCGAACCGCCCCACACCGTGAATCGCCCTGGAGCCGCCATGACGTCCCGGCAGTAGACACGATTACTAACCCCAAGCCGCTCGCTCAACCGCTCGAGCATCCGCTTGCGCGATCACACTGCGCGTGTCACAGTTCGTCGTCCTGGCTCGGGATTGCGGCAAGAAGGGATATAGCGTCCGACGTATGTAGGTATGATAGGAGGAATGCGGGCCGCCGGGGACTGCCGAGCAAGCGCCGGCCACCGCGGGGCGCCGGATATCCTTTAGCCCACTTTTCTTCTTTTTACTTTACGCAGCTGCTTTTAGTCTATTTTGCCTAACGATGCCAACGGTGCTGTCACCTTGCCGTGTCCCCTCTCTCGCCGTGACCTCAGTCTTGTTCTCAGTCTTCTCCTCAGTCTTCTCCTTGTCTCGTCCTCGGTCTTGCCGCTTGCCGTTCGCCGCTCGAGCACTCGGAGTTCTGTTGGAAGTTCTTCTCGCTGCTGAGCATGGCATTGACGCTGATGTTATTTTGTTGCTCCAGAAGCGGCGCCAGACAGATTTGAGCTAGCGACCAGAGCCGGCTGAGCGGCTGGAGTCAGCAAAGGAGCCGGAGGGGCGCGGCTAAAAGGTTAAGCGAGCAGAGAATGGCAGCGCTTGATTTAGAATGGTGCCATGCAGCAGCGGAGGATTTGTCGTTGTGCTCTCCTCTAAGTATCTACACTTAATAAATACAACGAAAGTTGTCGCCCTGCTCGTGATGGTCTCACCCGTGATTGTCTCTCTTCTGGAAATCTCTCTCCCTCCAATCGCCGCAGTCTCTGTTCGTGCTGTGCTTGCTTTGCGCATGCATCGAACCGACTGGTACGCATGCCGGATTCTCCTGCATCCTCGATCATCTGGTCCTGAAGGTCTCGGTCACCGGTCACCTTTCAACACTCGCTCGTGCGATCATTGCTCGCCGCTCACTCTCCCGCTCACTCATCAACTCGTGCGATCTAGCCTGCTGTCTTCCGTCTTCTATCTCTTTACTTTTCTCACTACCAGTTCATCTCGCAGCATAATACTACCCCCGCTGTCTCTCCACTTCGCTCGGTCTCCCTAAATGGCCTGCGCAGCGATGACAACGACACAACATCTAAGGTTGATGAATATATTATCGATTCCCCCCCCCCCCCCCGCAATGCTAGCCTCCTCATAACCTATGAATTATATCACTGCCATTGCCACAAGTTTGCTAAGCTCTATTTTCAACCGTAGCTGCTTCCATCGTAGCCATCGCTCCTTCGTTTTTCAAACTCCCACTACTATCACTGCTGTCGCCGTCCACTAATACGGACATCTCCCGCCTTGTATCCTCCTCTCTAAAGAAAAACCAACTGACAAGAATGTAGATGACGAACTCTACAATGTCTCCGAAACCTCGAGACAACATTTGACTTCTTTGTATATAGTGACCTATCGTCCGCCCACTCTGTTTATAGAGGTTGCCAATTCCGTCACAGCGGTTCTGATACTCATTTCCCCTACATAGTAACAGCGTTAAGTCTCCAATCCCTCGCCATATATATGCAATACGTTACTGACCGCCTTTATAGGTAGATTCTTTCTTTCTCCATTATGTGAGAAGTGTCTGTTGAAGTAAGTCCATCGTTTCTGACCTTACGGATGCGCTGACAGCACCGTTCCAGATACAGTAACAAATTCGGTTTTTACGGATAATACCGATGTCAGTTCACTACACTGCGGCACTGCCACCCAGTTTGGCCTTACTCATGCTAATGCTCTCTTCCACAGATGTGCTGCTGCACTCCTCTCTGCATTATACCAACGTGGGTCGAGTGCCACCTATTCGTCTCTTCATAGATCTGCTAATGTTATCTTTTTTTCGACAGATATAATAGAATGCCGAGTGGGTCCGCTTCGCTCCCGTCCAGTTTTCCTTTCATGCTAATACTGTCTTCCGCAGATGTGCTACTGCTCCCCCTCGGTATTACGACAACGTGAGTTGGTTGTCATTTATTTAGCTCTTCGTGCAACTACTAATATATTTTTTTCCAACAGATATTAGAATAATGCCAATGCCAGCCCAATGCACACCCACCCAGTTTTACTTTGCACATGTTAATGCTGTCTTCCGCAGACGTACTACCGCACTCTACTTCTCTCCGCGTTTCGCCGATGTGAGTCGATTGCTACTCATTCAGCTCTCTTTTGCACCTGCTAATGTTACAAACTCCCACAGATGTACATATTATGATTCAACGTTCACCGCGGCTGTATAAACCCAACTAGAATGGCCCATTGTTGGCCTACAAACAGGGGATTTGGAGAAAATATGTAGGGGAGGGACCAGAATATCAGGAAGATATAAGCATGTGGCGGACGGGGAGGAGTGGTAGTGGAAGCTCGTGTAAACATTAATGAGTTGTCCTAAAGCGAAATAGGCCTAGCGTAAGCACAACTACCAGTTTATGTTTCTTCGTAAATTAAACAAAAATGAGACGGAATGTCAATATAGGTCAAGTAATCAGTATGAATGGAAGCTTTTGTACGCTTTATACTTTCTTACTTGTGGCGCTAATTGTATTCGTTAAACCGTGGATACGAAACAACAGAGTTTTCAGTTGGCGGACTGTTGGCTTTCGTTGGATTTCGGAAATACTCTTTCAGCGAAGGGACTATACACCCAATTCATTTCCTTTTTTCTCAAGTGTACCCCCGAGAAAAAGGGGGGTAAAATAAATAGTCAAAAGACAGTCGTACGACCATTCTTTTTCTAAACACGTGGTTAAAATAGACGCCACTTGGTGATAGTATTGGATTTCTACTCATGTCGGAAAAGTCAGAATTGATGTTTGAAGTCAGAAACTTATCGTTTCTGATAATTGAACGGAGTAAGTGCACTCCAACCCAGTTTCTCTTTGCAGATGCTAACGCTGTCTTTCACAGATACACTACTGTACTCTATACCACTCCGTATTATCTGCCAACGTGAGTCGATTGCTATTATCACCTCTTCATATGCATTTACTAAAGTAATGTTTTTCAATAGATATATTATGATCCAATGTTCTTTCGCACGTACATAATCGGGATACTGTACGAACGGAGATTTGGAGGAAAAGATGGGAAGGACAAGAATGCCACAAGCATGTGACGGATGGGACGCTAGCATGAAATATCAATATGCTTGCCCCCAAATCGAACTAGTGTACCCCTACTGGATCAAGCCCGATGTGAATCTAGCTGCATTAAAGGCGTGAACAAATATCCTGATGTCCGTTGCGACACGCTCAAAAAACGCCCACCGCCCAGTGCTGGTGGTCCCGATGCCAGGCTCAGACACAGGAGTACCTTTTCAAGGCGTGTCCTAAGTGAAAGGCCCAGCAGAAGATCCTGTGGGTGGAGGTGCAAGGAAGGTGGGATGTGGAAGAGTCGGTGGAGGATCCGGGATCTCCTGGCCGATGGGCGGTGCAGCCAGGCGGTATTGGACTTCCTCTCTACTATCTACAGATGTGGAAGGCTAGTGCCGGCTGAAGAAGACGCAAGGAGCGAGGTGTCAGAGGGAGCGGGAAGAGGAGAGGAGGGCGGAGGCGGAGGAACTGGGTGCCAGGGAGGAACCACCGCTGTTCCTACCCACGCCTTCTTTTATGGCATCCGCAGATGAGGAGTACATAGGAGGGCGGGACACAATTTCCTTTGTTCTTTCTCCGGTTCGGGCCCTCTTCCTCTGCAACCTCATTGGTGCATTACATCTTCTCGGGACAAGGCCAGGGCAGAGGGCAAAGGGGAGTTTGCAACGTGCCGCCACCGCGCGGACAGCGGACGGGAAACCTGGATAAAAAGTGCGCCGCCATAGTCTAGATAGTTACCTATGTATGTACGCTACATGCGAGTATGATAAACAAAAAAAAGCTCAAAAAACGCAAGAAAACATTGTAATCAACGTGTTAGGATAAATATGTAACAATAATAGCTCTCATGGCTCTCCTCCGCTTCGTGGCGGGTAAATACTCGACTCTAAGTGCTTCCTCCATTCAATATTCGAAACGCGAAATCTGTGATTTCAGGCATCAACACATTCGCCTTTTCGACATGAATTGAAATCCAATACTATCACCGAGTGGCGTCTATTTTGACTACGTGTTCGGAAAAAGGAACGTTCGTATAGCTGTTTTCTGACTATAACCTACCCCCCCTTTTCTCAAGAGTATACACCTGCATACATCGGACCCCCTCGCCGAGTACGCTCTTGTGATCCGTTAAACCTCCACGTATATCCCCCCCTATGTTCTTCCTTTCGCCTCCCTTACAGCTTGCCAGCCTGCGAACGCCACTCGAAGATCGTGCGTTCAATGTCATCGTCATACGGTGTCGGCTTCCGAGTATCCGCTCCGCCGCTTCCGTAGCAATCTAGTTACCACCCATCGTCAGCATATCACATGCACCACCAAATCTCGGCTGGTACTTTGGAATGGGTAGCTTACCCATACTCCCATCCACTTATAGTGCTTCCTCAGCGATACAATCTCAGTGTATTCGCACCACTTGTTCTTGCTGGATTCAACGCCGTGGCGCAATGCCCTTACCTCGCCTGCCCACACAACCTTAACGTATGTCTCCCTCGCATGATGACCCCACTGCAGAATCCAGGCGAGTAGTCACGCATGGCCCTTCCTCGCGGCAATCAGCATTGCCGCTAGCACATGCTGTGAGGACTGCAGCGTGAAATCCGGCTGAGGCGTGGGAAAAGGTGGGCATATGGCTTCCACGACATCTAGCGCCATCTCCTCAATATCCAGGGCTATGGCGATCTGCAGTGGTGTTCCTCCGTAGTGCAACATATTCGCGTTTGCGCCCTTCCGCACTAATGGCCTTACGCACTCCTTATTTCCCACCTCCGCCGCACCGAATCCACAGCACTCGCCCCCGCATCCAACGACACCTTCAACACACCCGGCTTCCCCATCCTTACCGCCAGATCCTTGAGCCACTCCCCCCTAGCTCCGTACTCCGTCAGCAACCGTAGAACCTCTTCGTCCTGTCTCATGACGGCACTGTGGACGGCGGTGAACCAGGTCTCGTGGGCGTAATGACATCCGCCTTCGCCTCTGCGAGGAGATGCAGCTAGAACTGAGCATGCACTCCCGTCAAACCATAGAGTTACTATTACTAAATACCGCACCATCTGTAGGCTATGCGCACGGCATATGGCGTGAGGCTCCACCGCGGAACCAGCTGCGAGGAGAGCGCGGGCATACGGCACGCCATTGTCACTGATCGTTGCGGCGACCAGAAACCCGCTTTGACTGGAGCCACTGAGTGCTTCCACCTTTGCACCCGCACCAACAGTGCCGCAAACACCGAGAGCCGTCCCCGGAGTAGGATCCAGTAGTGAAGTGCTCATTGCCGGCCCTCGAATATCGCTCCAACCGCAGAGCGGATGAAGATCGGTAACAATACCACCTGGAACCACACGTAGATGATGCTCGCGAGAGCATGCCCAACATAGGACCGCTCGGCTTTGTCAGTGGGGGCCACACGAGCAGGTTTTTGTTGAGCGTGGCGTCGAACCGCTCGACCCATTCACCGCGGTCAGGGCCGTAGGACTGGTTTAGGAGATCATCGGCAATCTGGAACAGAAGCTCGGGCAGAATGATTTGGAGTGATATCGCCGAGGAGTTTTCTGTTAACGGAGGTGGGTTGGGATACGGGAGGGATCATCAGGATGTATATTTTATGGGGGTGGTGCCTTGACGGTGTTACGAACACCTCGGTGAGCCATGGGCATGGGGCTACAGCCTTGAACTTCGAGCACGAGCGAAGGGAAAGAAGCTGTAGTTGTAAGGAATGAGTGATGCTATGCATCTGGCGACATACCGGGTTGTGTCGATTCACTCACTATCTGTTGGACTAGATCTCCCTGGAGAGCCGGGCTGGGAGCTATGGTACGCAGATCTAGTGCTCAAGCTATTAGGCACGCTCCAAGACGAAAGGGTTGTATAAATCAACCACATAGTGTTACAATTCACCACACCAAATACACTGCAACTTCGGGTACCGCCCTATTGTTCATACTTGTAGGAAACAAAAAGAAAGATCCAGTATCTGTATCCATCCCAGAAACCCACAGAGGCTCACCCAGTTAAGTCGTGGTAGCACTTCTCGCCTTTAGGTCATGGCGTGAGTACGCGTCCACTCGCGAGCTATACCACTATTAGCACAGTTCACATACGGAGCTGAGATATCTCACCAGTGTTGATAGCGGCCCTTTCGTCCTCCTTCCACCTCTGGGCGACATCGTTGGCAAGTGGATCGTCGGGATTCGGAGCACCTAGGAGCGCCTGGATGGATAGCAGGATCGTACGAATCTGCAAAGCAGGTGACCAGTTTCCTTTGAGGACATCCAAACAGATGCGTCCCAGACGGTCGATGTTGGGGTGGTAGATCTTGGTCAGGAACCGGATCTTGGGAGGAGTCATCGGGTAATCTTCCGGGAGGAAGAGCTCAAGACGGAAGATTCCACCTTCGTAGGGGGACTGCGCAGGGCCGTGTATCTAAGGTTGGGGGTTAGGGAAGGAGTTGGATGGTAGAAATGGGGACTGGTTACAGAAACGTCAAAATAACGGAGGTTGTCATCGTGCGGCACGGCGTTGATGCCAGGAACTCTTGGTAGTGTTAGGTACTGCTGTAAAAAAAAGAAGCTATTACTTACGGCTCCGCGACGAGACGCTCGGTCTCCTTGATGATTCTCTTGGGAAGGCTGGATGCCATCGTATAGAACTTGTCGGGATGTGGTAGGTAGCTGATCGTGTAAAGAGCGCGATGTGTAGAGGGTGCGGGGTCGAGGGCCGTGAATGTTGGGTTTCAGACACGAATGAATCCAGAACGCGTCAGAGGAGGAAGAAAGTTGGTGGTTTCGTTGAAGTGTGTGCGGGGTTCTCGCCTGCACGTGTCAGCAACTAACTGTAGATACGTGGGAGGTCGAGTTATGTGGATACTGCTAACTAGTGGACTAGGGCTAAGAAGTCTTGGAACTCGGGAAGAGGCTTTGGACTAGAAACGGTACACATGCGCAGATCCGATCGGTATGTATGATAGGTAACTGTCGGCTTTCAAGACAGACAATATCCGGCCCGATACATACTACCTATTCATTCTGGGCGGAGCTGTCGAGTCCAGGTCCAGATGTCGAGTTCGGCAGTACCGAGCCGAGTCATGTGATAAGTTTGCGGTGTTCCATGCTATCTACCATCCCGCAGCTTCCCTTGCTGGTGTCCCTGGGTCCTTCACATCTCGTCAAATTTCAGGGAGTCGCAAGTCCCTCGTCGTATGCAGAGATAGCCCCCATAGCTGCCTCTGAAGGGAAATTCTTTCTCAACACCGTCCCACCAGCTTTGCACCTTCATTGCGGAGAGAAATCAACCCTTCCGTCCCGCCGTGCACCCTCAGCCATAGGAGCGGCAGTCCAATCAGCCTATATATGTACGTTGCCGCACACGGGTCCCGCACAATCCATCGTCGATCCTCTCTATGATGATGCTGCTAGTGCTTGCAATTGGCTGGGTTGTTCGGTAATGACGCTGCGAAGGCAAAGCCCCCCACCCTAGGGAGTCTCAGTAGCCATCTCGCCGTCCAAAAACGCAGTGCAATCGCGATTCCTCCATTGTCAGTCGTCCGTCGTCGGTTGTCCATCGTCCATCGTCGTCCTCGTTGACCGCCCGCCGAGCCAGCCCAGAACGAGAATTGCTGGGCGTGACGCAGAGTCAACCCACCGCACGCGTGGCTTGAATGGTCTGCTTCGATTCGCTACCGGACTACACCGCACAAGAGCAACACTCGCGGAGCAACCGAAGCAGCCGAAACCTCGAACTGTCGAAGAAGGGGTGCGCATTCACCGCACGGAGGATATTGCAGTTGTCTTCGAGTCTGCATACAGAGGGGAAAGGAGGCGAGAAGTTGGCCAACTCTTGAATGGTCGTCGCGGTGGTTGCATGTGGTTGCGGAAAGGGAAAGAAATTTTGGACTTTGTGATACGACACGACAGGGCGCACCGTAATCGGCTTCTCAGCCTCGTTTCTGCATCTATCGGTGCATCATTACGGAACGGTGCAGGGCAGAGGATCTTAATACATACGTGTTTTTTTTGGACGGGGCTCACACTCGGCGACAAGCATACCACGGCGGAACACCTTGGGGGATCAAACAGAAGGATACCTACATATATACTTACGTATATATATCAGATATCATTTCCACATAGGTGCGTGCGAGTGGAGATATGCATACAACCATTGCTACGAAGGTTGCTAATGGCGTGCTAAGGCTGATTTATTCCTCCGGATAGCATCATCTCTCTTTCAATTTCTTCCTCGGTTTGAACATACGCACCCTCGCGGAGTAGCAGACCAATAACCCCCGCCGCGATGGACTCCTCCAAGCAGTCGCCTGCGAAAGGTGGCGCGATCGACTCACCCTTCGACTCGCCGACCTTCAAACTAGACATGTCTATAAAGGTTGACGCACCCGTCGGAGCTATGTCGATTTCGCCATCTAGCAGAGACGTCGTGCTGGCGTCAAGGCAAGGGCTGCATATTGTGGACCTTGACAACCCTTACGACCCGCCGAGATTCCTACAGCATCTGACGGCTTGGTCAGTGGCCGACGTTCAATGGTCTCCCCATGCATCGCACTCGCATTGGGTCGTGTCGACAAACAATCATCGCGCGATAGTATGGAACCTGGCAATGCCGTCGCATAAGGCCATCGAGCATGTCCTTGCATCCCACACCAGGGCCATTACGGACATCAACTTCTCGGCGCACGAGCCGAACATCCTTGCGACGTGCTCGGTGGATTCTTTCGTGCACGGTTGGGATCTACGTGCTCCGCATCGCCCAGCGATCAGCTTCTGCGACTGGCAGGCTGGGGCCACCCAAGTTAAATATAACAGACAGAATCCACATATCCTTGCCAGCGCTCACGACCGGAATGTATACATCTGGGACGCCCGCATGGGAGCTCGAGAGGTTCGGAAGATTGTTGCTCATTCGACCAAGATTTATGGATTGGACTGGAACAGGACGCGGCCAACCGGTATCGTCACTTGTGCGCTGGATAAGAGCGTCAGGTTCTGGGACTACGAATATGCACCGCACGACACGCCAGAGAGGATCATCCGCACGCCGTTTCCTGTCTGGAGGGCGAGACATACTCCCTTTGGATGGGGTGTTCTCACGATGCCGCAGCGTGGCGATACGTCGCTTTACCTTTGGGACCGCCGTGCTAAGGGCACAACTCAAGACGAACCAGTGAAGAGATTCGAGGGACACACGGACAATGTCAAGGAGTTTCTATGGCGGTGGCGAGGTGGGGAGCGTGATGATGGCAGCGACAGTCGAGAGTTCCAGCTCGTCACATGGAGTCTCGACAAGGATATCAGGCTCTGGGATGTAAGCCAGGACGTTATGACGAAGATCGGCCACGACCCAACTAAAAAGATGCGATTCAGGGTCACTAGGAAGGGTGCAAAATACATCACTTTCCGCGATACCGATGCGGTTATCAAGGAGTTTGCGGAGAACCTGAAGGAGAAGGAAGCCTTAAAACTACCGCCACCGCCGAAGTTGACCCTGACTGTGGACGGAGCGCGGATTCGTAAGGACGGCCTGTTTATCGGGCAGAGCAAGGGCGGGCTTTCACACGGAATCGGCCAGCAGCTGAACGGGAATATCTGCGACAACGACAGTGACCGACGTTTCGAAAGAGCGTTGACTGGTGCCCGAGAAGGCGGTTTCATGCGTGTTGGTCGCAGGAGACCTCTTGAAATAAATCCGATCACCTGGATGAAAGGAGTCAAGATCACCCGAAAAGAACCGGAAGGTGACAACATGGACGGCAGTCGTTCTAGTACTCGTGGCGATTTCGGTATGAGCTGGGACACGCCGGAAAACCTTGGAGACGAGGTTTCACTGGTAGGGTCCAAGCTTAAGAACCTCAATTTCGAAAAAGTCAACATCGCCGCCAGGACCTGTACGGTGTCCCTCACTGGTCCCTGGGGGGGTGAGGGTAAACGGATTTTTGTTCGGGCGGACATTTCATTCCCACCGGAGTATCCTTCCAATGGCCACAGTATTCCCGAGTTCAAACTGGAGAGAACTAACAATCTCTCCGACGAGAACGTCGACGCGATCGATTTCCAGCTCAGACGGATTGCGACAGCGTATGTAGCTAGGCGACGCGTCTGCCTCGAACAGTGTCTGCGCCACCTGATGGGTGAGTTTGCCGAGGACGCCGAGCTCGCAGGATCAGACGGTGATCAAGCTTCTTCTTCGGACGACGAGGAGATAGTGAATACTAATAGCATCGGAGATGAAGAAGAAGGTATCAACAGTCTGCTCAATAGTACTAAGCAGGAGTCTGTTCCGTTGCCGAAAGCTTGCGGCGCAGTATGGGCACCCGATGGCCGTCTGGTATGCATCTTTCAGGCCAAAGAAGAACGGTCAGGAGGGAAGAGCCTGCTCTCTTCCCTTGCGGCACGCGAAAGCGAGAGAGGTATGCGGATGCCAGGCGGCGGTCGTCTGTGGGAGGGTTTCGGAAGGCTCTTCATGAGCAGCCCCACAAGGGGAGGTGTCAACGATGCCGACAAAGACAGCTCCGACAGCTCCGACAGCTCCTACTCCAGCGACGACTCGAGTGATGGGGACACCGATATTCATCATGCTGGCCAACTGAGGTCGAGCTTCGGCTGGAGATTACAAACCAACTCGACATTAACACGAATTCGGAGAGGTGGCAGCACGGACAGGAGTACGCAACGCAGTACGGGTACCGGAGTCAGAACTGCCGCCACGATCACCCCCAAGAAGAAGAGCATCGCCTCGATTCACGACTTTTCATATCTCCTTCCTGCAAAGAAGGAACTTGCGTCTTCGTATTGTATCGGAGAAGGTTCCGAGGTGTGCAAGCATAACGCGGAGGTCGCCGAGCGGTTCGGCTTGAGGGATCTGGCTGACGTGTGGCGGTTGGTGGAAATGGTGCTTTGTGACGACGTGCCACTGGAAATATACAACAGCCTTAAGAACCACGGGGAGACGATCATGGTCATGGCTAGGCGGGCAAGTTTGGAGATCGGTCGCAGGGACAGTGGTCTGGGGATGGAGTTTGACGAGGACGAGGACGCCATGATGGCGATGCCGGAGACCGAGCTCTGGGGAAAGGTCAAATGGGGTAGTCACCCGCTGGGTGGGAGCTGGCTGATTGAGCAGCTCTTCGAATACTTTGAGAGAAAGGCGGATATTCAGATGTTGGCTATGTTGAGTTGTGTTCTCTGCGAGACAGACGATAAGTTTGGGCATACCGAGCCACCACCGGTGGTAGGCATCGTGAGCATACCCTTTGCCGTGCCCCGTCAAACAGTAGCTGATTTCCGCACAGAATATGCCTTTCAAGAAGCAGAATGTCTCGCGCGACTACTATGCCAGCATAGAGATGATGCTGCAATCGCAGCAGCAGTCGGTGGCGTTCTCGGTTTCACCCTCACATCACTCGGCCAATATGACTCCGATTGGGACCACGGGATCCTATAGCTCCTCTGTAGGTAGTAAAATGCATTTCGGCAGTGACCCTCTGATGCCATACTCGACCGGAACCACGCCTCCAATGGCAGGTTTTCGCCACGGCGCGGAGGATTGGTCCGGCCCGATCTCGCTTTCGGCGTCGCCCGAGCAGCCTCATAACCATATGTTTCGCCGCAATCGTGCCCTTGGACCAAGCAATGCGTCGCCACCATCCAGAAAACAGCCTCGACCATCGCCGGTAGAGAGTGTGCTGGGTCCGGTCGCGAACTCTGCAGTTACATGGGGTGTTACCACCACATTCGGTTCGGGCAGTAAGGCAGCCTCCGATACCGTGACGGACTCCGACAGCGGCGATCCGATGGGCCCGATCACGATCACGATGCTCAACGGTCCTACGATCGATGACGCCCCCTTGCTGTCTCCCAAGCGCCATTCGTCTTACCGCGCTTACAGGGAAGCTTACGCGGACCTCCTCTTCGCCTGGGGCCTCACCATATCACGGCTGGAGATTCTCAAATTCTCGGCCATCGATCCGACTCCCGCATCGCCCATCCTACTCCCGGTCCGCAAAGCCACGCAGATGGGCCTTGAAATCGCCGGTTTCTGCAGCAAATGTGGCGGCGTCCTCGACGTGACCAGCGGAGCCCGTGGCGAGTGCAAGGCGTGCAAACGCAGACAGGTCACTATGAATTGTGTCGTCTGCGAAGTGATCGTCAAGGGTCTCTACGGTGCATGTCTCAAGTGTGGGCACGTCGCGCATGCTACTTGCTGGCGCGAATGGTTTGAAGGTGACGGGACGGCAAGTCAAGATAAGGGCTGTCCCACCGGTTGTGGTTGCGTTTGTCTCTTTGAGGAAGAAGGGGGGCTGCTGGGGCCTGAGGTCGTCCTTGAGCCGCCCGTGGTGGGAACACCTGGGGTCGGGCGAGACTGGGATGCTTTTGAGGGCGAATATCTGTGGTGATGGATGGAGCCACTGCAGGTGTATAGGGTACTATTTGATTGTCTGGCTTCGTCATCGGAAATCACTCGAGATAACCCACAGAGGAACTTCAATCCGTAGAAATAATATATTGGTGACTGTAGGCCTAGGCGGAGGGCAAAGGGGAGAACTGTACCAAGCCGAAAGAGTAATGGGCGGGGACGGACTGTGTGTATCGCCATGATCTGCGTAGCTAGGTCGCACGCGGTTGGTTACAAAGCAGATACATTGGTGACTGTGGTGGGGTCAACACTATATCCCCTCGTTTGCTGCCTTTACCTCTTTCCTGCCATTGTGCCCTTTCTCCTTCCTGCCTTTACACTTACCATGTCCACCTTCTCCGCCACCACCACCATTCCTCCTCTTCCCGCCCGAGGCCCCGTGAATAGCAACCAGCGGCTTCTCCACCATCTCTCTCGCCTCGTCTCCATGGGCACATACGGCCTCCCTCTCCTGCCCCTTCAGCAGCGCCGGCATCCAAAGTCCGTCCCCCCCACCGCGTACAGTCCTTAGCTCCGGACACCACATCCGGACGTACTCCCCAGCGTCGTAATCCTTCGCCTGCTTGACCTGATTGAACACCCTGTCCTGTCTCGGATCGTTGCCGACGCCGGAGCTGTACCTCCAGTTCCCCCAGTTGCTGGCGACGTCGTAGTCGATCAGGAGGCACTCGTACCACTCGGCACCGACGCGCCAGTCGATGCGCAGCCGCTTGGCCAGGTACGACGCCACGTTCTGGCGCGTCCGATTGCTGGTGTAGCCCGTGTGGTAGAGCTCGCGCTGGCTCGCGTCGACGAGCGCACAGCCGGTCGTGCCCCGCAGGAAGCGGCCGAGGCTCGCGGGGGTGGCAGCGGCGGCGAGCGTCTGCCAGGCAGCGGCATCGTAGCCGCGGGGGATCGGGAACGGGTGTATGGCGAAGAGACGTGCGCCGACCTGCAGTGCTGCGAGGCGGAAGAAATCACGCCACAGCAACTCGAAGCGGATACACGCCGTGCCCCGGTTTTCACCCTTTCCGTGGCCGGCGGCGGCGGCGGCAGCGCTGTCGGAACCGTCCTCGAACGACGCCAGTGAGTCGTGGATGCTCCGTGCCGAGATGCACCCGTGCGACAGGTACGCAGATAGCTTCGTCGAGAAATCGGATCCCAGCAGCCCGTTCCGCGTGTCCTTGTAGTTGCTTGCCGCGCCTGAGGAGATCAGATGCCGCATCCGCTGCTGCGCCTGCATCTCCCCGCCAACGAAGGGATGTGCGCTCCTCGCGCCCTCGGGGAACTCGAGCGGCTTCCCCTGCAACCCCAAATCTTTCAGCGGCGCCTGCAGCGCTGATACCAGGCCGTCGAGCGTGGGCGGGATACGGAACGGCTCCGCCTGCGGAGGGATGTTGGGCGGCAGCGGATGCATGCTGGTAGGCGCTGGCAACGCCGCCGGAATCGTGTGCCGCAGTGGCTCGACCGTTTTCCGGAAGTTCGTGAACACCGCCGGCGTATCTTTCGGCTCGAAGGCGAGGTCCTTCCTACGGTATACGCATCAGCCTGGGGAAAAAAACCTACCCGAGCGGGGCGCAGGAAGGACAGATGGTACAAGCTGTAGAGATAACTTCCGTTCTCCATCCCCCTCCAGTTGACGCCTCGGCACTCGACGACCTTCCTTATGCGGCCGGCCTCGATGCGCTCCTCCTCGCCGACGGCGTCGGCCATAGCCACGCCGACGACCTCGACGCCATCCCGTCTCAGTCCATCGAGGACGCCGGCGAGCAATTCCTCGGGCCGTCCGACGCGGAGCACGAGGTCACTACCGAGATTTCGGAGGGACTCCTTCAGGTCCCACAGCGACTCAGCGAGGAATCTGACCCGGTGGGGACCGCACTTCCAGAAGTTCCCAAGCGTCGACCGCGTCTGTGGGTACGGACACGGCGCTTCGGGGTCACTGAGAAGGCCGCTGACTTCGACCGCGAGAGGGCTGAGGACGTGCAGTGGCAGCAGGTGTGTGTGCTGCGTTTGCGATATGAGCGTGAACAGCGGGTTGTCGTTAAGACGGAGGTCGCGGCGGAATAGCAGGATCAGAATTCGCGCGGAGGGTGCCATTGTGTGGGAGGGGGGCTATGTACGAATGGGGGAGGTAAACTGTGTGAGGACGGAGCTGTGGACCGGATGATTTACACGCAAGCCCGCGGATAGGTCTATTTGAGGTCGGTGCGCAATCATGGCGTCATAGACTTTCAACAAGCTCACAGTGGCGAGATCAATGCGAGGAACCATGGTTCATATTTCAGGTACAAATTAAAGCTCAATCGTATTCATCGCATTTTGGGATTTGCTAGCCGTCGAAGTGTCTAACAAGTAGCACGAAACACGCCCTTCGACTTCCAATTCTTCATGCGATCGCCCAACCCGCCCTCCTTACCGGGAGCGATGGTAGTAGAAGTAGTAGTCCCTCCCTGGTGGGCCTGCACCTGCTCCTCTCCCGCGCCCGCCGGTCCGGTATGCTTCTCCCACGGCTCAGCGCACTTCTCGAGCAGAGCGATGCTACGGTTCATCCAGTTGTTCTTTCCAAGGCTCTGCACGAATTTCTCGATGCGCGGGGCCTGCGGCTTCGCGAAGGCATCGATATCACCCGCGGCGGTGCCCATCAGCGTCTCGGTCGTCGACAGGATGTCAGCGATCAGCATGTCGAGAAGGTCGGCGCTCATGCTCTCGCGGACGACGACTCGAAGGATTTCGACGCCTTCAATGGCGGGAGGGAGGTTGTAGTCTTTGAGTGGTCAGTGGGAGGAATTGGGTCGGGATGGGTGAGCGGGGAAAACCTACTGGGGATGATGTAGCCCTTCACTCTCAGAAGCGTGCTAACAGCCTGCTGCTTGACGTGCGGATACTCCTTACGGAACTCGTCGCTGAGATGGAAGGCGACGACCGGCAGGCCAGGATTATACAGCCTCGCGTCGTCATGCGAGATTACACCGAGCTTACTCTGCGCCTCGCCGCCCCAATTGTCATACTTACGGTGGATATCGGAAACACATGTGTACCAACCGCTCGCCTCGAGAGCCTTCGATAGTAGGCGAGCATTACACAGCGCATTATGCATGATGTTTCTGTAGCCTTCCCGACCGAGCGCGAGGAAGTTGAAGTACTGGGCGATCACCTGCGCGGAGGGCCGTGAGAAGTTGAGTGTGAAGGTTTGCTCGGTGCCACCGAGGTAGTGGAGCTCGAAGATCAACTCCTTCGGGAGCCATTTATCGGAGCGCCAGACCGCCCAGCCGAGACCGGGGTAGACGAGGCCGAATTTATGGCCAGAGGTGGAGATCGAGTGGACACGGGGGAGGCGGAAATCCCAAAGGCCGTCGACAGCGTTGGTAAAAGGGGCAACTAAGGGAGTGTCAGCACACGTTCCACCGGACGGCTGGGACGGGGGAAGGCGTACCCATCGCTCCTGAAGCACCGTCGATGTGAATCGGAATGGAATGACCGGTCTCTTCCTCGTAGGCATCAAGGATCTCGGAAATCTCCTCGACAGGCTCGTAGTGGCCGGTGTACGTGCTGCCCAGGATCACGAAGACGCCGATGGTGTTCTCATCGACGTTGTCGCGGATCAACTTTGCGTCGAGGCAATAGTGCGATTCGCCGCTCACGGGAAGGATACGCGCTTCCACTTCAAAGTACCTTGCGAACCTAGGCCCGTTGTTAGCATACTTCGAAGTACCTCGAGAACCTGGGCCCGTTGTTAAGTGCCGGCAGGTCAGAAGATGCACATACTTCTCCAACGCGACCTGCGCATTAGCACCCATTATGATGTTTGGCTTCTCGGTGCTCTTCCCCTCCGCTCTCCTCTTCTGCTGCCACAGCCTCTTGAAGGCCAGACCTCCCAGGTGGATGGCCTCACTACTACCCGTTGTCGCCGTACCGACCGCCGTCTCCCCTTTCGGCACGTTCCACAGATTTCCGAGCATCGAGATGCACCTCGAATGGATGGCCTGGACTATGGGATACTCGTCGGCATCGGCGAGGTTCTTGGACATGTTCTCGGCCATCAGCTTGTCCGCGTACGGGTCCATGAAGGTATTGACGAAAGACGCCAGGTTCAGGTTTGGCTTGCCGTCGAGATCCAGCTCGTCCTTGATGATCTGGTAGATGGACTGGGTGTTTCCGCCTTTGTCGGGCATGCGGAACTTGGGGATCGCGACGTCGGCGTGGTACCGACTGCCGTAGACGTTGTGGCTGGTGGAGCTGTCGGCGCCGTGATGGGGGAAATGGCGGTGCTTCACCGGGTTCTCACGCAGCGAGGCGATGAGCTCATCGGGGTCGACCTTGACCGACTGTGAGCATTCCTGACACGCATCCACTCCGGGGGAGAACAGAGACATACGTGCTTTGAGAGCGACATGGTGGTGGTATTTGTGTTTGCGTTTTGGGAACAATAGCAGGAGGAGGAAATAGCAGGCGACTTCGAGTTCGCGGTTTGCGATGGCTTTTCGTATGGTCGAGTAAAGGAACAGCAAGAAGATGGTAGATACCGTCGAGATTGGACGTCGAACCAGAAGGGTTCGTAGGGTTAAATAGGTGACGTCCATTCCAGGTCGATCCCCTCTGTCGTGCGTGCGGTGGCGATGTGCGGGGCAACGCCGACGACAGCGATGGTAATGGTGCGATGGCGATGACGACAACGATGGTGTGTGACGTTCGTATTGCGCAATACAGCGCCGCTCCCCACACACGTTTCGGCGCGAGGACCCCATGTTTACCGCTTTTGGTACTCGCCGGCGGCGGTCTGTGGGGAAGCACATACTCCTCTCCACTTCACTTCCCTCGGCCTCCTGGACTCCTCCTCTAAGCACCACCGGCCAAGACGCATCAGCTGCAATTCACGGCCGACATGGCTTGATCACCGTCGTGTCCGCCTCCAGCGCAGTCAATCGGATGATCGGCTGAATCCGCAAAGCTTGTTCTCCCCAGGTAATCAGCAGGTATCTATAAGGGCTTACATATGTTGCATATGCATTCAACACTAATAAGTCTGACGACACCTGTGTAGGTGGGCCGCCCATCGGGGCACGATGGCAAACAAGTCCACCTGGTCGTCGTGCAACCTTACGTAACCGCGCGTCTGTACGACCTGCAGACTCGAAGGTACTGGGTGGAAGGGTATTTGGGGTCATCATAGGCGCCGGGCATCGCTTTGTAGCCAGGGGGTTGACGTGGCGACGAAGCCGAGTTCAGCAGCGAGATAGACGTCGAACTTCACCAACATCGTCGCCAGTTGCCCATCCTCTGCCCGCCCGCCTGCCCGTCACGCGCAAGTTCGGTCATTACGTTATGCGAGGATTTGTTGGTCATTGCACGAAACCATGAAGCAAAAAGGACACCGTGAGAACCTACCGATAGGGGTCAGCTATAGAGGAACCACTCGAGATGAGCGAACGCGGATTATCGCATTGCGCAAAAATGCAGGATGGGTCTGATCCAAGATAGGGAGGGAGCTCAACATCAACCGGAGGACATGCGAGGGGGTTTACAAACGTAGGAAAGCGGACGCTACTCCCTAGAATCGAAAGAGACCCGGCAGACCCTCAATCTTCGATGACGCCGAGAGAGCCCGCCTCGGAGTCTTTGTTACCCGTGATGCCCGCACTCGGCGTCTCAGCTGGGAGGCTATCCGTCAAGAGATGGGCGGCGCGTGTGTTCCTCGTACCATCAGGAAAACTATGCGCGAGGTGACAAGGGGTTCGAGAAAGAAGTTTGATTTCGGCACCGGCCATGGGTTATCCGCAAAGTTGACGAGGAGTATCATCCCGACCGCATCGACAAGAACTTCCATTCCGGCCATAAAACTAAGATTTATGGGGCGCTTTCTGCGGCACAGCGGGGTCCGGCCTTGCCTGTACTCCCGGCAAAGCGAAGATCGACTCTGTAACCTACATACGGACCGTCCTGGAGCCTGCATTGACCCCCTTTTGGCATCAATGTTGTGAGAAGTACGGATGGACAATTGTCAAGAGGACAATGCTTCTGAACTCAAAGGGCATCCGGATCGCTACCGGGAGCTAAATGAAATAGAGATTCTGGAGTGGCCAGCACAGTCGCCAGACTTGAACCCCATTGAATCGGCGTGGAGGGAGATAGAGACAGATTTGGGAGGGATTCGGGGGCGGGCATCGGATGTCGAGGCATTGAAATTGTATATAGAGAATACCTGGCGATACCACATCACGAGGAAATTTTGGATAGGTTGGTAGATAGTACGCCTGCACGGTTGCAGTCATTGATGCTGGAGGATACCCGAAACCATATTAATGGTGGAGGAGGAGATGGATGGCGGAGGGGGTACTGCTACTACTCCAGTGGAGGCGGACAGGACTTTCTGCAGTCCATAGAGTGCATTCATTATCACTCTCTCGTTTCACTGCATCTGGCTTGGTGCTTACTCGCGCTTATACGCTGTATGTAATAATGGAGGTGGACATATGCTCTGTCCTCATACGATTTGCGTGTTCACTCCACATCGGGGCTGGGCTCTACACTTGGCAATCGTGGCGTCACTGCTGAACTCGCTTCGCAATCTCCACTGCAGCCGGTAACTAGCTGTACATACCGCAATACCCCATCAACGACAGCTCGTGCCAGAGAGAGAGAGAACAACCGACGCCAACATCGCACGAAGAGAAATAATAAACGCCCTTCCGCCACCACCCTTCCCCCCCTCGCGCCCCGCAGATACCACATCCACATGTCCGTCGTCGGCTAGCACCCCACCCACTAAGGCATCTCGAGTCAATTGCGGGCCGAAGAAGTGTATACTCGAATCGGCCGACCATGCCGCGCCCGTCACCATCGTCCGGCACGCGAAAAGAGGCCGCGCTCGTGGTGTCGAGCATCTGCGTCGTCACTATTTTTTCCATCTTTGTTCTCGCCGCGGCAAAGATTGCGCGGGAACTCAAAGCCGGCATCGTCGTATTCTGGTTCGTTCCCCACCCCTCGGGGGTCGCCGAAGGCTGACGAGTGAAAAAAATAAAAATAATAAAATTTTGAAATAAAATAGGGCAATCCTGCTTACCACCGCCCTCTCGATCATCTCGCTCCTGTACCTGACCGTGCTCATCGCCTACTACCGTCCGCTCTCGCGCCACGGCAGCACGGCCGTGGTGACGTTCGCCCTCGGCGTGGCCTGGGCCGTGGCCACCGTCGCCGAGGTTATGGATCCGAACAACACGTTCCCAAGCCGCAAGGCCCGCGTCGAGCACAGCGGCCGCAAGGGTGAGAGCGAGCTCAACTTCCGCGCGCGTGTCGGATTGAGCGGCGTCACTTCCTTCCTGCTGCTGGTCGTGGCGCTGTTGGGTGGCTTGCGCGTGCTCGGCATTACTGGGCGTACCGACCGGAGTGGCGGCGGTGCCCCGAGAGACGTGGAGATGCGGCGCCCGTCGTATGCCACGCCGCCGCTGCCGCCGTCGGAGCAACCGTCGGCGGCTCCGAGGAGGAGCGCGATCATGGCCGCGCTGGCGAGGGTTGGCATCGTCAAGGACCGGACCACGACCACCGAGAGGGCGATCCCTTAGGAAGACGATGACCACCCGTGGAGTCTGGCATGCGTCGGCGCACAGGTTGGGTTTGCGGAATGCGATATGGGGGTTTTTTTTTCTCTGTTGCTGGGGGGGTTTTTTTTTCCGTTCCGTTAAGTTCGATGATACCGGTCTGTTTACATCTTCGGCGCTCAGTCGTTCGTCTCGCAGTTTGTTGTCTGGATAGTAACCTACATTGTAGTGTCTTGTCTTGGTTGTATCTATGGTGCCTACCTATACGGGGGGAAGGCGAGGTTTTCTTTTTGGCACTTTAATTCTCCACAAACTGGACGGCAACAAGGTTGAGAGAAAAAAAAGAAAAGATCGAAGAAAAAAGAAAAAAGAAAAAAGAAAAAAGCAAACATGTGCATCCGTCGGGAGTCGAACCCGAGCCAATTGCTTGGAAGGCAATTATCCTACCGTTGGACCACGGAAGCTGCTAATACAATCGGATCCCTTGTCCGCCATGAGACGGCGACTGGCATCCACAAAGTATCATTCACCCTTTACCGTCCCGCCGATTTCTGTCGCGCTGTGCTGTCCGCACAAAAGCCAAATTTCAAATGACCTGGGATGCCAGATGAAAACCCACGTGTCCTGGGAAGACATGCAAAACTCATCCGGAGAGGGTTTTGAGGGATGATGCCTCGGTGTGCGGATCCCGCGGGGGGGGGGGGGGGTGAAATTAAATCAAGCTGAGGAAATGGTGTCTGCTCTGAGTTTTAGAGGAGGAGAGCCTACTTAGGGAGCTAGATAGAGGAAGTGACCCGCCCCATGAAGCGAGTTTGAGGACGTCTCCCCGTCTTGCTTAGGCAGGCTCGCCATGATCAGAATTAGTGTGTGAGTACAGTAAATGAAGAAACGAGAGGGAAAAAAAAAAAAGGAAAAGGAAAAAAAAAAAGAAAAGCTGTCCGCACAAAACTTGTCGGCGCGGGGCGGGCTGCAGTGCGGAAGCCCAGACGCGTGCGAGCTCGGGGCGGTTGCGGTCCTCGGAGAGTCCAGCAGCCGCCCGCGCAAAAATCCACGGATGAGGGCGCGTGTGGACGACCGACCGACCCGTGAAGCACGGGGCCCGACGTAAGCGCTCGTCTGCCCCTCCCCCCCACACCGCCCGCGCGCAGCCCGTCCAGTCGCCGCCAAGAGCCGAGCGGATCGGAGCACCGGTTAGCGAGCGAGGGAGATAATATGTACAGGTCCGTCAAGGCAGCAGCCGGCTTGCGGCGCCGGACCCGCCGTCGATCGGTGGAGGTGGAGGAGGTGGTGGATCTGGCGATCCGCCATTCATTGGGGCCGCCCCCCTCGCTTTTTTTTTCTTTTTTCTTCTGTTAATCATATGATACTCGCATTCAGCCTATGTACAGTATGTAGACTATGGCGGCGTACCTTTTAACCCGAGTCCCGGCCACTGCCCACCCCGACCTCGATCAGTTCAGTCTGCAGGTAGCTCATTGTAGCTCCTCTTGCCCTCCACCCAGGCCTCCTAGCGATGCCATATATCATACAATCACCCCCTAACTCCTCCCTACTCGTCCGCCTTCAGCCTCCTCGCCTGTTCCCTGACCTCCCGCTCCTGGAGCTCCGCCTCAGACACCTCACTCTGTACATCTTCCACCACCCACCATTCATCCCACATCAGTGGTAGATGGGAAGCCCAGGGTCGTTTGGCTGCAGCGCTCATCTGCGAAGAGGTCTCGAGTCTTGAAACGATTCTTCCTCCTTCCAGTCTCCACCAACACTTCCGCCCCAGGATTTTTCTGCTGGGCCTTCCAGTGGGGGCAGTTCTTGAAGAGGTGCTCCCGGGCCTGGGTCCGGTATAGACACCACCACCAGCACTTGGCTGTGGGCCTATTCTTCGTCCACTCCAGGTATCGCCCAGTGAGACAATGGCCTGTCTTCAACTGGTAGAACCCAGCCGCCAGCCGCTTGTTGCTCTTCGCTGGTACTGAGCCCGGCCTCCTGCTGCCGGCAGTATTCGTACTTCTTCCGAGTAATCCGCGAATCCACCCACGCCTTGGCTTCTGGCTACTTCTTTTCCGAGATTTCCCGCTTGAGGTGTGCAAGAGATCTGGGGAGAGTCATTGGCCTTCCGCCGTACCGGTCTGCATATTGCAACCATTCCGCTCCATGGGAGTCTGGTTCGTCCGCTTCCAGCCTGGTCCACTCATCAGCCTTCTCGTTTCCGGGAATTCCTTGCCGCCCCCCCTCGCCGCAGCCGGTATCTCCTCGACAGAAGTGGGGGGGGTGCGAGTAGGAGCCCGCGAATCGCCGGCGATACGCAGTTGTAGCCGGCGTGCTGAGCCAGCCAGGTCTCAGTCCGAAGAAGGGGGTGAGTGAGAAGCGAGGAGCAGCCGCCCATCCCTCGCAGTTCATTCGGGCCGTGGTTCCGTCGCCAGTATATTTTTGTTTGTTTGTTCGCCGATCGCATACGACCTATCGAGGTCATGGTGGCATACACACTGGATGGTCCGGTTCCCGTCCGCCGACTCCCCTCTCATCGCCAGGGAGTGCGGTGGCTGTCGACGAGTGCAGCGCGAGTGACCGCCCATGGCTCACGGCCCAGATATCGCACCCCCCCCCCCCCCCCCGCCCCCCGGCGTTCCGGGAGATCGGCATCCCTTGTTCTGCACAGCACACTCAGACGCCCGAAATAGCATGCAAATGGCACATAAACACGACCAGGAAAATCGTCGAACCCAGTCTTTCCCCTCATCTCGGACGGAACGGAATGGGTTGTTCGCCAGATTCCTTGCTCTCATCCGTATCGCCGTTGACAGGTGACAACACGTGCAACCGGCACGCAGGCCACAGCACAGGACGAGACTCGTTCTCGCGGACCACCGTACGCAGTCTCCGGCCACCCACCGTGGCCACGGGCACGAGTGACGTGCTATGAGACTCTCTAGGCGCCCACGCATGCAAGTAGTACATAGCTACCTGTGTAGCTAAGTATGCACCCACCCCACGGATGAGCGTCCGCCAACCAGATGGGATTCTTGCTCTCCGCCCCAATTTTTATTTTTATTTATTTTTAATTCTTCTCTCGTTCGTTTTGCCATCGCCGAGGGGGGAGGGGGGGGGGGCGCGGGTGGCGGACCGTGCTCTAGAACTTCGCCGATTCAGAGAAAAAAACTTTACTGGTTGGACGGTTTCCTATGTCAGCGCGTGCGCGCGTGCGCCCCACTTCCCTTTCCCCTACAGGCTACCGCTTCCCCCTCACGGACCCACAGTCCTTCCCGCCACGCCACGGATAGATCGGACACCACCACCACCACCCCCCCGGCACTGTGCGGATGGATTGCTCCAGGGTCGAGTGGAGCAGACGGAATGGAGGGAGGGGAGGGGGAGAAGAAAACGTGCGTTGAAATCGAATCGCCGGCGCGGGCATCGTGGCTTCATCCATCGGCGGTACCTGAAGTTCTTCGCAGCCAACGAAATAAAGAAAGAAAAAAAAAGGCAAAGGAAGGAGGTAACGGAAAAGGGAAAAGGAAAGAGGAAAAAGGAAAGCACGGCCGGGAAGGGGCAAGGTGTGCTGTGCTTGCGGACATGTGGGCGGGAGCGTGGTGTGGAGTGTGGTGCGGTGCGTGGGATGGGATGGGACGGAGCGGGTGCTGCGCGCGAAGAATCCGAGAGATACATTAGATATCTACATAGATACATACATCATACATGCATACATCATTCATTCATACATACATACATCATACATACATACTTCCATCAGGTCGCCGGTGGGTCCGCTACAGTGCCATGGAATGACTGAACGAGTGTGTCCACACCCACCACCACGACTCGCGTTTCGACTCGGCGAAAAGAGAAGGTTCAGTCGGAGGGGTGCACGGGACTCTTGCAGCGCAAAACTTGCCCATGCTCCTCTCTCTCCAGTCAGCGCGCAGCAACAGACACCGGGGCTGCATACATAGACTTTTCCCATCAATCAACGTCCGCACACTTTTTTATGGAGAGAGGGGAGAAGAGCAAGGTAACTAGCGGGAAAGACCGACGGCGGTGAAGAAGAAGAAGAAGAAGAAGAAGAAGAAAAGAAGAGGCTGTGCATATCCGCCGCGTCCATCCGAGGAGGAACCGGACAACAGAATCCGATTGCTCGATCGGAATCTCCCGGTCCCAGACACGAATGTATGTAGGTAGCCCCTTGGGGGACGACGGGGAACGAGAAAAGAAAAGAAAGGAAAAGAGGATGGAGAAGCAGCAGGAGACACACGGCTCTCTCTCCGCAGCGAGCGATCAAACCGAAGCCGCCAGCCAGCCAGCCGCCCGTATGTAAGTACTCTAGATATGTACATAGATATGAATGATGGTTTGCGAGGGCGGACTGGCTGTGATCTACATTAAGCACATAGGGGGGGGGGGGCAAGCACGCCACCGCTTTGGGCGGCCGAATCCATGGCGCTGGTACCTTCTTGACGACGGGGTGATTCCTGTTCGGTGGATGTCAGTGGGGTCCCTCCTTCTTGCCACCGCCGTGCGAGCGGATATGCCAGTCGCACATCCTCTAACCGAGCTGTTACACAGGGCGAGACAGCGGCGGCGGCAGCAGGCAAGCAAGCAAGCAAGCAAGCAGCATACAGGGGCCCGGGTGGTTTTCCCTCTCTCCCTCCTCTCGCTCCGGTGCGTCATGCGACATCCATCCAAACAATCTTGCATCGCACGCCGAGACTAGATATGTATGTCCATATGTACCCAGATGCTGTGTGCCTAGGGGAGCACTGGATTGGTGGGAGTCGAGGGCTCCGCGTGGAGAGGGTTGGGCTGGGTCGTCTGCGGTGCGGTGGGGGCGGCATACATACATAAGATGTACAACTATCTAGTTTCCTTCCTTCCTTGCGTCTATGTAGGGAGGGGGGAGAAGGAAGGAGAAAAAAGAAAAGAAAAAAAAAGAAAAAAACGAAAAAAGGAAGCAAAGAAAAAGAAGGGAGAAAAATGAAGCAACAGCGCAGGGGGAGAGAGAGAGATTCGCTGGGAAGCAGAAGAAGGAGAAGAAGAAGAAGGAGAATTTCTGGAAGGCGAACCGAGCACGTCCACGTCTGCCCACGCTCCGACGTGATTGTTCTGTTCTGTTCCGTTCTGTTCTGTTCCGTTCTGTTCTGTTCCGTTCTGTTCTGTTCCGTTCTGTTCTGTTCCGTTCTGTTCTGTTCCGTTCTGTTCTGTTCCGTTCTGTTCTGTTCCGTTCCGTTCTGTTCTCTTCTTCTTTTCTTCTGTCGGAAGGAAGAAGGGACGAGGGGGAGAGTTGCTTTTTGGAAGGCGGTCGCGTCGAAAAGATCGGTAGAGATATCTAGATATATACATAGATAGATAGACATGTCGACGGCTGCGTGCGTGGCGCTCGTGCGACGGTCCGCTTCGGGACCCCACGGCGATGATGTTCCGCAGAAGGTGGAGCGTGTATACATGTAGATACTCTACGCATGTAGATTGGGAGGCGGAACATATCATATCAGCTGTCTCGCCAAGGCCGGCTGGCTGGACCGGATTTCTTGGCTGCTTGCGTGCTTGGTGGATGAGGGATTGGCATGAGACGATGGCCGTGTTGGTTGTGCCATGCGGGAAAAGAGTCGGGGCCCGACACCACCAGCAGTGGAGTGGGACGGGCGGCAGTGGAGTGAAGAAGAGCGCACTCGATCCCTTGTGCGTGGGACATGCACCATCCGGTTCCAGCCAAGCCGCGATGTGTAGGCTTACATACATTCCAGCAAGAACAGTACATACCACAGTACATGGTACCTGTCGAGCGGAGCATGCGCCGCGCATGGCGCTGAGGTAGGTAGCAGTTAGCCCGAGTCGGCACTCAATGTATGTATATGTATGTATGCGTGCACCCCTTCCCGCTTGTGCCTTGTGCTGACATCCCGCCTGCCCGTTCGAACAACGTGCTTGGGTAGATATTGTTTGCGCATCTGGCTCCAGAGTGGGAGCTCGGCTAATTCCGGCCGCGATCCGCCATGTAGATACAAGGTATGTACCGGGCAACATGTGACTTTGTGGACGCATCAGGCGATCGCCGTTAACCGGGCAGGTGTCCGACAATGCTGACGCGATGGGACGGCTGGAGGGCGTCGATGCGTGCGGATACCCGACACAGGAAATCCAAGCAGAACGCGAGAGCACACACACAACCAAACAGATGAGCAAGGAAAATTGCGATCCACGTCGCGTCCAATCTTACTGGCGGCGGCGGAATTGAAGGGGGGGTCGGATCACGAGCGATCACCCACTGTCCTCCCCAATGGAGATTGTTTGCGGGCGACTTTCCCAGCTCGCACAAGGGGCGGATCGTGGGGCTGGCCCAAGCCTGGCGGCAAGTTAACTTAACGAGTAATGGTGACACAGAGGAAGCGAAAAGGATGCCAGGGTGACCCATGTCACAACGTGGCAGTGAGAGCGGAACCCCGTGTCCACTGGTACGTACCACTCAGAAGGCGTGTGGCTGCCCGCCAGTCAAAAGCCCAGGCTTCTGGGCCACCTTATTGGAGCGCCACTTCGGTGTGGGCAGGGGGCTCCCACGACGGTACGTGCCTGTGATAGACAGGCTATCGCTGCGTCGTCCGACAGGTCCGACGGGGAGGATATCCCGTCGCGCCCTCGAAATGGCCCGGTTCCCATCGCTGGCTCAGCTATGTTTACTCGGCGTACGTCGGGGGCCTAACCGGGCCCCTCGGGAGGAGAGGAGCACCGGTCGGATGGAAGGATGCACGAGCTCGAGACAGAGGCGTGATGGTTAGGCACGATGCGATGGATGGTTGGGCCTCGGTGGCGCGGTATTGTAACGCAGCATCTCGGATCGCGATGGCGGCCGTGGCGGGGTTGCGCAATTCTTTATGCTCGACTCATGCTGCCGCCACCGCCGCCCATGGCAGTTGAACCCACCGTCGTGGAAGCTGGCTGGCAGCTTGAGCCAACCGCCGGAAGATCCCTCGACTGGCGTTGCTTGCGAACGCACTGATCCAATCTGTCGGCCGGTTCGTACATGCCTATGTACGTAGGTTTTTCGATCCGGCGTGCGTGTGGAATCTCCAGACCCAAAGCTCGGTGAATATCGGCCGCCGCCACCACGCAAAAGGATCTGCCAGGCATCGATCAATCCCCCGGAGAAACGCCACCCCGCCGCAGCCACGGCGCCTCCGGAACGTACGCACTCCATCAGCATCATCACCGTCAACACATCAAACACCGCAGACATACGGATGGTTGTTATTGGGCGAGCTGCGAAGACATCGCAGGATCTCGAGATCGGAACTCACCACCACCACCACCACCACCAGCGGATATCACGTCGAGCGTGGGTGTCCCAGCAACACCCGATCCTTGCGCCGTCCCAGGGGAACGACAGCAAGCGAGCCGCCATCAGGGGATTGGTGGCTTGTCTGGGGAACGCACTCTAGACTTTCGCAACGGCGGGCGGAAACGCGAGGCCTGGCGAAATCTCTCAAGGCGGCAAAGTCAATCAGGCAGGGAAGCACAGCCGAGTAACCCCCCCCGGGCACCCGTGGCGGGAAATCCCAGTGCCCACACATCGCTCGGTTGCGGGCGGAACAAAGCCGTACGTATGTATAGTTGTCTGAGCGTGCTCATGTGAGAATGCAGTGAGTGCATCCGTCTGCGGCGGACAGTTGAGCGCAGAAACACGCATGTCGGGTATACGCAAGTAACTATGTGCGTACGTAATGTTGGAACGTACACCACCCTGTCTGGATGTTTCTCTTTCGATTCGACAGAAAGGGCGGAATAATACTGCATGCAGACTTTTTTTTTCCCGGTGTGTGTGCTAATGCCGCCCGAAAGGAGCGTCCATTGCTCTGGCTGTCTGTTTGAGAATACATAGGGTGTCGAGGTAAGATACGGTTAGTTACCTAGGTAGTTGAAGGTGGGAAGCCCAAATTCTGCACTCCGCGATCCGCAGCCGGCCTGCTTGCCTGCCTGCCTGTAGTCTTTCCCCTTGTCGCACCATGGACAGCTGGGCTTCGAGCCTTGGTATGCATCGCGATCGACGCAGAAGCGTGGTCGTTCGGTTTTTGGTTTTTCCGACATGCCGTTGCTGCAGTCGATGCGATGTGGGCCCGCCTGGGAGTCGGCCGTGACCCGTTCAGAGACAACGACTTCGAGCTGAAGCACGCTGCGCCGCTGCGGCCGCTTTCTCCTCCCCCAGCTTGCCCGAACACAGTCCTTCCAAGCAGAATTTACTTGGCGTAGAGCTCAGCTAGAGATAAGTAAGCTGTCGATGTTGCGTGCAAGCGAGGGAACTAACCAAGCAGAGACTTCTAGTAAGACACCCAATGTGTGTATCTAAACTCGTACATACCTATCCGCTCGAGTATGTATGAAGCCAGCCGCCGCCTCTGCGCACGTTGACCGTCTCCCTGGCTGGGGAACGAACGTGGTGCACGAGCCTGGCCGTGATGAACCGTACGGGATCCTGGAGACAGGAGATATGTATGATGTATCGCGTCCATCATCCGATGGGGGATTGTCATATGTAAGGACCATGGGTGCTGAGGCAGAGTGCGGAGGTAAGATCCAAACTCCGGTGTACTGGCGCCCATGCATTTCGTGAACCAATAGGTAGTTAGTTAGCACCCATTACGCCGCTGGCGGATTTGGAGATCAGCGCTGGAGTCAGGGGGGGAAAAAAACACACGGAGTGCGGGTGTGGGGAAGGCCAAATTACCCGTTGTATGTAGGCACACATAAGCTTCCGGAACCATCCGCAGAGTAAGGCATTGGTGCTTCGGTGCTTCGTCCCCCATGTCGAAACGGATACCGATTATGGTTGGATCCATATCATATCGGACGCCATGTTGAAGGGAGAGCAGGCCATCCAGCAGCACGGCATCGGAGTAGGGCCAGAACCGTGTGGAAATTCCATACCCACCTCGAGCTTATGCCCCATCTTTCCCCTGACAGCAAACTCAAGCTGCAATTGAGCCTATCGCGATCACCTTTTTTTTTCTTTCTTTTTTTTTTTGTTTAATCATTACTCGCATGCGGCCTAGCGAGATTATACGATCACCGTGGCGGAGGGAGACGCGCGCCGATTGTTTCGCTACTCCGGCCAATCACATGCCTGATTCTTGTTTTTCCTTGCGGAAATACCCATGTCTGTCTGTCAGACAGGAACGGGGGTTCTTCACGAACCACGCAAGGAGGAAGTCGAGATAGATACATAGCAGCTGGGCTGTACCTAGAAAAGAAGAGAGTAGTGGAGCGGATGGGAGAGGAGAGGCATCTCTACTAGTTAGCACGGATGGATTCGAGCAGAGCCAAAAGCCTCCGTGCCGTTCGTACGACGGCGCGTAGTTGGCCACTCTTCACTCTTGGCCGACTGCGTCCAACCGACGGCGGTCGCCGGAATCGATGGCATCACGCTTCCCGATGACCGTCAGCAGCAGCAGCAGCAGGAGTCGGACGGAACTCCAGTGTCCGTCGACGAAAGGAGGTGCGTGCTTGCAATCGCGGAGCGAGCGCTCGGTGTGTTTGCGGAGTAATATACGAGGGATCCTTTATGCATGCTTGTCTCGCCGGTGGGTGGTATAAGTTCTGGTTGCACTTTCGCATGCGAGTAATGAATAAACCAAAAAAAAAAAAAAAAGTTGCACACGGCCGTCCGACGGGTGCAAACTTGGCGGTGCAAGCCACCGCTGTCACTGCAATCCTCGAGAAAGAAAGAGAGGAGGAGGACCGTTGAGCCGAGTGCTCTGGGTGCATTCTCCAGCCCGCCACCCGGAAGCTCAAGCAGCGACCTGCCGAGTTGCATGCCTGGTTCCGGACGTCCTTCACAGCTTCGAGCCATCGCAGCCCTCGATCCTTGCTGATTGACTCTGTTGCTTCATTAGATACTCGAGCCATTATCCGGGACGCAGGAGGAGGCGTTTCGCTTCCTTCCCGATGCGGGCGCTCCGCAGTAACGGTGACCAAATCCGAAAAAAAATAATTAAAAATTAAAAATTAAAAAGCCCATGCCATCGGAATTCGCCCCTAGCGGCACGCCAAACAGCACGGTTGGGCCGTACATAGAAGCGCATGCTTCTTGGGGCATGTGCGGCGCTCCGCAGAGAGAGCGTTCGATTTGCGGGTGAGGGAATTGGCGTTCGTCCCATGTTCTCGCACGCGTAGGGTGGAGCCAATCTAGCTAGCCGAGATCCCTCCGAGGGACGTCCGTCTGGATATGTAGCTAGATATCGAGTTCGTCAGCCCCTTCACCCCTTCGCTGGGGCATGATACTCTTCGCAATATGCATGCATCTCTCGCAGTCGCAATCGCCCACACTTCTTGGCCCCCCCCCAGAACCGCCCCGCGCTAAACTGGTGCTGGGCATTTCGCGCGCCGTTTTGAACCGACTATCTACATAGCCTCCCCTCCCTTGCCTCCCTCGCCCCCCCCCTTCTTTCCCCGCCGCCCGCCCGCCTAGACACTATCTACTCCGGATGAGAACGCCGGCTCACGGAACCGAAGCAGAGCAGCCCTTGCACTGGCGTGTTCGCGAGGGCGAGTCAGCACTCAGCATGCAGGCAGTTGGAAAGCGCCAGCTCGATTGAATTCGAATCCACGGCTGGGCGAAACCAAACCAAACAGGCATCCTGCGTGTCTCACGGCTGCAGAATCGTCAGGTGTGCGCATGTGCTCCGCGTCCTCTCTTTGCTTCTTTCCGCCTGGGTCGATTCGCCCTCTCGCCGTGCGCGCTAGGCTCTCTCGGTGGCAGCGTGTTTGTCCTGGCGGCGCGCGCATGTTTGTCCGGGCTGTTTCCTGGCCACACAGATCCTGCCCCCTGTCGCTGTCGTTGGGGTCTGTCCCAATCCCTCGGTGCTGCATGGGAGAGCGCCACCACACCACTCCAGCAGCGCAGTTGCAGGCTGCCACAGCGAGCGCCGTCCTGCACCTATCCGCATGCCACCCCGCCCACTGCCACTGCTCCCATTTCTGCAGCCTGCAGTTGGCCCACTCCGGCCCCCCACCCTATCGCAGCCAGCCGTTGCGGGCTGTCCGAATCCAAGCACCGTAGCCATCGTGTCCGAGTGCTCCGCAGGAGACCAGCCGCCGACCCGCCGACCGCCGGCCGTAAGCCGCGGCCGATGTGTGCCGACGGAGACTGCCGGTCTCCGTCCGGGATCCGCGTGCATGCCGGCTCGTAGCTGCGGCACTGCCAGGATCGGCGCCCCCCGGGGATGCAGTCGAGCAATCGCGGCTTGCCCCGGCCTGGCCGGCCGCAGCACGGCAGAATGTAAGTATGCATCAGCGTCGCCGTCGCCCGCCGGCCTGGCCGCTGGCCGCTGTTCGGGCCCCCTGCTGCGCCTGTCCCCCGCCCCGTCAGCGCCGCTCTCGGGCTGCTGCTGGGCCCCCACCGGCGGGCGTCTGGAGTCTCCGCGGGCTGCAAGGGCGATCGAGACGGTGGGGGGCGCAGATATGTAGGTACCAGATCCAGACAGATGCGAGTGTGTCCCAATGGCTGTTAGTTTCCGTTCCAGCCAGATGTGACGGTGCCTCCCACCGTCTCTGCCGAATCCCCAATCAGCCCCTGCCCCCCCGGCCCCCTTCGGCGTCCCACGCTACCGACTAGAGCGGACTGCCGCTCGAACGCTGGCGCGGATTGCAGTGCCTCCTCCACTGCTCCCGTACCAAGCCACGCAGGCACAGAGGTCTTGCCGGATCGTCCGCCACCAGACCAGTCAGCCCGTCAGCCAGCCAATCCTCCCCCCCCCGATCGAGCGTGCTCATGGTGTCCTCTCCATCGTCTCTTCTCTCGATATAAACTGCCCGCACCTTCGCCGCCCGTCCCAACTGTCCATCCAGGAATCGATCGTCGTTCGGCTCTTCGCAATCTGTCGGCTGTCCCATCTCCTCCTCCTCAGCACCACACTATAACCTTGGGGTCGATCCGTGCCGCACCGAAAACGTGGTGATCGTCACCTCCGTATCCGACTTCGGCCCTCCGAGCATCATCTGGTTATCGCTTTTCTGGCCGACCTCCGTCAACAAGAAACAACACACCCCCAAATCCCCCCCCCCCCCCCCCCCATCCTGCATCCCCCGAGAAGGAAAAGAAAGGGAAAAAGAAAGGAAAAAGAAAAGAAAAAAGAAAAAAAAAGAAAAAGAAAAAGAAAAAAACAAAACTCCTCCGCTACTAAAAGGTCTCTGCATACCCTTCTCGCAGGCTCCCAGAAACAGCACATCATTGCAATTTACTCTGACGCCCTTGCCATTGCGGGGAGACATCGCCTCGAGCTGGTACCTGGTCCGCATACTACATCTGTCCTGGTCGCAAGTCACTAGCAGCAAAAAGGTGCGCGCCCTCGTGGATTCTGGCTCGCCTATATACATCCCCTCCTCGACTGTCATTGTCCTCTCCGTCGTCAGCTCTTTCCCGGCTATGCTGTGGTCGGGCTGTTTTCTTGCTTCCGCTCTCCCGTACACTCGCTCGCTCCCTCTCGCTCCCTCTTCTTCCCTCTCCTGCGTCTGTAGCCAGCCTGCAAACACTGCGGCTTCAGCTCTGGACCGCATCTGACTGTGCATCGATCCCTACAGACGGACCGCAGAAGAAAAACAAACAGATAGATACTCGCAATCCGGCGTCTCCTCGATCCACCGGCATCCAGCCGCGTACACTTTGAGTGCATAGTCCTCAAAGTGTTCAGCTCCGCTTTCCCCTGGCCACCCCCCCGCAAACCGCCAAAACGGCCGCCATCAGCTATCCCCCGCTCTCTCGGGGCCCTGCCTCACCCCGCGACAGCCACTTCCTTCCGCCAACTCCTCAATCGCCTTCTTCGCCGGCCTCCGTGAACGGCGCGGACAAATACTTGCCGCCTTCCCTGGGCCCTTCCGGCCAGCAAGTCCCTTACTGGGGCGGCAGCAGCGGTCCTTCCTCCGATCTTCCTCGCACGGCAGCTGCGTCCCCGCCACAGCCGACCTCTTGCTTCTCTCCCGTTTCGTACGCACCCACGAGGCCCCTCCCAACACCGCCCGGCTCAAGTGACTTTGACGGCCGATCGTACAACCTGGTGCCCCGTGAAGAGTTCGCCGCTGCCACCGTCGGACAGCCTCTGCTCTCCAACATCAGCATCGCTGCCAGGAGACACCGTGACAGCCTTCCGCAGTTCAATCTGGCTGCCGCTCGTTCGGCGTACGCCCGCTTTGGGAGCTTCCCCACCCCGCCACCAGCCGAGATGGCGGCGTCTTTGGCCCCAGCCCCGAACAGCGGCGTGCCTTCTTCCGGAACCGGTCCGTACTCCGGCTTCCCGCACAGCAGCAGTTCTCCCTATGGCTACGTTGCGACCTCGCAGAGCTATTCGTCGCCGGTAGAGCAGACACTGAGAAGTTTCACCTCGCCGGCGGGCTACGGCTTAGCCCGGAGCAACAGCGGACCGGACAGCCCCGCCACTGGCGGAATACTGCCGTCCTCGCCGTATGAGGCGAATGGGTCTTCCTACCCCGCCGCCGCCAGCATGGGGTTGGCCATCACCCACACCAGCCTTCCTGCAGTTACAGCGCCCCCAAGCAGCCTACCATCGATCGGGCAGGGGAGCAGTAGCTCGTACGCCTCACCCTACGGCATTGGTGGAGGGCATGGCGGTACCGCAACCAGTACCACACACCACCACCAGCAGCAGCAGCAGCAGCAGCACCACCACCACCAGCAGCAGCAACACCAACACCAACACCAACACCACCACCACCACACCGCCGTAAATAGTCAGCCGCCGCAGCCCACCCACGACTCTTACTCCACACATACCGCTGCTCCCCCCCCACCACCCGCACCGTCTTATTACACCGGCACTTCGGCCTCAGCGAATTCGCCGCTCTCATACCATCCCTCTTCGGCCCCGCTGCGCCAAATGTCGCCCACCACCCCCACCTCGTCCTCGACCCTGACCCGGCCGCCGTCGGCTGCCAGCAGCAGCTACCCCCCACCGCCGTTGCCCGTCCAGCCACAGCCACAGTACAGGCCCCATTACCCGCTTCCGGGTATGGCTTTGAGCATGGGACCGATGACCCACCATCACCACCCGGGTGCGCTTCACCATCCTCAGGCGGATCGGCCTTTCAAGTGCGACCAATGCCCGCAGAGCTTCAGCCGTAACCACGATCTGAAGCGTCACAAGCGTATACATCTGGCGGTGAAACCTTTCCCTTGTGGCAACTGTGACAAGAGCTTCAGCCGTAAGGACGCCCTCAAGGTAGGGCCACACGCAGTGCATCGTCCGTGTGTTCGTCGAAGCTAATGGATATACCCACAGCGACACCGCCTCGTCAAAGGCTGCGGGAAAGCCTCTGATTCGAAACAAGCCACTACTCAGCAGCATGGGACGCAGGAACAGCAGCGACCAGCGGCCTACGATCAACGATCGCAGCAGCACCAACAGCAGCCTCAACAACAACCGCAACGGCAGCCGCCGCCGCATCAGCGTCATCATCAGCTTTCCTTGTGTCAGAACGAACACCATTCGTCCTCTCCGACCCCTCACCATCACGGAAATCCCGTGATCATCGAGTCGGAGCGACTGTAGGCCGTCGCCTCCACACACTCCTTCCTACCATCGCTATTCCGCCTTCTATACATGTATTATTCTGGGTTCTTTCTTTTCGTCTTGTGTTTTGGCTTGTGGCTAGGCCGTGCGTCCTTCCAACGAAAGGGCGATGTACATACAACTAGCCTCGTGGGATTCGGTACTGGAGTCAATGTGAATTGGTGGATGGGTTTTGTTGTCTGGTTTTCCGGAGCATCTATATCTTTTTGGTTCGGCCAATCTGGTCGTTGGGGGGCGGGATTACGATACACTTCATTCTTTTTTTCATTCTTTTTTTTCTTGGCTTCGATTTTACTTCAAGATGTGCCTGCTCCTCGAGTCTGGTTTCTTCGAATTTTAACGAGTATTTAGGGGGGGTCTCTATGGGGATATGTGCTTTACGCTTTTTTACTTTTCCTTTGTTGTTTCTCTCTCTCTCTCTTTCTTTTTCTTCTTTTTTTTTCTTTTTTTTTTCTTCTTTTTTTTCTTCTTTTTTGGATGGGCAAGATGGGGTAGGGTAAGGAGAAGGAAACACGCGGAAGATATGGGGCGTGCAAGGCCGCGCAATCACAGGCCTTGCTTTCGGACGGCGATCGCGAGTTTTGTTCTATTTTTTTTTTTTTCCTTTTTTTTTTTTTTTTTTTTTGTGTTTTGGATCTGGTATCTACGTACATGCATGTTTGGCTGGGGGATCACCGGGGGACGAAGGTACATACATACGAGGAACTTTGCCCATGGAAAAAGGCGGACGATGGGCCAGCTCGTAATCAATAAATGCATGACACGGACAGACACAAAGTACCATCTAGCACAACGTTTTTGCGAATGGCCTGGTTACGTAGGCGCCCACGGGGACTGCTCTGCTCTCGAGCACTGACAATAGATATGTATCTAGAGTGGGCGTACGTACATACATATGCATCTAGATATGTATACGTAGATTATGTACGCGCATCCATCTCGTTGGCACAGGCTGGGAGCGGGCAATCTCCATTCAGCGTTACGGCGTGTACATACCATACGGATGTGTATCTGGATATGTATGTATGTACTCTATGTTCACCTTCTGCATATCTCTTTTCATCCTGCTCTCCGTGCATGCATGCATGTATGTATGTACGTAGAGGCAGGTGGGGCAGATATTGCCGTGCGTGCGTGCGTGCGTGCGTGTGTGGGTGGCGAGACGAGACGAGACGAAACGACGACGCCCATCCGATTGCTTTGCTTTGCTTTTTTTGCGTTTGCTTTTTTGCGTTGAACGCCGTCGGGAGGTTTTGCCATTGGCCCGCGAGCGCCATGGGGGAAGCCAACGGATCGGAGAAGGGGGTGGGTGGGTAGGTAGGTGGGGTGGGTGGGGTGAGGAGTGGGATGGACTGGGGATGGACTGGGGGCTGGGCTGGGCTGCTGGGCGTTGGTCGTCGTACCGGAGGGGAGGAACCGGTGGGAGGAAGTAGGTAAGAAGTATCTACTTAGATATCCAGATACGCATTTTTGTCGTATGCATGACGGACGGATGCCCACCACCACCACCACCGCCATGATCGTGCGTGCGAATCCCGAGCAGTAGCTGCCGTCCGCCGCTCATGCGTTGCTCGCCGTCTCCGGCACTGGATATCTGCAGCGGATAGATGTCCCCCCCCCCCCTCCCCTGCGGATGTGCCTCTGCGAGGGGTCGCGAGGACGGCGGCGGGCATGGTTCGTCCGTCTAGCTAGATACACAAGCATCTGGATGCTTATCGGCGGGCACTAGACTAGCAGTGTCAGCTTTTTTTTTTTTTGGTGGGGGGGGAGTAAGTAGATACACATCAAATACATAGATATCAACGAATGTAGCGATCGTTTCAGCAGCCCGCTGCCGGTCGGATGGAGCAGGTATGCAGAGTACATACACACATTGTACTGTCCAGTACGCGGCGAGTCACTCCGTCCTAGATATCTATCCCTCCGGACCCGCCGGAGGTGAGTTGGGGGTGGGGGGCGGGGCGAAGATCGCGCTTACATACTAGGTACCCACGAGGCGAGATGTGATGCGATGGACTGGTTGGCTGCGACCCCGGATCGAATCGCAGTGGCTCCGCTCCGGACACGGAGAGGACGGAGGGGGCGGAAAATCGCCGTGAGACTCCTTCCCCCCCCCCCCACTCAACTCGATTGATGGGGGGGGACATGGTAACACGGTGTGCATGTAGAGTATGTATGTGTGTAAGTACATACTTTACTTCTTTTCTACATAAACACACAGCCACAGTCCTCCCTCTTCCCGCCCGCCACAGCTGTTCTGGACAACATCTGTTTGCCGCCCCAACGTGATTTTTTTTTTGATTTTTTTTTCTTCCTTTTTCTACCGCTTTTGTTTTCGCATGCACGGCGGCGACGGCACCCCCCCGTCAGCTAAGTACATACATATACATATATGTAAGTAGATGTAAGTACTTCGTTCTAGATGGCTTTCTTTCTTTTCTTTTCTTTTCTTTTTTTTTTTTTTTGCCACGAGGCGAGATCTTGCCACACACACGTCCGGCCTGGCCCCCCTCCCAGCTCGGTCCAGAGCGACAACGAGGGGGGGGGGGGGGGGGGGGGGGCCCGGGGCGGGACGGGGGGGGGGGGGGGGGGGGGGGGGGGGCCCCGGGGGGGGGGTTTGGGTTGGTTTTTTTGGGTTTTGAATT
>Ga0307508_10000751_pt1 | contig 38426 bp, 58 predicted proteins | sample 9_EM_MG_FD_203089 | JGI IMG/M metagenome (GOLD analysis project Ga0307508, IMG submission 203089) | Populus trichocarpa ectomycorrhiza microbial communities from riparian zone in the Pacific Northwest, United States - 9_EM | ecosystem: Host-associated > Plants > Roots > Unclassified | place... | reverse complement strand
GCCCCCCCCCCCCCCCCGCCCCGCCCCGCGCCCCCCCCCCCCCCGCCCCCCCCCCCCCCCCCCCCCCCCCCCCCCCCCCCCCCCCCCCCCCCCCCCCCCCCCCCCCCCCCCCCCCAAAACTCTGCTCCAGCATTCAAGAACCTGGGCCCTCGCTTTCTGAAAGGTTGTTCACTGAGGGATAGAGTGCGTGCACCATTCGCGGTTGGTGTCGTTGTGCCATATTCCTAGCAGGATCGAGCAACACCATCATCACCCAAAAATCGGACGAAGTGGTTCGCTGTCTCTCGCTGTACCCATCGGACGATGTTGATATCATTGATCGCGTGCGACCTTGCCCATTGGACGACGTGGATTGATTCAGCTCCTTTTGTCACCTGAGCGGGTGATTGAAAATGATTTAAAACTGCCCTACGGTGCTGACGGATACTGATTCCTAAGCTCAGGAGACAGCGAGTTGCAGGTTAATTTAGGCAAGTAGGGGGAAGAATTCAAAAATACCGTCGATGTCAGACAGGAGGCGAACACACCGTCCCACCCGGACCAGCACTTCCGCAACGCTGCCGCCATCCAGGGAACGAAGTCCCAGCGTTGTGCAATTTGACAGCGACACCCTGCCACAAGCGTCCATTGCTTTCAGCGCAAAACAGTGTTTCGGGGACAACCTTCCAACAAAAGCGAGGGCGAAATTGGGCTTCCACAAGGTGCAACAGTAACAACGAATCGGCTTCGTTGTAGGTGCACAAATTCGGAGCAAATGATCTGAGTTACAACACCTTGCGCATGCCACCGGGGGCCTGCGCTGCTCCTCCGACATAAAGACCAGTGCTGCCCCCGGAATCTGGCAGACTAATTGTAACACTCAAAAGCATCCGCATCAACATTTGACACAAGATTTCGACACAACCTCGGACCTGGCCGGTGCCACTAGGACGAATCAGCAATAAACCATCCAAGCCACAGCGAATCCCAGGTTCAGCGTTCGGTTTCAATCCTTCTACCTTCCAACCTCGGCCAGAAATGGGTGGTGTCGGTGAGTAATCGACGATCATCTCGTATGGCGTCGTAATTAACGAGGCGGAGTCCTACAAGAGATATTTAGTCACCGCACACGTCTCCAGAGGGCGGCGCAAAGTCACGGCGCATGTGGAAGCCGAGAAGCGCACCATTCATAAGACAACACATTCCGACCGCTGATTTTTTTTTTCCCCGGCTACTCGGTGAACTCGCTCGCCGCTTGCCGCTCGCCGCCCCAAGCAACTGGTTCTCTCGACGATCCCGATCCTTTCATAGAAGTCCAATCCAGATTTAGGTTATCCGATCGTCGAAAGTGGCGGCATGGGAGCCGCAGACCGATTGGCCCTATCCTGACACGTCCCGAAGCTACCCGTACCATCTCACTTGTAGCCAACCCCCTTCCACCGACCGAATCGATTCCTTCGGTCGCTCGCGAAAAAATAAAACCGACGGCCGCCGTACGGGCTCGATGGACATTGCTACGGTCTGGTACCGGCTTCTGCCACGCGGACTGGTTAGAACGTCGAGACACAGTTGACGGGGAAGTGGGGTGGGGAACAACTTCACTTGGGGTGTTGAAAAGAAAGGACGAACGAATGCGCTTGATGGTGTTCGTCTGATGAGGGAAGACGGCAGAAGGACGGCGATCGGCAACGCAACGCCTCAACTCTAGTGCTGGGGTGGGGAGGGGCTGCTCGTACATGTACGCTGCCTACGCTGTACTTAGGCAGCCGCGAAGATCGAGTCGCATGACGTGGTGGGTTCCTGCATGGAGGCAATCAAACATCACAGTCAGATCAGCTGCGCTACAATCCCGATTCACTCTCGCTACGAATGGAAGTGCTTCCGATCAATACGAAGAAAATCTACTGGTATTAAAATTATAAGAGAGTACAAAGAAGACTCCTGTGATAGGGCCGGAAAGCAAGAGAAAGGAAATCCACCGCATCATCGACGACAGATCCCGACCGGCGGGGAGGAACAATCGATGCATATATGCGCGATGACGCGGCGATGCGATGTCGGAGAATCCAAAAAGCCAACCGGAAAACGAGCGAAGGGTGAGGTATCGCACGGGAATAAATAATTAACGCTATGCTGTTCTTGCGGGGACAAGAAGAGATGGGGCCGGGGAGGGTGGCGGTCCAGTGGAAGAGCGCAGGGGTGGTGAATGAAACTCATCGAAAAGAAGAAAAAACCTTAACAACTGCGTTAACAACTGTTTTCCGGATGACTGGAACTGGGAGTCTACCAACCATGACAAATGAAACAACCGGACGAGGTCATGATGCCGCATCATTCACAGCGTTTCCTCTTGGGACTGTCGGGACTAGGCGAGTTCAGCTTCCGCTTGGCCGTCGGAGAACTGGGAGCAGAGCGAGCTGGCGATGACTCGCCGCCGGAAGAGGACTCCGTGGACGGACGAGGAGGCGGTGTTGTAGATGGAAGTGGTGGTGGTGGTGGTGGTGGTGGTGGTGGTGGTGGAGAAGGAGGAGGAGGAGACGGTGATGGTCCGTACATTGTGTTAGGGGTTGCTAGCACTCTGCTAAGCTCTGCGGACGACCGCTGGGTAACGGGAACATAAATCCTCGCCAACCAGCCGCCAAACGACAACCGTCTCGGTCGAGCCACTTGAACGTTGTCGACGCTATCGCCCGAGGAATCGCTCCCATTATCGTCGCTCCTGCAGTTGGAAACGCTTTCCACTCGTCAATCGACACACGGGGAGCATAACGGTAACGGAGCCACATACCCGTCGGTCGTTGAGCCTGCCTCGGACATGGTGTTGAACAGTTGGGGATAGGGAGCTGAGATGCTGTGGTAGTGTTGGTGATCCGGGGTCGGCAGTTTGTGTCGTGGGAGGAAGCAGCGCTCGGGATGGGATACGACGAGGGAGAAGACTTGGAGGTTTTTTTTGTTATTCGGATGGGATGGATGGGAAGCGGGGGGTTGGATGTGACAAGTCCTCGAGGGAGACTGGAGGTTCTTATGCAGCGGGGGAGACTTGGGGAAAGGTCCCTTGCGTCTGCTGGACGAAGGTGAAGGGAGGAAGGGGTGGGTCCTGTCCCCTCGGGCCCAAGCCTTTTGCCCTGCCACCTCCGCCTCTCGTGGTCTTCACTCGCTCGCTGTCACGCCCCGGGATCTCACGGACACTTGGCTGCTCTGCTGATTTCAGCTTATGGCGGGCGCATCGATCCGGACGTCGGTTGTCGTACCTAATCGCTGCTGATGTGTTCGCAAGAAAGTTGCACGGGCAAGGAGCGATGGTCGACACCGTGAGCGCGAGCGCGAGCAGGCAAGCTAGACGGGCAGCCATCGGGGGTGGGCGACGAGATAGTACACCGAACTGTCCTGCAGAGAGGGTGCTCCCATCCGATGCGCTTGGGTGTGGGTCCGCCTCGACGGGGGGCTTTTTGCGTACCCGCGGCGCGATGGCTGCGAAACGCGCCTGTGGACCGTGTGCCAAGGCTCTGTTTGTCTTTCCGTCGAGCGAACGCGGCGGGCCCCGCCCATACGGCACGATGTTCGTGGGGCCGGTGTCTGCGTAGGGTGGCTGTGTGTGGAGAAGTAGCAAGCCCGATTTGCAGGAGAGGGTTGTCGATGCGATGTTTCGTGCTCCGGGAGTCGGCCGCAGCTTTCAACTCTTCGATAGCCTCGTCCGCCCGCCCGCTCCCTCCGAGCTATCTCCGTTCGGCGCCTCCGTCGGCTGGATTTCCCCCTCAACAGTTTCATCGGGAAAGGAATAGGCTGGTTCGGATGACGACTGCGTCTGGTGGCTCCGCATATCTGGAAATTGCGTTCCCGGGGGGCGTGATCTCTGCTAGGATGTTTACGAGTAGCTGCTACCACCGCTACTTCACACGATCGTCGGAAACCGGGAAACCAACATGACAATGAATAAACAAAAAAAAACCCCCCGAGAACCGATGCCATCACCCACGAGCACTTGCCAAGTTCCAGGCAGCTAGACCCACCCAACACTCCCCTCCGGAGCGGTCAACCGGCCGCTTGAGCGAACATGTGCGCGAACCGACCGAGGGAGCTACATACATGTCCCATTTTCTCTTGCCGCCGAGCGCTGGGGGCACCCGTTTCTTTTCTTTTCTTTTTCTTCTTTCTTTTTTTCTTTCCTTCCTTTTCCCATCCATTCAGGATCAGGCAACGTTTCTTTTTTTTTCTTCTTTCTTTTCGTGGGAGTGGCACGCGGCCATGTGTCCCCGCATACCCAGAGACGGCATGTCTTGTCCTCCGTGGTACTGGGCGGTCAGGTCGATCGGGTCGGTTCGTTTCTCCTTTTCATTAACCTTGTACATACCATGCTCGTAGAGTCTATTCTATGTACTCTATCTAAGCCATCGGCTGGAAAAGAGCAGGGTTCTCACTTGCTTGCCCGTCCTTCTGCGCTCTGAAGACTTACACATTGCAGATAGATACCTCCACTCCACATATCAACAATCGGCAGAACCAACCGCGGTTCATCCATGCGTTGACAGGCAATATCGGTATCCCAGGCCGACCGTGAACCTGACCGAAAAGGAGACGGGCATCGAGCGAGCGTACGTGTGCGCGCGGGGGTCCCTGAGGACTGCTATCTAGTTGCAGGTGCGCCGCATCACATTTCCTCCCTCTCTCTCCCCCCGCCTTTCGTTTTTTTCCCTTCTTCTCTTCTAACGTGTTGCACGGTTCGCTCGGGCGCGCCCAACGATCCTGTCGCCGCTTGAGATAGTTAAGTGCGTGCGCGCGCGGGAGATACTCTACACATCGGCGGAATAATCACATGTACATGTAGGTACTGTACATGCATACATACACAGAGCAGACGGCTGGATGATGGGGCAAGGGTTCTTTGCTTCTTCGGTCTAGATATCTGCATAGTCGATATACGCAACATCCGGCTTTTCCACGGAAGGAACAATCGCAGCGAGACTGGGCCGAAATCGCTCGCTTCGCGATCTTCTCCCTACATAGGTGGATGCCTTGCAGCGTCTTCGCCCCTTTTTCCCTCTTCGTCCGGTTCTGACTCTCGATCACTTGTTCGCAATATGTATGCATTCTGGCCCTCGCAGGATTCCGCGCCGTCAACCAAATTTCCTGTCTGTTTTTGCTGTTAGCGTTGTCCGCTGGTAACTACTCTGCCAATTTCCGCAGGCTGCATCTAGCGCCAGAATCGGTGCCGCCACGCCCGCACCAGTTCCGTATGTAGAGTAGAGCAGACGTGTACTTAGTTACATACCTGCTACATACATACACACATGTGTATGATATCAGCGTGGACGATGCCGTGCCATGAATCCGCCCTGCCGACGGCCGGCTGGCCCCCACAACACGCTTATTCACTCACAGCACCCAACCACCCACACGCAGACGCACTCTCTTGGCGAGACACGTACATATGTACCTATCATACGTACCCCACGGTAATTACGCACATATCTTCTCTCTCGGCGGGCATCAACGGGCCCAAGTTGGGGGGGGGCGGCCGTGCAGTCTTCTGCATACATATTAATATCAGGGGCAGATAATCAAAGTCAGGTGGAAGCTTTTAGCGTCGCCAAGTTTTCCCGGAGATAGATAGATAAGTAGTTAGAGGTGTTTGGCTGCTGGGTTCCACCAGGCTATCTAGATACTCGTTAGCACTGGTGCACTAAATGTATCTACGGTATTGTGTATGTACTTATGTAAGTGTGTACACCGTCTGGATGTCTGACACAGTCTAGAGAAGTCTGTATGTATCTAGAGTACATAAGTAACTACAAGGTATGTACTAGATATACATACGTTAGTGCTGTGGACTAACAACTCCACAAACGTCTCCACCGTTAAAGTTCCACCTGGGGGGAATCAAAGTGTCTTCACCACCATTAGCTAGAATTGCTACGCTAAAAGTTCCACCGTTAAAGTTCCACCGTTAAAGTTCCACCTGAAAAGTTCCACCTGAAAAGTCCACCGCACCTTGATTAGATGCCCCTATTGCAGAGCACGTCTGTACTGCAGACGATGCGCGCTGCTGCGAGTCTGGGCGACACAGATATTCTCCGCAGGACATGCGTATGTATCATGTGCAGTGCGAAGTGCGAAGTGGGAAGTGGGTATCGCGGAGAGGCACACGCCGCACAGTGCCGTGCTGTGCCGTGTTGTGCTGTGCTGTGCTGTGTGCCGCACGCAACTTTTCCATGCCAACCGTGCTGGTGCGTAGTTGTGTAGATATGCGGACGTCCTATGTATGCATACAACTTTTTGCCCCCCACGCTACTCGCTCTCTCTCCCGCCTCCCCGTTCCGGCGTTCCCTCCCGCGACGACGGCAACGGCAGCAACGACGTGGCCCTGCCGCTGCCTTACCATCGGTGAGGCACTCGCGCACATTTCCACCGTCAACCAGAGGTGAGTCTTAGGCGTGGCCAGGCCTGGACGGGGGCCGGGGCGCCCAAAGAAGTGCCTCGCATGTCTTTCCCCCTCGACCTCGTCTCCGTCGGCGCACATCCATACGGAGTGAGTGTCTGAAGGGCCGTCCAGCCTGGCTGGCTGGCTGGGAGAAGGGTCTGGATTCCACCCGCAATGCCGTCCGTCGTGTTTCCTTCCCGCTCGATATCGCCTGCTCACGTAATGTATGCATGGCTTCGATCGACCACGCTCGGAGTCGAATCGAGGGATTCTTCCGCGACGCAGACAAGTCGTCATGGACCACACACCACGACTGCGTGAGGAGCAGTGCCGGCAACCGCGATATCTACGTGCGAGGTCGCGACCGCAGCCGTGCGGAGGTCTCGAATCGCGCCGCCGCAACTGCACTCTGTAGATATCTACATAGATGTCATGCTTGTGCAACACACTCAGAGACGCAGGGGGGGAATCAGCGAGGCTGGTGGCGAATATCCAACACAGTTTGCCGCCGTCCGTCATAGGTATGACGCGGCGTGGCCACAACCTATCTGTCCATGCATTCTGTCAAGAGTCACGCTGGCCGCCGAAGAGAGCCTCGAGTCGTCGAAATTTCAGAGTGGAGCATGACATATCTACATACTCTAGTTTGACATAGAGTGCGATCTGAAACCGCCTCTCTTCAGCCTTCCTCGTACATACCACGCCAATCCAGGCACACAGCCTCCTCCTTCTCCTCCTCCACCACAACCTCCACCACCCCGGTCAGTCGTCGCGGGAACACATATATCACACTGCGGCAAGACATGATTTACCCATCGCCGCCAGAACCGCCACCGCCATCCGATCGACGGCGGCGGCGTGTCGGCTACTACACGGGTCCGACTAATGCTGGGGACGGGTATTGCCGGTGGCTTGCGGGGATCGATTTGCGTCGGCAGCTTTCTCCCCGTGCGCCTCGCCAGGCAGCCCCTCGATTGGCGTCGCCGTCAGTTGGCACAAGCCCGGACGTGTGCCTCGCGGAGTGGGACTTGCCCGCGGCGATCCATGGAGAACTCCTAGAGTACTCTAGAGTAGAGTACGAAGCTAACCGCGCCCATCCGAGCTTGGGCAACTATGATACTCTGGAGGGAAGACGCGGATCATGTGTGACCAGGAAACGGGAAGGGGGAAATGGTTTTTTGGAATCTGAGCCGAAAGGGGCATTTGTGTGAAGGGGTCTGGTGCCACTCGGCAGGATGCGATGCCAGTGGCATCGAAGACCAGTTCTCATCCAAACGTAACCGCTTTCAGTTTCTGGACGGTCCGGTTTGGGATGTGGCCCTGCTTCTCCGTGCGCAGAACCATCCACCGATCTCCACGGAAAGGGCGAACGAGTCAGAGCACATGCAGTGCGCGGGTCTCTTGCCTTGACCCAACGTCCACACGCAGCTTATGATACATACGATATCTATGGCAGATTCCTTCGGTCTCGTCCGTGCCTCCCCCTCGTCCGTGGTGGCGATTGGTCTGCGTGGGAAATGAATGCCGCGGCGCGATGCGGGTTTCGGATGAGGCCTTTTTTTGCTCCCTTCGTTTTACTTTTTCTGGGCTGAAGTCGCTCCGAGTGCAAGTCGTCGTGGTCGCCCTGTTCGAAGCAGAGCGGGGAAAGACGAAGCCCGCGACGGGTTGAGCACAGCAGTTACTCTACATACGGATCGGTTTCGGATTGCTGTGCCATACATACATATACATAGATACATAGTTACATCCGATCATGTCGTATCGCGTCTCACATCGATGTGCATGTCGGGCATCTGCGAAGAGTATGTTCTCTGCTGCTCCGTGGAGCTCGTCTGCTTTTCTTTTTTCTTCTATGTTTTTCTTCTACGTTCTTCTTTCTCTACGCTTCCCTTATCCGGCAGGTCTTCCGCATGTATGCAGACAGGTAATACCTTTGGTGCCTGCATTTGACGGGCGACGGGGCTCTTCCACAAACAACGTCTGCGTGGCTGATCAGTGGCGTCTGCGGTCAGCGAAGTCCGCAGCACGAATCGGCCGAAACAGCAGCAGCCGCGGGGACAGAAGAGAAGGGAAGAGTCGCCCCGACGAAACACCGGACGGACGGGTGGTGTGAGAGGTGGTCCGACGTCTGCAGTCGTGGCTCGTTGTTGCGTCGTGTCGGTGAGGGTGGCGGAGTGTGAGAAGGCCGAGTTGGGGGGGGCGTTGCGTTTGTCCGTCATTTCTAAACGGGACGATCACAAGAAATACTCGCAGAAACGTAAAATCACGTTGTATATCAATAACTACATGCCAAACTTGAAACAACGCTTTCCGCGTCTCCCCGTGTCCGCCGCCCGCCGCGTGTGTTCCCATCCCGCGTGCTCATCAGCGCGCATGCGGCCTCGTCCTGTCGTTGGCGATATGCGCGATCACCTTCCCGCCGCACTCGACCTCCCACCATCGCCGCGGCATCCACCACTCGTCGGAGCTGCACGCGACGGCGCAGCAGGCGCCCTCGCCGGCGTAGACGACGTCGAAGCCGACGCCGTCCCCGCACTTGATGCTGTGCAGGCCGCCGTCGCCGGCGAACAGCCGGCAGAACTCGGGCCCGGCGGCGGCCAGCGACGAGCGCGGGTTGACGTACGTGTCCAGCGGCGCCGCCGACATGCGCACGGCAATCTCGCGCGCCCGCTTCTCGGCGTAGCCGCCGAACTGCCAGAGGCCGCAGAAGCCGACGAGCAGCGCCGCCGCCATCGCCGCCAGCGCCACCAAAACGAAGCGCTCCGCGGAAGAGGAGCCGCCACTGCGGTTGGAGAGGCCGGTCGCTGCCGTCGGGTTGTCGATCGTGAAGTACTGCATGGATGATGTCTCGGTCCGTGGTGGGTCCGAGGTAACGTCGCCCTCACCCCCCTGGCCACCGGTGGTTTTATGTGCTGTACGCCGCTCTAGGTTTCCGCTGGGCGATTGGGTTTCGTAGGGGGAGGGCGAGTTGGGAAAGTTTGTTGGCCCAGTTGCAGGGCCGGCGCCATTGCTCTTGGTGTCCGCGTCCTGTCCGTACCGTCGTCACAGCTGGGAAAGCTTCTCGTGCGGAGCTCTGGCTGGCACCCCCGTGACATGCAGCACAATCAGCCGTTGCTCGTAGTAACATCATTGCGGCAGGGGGAGAAACCCCCTCGAAGTGTGTTTCCCGCTGTACCAAAGTATCCGGCGTCATGCGGTAGCCAGTCCAGCAGCCGTTTATTGGCTTCGATCTGGCCGACTCCCAAGGTCGCCAGTGATCCAGAGCCCAACTAGCTTTGCCGATTCGTGTCATCGCGGCCGTCCCTTAGATAGACAGAAAGTATCCCTGCCGGGTGACGAACTCTGGAGCACCCCACTTACCCGGCGCCACCGCGTCCCCGCATCGTTCGGCAGCAAACTCCCAAACCCACACCGCATCGATGACGACGGCTCCACAGCTCCCCAAGATCCCCGAGGACGCGTCTCCGGACATGCCGATAACACTGACGGCGTCGGTGGTGCTGACGGCGCTTCCGCGCGACGGGAAGCTAGCCCTCGACGCGGCGTCACATCCGAAGCCTGCCAAAGGTCCCTCCCCTCCCCTCCCCCCCCCATTTCCCCTCTCCTTCTCCTCCGCCTCGCTGACGGCCGGGTGAATGAAGTGACGCTGAAGTTCAAGGCGATGGGCAACGCGCCCGTGCTCAACAAGGACTCGTACAAGATCAAGACCACGCAGCGGTTCGAGAACGTCGTCGTCTTCCTGCGCCAGCAGCTCGACCTCGCCGCCGACCAGAGCCTGCTGCTCTACGTCAACTGGAGCTTCATGCCCGCGCTCGACGAGAACGTGGGCAATCTGTGGAGTGTAGCTTCCCTCCCCCTCGAGGCGGCGGGCGACGGCTGACGACGCGTGGACAGAGCTTCAAGACGGGCGACGAGCTGATCATCAACTACTCGCTGCAGAGCGCATTCGGCTGATACGGGTGCGGCTGGGTGGAGAGGTTGAGCGGGTTTTTCGTGTGCGGAGCAGGGTGCGTGGATGTGCTTGCTGAGTTGTGTCGTTGAGCGCATCGTAGGCCGTATGAATGCTATCCGGCCCATCTATCACTAATGGTCGCTTAGCTCAGTTGGTTAAAGCGTGGTGGTGGTGCGGGAAACGCCGAGGTCACAGGTTCGACCCTTATAGTGATCATTCGTTTTTGTTTTTTTCCCCCGATTTTAGGGCTGCTGCAAGTTGTGAAGTTTAAGGCGTATCTAGTGAGTGCCAGCTGCGGCGGTCGTTGCTCTGTGAGGATGTCTGTCAGTCTGGCAGACAGCTGCTGTTGTGCGGTCTCTGGGAAAATACGACTCACCTCGCTCGAGAGTGCTGGGGAGTCCTTTTGTTCTGGGGGGACGAAGGGAATAAATACTACATACTCTAGTCCGTCTGGCACAGGTGCCACGTACCAGAATGCGCAGCCTTCTGTGTCCCTTCATTGTTGTCGTGTCCATTCGCCAGCCACCGGTGGGGAGAAGCCCTGCGTGCGCAGGGAGCCTGAATTCTTCAAGGTTTCGCTGCCAATGACAGCCGCCCGAAGACCCGCAACGACGGCGTCGACGAAACAGAAATTTCGTAGGCAAACACCTTTCGACAAGCCTGCGGGGTTGTGTACCCGGCGGTTGAAAATGACTGATACCTTTGGTGCCCTCCCAAGCACCATACGAGGCCCGCGGGGAGACGGGAGATGGCGCTGCGATGGGGTCGCACAACGCATGTTGCAGTGAGGCGGGTAGTGATGCGCGGGATGTCACATTATGTTGTAGATTATGGAGATGGATGTTTGATATGATGTTTCCGGCACCTGCACGACGTCAGATTGGCAGATGACCTTTGGCGACCAATCGCTCAAGCTTTCCACTGCTGTCTGCGGATGGGTATTGACGGCATGCTCTGTGCTTATATACTGGTGCGTATTTCTCGTCGTCCGTCGCCTTATAGCATCTAACATCTGTCCCGCACTGATGATCACTCGCCTTCTCGGACCAAGCAGCTATAGTGAAAATAAAAAAAAGATGAATAAGAAAAAGAAAACCGGCCAAACCTCACACGGCGGACCTGGAGTGTCGACGCTCAAGTCAGCCGTCCGTTTGCTCGTTGCAAAGCGGTCCGATGACAGCGGGATACGGTTTGCAAACGCCCCTCTTCCCCTAGTCATTGTTTTTTCTTCTTCTTCCTCCTTTCTTTTTACCCCTCCCCCCCATCACATACCATGTACTTATCTATGGAAACGGAACACCAGACCGTGTTGCATGCGAAGTGCCGGGGTCGAACCAACCGTGAACGCAAACTCCCACCGCACTCTACTTCCGGCGCCGGGCGGGTGCGTTCCTCCCTCCGGCATGCATGAACTTGCACCTGCAACCCGACGCACGGGATGAAGGTTTTGTTGGCTTTCCCACGTACCTGCGTATGTACACACGGGGGGTGCATAGGCTAACTCACACGACACAGTTGGAATTGGACATGGAACAGGTAAGGCGGCTGCAGCAGCCGCCGGGACGTGCTGCGGAGTGTGTATATATGTATGGGGCCTTTGTTCCCACGCCGGGCTCGTCGTACTTTCGCTACCCAGTCCGCCGGGCTGTCACCGCCGATCTGTCTGAGACACCGACCCGTCTACGCTAGCCCCGACCGCCTCCGTTGGATCGATATAGCTCTGGCTCCAGCATCACCACCGCTGCGGAAAAAGCACGAAGATTCGACTTGCGGTTCTTTTCGACGGGCTCCATATCTATATCACACATACATCCGGGACCGTACTAGTAGCCAGCACGATCCATGTTTTCCGTTACCCGAACGACAAAAGAAAACGCCTTGGGTAACTCCGGAGGTCCGTTCCCCCCCCCCCAGCAAAATACCTACGAGTGGTTCCTCCTTCCCACCACCCTTGGGACCTCATCTCTGCCATCCCGTCAATAGATAGACTAATCACGCCGCGGCCGCATGATCTGATATTGGTGCGCTAGACCGTTGCAACGTGGCCAGAACTCCGACGCTCTGCACAAGACAGCTGCAAGGCCACCTATCCTCATTTCTTTTTCTCTCTCACCGATGTACGTAGTATGGGCGGGAGTGGGTAGAGTATATATAGTGTGGGACCACTCCAGAACCTCCCGTCGGGAAGTAGCGCTTACGGCGAGGATTTTTTTCTGCTTCGGCTTGACGAATTGCATCTTTCGACTTCAGCGTCGAGGCACCTCCAAACGATGAAGGGTTTCCTAACCACGGGGTATCGTTCTCGAGCCTTTACAGTCACCCCGCTCGCCGCGTACACCTGGGGTGGAAACGGCTGGAGTTTCGAAATCCGCCAGCATTTTCAACACCTTCCCATCGAGTGACGTCCGTCTTTACAGGCACTCCCCTCTGGTCGAACGCCATGAATACGAGGAGGGAGTTGGATGGCCGAAACGCCAGAAGCATCCATCCCTCCCTGCCTACATACGACAATTTTGGGGCTCCGTCGGCCCTTCATATGGAAGTGCGGTAAGGGGTCCGCATCGCGCATGTTAATCTCGATCCTGTTAAGTAATTGATTTTCCCTCGGGGAAAATCACCCCCACGATCACACGATCCTGGCCGAGTCGCTGAGCCATTTTCGCTTCCATCCCCCCCCCCTCCCTCCTCCCCACCTCCCACACCAGTCATTGTTTTGTCCAACTCAAAAGCGATACTGCTATCGGCTGGCACACTCACATATAACCACACCACATTTCCACCTCTTTCAATCGTCTCGGATACAGACTTAGCCGGGCTTCGCTATGCACGTTCTGCACATTTCGTCACCCGCCGCCACTAGCCCAAGTGCGTAATTCGAACCGACGACGCTATTGTCACTGGACCTTACAATGGGCGACTTTCTCTCGTGGTGACGGCCGGGCGGAAATGGGGCGAAGGAACACGGTTATCGGGAGTTGGGGGGGGGGAGGGATTTGTGGGAGGGATGGCGGTGGAGAGTACGGACGGACGGTACAGAGAACGAATCGGCAACGGTGCGGATGATGGGTACGGCCTCCAACAGATGTGGGGGTCCTGGGAGGGGGGCCGGCGCTGTTGGGATGGTGCGCTGGCCGGAGTGGGAGTGAGGTGCCGGAGTTGGGCGGGCGAGGGAACGATGGGTAGAGGGGGGGAGGGGGAGGAGGAGGGAAGGGAAGGGGGAGGTGAAAGAGAAGGGAGGGAGGGGGAGGGAAGGGGAAAGGAAAGTGGGAAAGGAAAGGGAAAGAGGCGAAAGCGAACCAACATCACCGCATCAGTGGATGCAAGAAACGAAGACAACGCTGGGCGGGGAGGACTCGGCAGGACAGTGATCAAGAGAAAGCGTGGAGGTATCAGTGGCCGGTCGCGGGGAGGGGGGGACTCCGACGAACTGAGGGGTGGGAAAAAATATAGCAGAACCAAGGACCACACTTGATTTACGGTCAAACCGATTGACAGTGAAGATAGCTACCTGCACAGGGAGCAGCGAACGGTGGCAGGCAATCGTGCGGACTTGCTCATCGGATTCTACTGCTGTATCTACTATGGTCATGCATTCAATCGGAAGGACTTGTCGCACGGCAAGTTGGGCTTCCCCGCTCCGACCGGACGACAATCGTATGATCGCACGCATCGACGCTGTGGTTATGGGGTACCGCTTCTCTTCGGGCGATGGAATCGCCGGATTTGATCAATGGACGGAGGTGTGCTGCACGATTAACGAGATTGCATCGATCACTAACAGGTATGACGTCACCATTGAATAATTGATAAATACAAGCAATAACCCAACATCAAGTCGCGCAAAACACGAAAGCCTCCGAAAATCCGAACACCAAACAACACGCAGTGATGCCCGGAAGGCAACAAAGAAACAAAGAAACAAAAGTCAGAGCAAGCCTCCGAATACCAGAACACCGCACAACCTGCAAGATACCCGAATGGACATAAAGAAACAAGGGGAGGAGACACAGAGGTCATATCCTGACTGTTCCGGCATGTACTGCGTGGACCGAGATCCAGCTTAGGTTGACTAAGCGTTTTGTCCGAACTGAGAGTCGAAAGCCTTCAGCTGCTGGCTGGCGCGGTCGCCGGGGGGGTTTTGACCCGGAACCGGGACCCGATCCATCCATCCGGGTATCGACACGGCGCGACTAGGAGGGTTGCCGGCGGGAGGGGACTGGTTGTTGCAACTGCCAGCACCTGACGGAGTGGTACTGTCGGGCTTTTTAGGCATGGTCGCTGCTTTGGTGGAGGCTTGGAGTTTGGGTTCGAGCTTTGTGGTGACGGACCGGCTGCGACCTCCTGGTTCCACGATGAACGTTAGCACTGGATACGGACGGGGGAAGCGATGGGTCCGCAGACAAGAGGGGAGAGAGTGATGGGACGATTCAGGAAACTTGGACAGCAAGAGGAGGATGGCTCACTATTCACGATGGGGTAGTCGAGGTCGGAGTCGTGCTCAAAGTCCAAGTCGAGATCGAAATCGCGGTGGAGAAGAAGAAAGAAGGAAGAGGAGTAGCAAGGGAAGGCGCTGACAGGAGGAGTTCAGACGGTGGGCGCCGCGGTGGTGGGAACTATTTCTGTTGGGAGAGCCGACGGTTGTGGCGAGGACGGGACCTTATAACCCTTCTCCTTTGAGTGTGCTCGCTCACCCGAGGCAAGAGCAGTGCACGGCGCGATCCGTGGTGGTAGGAGCGGGGCTAGTGCGCACACGGCAAACCTCAGGTCCCACTTCCAGGACCTGGTGTGCCTCGGTGCGCACAGTGTACTTTGTGGCGGAGTCGTGGAGCGACGCGAAGTTGGATGGAAACGACAGAGGAGGAGGAGGAGGAGGAGGAGGAGGAGGAAGGGGGGGGACCCGTGGCAGTTGTCGATGCTTAGTCCTTTGCCACCCCCGCCGTTGGTGCTGGTACGTCACACAGATAACCTGCCGTTGCTGTTGTGAGTTGGGAATTCGTGCCGTGGGGACTAGTGTAGTGAGGGAGGATTTTATTTCAGGAGCAGGCTTCAAGATGGATACTTGGCAAGCAGATGAAGTGACGAGCGGGGGTCGCGTTATAATGGCGGCAAGTCCCTTGCTTGTTCCTCTTGGAGTCGCAGTGCATGGTCGACGATTCGCGTGTGGGCGTGCCGGTGGATGCGCCATCTCGTCGCTCCCTCATCATCATCGCCGCGCCTCGGTGGGATAGTCGTTGGCGGGGGAGCCGCAAGGTGAAGTATGTAGTCTTGACGGGAGATATGGGTGGATGCGGACGGATAGGGGATACGCACGCGATCAAGCTAATGCGTGGGGGGCAGGTCCCATGGGGGTTCATGTACCTATGTACCGTCTCATTTTTTTTTCCCTATCGTTTGATGGGATTGATGAAAAAAAGAATGAAAAAAAAAGTCGTGTATTCATTAGTTACACCAATCAACCAATTGGTCCGCATGTGAGTATGAATAAACAAAAAAACCGCCAATTAACCACAGGGCTCACTCAAAGGGCGCCAAGTTGGGTCTTGTTGTGCCCTGAGGTACATCCCATGTTGAGCCCATCATACGGATGACACAGTTGACTGTGCGCATGTTTGTACCGTTAAGCGCTACAGACGGAATGACAGACCCCGAAAGTCACCGCACTCCAGGTCCCAATGTGCACCTTGTATGTGGGCTGCGTGCGCTTCGACCGCGCCACAGTCACGTGCCACGCGCGTCGCTTAGGAGCCTCTAGTATGCGGATGCTAAACAACGAACCCGTCTTCTACATATGTATCGCTCAGGTTGAGGCGAAACTGCGCACCGTTAGCCCTATCTCCGCCGGAGAGACTAACCACACATAGCTTCCAGGCGTGCGGACGGAGAAACACGTGTAATCCACGGGTGTTATCGGGAGATTGTCGGGTAGGTAAGTCGCGTGGCACTGCCCCAGACCCGGTTCTAACGACACGAGTGTGCAGGTCGGATCCTCTTCGAGCTCTCTACCACCTTAGGAGTCTGGACGGTCTAGCGGCCAACGACGGGGTCGTCTCGCTCTCTGCGGCTCCGGTCTAGCCCGCGCTCCTCTCGAAACGAACGGTGCTGGTCGGTGTCAGTCGCGAGCGTATGTACCCGGGCGCTGCGGGTCCCGTGCCCAATCAGGGCGGGGGAGCAAAGAGGGGGGTGTGTGAAGTCTTCACCGCGTTCTGAATGCGGATTTACCAGTCCCTCGATGACGATCCACAGACCACAGCCACACATCGAACGCCGACTCCATTCCAGTCACCGATCCTGCGCCAATCGTACCAGAAACGGGACGTCCGTGGCTCCGTTCGTCGTCTCGATGGGGGAGGGGGAGGAGGGTGCTGGGCTGCGGGTCGGATTGGATCCAGCACGCACGGGCGGTGCAACGAGGCAGGCGCTGCTATATACCAGACGAGGCTGAAGAGCCAGTCGCCACGCGTGGACCTCCTTTGCTTCCGACTTTTCCTCGTCCGAGTGTTCGCAGTCCTCTCAACGGATGGGTCAACTATGTGACCACAGTGCAGATCCTGTTCGCTCCCCCACGCCCGCCCCAGTGCTTCCCTCCCACGAACACGTCGATGCCCCAAGAATAGCTGCTGCGGATCACCACTTCACTGGCACTGGGAGCCTGAGGCCACCATCCCGGGCTGTCTTTTGTGGCCTCCACGCCCACTCGACCCATGCCCGAGCGTTCTCCTCAACGCGGACACGCAGACGGCCCAAGAATAGCTACTGCGGATCGCCGCCTCGCTGGCACTCGGAGCTTGAGATCACCGTTCGGACTGAGCTGTCCTGTGCCTTGTGGGCGCCTCGAGGCATAATTTCCGGCCAGCGGAAGGAAGGGAAGGAAAGGGAAGGGAGGAAGGAGGAGGGAACGTGATGCTGTAGTTCACGCCCAGAGAGAATGAAGCTCATTAGACTGCTGCCGAAAGGAAAGGAATGGAGACGAAACCAACGAAAGGAAGGAGTGCGTGCGGGTTCTCAGGTGCTCTTCTTCCTATGCATGGCCTCGGCTTCCGGCTGTGCATCCGGATGGTGATGATGGTGATGATGATGGTGGTGGCGCTGATCGTTTGCCCCGGCTGAATGTCCACGCACACCATGAGCACTCCTAGAATAACAGCCCTTCGGACGTGGCCGTCCCTCTATGTGAATACTCGTTCGCCTATGATGCATGCGCACATCATGTATGATGTACTTCCGGGCCGCACATCTGACACGTAGATAGTGCTGAAACATTCGGTAATTATCTACCAGGAACAAGAGAAAAATAAAGAAAAGAAAAGACCCAGCCAGCCCTATGGTCTGGCCTTGCGTGAAGTCTAACACCTGCGGGGGCGGTGGGGGGCGGGGGCCAGCAAGCGGGGTAGATACTACCATCAAGAAGCGTTCTCGGATTTCTCTGTGCAGGGACGGCGAGTCGAACTCGAACGCAAAGACGCGCGTCTGTTCGCGGATTTCTGTTCGTGCACACTACGGAGGAGAGCACAGCGGAGCGGAGGGGAGCAGGGTTGCAGGGTATGACTTGGCTTTCCACTAATAGACTGACTACATTTACCCACCTAGGTAACTACCTGGGTATAACTATCTAGCACATGTCTAAAAAAAAGACGGTCCCGCAGCCGACCCCAACGGATGTGCGGAGCTCGACCGACGCGCCGACCGAGGAGTCATCTCAGGTCGTCGGCAAGAGCAGTCGGCTTTTGCAGCGAACACGACTTGCTGCGCGCAACGACAAGTCGCGGACGATGGTCTGGATCCATCCAAGTCGGGTGCGACGATATCCTGGCGGCGACGTTGATATAAATGCAATCGATATGACGCTGGGGCGGGAGGCTGCAGGTGCCTGGGCCGGGTTTTAGCTGCGCGAGCGAAGATGCGGTGCGAGCAGAGTGTGCGTCGCCCAACTGACAGGTCATTTGAAGTTCGACTTGGGTTACGTATGTACATATTTTGTGACTCCCATTACGGCTGCCGACCACCCGTTGCTAATAATAACAAACGGTGCATGACTAGAAGTCTAGATACACATCGGCCACGCGGCCCAATCGCGGGCACTATGTACAAGCGAGACCAGCTCTTGGTCCCCACTGCGGACTTATGTGTCGTGAAAACTGGAGACGAGACAAACTCGGCCTTCGCGAGCTTGGCGATCTGCACGAGTGGGGAAAATCCGCAGTCGAGGCTGAGATATCCCTATCCCTTCCCCGGCTTGTCCGCGTCATCGTCAGCGAGAATTCTCAGCTGTCCACAACGAAAGTCGTTTGATGCACTTGGTTGGTAGGCCAGTCGTCCGTCGTCGGCGAGGCCTGCTATCAGCGCCGCGGTGCGTTAAGGACGATGCCCCACTCGCTCTCGCGACACCTGTGAGCCCCCAGGCGTGCACGGGAAGGAGCGAGTCTTGTCGCCCCGGCAATGGGTGGGAGGGTTGACAAGATCGAGCAAAGTTCCCCTTCCCGTCACGTCCAACCAAAACGCAGGGAAACCCTCATCCCCTCCCCCAATCGGGCCGTCTGCGGCTGGGCGGACCGATAGGGCAGATAGGCGGACTTATGGGGCAGCAGAGATCGAAGCCAACATGATGGCCGCCATGATGGCCGCCATGTGGTTGTTACGATCCACCAACACCACCACCCCAGCATCCACCACCTCGAAATGACCATTATATGCCTCATCACTACCTACATATGTGCGCTCCACATTTTGCTCGAGGGCTTGGGGACAATTCGATTGGCTGGTTCTCAGCCCCAACATATCTGTCAGCGCCCGGCCAAATTGCCATCCCAAACCTTGGATTCCCGTTGGCTGCGGTCACGGCGTCGCACTGCGAGTCAGGGGCGGTGACCGGTTGGGGCGCGCGGAGTCGGTGGGACTCGGGACCGATCAACGATTACACAAGAGCGGATTTAGCACAAGTGTAAAAGCATTGGAAAAAACAGGTCGATACGTATATAGGTCGTATATCCTGACGTGGAGATGGGTGGACAGTCGCTGTCCGCGCACAGAATCCCGCACATGGAGTCTGTATGCGCAACCCCAGGCGTGCACGCACATTGGGTGGCAGTGCCGACGGACGGCAATAACACGCGCGGGGATGGAGCTTCTCCGGGCCGGCTCCGCCACGGGGCGGGGCGAATCCGTCCAGGTGTCACGCCATTGTGGTCCTATATGCTATTCCGACATTACTCCCCCCGCATTCGGACCGACCAAGCGATGAAAGATCGAAATAATAGTTCTTAATATGGGGAAACAAAATGGAGCTTGAGTGTGAACATCCGGATGTGACTCAGTGTGACGGCTGCATGTGTGTTGGCATTTTCTTCTGCTGGCAAAAGGCAGTTCTGCATCCCTTTCTTTCTCTCGGGAATTGCCGCATCGGATATAGATACTTCCAAAAATGTAGATACAGATAACGAAACCGCCCGCCACGTGCACATTACGGGGTGCACAAGCGGGCACGTTATCGAAATAGCAAAAGGCTGAAAACGCGGAGATTTCCCCGACGATCTGGAGACGAAGTCCCTTCAGCCCACCGTTCGATATGTAGACTTTCGGAAGCCTGGATGGAGGGTGCGCCACCATAGCCTAAATAGGCTGTATGCGAGTATGTATGAATAAACAAAAAAAAAAAAAAAAAAAACCATTCGATAAGACGGAGAGCACAGACGGAGTTCACCCGACCCCTGTGCGATGGTCTGGCCACAACTTCTTTGACAAAGCCAATCCGGATATCGTCCTGGGAGGTCTAATACAGAATAGATTTCTTACCGAGAAGCGCTTTCTCGCGATGCTCCAGGTGATCACCCTTGCCACGACTGCCCCGATTTCGCGTCTACACGAAGGAATGCCGCGAGGGATTGTCTCAATGGCTGTTGATACTCGTCTCGATGCGAGAGGCTATTTGGTTGGCTCTGAAGGTAAGCTGAGTACATAGAGAGCATGATGGTATATAGCCGAACCGTATGGTACATAGTCGAACCCCAGACGCTATGTATATAGTAGGTCAGTTTATGGGTATCTGCTTTTTTTCTTCTTTTTTCTTTTTTTTCGTGGATTTTCTTTTTTTGTCAGGGGGAGCTTCAGGTCGGTAGATATTTGGGACTACCAGTAGTTATGATCCCTTTCTGTAGTGGTGACAGTCCGGCGACGAGAGTGTACAGCAGATGGCGAATATTAACGAGGTTTTACGGGTTGCTAGCGACGCGGCGGGATTTTGCGCGGGTTGTCGGCGAGGAGGTTGCGAGATTATTACCGGCGGGCTGCCTGCGGAGATGAGGCTACTCAGATTCCTGTCGACAGTTGAGGTTTTGCCGGACTAGGTGCAGATTGCCAACTGCGAATCCACAGTTCAACGGCGGAAATATACCCGAATCTGGATGGTTTAGCGATGTACCTGAACGGCCTCGTAGCCTGGGGGGGGGGGGCATGCCGCTGAGATGAAGCGTTCAACATTTATACATCGAACTCTAAGAAGATGGTCAGCGGCGGACTATGGGAAATCCCGCTGGCTACATACTACTCGAGGCAGAGGAGAAAACTTTAGTTTGGCGTTGTGATATTCTACAGTGGGCTGGATTTCCACAGACGGTGCAAGATGTTAGGGATTTGGCCCCAACGCTCCTCCGAAAACGTGATCCAACAGGGACCGCCAGCCCTCAATAGATAGACAGATAAGTACTTCTACAAGAAACTTCCGGAGGTGAAAGCGAGATGGAGTCATGGCGCTGGAGGGGTTGAATGACCTTGTGTTGGGGGAGGACACACAATCAGAAATTTTGCTTGATTTTTAGAAGCCCATTACTTGAATCATGAGTACTCAAAGCCTCAAAGCCTAGAAATCAAGAATCAAGCGCAATGTATGAGATAAGGTGGAGTTATGAGCTTGTAATCGTATGAAATCACTTGCGCTAAACCATTTTAAGTGACGCTACTCTAGCTTGTTAGCGTCTGGGCGGTTCGACTAGTTACCATACATGCTCTCCTGTGCTTGTACGAGGTTCCCGGGGGAAGAGCTAATTGGTAAGGGGAAATCCAGGTCTGTAGCAAACCGTGGGCCCATCGCATCATCTCGCACAGTGTATCCGGTCGAGAAGACGCTTTTGCGATAATATCCGTGCCCGCGGCCCCGCGATGGCAGATGCCTCATCTCAGGTCGTATGAATTTGGACGCCCCGTACAGGTCGACAATATGGTAGACAGCTCGTCCACACCGTGTGCTGACCTAGCTTCAGAGCAAAGTTTTTAATTGCATTAAATACAGACTTGTGCCAGTTACCAGACAACATGTTGTTTCCCATACGGCTTACTTCCTCTGTTTTAGAACTTTTTGCATAAGTGATCATACCTTTAATAGCTGCCGTCAAATTGGTATGTTGTAACAGTGCCCAAACACAGTGTAGCTGTTGTTCCTCAGCTGACATTCTAAATCTATATACTTGTGAGTTAGCATTCATGTATACTTGGTTAACAAGAGAAACGGAAAACATCTTAAGTGCTTCAAAATCATCATTCATCGTGGTACAACGAACTGACAATCTGTGTAGGAACTTTAAGTCTACTTTACTATTAGACCACTGTATATCATGTGCCTCGCCGGCTTCTTCGGTGGCTTTAGACAGTCGGTGTTTGCGAACATGAGAGGAGCCAGTGTTGAGGAGGCCATTGGCTCAAGAGAGGTTTGGGGTGGAGCCGACTTCTAGGTTGAGAGAGCTTGTTTGAGGACTCGAAACAGAGGAGTTTATTGTGTTCTAGTGGGCTTTATCGTAGCCATTAAATTTCATCGTTGGATTTTGCAATGATTATACGCCACATCACTCCTACAACCACTCCATCTGCTGCCACTCAGCGCCCACAAGCCTCCCAATACCGCCCAAAGCCTGCCGCCCGGCAGCCAGCGATGCCGGGCCGATAAAGTCTTTATACCATTTGCACATACTTGGTGGTTGACGCCTCGGAGAATTGCTTCCTCTTCTCAATCCGGGGATCAGGGACTTCACGGATGGTGATAACTAGATCGGTACCAGATCATTCGAACAACGGAAAGGATGCTGTTCAGGGGTCGCAGCGATCGGTAAGAGGACGAGAACCGCTCACGGCTGGGTGGTGATGTAGAAATTCACACGGGAAACCCATGTGAATCGCAGATGGAGTCGCAAAATTGTAGCGATGAGCCGTTCGTTTCCGATGTGCGTATGTTCGTTCGGGGATGTTCGACGGCTGGCGGTGTTCAAATTAGACGATTCACGCACGGCGGGCAGGCTGCCCCCCGGGAATCCTTACCTGATCGCTTCGGGGAATAGCAGCATCCTTCCGGACACTCGCAAGCATATTCTTTCGTATAAAGTTTCCGGTGGGCGCGACTCTACCTGAAGGGCATTGTCCATTGGGTACCTACCTGAGTTTTTAACGAATACCAGCGGACAACGATGGTAGAAATGCTGCTGCATAGATGGACACTCTTCCCGTAGATACAGAGTCTGCTGCAGGAGTGGTATCTTTGAGCGTTGCTGGGCTGCGGGGTGCTTAGGGGACATTTTTTGGGAGCTTGATTGGTGGGTAACTAAGAACACGATTGAATCATTAGCATCACTGTCTGTAAATAATTCAAAAAAAACACTCCAAGCAGCGATCAGAAAAAAAAGGAGAACATTCCCCTATGTGCAAATGCTCACCTCTGAATGACATCAAAAACTCAATTGGTTTAGCGTTGTAGATCGGCGTAAATCGTAGTTGAATAGATACTCATCAACCAGGTTTTCGGCTTTTGGTTTTTCGGTGATATAACGTTTTGGACGTGAGCCTCCTGCGCGTGTCTCTTCGGGTGGGTCCTCTGACGGTATCTGGGGAAAGGAGTGGGAAATCGGTGACCGTTGTGCGGGAGGCAAATCGATGGGCGCAACCTACAAAGTAGCAGTGTCTTGGGTGAGACCGTGAGGGTAACAGGTATGGCAACATTGGAGTGCTCCGCATGGAATGGGGAGCCGACCGTGGGGGAGCAACCGCAATACCTAGGCCCAGGACCAGAGGCGGCGACCTGTGATGGTGAAGAGAAGGTGGGGAGCGGCGATGTGGTGCGAAAGGTCTGTACGAGAGACGTGGTATGACGCGAGCGGTAGGGAATCAGCAATCACCCGAGGGAGCCGGGAACAAATCCCCCTAAGGAATCAGTAAATAGAAGGGAGCTGTAATGGTCAACTGTATTGACTCAGACAATGACAAGGAATACGGGGAGAAGACGGACGAGAAGGAAGATGGAGTGTAGGGGCGTTAGGCAATGTAGCGGCGAAGCAGAGGGAGGGAGGGAGAGTCTCAAAGGCATGAAGAACTGCGGGGCGGGGAGGGGCAAGTCTTGGCCGGCAGGGGCGTTCACACGGTTACTAGGTTTCTAATATAGAGGTCAATCCGCTCGTAATGACGGCAACGATCAGGCGGTTCGACGGTCGAGCGGTATATAGTACCGGGCAGCTGGGCCGTGGTGACGATAAGATCAGGTACTCAGAATGGAAAAGTTGTACATATGTACAATGCCCAAACTACCTATATGGAGTCTTCTGATGGTCTTCCATGGAACTTGATGCGTAGTGTTGACACAAGGTGTTTTGAACATAAATCATCATCAGGAATTCCATTTCGCAGGTCGTTTTTTTCCGTTTCAAGAGAGTGATATCAGCCTTGAAGAGCAAGTACATACCTGGGCGGCATGCGCGGGTACCTTCGGCAACAGTTGTGACCCATAGCTCGCCCAGCATCGGGGGCTCTCCTAGCTCTTCCACTCGTTCGGAAAGGGCTCGGTCCCCCAAACCGCATTCACGGTCCCAAGCTCCAAGCCGCCACTCCCCCCAGTCCGAAGGCCCCATTCGCTCCGAAGACACTCGTTTCCACTCCTCGCCGCCATGCACTCTTCCAAGCTCCTGACCCTCGCTCGTTTCCCAGTTCCAGCTGCCAATCGCCCTGCCGAGTGTTTGTGCCTCTTTGAACCTTCAGGAACTCTTCCAAGTTCCATTCACAGTTCCAAGCTGCAATCATCCTCCAGTCACCATTCACGCTCAGTTTCCGCTCATTCCTCTAGAAAGCACTCGATCTTCCTCGATTTCCCACGCCGTGCTCGCTTTCCCAAGACTCATCCACCCTTCCAGCCTCCACTTGCTCTCTTGTGATGCGTTCGCATACGCCGGTTGCCATCCACGCATACAAGTGCCGAGGTTGTAGAGTGCTGTTTGCACGGAGGACGGCGGAATCCCGTCATTGGAGCATGCGTAAGTCTGGATATAACGAGCGACGGTATCATGGGTGGGAATGCGTGGTATGATGTATTCGAGTACTGTCGTTCAAATGTATGTCAACTTCCTGTCGCCTCGTGCATTCGTAGCTAGGTGTCTGTATCGAGTCAATCATCTTTCTCCGCCTCTACCGGATCCACCTCCCACAACAACCGCAACACCAAGCTCCTAGTCCCTGCCCACCCCCGAGCACCCGTCCATTCTCTCGAGTCCTAATCGCCCCATCACATTCCATTCTCCAGCCCCCCACTCTTAGTCGCCGTTCGCTCCTGCGAATTCGTTGTCCCCCACTCGTTCTCCCAGTTGCCATTCGGTTTTCCGAGACCCATCCATACTCCTATTCTCCGCTCCTTCCTCTGGGCTCTGTTCCGGACTGGGTCCATCTAGACGAGCGGGGATATACCACCGACATGCATGAACTGTCATGAAAGTGTTCAGGTCGGGTCGGATGCAATAAATGAAGTCTCGCTCATCCTCACCATGGTTCATGTTATCGCTGTGAGCTGGCTAGGTCGTATGCGGATAGTGGATATAAAAAAAACATAGCTGCATGCGATCAATGAAGAAACCAAAAAAAAGACCCTCTGTTGCGCAGGGGAGAATAGTAAATGTATGTTGAGAGGCTGGGGAGCTACACGGGGCGGCGGGATGCGTGCAGACCATATGAGCGGACTAGGAGGTACACGCTTGCGCAATTGCCTGTGTGCTAGATATAGAGTATCTTACATACATCTCACGGTATTACATACTTTGCCACGTATGCCAGAGTACGTACGTGTAAGCACAGACACCTACCGCGGCCTCATAGCAACATGCGGACTTCCGGTGAAGCGAAGCATACATAATGTAATCCTCTCTTGTCCCTGTCGTATTGTTTATTGGGCTCAGTCACCGCCAGATTGCGGAGCGACGCCCAGATAGGTGAATTCTAGTAGGTGTGTTCTCGTCGCCCGCCGTCGCACGCCTCGAGAGCCGAGTGGTATCCTCCGTCAGGTGCGGTGACTGGAGCATCGCAGATAGTCTTTCCATCGGAGTCTTTGGTAGCCTGCTGCGCTGTATTTCGTTCGCGCGGAGGGAGGTTCGAGGTATTGCTCGAAATCTTGGGCGGCGGGGCAATATCGACTGTATCTAGTTATCGTGGGAATGGGGAGCTCGGGCCGTTCTACTCCACTATTCCTTGCATTTCATTGGAGTAGCCAATAATGGAGTCGAAGCAAGACGGACGAGAGTGAACACTAGCCCGTGATCGTCGGATGATGCTAAGTATATCATTGGCCCGAGTCTATACGAGCAATGCTTCAAGACATCATATACTTAGCTACCGTGTCAGCACCGTGTGTACCGTTGCCTGGCGCGGACGATTGTCTGCTTTGGCCACGGGGCTCAGTCCCATTCTCTGGATGATCCTAGCTGCCTGCTAGATACAGCAGATACCTCCGGAAGCGAAGTACTACATAGGTGATGTTCAAATAGCTATGGACCCCCGCCAACAGCGCCATCTGATCAATCCCCCAAAGTGCACGGCCTCGGCATTCCCAATTTGTTTGATTGCACAAGCTGTACCCACTGTTTGCACGAGGACAGCCACGGCAGGTAGACGGCATCCGGAGTTTCAAGTCCTCATCTAAATACGGATTCGCACCAATCGCAAGCCTGTGGATCGCATCGACGGCACTATTCGGCACCAGAATGTTCCGGGTGGTATCACCAGCCGCTCCGCAACAAACATGCATGACCCGCTGCAATATGTGTATATACTCCGACAAACTGCCTTACAGGGATGCAAACAAGCTTCTGATGCAGCCGATAACTACTTATGCAGTGCAACAAACAACGAAATGACAGCCCGTGCCGGGCACCGAAACGTCGACAACTGGACCGTGAGGACATGTGGCGAGAATTTATGGCAGGTGTGCAGGTGTGCAGGTAGCGGAGATGGGATTTGTGATGGCTTGGGCGAGGGTGCCGGTTCTTATACATAAGAGTTGCTCGGGACTGCCAAGCAGTCCGCACCAACTAGGAAACAATCTCCAGCTTCTCGTTCGTCTCGAAATCTCGGAGTACGACGTCATCGGCGATTGACGCGCAGTCCCGATCTCGTCGCATGTATCGAAGATTCTGCCCTGCCATCTACGCTTGCGGCCTGATATGTCTCGACGGATATTGACTGGCTGTGGCGATATATTTCCCGCTATGGTCGACCTTGGAAACGCCGAGGGTAGTAGGATCCCCCCCCCCCCCCCCTTTCCCCCTCTTGAAGACGTGCAAACGGTGTCCGCCCACCGGTAGCGACCTCGAAAATCCACAGCAATCACCTTCATCCATACCGCATAAAAGTTATCGTACGTCTTCTATCCATGCTATGTACATATGCACTCTGTCCGAAAACATGCTTACGTTGGGCTAGAACACGGCTCAATCCTAAAACAACATGTTTGTTCCATGCTTGATTCCGACTTTGTGGAAGTTGACTTGTTTCTGTGCCGTATTAGGCGCATGCACGCGCAGTTTCGCCTTATTTGGGATCCACGGCCCAACGCCTTTGATGAATGTGCGCGGTTCTCTACGATAGGGTACAGCCTGCCCTCGTTGTGCTTTGATAGCGAATATATATAGTGTTGGGTTTTCCTCAACTCTCGAGCCTGCTTGGAGATACGGAGCCGTAACTGACTAAGGGACATGGCCTCAGGAAGCATACGACGGAGACAGGCCTCAAACACCGCGGCATGTCGCTGCTGAAGCCCGGGCGCCTTTCGCATTCCAATCGGACCCCGCCGTCCACACGCGCACTGTTCGCGACTTTGACTGTTTCGCCGCAGAGGTGCCTGCATAACGGAAGATGGTCGATTCTGCTCGCAATTCCGACAAATGTTGTCTTCATACGTACGGTTCACGGGTTCAAGACTTCCGCCTACCGTTCCCGACGAGACGGAGAAGCCACCCACGCTGGGCGACATCGTTGCTGAAACGGTCCAGGTTTTACATACGACCCATCGCTTTTGATTGAGCTCCCAATGCTCCCAATATTAGCAGCCGCTTCGCTTTACAACAGCAATTGTCGCAGCCTTTGGTCCCTCGCCCCAGTTGACAATAACTGGATTGGTCGCCAATCATGATTGAAACGATCAAAACACCAACCGGTGCCTACAGGATGCCCCGTCAGGGGCCCAATGGTTACGGGAGGAGGGCTAGCGAGCATATCCACGCTATGCTTCCGATCGTATCTTCGGACGCTCGACTCGCAGAAGAACCTTCATGCCTCGCAGCTGTTCTCGTGGCTGCGAACTCATGATTTATTTATTGCACTTTATGCCTTTACGTACCCCACCTACCCCACCTACCCCACCTGCCCCATGTACCCTCTTACCGACACCCCACATACCGAACGGCACAGTTAATTCACGTAGATATCCCACCTATTCTCGCCCTCCCTTTCCACTTATTCATCTGTTTCGATCGCTGTTTCCCAATCTTCGATTCATTGGATTCCCTTCATGTGGCTTATTCGTCTCACATCTCCTGCGTGGGGGATTTCGTCGGCGGACGGACATTCTCAGGTACTGCCGCGCACCATCAGGTGCATACTGATCTTTTAGCAGTGTATCTAAGTATATATCCTATATAACTGTCCACCTTGCTGATTTATCTGGTTACAGGCGGGTGAACGTTGCTGGCAGTTCATTTGTACCACTTGGCCAGGCACCCAAGCGGGTGGGTGAGAAGTGGAGAGGCGGGAAAAAAGGGAACAACGGCCAAACGAACCAGTATCACCGCAGGACGAATGGAGCACGGACATGGGGTCTTGGAAAGGGCGTGAGGGTCGGCCTCCTGACTATGAGTTACTATGGAACCCATATCGAAGAGGAAGTTGGAGCGATAAAATTCGAATCAGCATGCAGACAGTAGAGACGGAGCGGACGATCGAATGGAGAGGAAGCGGAATAGAGAACGAATCAGCATATGAGTGCCACTATTCACAACAAATTACTTTTCCAATGCCGCCTTTTAATGTCAGCTTCCTCGTGCCGCACGAGCGGCGCCGGTCCTCTCCTTCTCCGCCGTCATTGTACGGGTGGCAATCCTCTTGCGCCGAAAGGAGCGAAGGAAATCCGGAACGGGGGGCACTGAAGGGGGAAGGAAAGCGGTAGGACCCGACTATCAACCCCATCTCTCGCGCGAGGCCAAGTTCTGATGATTTACAGTTTATGGTTGGATGACGACCTCCTCGAGAAGCCAACCAGAGTTATCCCACTCACTCACCGTACAAGGCTGACCGAACGATATGCCGTGTTTTTTTTTTGGGAAACCCTAACTAGGTACTTAGGTATGACTACCTATATCACCGTCACACACAAACCACCCTGTCTGCACGACTGGGGTTGCACCCAATCGCTGGTCATCACTCTCTTTGAAAGCAATAAGTTCATCAGCACGCAATCAACAACAAGACGCGAGTCAACATATCTAATGCAGAACAACTACACCAACACACAGCAAAGGACAGAGCGGATACACAACTCATCGTACCAAAAGACGTCGCACACCAAAACACAGATATACCCAAAACCATCTAGAACACATCTACCCTCTATCTACAAACCGACGAACACGACTAGTACACTGAGATGAATCGGAAGAAAATTCTACTAAGGAGAAAGCCAAGAGAGAAGACCACGGAGAACCCGGGTGGACTCCCGAGGCGAGGACTGAGGAAACGACCGAGAAGCACATCGAGGGGAAGACCATGAAGACCGCAGAAGGGATACCGAGGGGGTCCCAAAGCCGAAGTCCGAGGAGAGGGCCGACAAGAGGGCCGAGAAAGGGACCGAGAAGGGGACCGAGGAGAGGACCGAGAAGAGGACTGAGAACAGGATCGGGAAGGGGACCGAGAAGAGGACCGAGAAGAGGACCGAGAAGAGGACCGGGAAGGGGACCGAGAAGAGGACCGAGAAGAGGACCGAGAAGAGGACCGAGAGGAGGACCAAGAAGAAAAGCCGAGGGGGAGGACCGAGAAGAAAAGCCGGGAGGGAGGATCGAGGGTAGAAGCCAAGGTGGAAACCGAGACGGAAGTCAGACAAGACGACCGTCTATTTCTTTGGTGGAAATAAACGATCCACTTTACTGATCGATTGCTTGCCGTGGTTGCCGGGTTGGTTTACACCTGGTGTGGGCACTCGGGCGAGCCAACCTTCCATGCACGCACCACCTGTTTGGCCAGTGGACTGGCCAGTGGACTGGCCAGAGGAAGGGGCAGTCGCATCGGGGTGGCCAGAGGAAGGCATTTGTTCGTGGTTGGAGCTGTGGATTCGGTCTTGATGGGTGGCGCTCGTGGAGGTCTTAGCGATGAACGAGCTCGATGGAGGTGAAATCAGAGCCGGAATATGCAGCAAGAGAGCGATGTGTGTGTCTTTGGGGGCGATGAGAGAGGAGAGGTGTGTGGGATGCAGTAACAGCGATAGCAGCGACGGGGGAGACAGTGCCAGGATCCGGCAGAGGGGATGAGTTGTGTCGACGGATGGCAATGAAAGAGGAGACGAGGAGAACGAAGCTGAGAAGGAAGAATTGAGGGGGGCGGCCGGTCCTTATATGTGATGGTGTGCAACTATCAGTGGGGAGGGAGGGAGCGGGCGAACTGAGCCACCATTAAATGCTATGATAAGCCTGCTGATCCCAGGTCACCCACAGGTTCACACAGGTAGCCACCCAAGGAGGCCCTTTGGTGGTGCTAAGGGGTGGCATTTGCCCAGTTACAAGGATGGCTGAATGTGCGCGTGCCCACTTTTGTGCGGAATCACAAAATCACTGGAGGGGTGATGTGCGCAATATCCCCCAGGATGCGCCAGGTGCTTGTGGTGTTGGGGAGGGGGCAGCCAGCCCATCCGTGGAGGGGAGAAAGGGAGGAAGGATATCACGGGAGCGCCAGCAACACCAGCAGTGTAGCTGGACGACAGGGATGACAAAGTACTTCCGGACTGACGACCACAATATTCTTTTAACGAACAAATTGAACAGAAGAACTAGAGGCCGACTCGCCCCCGAAAACCAACGGCTGGCATTCCGCTCTGCGTACAGCCTCTCCTTACCGTGTTCGTCTCGGTGTTCGCAACGCCCTACCGGCCTCCAGCCTCGTGCAGCCTTTCTCCCCGCCGAAACCGTCCCGTGGAAATTCGTCGCTTCCCCTACACCGTCCTCTACAAGTGCCGTATACATGCATTTTGTATACGCATTCGGGGGGGGGGGGAGGGCTTCGCCGGCTCGGTCCGTGGCCGCGTAGTATATCACGCAGACCACCGGTATTTACCGCCTTCGATGCCAGAAATACGAGGACATCCAAACGCATCGGAGAGGCAAAGGCGCGGCCATACACACACCTTTTGATAAATGGATCGCGCCTGATCTAGATGCTGCCTGCCTGCCTGCATGCATGCTTGTTTTTTGGCTATATATCTAGGCGACAATCTGCGTGTGTGCCAAGACTGTTTCCTCACGTTTCGCTCAACAAACACATCATTAATTGGATGATACAAGATAAATAATTGAAACTCTAAGTTACAGGAGTAGCAGCAATTCCTTCGGACGCGCACAGATTCCGAACACTAAGGACAGAACAATCGAGAGGTAGCAACTGGTGCAAACAAAATAAACCAGACCCGACAGCCCCAAGGAAAAAAAAAGCCCTAATAAATAATTCACAAACAGAAGGCACAATACCGTCACCAACCTTATCAATCTCAACACATCCAACTCCTAGCACTGTGGTCTTGCATAAGATAAACACCCGCAAAAGTGTTACGCTCAGCGTTTGAACCTAACTTCAAACCTCCTCAGCTCTTCAGCGGAGCGGTTGTCAGACGGTAGAGTGCCTGGGCTGTACACTCGCCCGCTCCAGCCGGGTATATGTGCACCAGGGACCCGTTGCCGAGGATGTGGGGGGCTTGCAGGAACCGCGGGTGGGATGGCTGGGTGATCGTATGCCACATCATGGTGCCGAGAAAACCTCGATGTGGCATAGCCACGACCTTCGAGACCATGCGACCCAGGAGAGAGAGGGTAGTGCATGGAAGATGGACGGCCACTGTTGCGGTTGTCTGCTCCGTGCGCATCACCGTCGCTGCGGCCTTCGGACCTCGATGTGATACGGCCGTTATCTTCGAGACCGCGCGATCCAGGAGAGGGAGGGTAGCGCCGGGAAGATGGTTGGCCACTGCTGTGAGGGTGGTTTCCGTCGCCAGCATTGCGACCAGAGGCGACGGAAATCGGATGATGATGCGAGGATTCAGTGGCTCCGTCATACACCTCGGGTGTAGCAACATAACAGTCGGAGGGTGTATGGCTCTCGGTGAGGTCATACGGGCGAGCACCGTCACCGTAGCGAGTGGGCGTTGCCCTTCCACCATGATCAGAGGAGCCATGCGCTGGGTGGCTTGAAGAAGCACGATTTCCGCCGGAAGCTCGCGATCTGTGGGTCCCGGGGTGACGACGCGACGATGAATCATCGCCAGTGCGATACGGGGGCGACATCTGTTGGTGGGCTAGTGCGAGGAGAGAGGGTTGATGCGTGTCCGACGAAATCTGAAACGAAATCCTGATGAAAACGGAGACGAATCGATACCAGTTCAAAGAAAAGAGGCGATATGTGAGGTTTTGGGGAGAGGGGGAAGAAGGGAAAGGGGGAGGAAGAGAAGTCCTACAAATAGTTGTGGCCATAATGGCGGACGGTGGACGGACAGTCCAAGCTAGCCACGCATCCACCATCTCACTATCCACCAGGTTTCGAGGCCGTAGGGGGGGGGGAGGGGGGGGCAACCCGGCTGGGCGGCCCTAGGTTGCGTGGTATTGTGCAGTTGTGCGCGCGGGGGCCGACGCGGGTTTCCGGGCGGCGGTACGGGCGTGTGCTCGCATCGTATTCCGTTCCACGGGATCATCCAGCTGGATCCATTGCGCTCAGAGTTGGTCTGTTGTGGTGGCACCTAAATTGGTGCTGCTGATGTGGTATGTATGGCGGTTGGTGGTATGTATGTAATGGTTTGGTGGGGGGAGGGGGGGGGGGGGGGCGGGTTATCAGGGGCAAAGTTACCCGGCACCCCTTCTATCTACGACAACCAAAAATAAACCGTCGACAGACACTCTGTCGATGGCCACCGGTTCGGTCTATGGTTGTCACGGGACACCTGTGTCGGCTGCTGGTTTGAGTTTGTATTCTGGAGTAAGTTGGTCCTTATGAGCGCTCCAGGGAGGTCAAAGGGCTCTGTTTCGTAGGGGGGAAGATCGATCTTGTCGTGTAGACCCGAACAATTGTAGAGTGCAATAGCTTCTGCGTATTTGCTATGTATGCACTCAGTGAGTTCCGTGCCATCGGACTTAGAGTCGCAGTGACTATGTACTTACCAACGCGCGGGTATCCACTAGTTATCTACGACGCACTTGACTCTTGAGCGCTGGGGCCGAACGGAACGAGGGCTCCCCGACGCACGGCACAACCCGTCCGGCACGCCGGGCGACTGCAAGCCGGTGCATATTGTCCGGAGATCTCGACGGCCTCCTTGTGCTTCGCGACTGTGCGCGCAGAACGAAGAAGGGGGGGGGGGGCAGGAGCGAACTGTATTGGCAGGGACATGCAGAACGTGGTGCACGGGACTGCGCGCGCTCACCTTATTGCACATATTTATCGCGAGGGCGAGGGATTAGGAATTCCCTATGTATCTATCACATGTGCGGCGGACGAGCAGAGCGGTGGAACTTGAAAATTTTTCATGTGATGACGCAGACTTGAGCTGTGTACTACCAAGAAAGAACGGAAACAATTCAAATTGATTGTACACAGCGCTGGGCTTCTTTTCTGGGGGAGGAAGAACGCTGACGAGCTATGTATGGTGGGGCTGACTCTCCCAAGTGCATCGTTACGTGGCTGGCGCAGATATCATATATGCATACCGTGCCCGGCGTCCTGTCCGCAGCGGCCCTTCCCTCCGTCTCCCGCCGCGGCGGCGCCATGCAGCTGACCAGAGCCGAAACGCCGCAGCCCCGCGAGCTTGGGTGTAACCAACGGAGCCGTGTGTGCGACAAAGCCGCTGGGGATGCACACCCTTAAAATAAACAACAAGACGGCGCTGGCGGGCAGACAAACACTCCACGGACCCTTTGACCGCCTCCGTACCGCCTCGTGATATTCGCAGCCTCGTGGTCTCGACCGTGAGTGTTACGCGTCCCACGGCGATCGCACTAGACGGGATGGAAGCACAGCCATCAGCGGACGGCGGCATCTTCAGGTTCCAGTGCCACCGCGGCTCCGACGACGGGCAGCTGTACTGCAGGGGGGGAGATTTCAGGGCTGCCCGGGTGGGACAGAGTCTGGTCCGTTGACAGTTGAATTCACATGCCCTTCTGCAACCGAAGTCGCAGCTACATCCGCCCGCCCTTTCTCTCTCCCAAGAACACGTTGGTACAGCCCCGCGGCCGTATCCCCCGAAGGCGCCGGACTGTGCGGACAAGCGAGTCACGGGGTGGCGATGGCGATGGGCGACGGCGACGGCGACGATAAGCATGATGGTGATGGTGACGGAGATGAACGTCGATGGGGGATACAACATCGGATTCAAATACAGCACATGGAGCGCCACCAAAATGGTTTATTTATTTTTCAAAATTGAGTCGTGGTCCAAACAAATCCTCTCGTTAGAGCAACAATAAAATGATGCTGATAATTGGGTTCTGATTCTTCACGTCATAGTAGCGTAAGCCAATGAGTAACACATAGATAGATAGACTTTTTTTCTTTCGCATGTGATTGATTACTGACCAGACAATGTGCGCTGCGTATCAGTGGCACTTTGTGCGCCAAGCCAGCACATTGCACACATTGCGCACATTGCGCACATCGTGGGGGTAGTAAACGTAATCCGCAGCCCTGGTTAGTACTGTGCATGTGCGTGAGCGTGGGGTGTGTTTGTATGTGTGCACTGAGCACTGCCAGATATCTTCAGTTGGTTGGACTGGTTGGCTCGCACTCATCCGCTCTCCGCACGCGTGCTGTAATTAGCTCTCTGTGTATGTAACTAGTTATGACTCTGATGTCCACGAGTGTGCACTAGTGGTGAGCGTGGAGGCACGAATCGACCAAAACTGGGGATAGTTAAATCCCATGTGAAGGTCACAGCTCGTCAGATTCAATCCGAAAGTGCCGCTCCTCGTCGTCGCATCCGCTCGCACACAAGCCCCCACCGCTCGGGGGGGTGGGCGCGTAGATATGAGGGGGGGTGTTCGGCGATGCTGCTTCGACACAAGTTCTTTCCTTCTCTGCAGGCAACGATAGACACCCCACATACACGAACAGAATAGACAGCTCGATCGACGTTACATGCAGGCACAACGCTGGTCGGGCGCAAGCCCCATCAGCTTTCCGATCTGTATTTTCTGCCTCTCGAAGTGAGGGAGATGAGCGACAAAGCAGCGACGGCATATGGAAATCTATCATCGCCGCCACCACCGCCACCGCCACCCGAAAGGCGGCCCGCAAGGAGAGAACGGCGATCTCGAGCACGGGGCGGCGTTACATACGCTATCATGTGGCCCGAGAAGCGGAAGCAAAACCAGTCGCGGGCTCCACTTCCGGCCTCGGATTCTAGCGCCTCCTCCTCCTTATCGATTGGCGGCGGCACGGCAGTTGTGCACACGAAGCGCTCGGGAGATTGCGCTTCTCGCCGGCTTCTTCGCGCCCCAGGATGACTGAGCTCGTCGTTCCTGCGAATCGAAGGGGGAAGGCCAGACGATCGAGGGCTTTCCCGACAAACCGATTCGGTCCGTCAGGCAGTGTGGCATGCTGGAACGTATACCCACGGAGTACGCACCGCGAGGGATATACATACTGGCGGTGAGAGCACGACATGCCTGTTGAAAGACCCTGTATGTAGGGCGTTCACCGGGGCGCCTGGCGTGCTGCTTCTAGAAGGTGTCGCGAACAAAGACGCGAGAGGAACGGGGGGGCGGGCACGAGCTTGTGTTCCTGCGACTGGGACCTGATTTGCTGGTTACATAGTTATTCGAAGGAACATACGATGATGACGATGGTGCATGCAGCGGGGAGTCTGCGTGCAATCGGAGTAAGCTTCTAGAATCCAGAAGACTTCCACGCAAAAGAACAATTCCATAAGGGCTGCACTCCCGCGGCGAGGCTATCTTCGATTCACGTCTCAGATGGCTCCGGGTCAGGCTGGTGTGAAAGGCTTCCGTCCACGGAACCCGTTTTGGACACAACCGTGATGCAGACAAGGGCGTGCTGCCCGTCGTTGGATGCTGCATGTCGCCTGACCTCGCCAATGCATGTGCAGGGCTTTCGAGACTTTATCGATCCGCCGGCAGCCCCAGACGCCGGAGACGGCGGCTTGCGGCCACCGAGTGCGACCCGTGAATCAGCGACGGCCAGCAACACAACAGGGCACCCGGCCAGCCTTAGGTCCGCTCCGGTAAGCCCGGCGTGGCCATGTGCGAGCGGCCGGAACCCCGCCGAACCTGGGCATCCCTGTTCGGCTGTTTGCTCGCCCTCCCTCTGCCCGTTCCAAACGCGCACTCAGTTGCGCCGGCTCGCAGCAACGGGTGCGCCTCCGTTGCGCGGCGCCGGGCGTGGAAGATGGGGGCGGGCGCACCAGTCCGGTTAGTCACGTAGAGTAGATATCTAGACGCATTGTGCGATCCGACGGAGCGCTACGGAAGTAGCTGCAGAGCTCTCGGCCGAGACACCCCCCGCCAAGTCGCCGCACCGAGCCACGTAGCGGCTGTTGCGTCAGTGGCAGCTTGGCTCGCAAAACAAGATCTGCGGACTCTCCCTGCTCTGTCAGCACATCGAAATTCTCAATTAGATTATTAGATCTGCAGTCCTGGTTGCCACCACTCAGGCGACACACACAACGCGGATCCGTGCAATTGCACAGACGAGCGCACGGGTCGGCAGGCTTGGCCACCCCCGCGAGCCGCAACCACTCGTGGCTCGCTCGCAGCCACATCGAGAACTTTGGTCGGGCAGCGCACCTCTCTTCTCACCTCAAGAATACCCCCGCCATCCCCCGTCCAATCGGTCCAAAGCCGTTTAAACGTCCCGATTGGGTATCCCGCGACACGCCTTGTTTCCGTTGCCTTCCCAGAGAAGACATCCGGATGAATATGCAGGGCGAGGCATGTTCGACCCATCCAGCGTTCCGGGCGCGTGTGTTGACCTTGCAAGGTACAGGGGTCAAAGGAAGAGAAGGGAAGAGAAGGGAAGGGAAGGGAGCGAAGAGAAGGGAAGGGAAGAGAAGGGAAGAGAAGGGACAGAGCATCCCAATGTTTTCTGGATCCTTGCGACACAGCGACTGTTTCGGATGAACTGCGGGTGAGATCGGATGTTTCACTGTATCGTCTACCGCAAACCATCGAGACTCTGTTTCACAAATGGCAGTGACTGCTAGAGGTTGGCCGTTCAGTGGCCCAAGAAGTAGGGACCGTTTCCCGGTGCGGAACTCGAGACGAGGGAACGTCCGCTCACCCGCAGATCACCGGGCACCACGGCCACAGTTCGTGGATATGGTGCGGCCAGAGCGTGCAGCATAGCCGGATGTTGTTCATTGACGGTAAGAAGTACTGGGAGCCGCAGCGTGCAACCCGGATCCGCTGCAAACAGCAGACGCCTCACCCGCCGGAACAGGAGGGTACAATGTGTGGTATGACTCCCGCTCTCGTGTCCATAGTCGTCGACACTGACCGATCCATAGGCCGACCGCATAGCAAAGCTCGCAGTCTCACGCCCAGCTGCGACGGAACACAGATGTCTCCTCGGCGCCAGCTTCGTCGTCCGCGCAAAGCCCTAGGTAGACTCGCTCTACCGCTGGATGATCAACATCCGGAACAACCAGGAGAAGCCACGCATCCGAGAGATGCTTGCCTCAGCTCGTTCGTCTCTTCGACGCGCCGTCTGGCGGGTGGCGTCCATGCTCGCCGTGGCAGGACATTTCGTGAGCACGGGGAGGACGCTCTGCCGGACGCTACTCGCCATCGGTCCGGTGGACGGCGCCAGCAGCTCGAGCTCGGTGCTCGCGTCGGCGATGGAGGAGTACGCTGCTCTGTGGGAGTTCGGGTTCTTCGTCATCGACAGTAATGAGCTCGGTGCCGACGACACCTTCCTCCCGCAACTCCAGTCGCATCTCGACTGTACCTACCCTGCTGACTGTGCAGCACGACGAGGACACGACGCGCGTTCAGTGTCCTATCTGCGCCATCAATGAGGCGACCGTGGACACTCCTCGGCAGCGACCACGCCGCGCTCCGCTCTAACAGCCCCTCCTGGATGATTGCCTCAACGAGCCGCCTGCGCTTTCCGTTTCCCCCGGCCAGTTCACGTGCTCACCTCCATCATCTCCGCAGCGTGCTTGACTACATCCACGAGGCTCAGGACACCTTCAGCGACTAGAAGTACGACCTCCTGTGCGACGGCCTCCTGTTGTCACGGGTCCGGGTATGCGAGCCCGGCGTATCCCGTTTGCTGCGATCGCACGCTCTGTACGGGAACCTCGTTCTGTTCTCTCCCAGCAAGATGCGCTCCTGGGGTCTATCCAATGGACGTGCCGCCAGCCCTCCGCCTCCGCTTGTTCCACTCCATGGACATATTCAACGGTTCCAATCTTCAGCAGGAGCTGCCGCGAGCGGCTAACGTTTCGCTGCAGAACGGGGAACTTCGCACGGTGCGATATAGTATATAGGTACTATGTGCCCCATGTATCCTACCCTGGATAGATTTCGAACCCCATTG
>Ga0307508_10000750_pt1 | contig 38427 bp, 45 predicted proteins | sample 9_EM_MG_FD_203089 | JGI IMG/M metagenome (GOLD analysis project Ga0307508, IMG submission 203089) | Populus trichocarpa ectomycorrhiza microbial communities from riparian zone in the Pacific Northwest, United States - 9_EM | ecosystem: Host-associated > Plants > Roots > Unclassified | place... | reverse complement strand
CGAGAGGAGAAGCGGACATTCAGACTGGTATGTGTCATGCGGGCCTGCACGGCGTTAGTAAAGAGAAGCTCTTTCGAGGGTGGTTTTTAGCTTTCTCCGCGGAGCATGCAAACCGGGGGGGGGGGGTGTGGTGGTGGTGCTGGACGAGCGGGAGCGTTCGAGAGGCGGGGGAAGGGGAGACGATCGATTGGGCGGGGTTGGGTTGTGGCTGCGGACACCGGTCCTCCTGCTCCTTTGTTGTTGCGGTTTTATTGGCTCTTTTTTTTTTGCAGGACATGCGCACCTTTGGCCCGAGCTCCGGTCGTTGATGTCCCGAACCGCAATGCCTGCCACGGGTTTCTCGAAGGCTTCCGTGCAGGAGGGGGCGGCGGGAGACCGGATTCGGCGCCGAGAAGCGGGGTGCGAGAATGGGAGAGGGGGGAGACAACGCCGGGGCCCGGCCGCTCCCCCCCACACGGAAATCCAGAACCGGCTGCAACCAGAAGCCTGGTGAGGAGCTTTTGCGCCCAGCCGCCATCTGTGAGATTTCGGGATCCCAGATCTCCGGGCGCGGCAATTGTTGCAAACGGAGACGGAGGCAGCGCGGACGGGAGCTTCCTCGAAATCTCGATGAGATCGCTGAGGGGAAGCGCACTCGAGCACATATGAGTGGATGTGATGTCTTAGCTCGCGCGGGATCGATCGTGCTCGCAGAGTCGCAGTCCCTTACTCCGACACTGTAGATATCTACGGATACTATAGGCACATATCTATACCGGTTTCGTGCTAAGTCTTCGAAGCTGACATGTTGCTGGGCGGCTGGAGCTTCTTCTTTCGCCGGCGGTTGCTCCTCCGCGTCGCTCACCTCGCCGCTTTTTCACGATCGTCCTTGGGCCACAGCCATCCGGAGCATTCTGCAGGGAACGACGCTTTACATAAAAAAAAAACCAGGTATGTATTCTCGTCCGGCCGTCCGCAGACTTTTCCCCCCGTTCTTTTCTCCTTCCCTTTCCTGCTTATGGAACACGTGCATGCTAGAGTGCGGTTCGTGGTGTGCCGTAGCGGTGGTCTGAATTTTCATTGCGCGAGTCGCATCACGATAACTGGCAAGTCGCACATCTGGCTGGCGGTCGTGGGTTCCTTTTTTCCTTTTTCCTCTGCTTTTCTTTTCCTTTTCTTCCTTTCCTTTCCCTCTGTCACTTCCGCGATGGTGCGGATGGTTCGGACGGGCGTCGTCCAGAAATGCCGTTTGCCCGCGTGGGCTGGCGCGGACGATGACGATGACGCCGACGATGGAGCTGGAGCTGGTGGCGCTGATGGCGATGCTGGTGGGTCCCACGAGACGGAGGCAAATCAAGATGGGCCCTCTGTGTGACAGCATGGCGACCACACTGTTGGACGGTCGAGTTCGCCGGAAGGAGGGCAAGCAACGCACTCTGCCGAATTTTCTTCAACTTCGATTTAGTGTCCGACATCACTGCCCATCTCTATCCGTTAGTAGGGGCTATTTGGGGTAGACACGGAGCACATACCTGGGGTGGAGTGTCACTCTACCCAGAGTCAATAGGAATACAGACACTGTAGGATAGAGTAGTCCCACGATGTCCTATTTTCGCCTCAGTTCGGTGGGGGGGCAATCCATGGCGATGACGAGCGGGACCAGACCCGGCTAGAGAGAGCATATACATAGCAGGAGGGTCCTCCGTTCCCCCGCGGTCGTTCTCCTCCAACCAGACCGCGACGGAGAGAAAGGAAAGGAGGCGGGCAGGAATTGCTCGATCATATCGGCTCCTGTCATCGTGCACGTGCAGTCCCCGATCCACCGCAGCCACTCAATCGCCGGCCACTCCCCGGGTCACTCGCACACCGACTGGCGGCGATTGCTCCTTCCTTCTCCCCTGGGAGAGGCGGACGTCTCGACTCCCGACGGCCGACTGGGCGTCCTCGCCCCGAGAGATCCGATCGATATCGCTCTCCGCCGAGCACGTCATTCGCAGCGGACCTTGGCGCTTTCCGTCCTATTCGACACCATCACCCGACTTGCTGTGGTCCCCTCCAGCCATCGCACGAGCGCACTGGTGCGTTACACTCGAATCCTCTTCTTCCCTTCGATTGGCACCTCTGATCCTATCCGGGGTGGTTACCTACCAGACTACCTCGTGGCGATATAGAGCACACACGGTAAAGGTTTCCCCTTCTAGCCGACTGGCAGTCAACTACGACGGACGGGCGTTGATTAAAAGCAAGAAGTTGTGCAGTGCTCTTCGGTTGCCCGGGGAAGTTTCTCTTTAGCTTCGAACTTCGGCGTGGGGACTCCGCTAGACTTTTATCTCTTCCCACCTTTGCACCTCGGTCTCACCGTCCGTCTATCGTGCTTCTGGTCTCCGCCTCAACGGTCCTTCTTCGCCGGCTGCTCCTTCCTGCTTGTACCTACCGTCGTCGTCGGCGCTGCCTGCCGTCACCAGCCGTTTTCCCGTTGGCGATTGCGATACGGCTGAGACAGCTCGGCGGGTTGGGAAGGAAAGAAGCCCACGGGCTCGTGCCAGGGACATACATACATCCATACATACCTTCCGGCCTGCATTCTTTGTCGTTGCGGGGAGAGAGAGAGAGAGAGAGAACGAGGTTTCTTATCGAAACTCAACCTTGATTGGGGAAGCCTATCGGGGCTAGAGTAAGGCACCACACCCCCCCCCCAAATAAAAACAAAAAAAACAAAAAAAAACCACTATCTGCGCCTCCAGCTTTTTTTTTTACCCCTTCGTTTCTCCATATCTCCCCCGCATCCCGCATTTCGGCCTTGAAAACCGGCCCCATGGCTTGGAGGACGTGGCCGCTTGATCGGATCCTTGGTGCCCGGAGGTCGCGTGGTTGCGGTTGATGCTGGGGATGGGTGGGCGGATGGATGGGGGACTGATGGTGGTGTGCGAGGGGCTGGGCGGTGCGGTGTTTGTTCGCTCCGTCCCGGGACCTTTCATCGTCGTCATCCGTCCATCGAGATCGCGCTGCATTTGTTTGGGCCTTTTTTTTCTTTTGCTTTGTTTGCCTCCGTTATCGTTGGTGTTTTTTGCTTTTCCCCCACTCGTCGCCCTTCTTCGTCCGAGCCATCTGGATCTTCCTTCCCGCTTATCGCCGTCGCCTTCCAATTGGAAGAACCCGGCCAAGTCGAGGTATCTTCCACTTGCTTCATTGGCCTGTCCCGTCTTGCCTGCCTGGGCGGGTTCCTTACCTCGCGGTGGTCTGTCGACTGCTTTGCTTTTGCTTTGTTTCCACCGGGTCGCACGCCTGTTCCTGGTTGGCGGTGTGCGGAGGCCAGTCAGCGCAGGCAGGGCAGGCATTTGACACCACCCCGGGAGATGCGAATCTTGACGTCTCTCCTCATGCAACGTCCAAATCTACCCGTATCACGCCTTATCACCCTGTTTCCGAGCGGGGCAAAGCCTCACTTTCTTCTTATCTGGACAGCTTTTGCCTCATATGATTGTTTCTCCCCTCCCCATGTCTCCCCCGTCCCCCGTCCCCCGCCCCCTCTCGCTGCTTCTCCGAGCGCGGTCTGCAAGTGCTGCGGTGCCGGCGGGTTCCTGCTGTGGAGGGGAGCAAATGCCCCGAAACGGCTGTCGTTCTCTGCACGCGCGCTGTTCCCTTCGCTCCGGTTCTCGCGCCAGTGGCCGCTCCTCGAGGGAGGTGCGTTCGGCGGTCCCGCCGCTGATCCCCCGGACTCTGGCCACGCCACGATGGCCGCTTCTCCCAGACTCAGATATACTGGGCCTCTAGCGCGTCGTCCGGCTGGGGGCTCTGCAGCGGCGGCGGAGCGACTCGGGCGTGGCTCCGGAGAGATCCAGAGGCCGTCTCCGCATCTGCGTGCTGCCCGCCATCGCCATGCCGCATTTCCCTCTTGGAGCGGCCTCCTCGGTCCGCCTGTGGGCCAGGATCCTGCGGGCCCTCTTTGGCATCGCCTGCTCGTGGCTGTCCGCCGGACTCGCAGCAGTAGTGCGCGGTGGCTGGCGTGTCCCTGCTGACGGCGGGCCCGAGAGTCGAGAGGCTGGCGGCGGCGGCCAGGGCGGCGGCGGGGTTGTGTTTTTCTTCGGCCCTCCGTGGGATCTGGCTGTCGGCCATTGGGAGGGGAAGCCCGCTTGATAGCACGGCCCTGCTGGCGATGACTGAAACACACGCTCACCCATCCCTCCGCATCCCTGTCTCTCCACGCGCGCACCGTTCTTTATCGGAGCCCCCCCTTCTCTTCCTCATTGATCGGCTGCTGGTACATGCTGTGTTGCCCTGCTATCTCTCTATCTGCCTGCTTTATTATATCTGCGTAACTTCCCTCATCTGCTTCCTCTGTTCCTCTGTACTTGCGCCTGCCGACTTGCCTCGCCTGCGTCTTTTCTGCTTGTTGCCTGTCTACTGCCTATTGTCTGCTTGCCGTCTGCTCCGCTTCGTCGAGAAAAAAAAACCCCCCGATTCTTTTTGGTCCTACGTCACTCGTCTTGTTGACCTCATCGCTATCGACACCCCTCCCCCCCCCCTCCCCCCCTCCCCCACAATACCACAAACCCCTTCTCCTCAGCCGTTACAACCGCGTCAACGCGGTAGCCGTCGTACATACCCTGTTCACTACTACTTCTGCCTGCAGTTCCCCTCCAGTTCCCCCCCTTCCAGTTTCCGATATGCCTCTCCGTTGTGCCGGCCATGTGGCGATTTCGCTAACCGGGAGTCGTTGGTGTTCCGCGCAGAAAATTCCGTACATACACACCCCCCCGCCGTCCGAGATGTCGTCCGCGGAGGACGACATGCTAGCCAGCTCCTACTCACGGCCCAATCTCTCTCCCGTGAGCTCCCAATCGCAAAGGAAGCTCCTGGTGGTCGTCAACTCCTCCGGCCGGCAAGCATCATCGGTGATCCGGGTGGCCTCCGCCGTGGGCTACCGTGTGCGCGGGCAGCTGCGCAGCGTCAGGAAGAATGCCCAGCTCTCGGCGGAGCTCTCTTCGCTGAAGGACGTCGAGCTGGTGGAGGGTTCCCTGGAAGACCAAGCGTTCGTGGGGACGCTGTTCGAGGGCGCGGACCTGGCCTTCATCAACACCACGCCGTACGGATGGACCGATGAGGTCCACACGGGGAAGAGCCTCGCCGATGCCGCTAAGAAGGCCGGCATCAAGTTTTTCGTGTACTCCGGATTGACGGACCACTCGAAGCACAAGGACCGTGCCTTGCCTCCGTTGCCTCTGTGGTCGACGAAGTTTGAGGTGGAGGAATACATCCGGGAGTTGGGTATCCCTGCTGCATTCCCGTATGTGGGCTGCTACCACAACAATTTCTCGTCTCGTCCCTACCCTCTGTGGCAACTTACGCCGATTCCGGATGGGAGCTTTGAATGGAGGACGCCATTCCCGGCTGACGTGGGGATCCCTTTCATCGACACGGAACACGACCTTGGCGCCGCGATCATTCAGATCCTGAAGGATGGCCCGCGGAAGTGGAATGGAAAGCGGTTAGCTCTTCTCTCCTCCTCCTTGCCGTATGATTACGTTCTTGCGATAGATGGCTGATTGCGATGTGGAATACAGGATCGCCCTTGCGTTCGAAGTTCTGACACCGCCAGAGGCCTGTGAGCACTTCTCCCGGGGCCTCCAGCGGCCCGTCCGCTACGTCAATACGCCATGTGAGATCAAGATCCCTATCCCGGATGGCTACCGGGCCCAGTTGGAGAGCATCGTGCACACCTTGTGCGAGAACAAGGGGGAATACTTCAGGCCGGAGATGGAGTGCCCGAATACAGCCCGTCGTCTCTGGCCCGGATGGAGGGGATTGGAGGAGTACGCCCGGGAGGTGTGGCCTTTGGAGGAAAAGCAAAACGGCGCATCATGGGCCGAGGGGGTGAGTGGACTCGTCACGCCCGCGGAAGAGCTCGAACAAGGCCTGGAGTTTGCTGCATGACTAGCCGACCAATGGGAGGGCTAAACCGATAGCCTTCTTTCAACGACTGCTAGGACACCCACAACGGATGGACATTTCTTACCGACAGTACTTTATCAAGGGACTTCTTACTATGGATTGTACTACCGCATCTGGAAGGGGAGGTTTTTGCGACGGGAAGAGCGAATGGAGCGGGAGGATACGGCGGATTAAACACCAAAAAGAGTCGCTTTGAGTTTCATTTTTCCCTCTATTCCTCGAGGATTAAGTTTTGCGTCTTCTGCATACTGTCTTTTATGTTCAGCCAGTCCTCTTTGAGGAGCTACTGGGCCAAAATTCTTTTCTGTCTCTTTTGTCTCTCTCTGCGGTATGGAGTTTCGAGTGGGTTTGCTTTTTTTTTCTTTTTTCTTTTTCCTCTCTTATTTTTTCTTCTTGATTTTACATACTTGTCTTTCCTTTTTTTTGATGGTGCTCAACCACGGAAAGCTGAGAAAGTGCTAACTTCTTGTTCTATGTGAATGCATTGATTTCTGATTTCTGATTTCTCTTGTTTCTTTATTTTTGTTTGTTTTGAGGATGGCAGACAATGGAAGGTCTCTGCGGGGACTGAGCTGGGCGAGGGGTGTGGATAGGATGCATTTGTTTAACAGACTTCTCATGCTTCTTTCGCTGTATTATGGCGTGTGCGCGGCTGATGGAGAAAAACAGCTACCGAATTGAAATGAGGGGATTGGTTGGCTTACGTGCTTGTGGTTGTCGCTATGTACGGTTGACACAGTGCAAAGCTCTCCGTCCAACGACGACATGACGGGGGTGCATGCGGTGCCATTGAGGAGAGAAATGGACGTTCCACTTCTCGATGATTGCGTTTGCTGGAGGACGGTTGATGCGATGCAGGGACTGCGGGAGCCGGGGGATGCTGCGGCTGTTCAAAGCATGGACTGGCCTCTTCTCGACCGCAGCGGACTTACCGGCGGCTTGGAACAGTGACCACGAGGACAGGACAGGAAAGACAGAACCAGAAACATTTACAAGATGGCGAGACCCATGGAGTGGGGTCGGGACGCAACTCGTTCCTCTTGGTGACATCGTCGGGTTCAGTTGCTTGTTTCCTTTCTCTGCACGTTCGGGATTCCTGCTGCCACTGCTGGGGTCGGGGGAGTGAAGAGGGGTGGTGGGTGTGCAGATTAAGGTTTGCGCGATGTGATAGGACACGGAGCCGGCGCCGGAGCTGGGTGAGGTGAGGACGCGCAGGGACGTGGAGCACGTACTCTACTCTACGATAGATACCTACCGACGAGCCTGCCCTGCGCCGTGCCATCCGAGTTGACGTGGATTTCTGCCAAGACAGCGCGGCAAAGGCAAAAGACGTGCACACCGTGCATACCGTCCGTATGTGCCTCACCTGAGAGACGAAGCTTGTGCGCACGCACGCGGACGTGTCTCCTTCTGGCGTTGCAACCGTGCCTCCCGTCGGTAACTATGCATGATCGAGACGCGTCGGTGCATATGGGGGGCGACCGGGGGGGGGGTCACTGACGGCGTGGCGTGGGGTTTTTCCTTCCGGAAGACTTGATCCGGATGTTCCGGTTGGCGAGGAATTCCAATCCACTGCCGGACGTTCGATAACGCTGTGGGATGGGGGTGGGGGGGGGGGGCACGTGGAGCAAAGCGGACGGACGGACGGACGGACGGACGGACCAGGTCGGTCCGATGGTAACTAGTACCACCGCCCGCCTGCCTGCGTACGTATGTACGCACGCACATGCTCTGCTGCTGCTCTGCTCTGGTTGCTGTGGATACTGGTTGGTCGACGGATTCGAATTGGGATGGCCGATCGAGGGGCGGGTGTTGCAGCCCGCGAAAACTGAAGTTCGTCGTGTCACCCGGCCAGCCAGCCAGGGGAAGCACGTTGGCAGGAATTGGCCGAGCGGGGGGGAGGGAGGCAAAAGGAGCACATGATGTGTTGCCGCCGTTGCTGTTGTTGCGTCGTGGGGCAGTGGGGGACGGACGGACGGTACGGGATGTGCGCACGTCCATCATCGCCCCGTGTGCGGCGGTCACGGTTTGTCGGTATTCGGGTGCCACCACCACACTCTCACCTCCTTCGTCTCCACCTTCTACCTCCACTTCCACGCGAGGCAGTGTTTGGGTGAAAAACGTTGTGGGGGGTGGGAAGGGAAAAAACAACCTTCCTTTTTTTTTCACCCTTCTTTTTTTCAAACGGAATTGAGTCGCGTGGTTCGCACGTAACTATTTACGAGGGAGGCCCGGTTGTCCAGTTGAGTTACCTACATACATACATACATACAAGCCACGGCGTGTGCATGTAGGAAGCCAGGCTTGGGACTGGACCGGACTGGACCGGACCGGCTCCTTGATGGGGATGCTCGATCGCTGCTTCTGCTGGCTACATTCTGCGAGATCAAACCGCCGCGGGGGGGTGGATGGGGGAGGGTGGGGAGACACGCGGTAGTTAGTCGCAAACCCGTAGTGGTGTCGAGACATCGTGAAGCCGAATCGAACACTTGTACATAGCAGACACTACGCTACACGGTCGTATGTAGGGCGCTGCTTCTTGCAGGCCACGGACGGTACATAGAGTACATGGACACACAGCTGCCGTGCTAGGGGGAGGGGGCGCGGATATGCCTCACCTCACGTTGATAGTCTAGATGGCTAGCTGCTAGCTCTATGTAGGTACGTGCGTGCCGCGAACCGAAGCACCCCGCGGAGACGCGGGGCCCAACGGCTGCTGGTAGCTATATCTAGTTATGTGTACATACTCCTGTACGTGTGTGTGTATCTAGATATGGAGGGGAGGGGAGGTGGGATTTGTGGGGATTTGTGGGGATTTGTGGGGTACGTATCGAGTTGGTCCTGCAGGATGGGTACAATACCTACATACATCAGGACGAAGCGGGGCAGGTGGAGATTATGGCCCCATCGGCGTCTTGTCTGCCAGTCCATGTATCGTACTCGTAGGACCACGGGTGCCCGCGGGGCTGTTGCCATTGAGTACGGGTGCAGCACCCCGTAGTCGATAGCTTTTTCTTTTCCTTTTCCGGCTTAATCAGCAAGTGCATGCGACCTATGTATCCATCTAGATATATACACATTTCCGACTCCTGTCCACACTGTCCTTGCGGGCTCGCCGTGCCCCCCCCTCCAACCCCCCCAACCCCGTGGTAGATGTCTGGATTCGTTTGATCGTTAATCGCATGCGACCCATCCAGATCACGGCGATGCAGTAGATGGCTGGATCACGACCGAAGCACTGTGAAAAAGCCCCGAGGTCCGTGTAACTAAGGGCGGGGAGGAAAAAAAAAAGGCCGTGGAGTCCTCTGGCCGCTGGACCGGGGCCGTGTGGAGAGCGGCTACTGCAGGCTTGAGGGGGTGCTCGGACCGGCGCCCCCCGAAGCCGATAGGTCGCCCACAGTATCAGTGCGGACATGAGGTTGTGTGTGTCTGAACGCTCAATTTCGAGTGATTGCACGTGAGTGTCGTCCACCGCTTTCTGCGAGTCGAACTGGGCTGCTGTCTGCGCCTTGAGCACCAGGGAAGTACCTATCCGGTGGCTTGATACGATTGCGGACCGAAGAGTTGTGGATATGTAGCACGGGAACGGTAGTAGGATATTTCAGCATTTCCATTGGTCTGCAATCGCAATTGGTCTTTTCGCTCTTTGGGGTATCCCCGGCTCAGACGAGGGTGTACGAGTAGGGGCCGGGCAAACTGGCAGATAAACAGATGGAGGAGTGTGCAAAGGGGTAGTCAAACAGAGAGATGGAGCCGTATAGACAACAGCCAGATGCAAGGGTATACGGTGGGCAAACAAGCAGACATATGGAAGGGTATACAGTGGGCAAACAAGCAGACATATGGAAGGGTATATAGTGGGCAAACAAGCAGACGGATGGAGGGGCACACCGGGGGCAGACAGACAACTAGGCATAAAACAGGACAGAAGACGGGCAGATGAGCAGAAGGCTATATCCACCGCGCTATCCCGTCAGACGCCGGGGAAAAAAAAAACTAGTAGTATCCAGCGGGAAGTCTGGGGTACAGACGAAAGGAACGGAGCGATCCGGCGAGGGTGAAACCCGATCCAACGAAACGAAAAAACCGGTCCGACGAGAGGTACATCCGTCCAATCTCAAGGCGTCTGTGGGTAGTCCAGGTCGTATTCCTCGCCCCAGCAGAACAGATCCAGGAACCAGCCGCAGATCCTGTTGGTGTGCGTCGGGTTGTCATAGAGGTCGTAGGACGACGAGTAGTACACCATGTCGTTTTCATCGATTGCGACAAAGACGTAGCGGGTTCCGTCGGAGAAGAAGCCATGGACTCGGCGCTGACGGCGGGCCTCGCGGACGACGGCTAGGTTCGCAAGGACGTGGCCGGTCGAGTGGCTGAGGCTGACCATTTCGATGGAATCGAGCTGTGTGCCCACGATGTACATGTTCTGGGGCGTGGTGATGAGGTGGTCAATACACTGGACGAACCGGTGGGGTACGCGGTTTCCGTAGGGATCCGATATCATGGCAGTCAGCTGTATGTCCTCGAGGTGCCTGAGCCGCAGTCCCGGGCGTGACATCTCGTACACACGCAGGCACATCGTGAGAAGGACGACGACGCGATTGGCGGGCGGCGCATCCATTACCAATACGGTGAGGATTTCCCAAGACGATGGATCTGCGAGACTCCGCGGAGACGGCGATGGTGACCTGAAGCCCGGCGATGGCGGCGCGGGTTCGCGCGGCCGCTGTGGAGAAGGGGAAGCTCGTGCGGGTTCGTTCAACCCATCCTCTGTGTCCAGCTCCAAATTGGCCGAAATCGACGACTGGGTCCGCTCCCAGTGGAACGGGTGGCCTGGCTCTTCAAGACGCAAGCGGAATAAGTTGCTCACCGCCTCGATGGACATCCTTCGGGACGAAATCTGCACGTCTACTCTTAGTATCCCCTGCCGACGGAATGGAATGATGGAGGACTTACCGTCTCTATAGCCACGGGCTCCACAGGGAGCTCCACAGGAGGTTTCACCGGCGAAATCTTGGTATCGCCGGGGAAATAAGGGATTCCCATTTCGAACTCTTGTGGCGGGATGGATACAACGGAAGGGTAGTGAAGAGCGGTGGTGTTAGTGAGTATAAAAGTGGCGGTGGTGGTATGTAGTGGATGGAGGAAGACAGAGAGAGGAGACTCAGATTGATGAGAGAATCTATCGAGCCTTCCCGAGTGACCGAGCATGTTCTCTTCAACCTCCCTTACCAGCCTCTAAAGGCATCAGCATCAGCAACAGCAACACCCCATCCCACTCCGCCGACACGTCAACTGCTAGCAGCAGATCCAACCACCGCGGCCGCGGCTCTTGATATGAATCCTAATATGTTTCGCGGTTACGGGGTATCGTTGCGTCCAAAGGACCCGGTCGGAACCTTCTACGCATCTGAGCGTTCGACCGCCCACAACCGCCGCCAACCTTCGCCCGCCGGATGGGGACACCATCAGAGAACCAAAGTTGGGCGGTTAGCAGAAGGGAGCATATGGGCAGCTCTCCCACAGTTGACTTTACCGGCCAGACACAACCAAACCGGCAGCTTCTGCTGGACAAGCCGAGCCGTTTTACCGCGTTGCCACTCTTTCGACACGGGCAAACTCCGTCAAGCTTTCTGGAATCGCTACAGGAAGTGGACCCGCTGGCCGACAGTCAGCGGTTCTGCTGTGTCGGGATGGCAGTGGTGGTGCTGGCCTTGGCGAATCCGTATCCATCCTGCGGGCGGCGGCGTGGACGGCGTGCTGCACGGCGAGTCGGGGCGGGAGACGGCCAGGGATCACGGTGGCGGATCCTCCACGCGTCGGGGCGTTTTGGGGTCATCCGTTGCTTACGATCCCTGGGGCAGACACCGCCACTCCTGCGTAGGGAGCGCTGTGGAAAAGACGGATTCGAGTGAGCGTCAGATCAACGAGGGCTGTTTGTGCAGGGAGGTCCTTCGTGCGTGTAGTAGTCTTTCCAAAATATAAAGAATTCCTCGCTCGAGAAAGCAGGCTGTTGGGAATATGAAGCTCCTCGTCCAAGACTTCACAAGATGGACCACGTAGGGGGAACTTCGAATTCCATATTTATACAGTTTCAAACGATAGTCACGAGGGAAAAAAAAGAAACCAGAGATCGCAATTCGTAGGCTTACCTAAGTAGTGTTGACAAAAGAAATCACTCCCACAGCTGTTCCGGGATACCACGGCTGCCCCAAAGAGTGTCCACGATGTCTTTCGGATCCCTCCGGAGGGCAACGCTGCTCCCAGTCGGTGTGTCCGTCCCTTGACATCGGTGGCGACGACACTGGCGCCCTTAGTTAAGCCAATGACGTCGGCCGTTCCTCGTGGCGATTTTGGCGCAGCTCTTCGCGAGCCGAATACACCGGACAACTAGCCTGACGGGCGGCCACGATTCACCGGCGAGGGAGTGCCACTCTGTTGGACGTGGCGGGCGATGGCCGTGCGCGACTCAGATCTGCCGCGCGCTTCCTCTGGACGCCGTGCGCGTTGGGCCGAGTCGTGGATATCTCGGAGATGGATGGGCCCTAAACGAGTGACCCACTGATCCCCATCTGCTCACTTACTCTAGTGCATCTCCCCACTGACATTTCACCAATTTTAGCTTGACTAATTACTCTAACCATGACGAGTGTTTGCTCGGGCGGACAGTCAACGCTGCCACCCGCCGGCGCGGTAAGCAGCTAGGTGTGGGGGGGCATCGGTAACCACGACCCCCGCCGGATTGAACCACTAAACGCTAACTTTTATTCCCAGGAATCCAGGGCGTTTGCCAATGCACCGAGCCGAGTGTCTGCAGCTTTGAATGCCAAATCCCCCGGAGCCGGAGACCTGCCACCAACCGCCTTGCCGGCAGGCTCTCCCTCCAGTCCCGAGCGAGGACCTGCAAGCTGAACTCCTCCCCAGCGCCCGACTGCAATAGTCTCTCCTCGACGCACGCGAGCTGCACCTGGAGTCTCTCGAACTTGTCCTCGTGGGAGTTGTCGGCGGGCGTTGCCGGACCGCATCCCGGGAGTGCTTGACGGAACGACGATGCCGTCGTAGTGCCGGATCGATTGGCTGTGGACTGTCGCCGAGCATTCCGGCTGCGATGGGGTGTATCTCGACGGCTCGGGAGCGGGCAATAGCTGAGGGCCGTTGGGGGATGCTCGACGGGCGGGTGGGCGCTGTGTCGTGCCGGAAGACGGAGGCGGGATGTGCTCCGTCCGAACCGCCGGAAGTGTCCTTCACGGATAACCCAGGCAGCCCGCTCGCCCCCGCGCCGACCGCGATGCCCGCCGCCGCCCAGTTGGAGGTGGGATGCCGGCAGCCCGGTCCGTCCGATGCCGTTCGAGTTACCGTGCCGCACCAGTCCGCGGTCCGTCGGCCACACCCGCCTCCAGTCGGGGCATCCCCAAACAGTTCACCGACAGTTGAATCGCAGCCGAGCCACCGGTCCGTCTGGCCAGCCGCGCCCGATCGACCGCAAGCCGACCAGCCCGTCCAGTGCCGCCCAAAGAGCACAGTCGAGGAGTGCGGGGAAGTGCGTATTGCCGTGCACATTCCGCAAAACGGCGGAGACTAGCGCCGTACACCACAGCACGGTGCAAGACAGAGCCAAGCCCCGTGCTTGCTTTTGGCACGGCACTTCGGTAGAGATCTGGATATGTACATATGTATATAACATGCAACGCAGCGACGCCACACCCGCCGTTGTGCGTACGCCCCTTACCGCGGCCCGGCGCGATCGACGCCAACGCCGCGCGTTTGCCACGAGTTGGTTGTCGGCGACTTGTGCGCCCTGGGTCGGCTGGTACGGTTTGCACTACGAGCGGAGAGATGGCGGAAGATGAAAAGTAAACGCCGATATTTTAGCAAAGATTGTACAGAGAAGGAGAAAAAAAAGAGCAAAAAGAAAAGCTGAACAGCCCTGGGGAGCGACAGCCCGCGGCATGATGTACCGCATTGACTCGAAAGAGATGCTATGTGCCGCAAACACCCAGCTCTATGAACACCGCCCAACGCAACGCACATGCCCACAACCGAATAATCCGAATCAAACCCGAAGCGCCGATGCTAGCCAAATCGTGAGGGAAGCAAGAGGTAAAAAGGGAAAAGAGAGAGAGAGAGAATCAAACTGGAGGGAAATTCGAATGCCATCAACATCGTACAGGATATACAAGAGAGAGCTTGTGCACATGCACGGTCCCCCCAGCCATTCATCGCCTCTGAGGATATCGCGGCCGTCATCCCCAGAAGTGTACCAGCCGGTAGATATTGTGGAAGAAGCCGCCGGTCGAGTAGTCGCCGGGTACGCGCGGCTGCTCCAGGGCCCGGTCCCCCTGCGCACCGCTCGGCACGTCCGTCGCCTTCTCCCAGACCTTCGTCCAGACGTTCCACCGGTGGCTGTTCCACTGGGTTAGAGATCCAGAGCAGAAACGCCAGTGTGAGAGAGAGAGAGAGAGAGAGAGAGAGAGAGAGAGAGAGAGAGAGAGAGAGAGAGAGAGAGAGAGAGACGCACCCTTGGAATTCGGTCACGGTCAGTGCCTTGGTGTTGTACTCCTTGACGAGGATCGCGTCGAAGTTGTACGGGATCTTGGCTGGCACGCCCTCGAAGGTGGTGTCGCGGAGCGGCCAGATGTCGTCGTAGTGATAGCGGTGCCAGTTCTTGCAGTTCAAGATTCCCGGCGCATTCGTCGGATCCGTCTCGGTGATGCCGGTGATGTCGATGAACAGGCCGTTGCGGATGTCGATCCACCGCGCGTCGATCACGTTCTTGCCGTCGCCGCGCACGCGCTGCCAGATCCACGGGTTGACGTCCAGCAGGTACTCGCGCTCCACCGTGCCGTCCGCGGACCTGTACTTGTGCATCGTCTGGTTGTACTGCTGGCCCAGCATGGCCAGGGTGTTGTGGTGCAGCTGGACGTCCAGGTCCCAGTCCCAAGGAAGCATCTTCGACTCCCGTCAGCTCGAACTCACTGTGACTTCAGCCCCCCCCCCGGCTGGGCCTCACCTTCGCGTTCCACCACCATCCCAGAAGCGTTCCGTGGGCGATCCACGTTTCAATGTTCTCCTTCTGGGTCATCTGCAACCACGCCCGGATCATGTGTGACAGCGTATCCACCCGCGTATCGTAGTCGACCGTGTTCTTGTAGTAGCTGCGCCAGCGAACGTCGGATCAGCAACCGGCAAACGGAGAGGAAGCCCGACAACAGCGGAGGGGAACTTGCCGGATGTCATAGTGTCCATCCACAGCGCCTTGGCTGCGTCCCGCACCCGTCAGCAAATCCGAAAGCCAAGTTGGGCGGCACCATCGAGTTGTGGTTGTCGAGCCGGATGGTGCCGGGAGAGTTGGGAGGAAGCGCAGCCACCAGAGCTTACCCAGGTTCGTCTGTACGATAGCGGTTAGCACGCGACACACACCTACCCACCCGACACGATACGCAGCACCACAACCTAGAAGGGGCGAGGAACGCTCACGGAAATATTTTGTGTCCGTCTTTGGCCGAGCAAAGACAGTGCTGACCAGCGCAGTCACAGCCAGCAACAATTTTCCGAAGAGCATCGTGGTAATACGGTTCTCTGCTGATGTTGGAGTTTTCGGTGTTATATCTGCTGTTGCTGTCGAAGCCGCTGGTGTGGGGTTGCCTGTTATTTCGATGTCGGGGTTGAAGAAAGGTTGGCCACAGCGCTGTTCCGGGGAGACGCAGGTATTGACGGGCGACGATTCGATCGTCGGGAGTCAGACAGCGATATCGGTATGATGCCGTACTGCAGGGGGGGGTGGGTTATATATGACGAGGCCGCTGACGAGCAACGGATTCAGGTGTTGATGGCGGAGGAGTGTGAAGGGAGGCGAAGAGCTGAGGATTGCTATATCCGCCGAAGGAGGTGACGATGGCGGCGATGGCGATGAAGAAGGGAGTGTTTGTTGCAGGAGGATTACAAGGAGCAGAAGAGGAGGGTTCCGTCCGACCCTGTTTTCCTCTCTTTTTCTCGGCGTGGCCCACCCAGGAGAATAGCTTGGGACGTTATGTAAACGGGGGTGGTAGATTGGGGATGGGACGGGCATCTAGAGTCGTTTCGGACACCGGGGAAAGCACAGAGGGTCCAAGTTGTCGTGGCTCCGGACAACCAGAGCCCTCGACCGATCCAGGAGCGGCACTATCACCCACCACCAGCGGAAACGCCGTTCGAATACGAACCGTGTTTCCTCTGCGTTCCACTCATCCATCCTTCCATCCTTCCGTCCAGCGATCCTCCGCCATCCCATCCACCCATCCCTCCCTGCTCCCATTCCTGGGTGCCGCAGCGGGCCGAATACAGCGGAGGGAGAGCGAGAGTGCAGTGTCCAACAGCGTCCTCCTCTTCCCCGCCCACCATACATACCGTACGCACTGCAACGTGCGGATTGGTGATAATGATGATGATGACGACGACGCAGCGCAAAGGGAGGATAAAAGTCATGGCGTGGGCAAAGCACTTGCCTAGCGAACCACCAGTCCCGGGAGTAAGGATTATCGTATTGCTGTTGGGGGGGGTTTCTTCCCTGCCGCAGCCCGTATTGATTGCGTGCCCCAAGACGTGAACGGGGCACACGACAGCCATCCAGCGACGAGCCAAGCCAGCTAGCGTTATAATATATGTAGATCCCGCAGAGGCAGCAAGGCTCCGGCAGCAAGACGCCTCCCTTTCCGCCGTCGGGTCTTGGGGTCTTGTGTCTCTGTTGGTGTTTGCAATTCAGGGGAGGCGGGGCGGATGTGGAGACGTATGATATATATCCGTCCGCTATTCATCCGTCCGTGTAGGGCGCATGGAGTGCTGATCGGTCGTCACGCCCTGGACCACACGACGCACCTCCGACGGACAGGTCGACCCGATGAAACGCCCGTGTCCGCGTTGACGTGACGCACGGTAAGCAACTAGATATCTACGCAACTGCGGCGGTGCTTGGCGATTGCGCGGCTTCCGTTTCTCTCCGCTCCTTTCTTCTCGTTTCTTCTTGGCAGGTCAGCACCATTGATCGTGGGCGAATTCCTGTGCGGAATGGAGTAAATATAGATGGACACGCATGTGTGCCAGGTTGGGACCGGCCAGGCCGGGTCGGGACGTGTGCTGGTGAGCGGCCACGCCCTCCGCTCCGCCGCCGCTACATATGTAGTTATATACCGTGGACTAGATTCCTCGTTACCCGGCCCGACTCCTGAGACGCCGGACTGAAATTCGGGAAATATCTGTACTATCTAGATGGGACAGAGCACCTCCATTACAGCGTAGAGATAAGCGCGAGTAAGCACTAAGCCAGATGCAGTGGAACGAGAGAGTGATAATGAATGCATTCTATGGAACTGCAAAAAGTCCTGTCCACCTCCAGTACCGGTATCCCCCTCTGCCAACCTATCCAAATTTCCTCCGTGATGTGGCTTCACCAGGTACACATTCTCTATAACCATACGGTTTCAATGCCTCGACATCCGATGCCCGCCCCCAAATCTCTCCCACCTCAGTCTCTATCTCCCACCACACCGATTCAATGGGGGTTTAAGCCTGGCGACTGTGCTGGCCACTCCAGAATTGCTATCCCATCCAACTCCCGATAGCGATTCAAGTGCCCTTTGTGTCCAGGAGTATCGTCCTCTTGAGCGATTGTCCATCCGTCCGTACTTCTCACAGCATTGATGCCAAAAGGGGATCAATGCAGGCTTCCAGGACGGTCCGTATGTAGGTTATAGAGTCGATCTTCGCTTTGCCGGGAATATAGGTAAGGTCGGACCGCAGAAAGCGCCCCATACCGTCTTAGTTTTACGGCCGGGAATGGAGGTTCTTGTCGGTGTAGTCGGGATGATACTCCTCGTCAACTTTGCGGATAACCCAAGGCCGGTGCCCAAATCCGGCTGTCGAGAAGGAGGATTCGCCCGTCCAGACCACCCTCTTCCACTCATCCTTGGCCCAATGGAGACGCGCTTGACACCAGGCCACCCGCTTCTCCTTATTCTCGGGGCTGGCATTAGACTTCTTCCTCGGAACCCTCTTGTGATATCCCATCTCGCGCATAGTTTCCCTGATGGCACGAGGATCACACGCGTAGCCCACCTCTTGACGGACAGCCTCCCAGCTGAGACGCCGAGTGCGGGCATCGCGGGCAACAAAGGCTTTGAGGCGGGGCTCTCTCGGCGTCATCGAAGATTGGGGGTCTGCCGGGTCTCTTTCGATTCGAGGGAGTATCGTCCGGTTTCTCTATGACTGACCCCTATCGGTGGGTTCTCGCGGCGTCGTTTTTGCTTCATGGTTTCGTGCAACGACCGAACAGATTTTCGCGTAACGTACTGACCGAACTTGCGCGTGACGAGCGGGCGGGAGAGCAGAAGATGGGCGGCTGGCGGAGGTGTTGATGAAGTCCGATATCTATCTCGCTACTCAACTCAACTTCATCGCCACGCCAACCCCCTGACTACCAAGCGACGCCTGGCGCTTATGTATGTTATGGACCGAAAACCCTTCACCCTAGTATGTACATATGCACATGCCATACTAGAGTAGATGCGAGTATATATGAATACATAAACAAAAAAAAACAAAAGCCATGCCAGCCGTCTAGATAGATATCTAGCCGTACGAACGTCGCACAGAGATCTGTAACTCTATCTAGTTGTCCGCCGCATCTCAAACACACTCACTGCGCCCCATCTCGCCGTTCCGTCGTGGACGCAGCATCTGCGGTGTCGGGCGCGAAGAAAGACGGCCACTACAGCCAATACCGGGAACTCTACAGCGTGCGTGTTATTGCCGTGCGATACGCGCACGAGCCGAGCACGCGACGTCCCCGCGGGTGGTCGCGGCGCCGCGTGGTAACTGTTCGGCACGTGATCGTGTCGCAGCCCGCGCTCCTCGGCTGTGTGGCGATCCCAGCTGCTGCCCACCAACGCCAGCGTCCAGTGGGCGAGCGTGTCTACCGCCTGCACCGAACACCAACACCGTTTCCGCGAAGGGAGGATCCCATTCCGTCTGTTCTTCTCCCTCTCGAGTGCTCCCCTGCGTGCAATAGACCGATGTCTGATTCCGTCGGTGAGCTCGCGTCCCCCTGCCACAGCTCCCGTTGCCCCCGAACCCGTTCTCCGCCGTCCGCCTCGGGAGCGCTGGCTGACCTCCGCAGACAGAGTCTTCGCCCACGCACTGCAAACCGTCCGCAAGATCCCGCGCAAGGGCTCCGCGCGGCCTCCGCCCGAGGCGCGTCTCCGGCTGTACGGCCTCTACAAGCAGAGTATGGGTGCGTAGCTCCGCTCGCCCGCCCGCTCGCCCGCCCGCCACTCGCCCCGCCCCGCCCCGCCTAGCTAACTCGCGCCGTCACCAGAGGGCGACGTCGAAGGCGTCATGTCGCGGCCCACAACGCCTAGCGCCGCCGCTGCCGCCGCTGCCGCCGCCGCCGGCGATCCGGACGCGCAGCGCACCGAAGCGGACAAGTGGGATGCGTGGCACGCGCAGGCGGGTCTGTCGCGGACGGAGGCGAAGCGACGCTACATCACGACGCTGATCGAGACGATGCACCGCTACGCGTCGGCGACGCCCGAGGCGCGCGAGCTCGTGTCCGAGCTCGAGTTCGTCTGGGACCAGATCCGGAGCAACGTGGCGAGCACGCACCGCTCGCAGTCCCACGGGAACCTCGCCGCCACCGCCGATGACGAAGACGACGAGCTCGAGATGGAACTCGGCCTCGGCATCGTCAGCCCCAAGCCATGCGGCGAGGACGCGTTCGCGAGCACGGCCGAGGACACCGCCGCCGAGCACCGCCCGCGCGAGAGGGCGTGGCGCAGCCGCGTCGAGAAGGCGCTCGCCGGGATGGCTACCGAGGTCGCCGCGCTCAGGGAACAGCTCGAGAACCGCCGCGCCGAGAAGAGCCGGGCCAGGGCCAGGAAGGCGGGCGTCTGGTTCGCGTGGGCCGTCTGGGCCACCGCGAGACACCTCGTCGTCGAAGCCGTCTTCTGGGGCCTCGTCCTGCTCTGGATGCGGAAGCGCGGCGACAAGCGCGCCGAGGAGGCGCTCAGAGTCGTCGGCCGGTTCGTCAAGGAGGGCCTGCGGGAGATGGGCATGCTGCGGAAGAAGCGGTAGCACGCTCCGCACGGCAGGACAGCGGTAAAACGGCATTAGAGCTGGAGCGGGGCGGAGTTACGATCCCCCGCGGGCTGCATGGGAGGGGGGTTGGCATTTGGACAGGTACAGGCGCAGCATGTAATCTAGACGTTGTTTTTTTTCTCTTTGTTTTCTCCCTGGGAATCCATCACCCAGGACCACGGGCACTCTCTCCCTCGCGCGCGCGCATGCCCTCTATCTATCTAAGTCTACGTTTCACACCGCCCACCGCAGCACTTCGCTGCTCTGGCCGCATATCGGACTTAAAACGTGCATCCGTCTCGTGTGGGGGCCAAAAGTGCCTCCTCCTCCCGCAGTAACCCCTCCCCCCCGCACCCTTCCCCAGAGTATCGGGAACCGGACCCGGGTGAGATTTGCTGGGGGGTGGGGGTGGATGGATCCCGTTGGAGAAGGGGGGTTTCTCCTTACTGCTTCTTCCCCGTGAGGTCTCCTGTCTCCGGAACCGTCTAGACGGTATGTAACCGGGAGGCCGTCGGGCAACAGTGGTGGTGGGTGGTGTATGTACGGACTTGTGGAATAGTGATGCCAACTGTCATGCGTGACACGTAATAATTACCTGTAGCCTGACAGTAGATATTATAAAGGTTGCGGGTCTTGCCGAGCACTGTACTAGCAGGGTTGCGTACGTATGTAGTAGTTTCGTGGCTTCTTGTAGTTATATGTGGCTAGTGGCTAGTGGCTAGTTGCTGGTCGCTGCTCCCAGCACGGGTTTCCCTTCGGTTTTGAAGCAATTAACACGAAAAGACATCACACGGAAGGGCGGAAAGCAGTACGAAAAGTCAACTCGTAACAAGTGAAAGGAAAAAACAAAATCAACCCGCCCAGTCCGCCACTTCACATTAGTATGTAACTATGTACTCTACATATGCACGCAGATCTTCGAGGTGCACCAACTCCTGTTCTTCCCAGCGATCTCGATCATCCTGTATGTCTGTCCCATACTCGGCGGTGCACACCTAGTTACTTAGGTATATACACCAGCTTTCCAGTGCGAGCAAGCAGTGATCGGTTTCGGTCCTTACCACGGGTCGCATTCCGAACAGGGAAGATTGCCACGGGGTATAGTTATATACGGAAAAGTGAAAAAGCAATAGATACGTGTACAAACTCCATCATATAGTAATGCTCCAAGATACCGTTGGTTCGCCAGCGGCATTCCAAGGGGGCGGCCTCAAACACGCCTTGTCGTTCCCCGGTATTGAACAAACACCCGTCCACCGCCACTGTGTCTAACTATCTTTAGCGGTCATGTGATTTCACTAGGTATATAAGTCCAGAATCATCACTGCCAAGATATCACACTGAGACATGATAAACCACATACATACGTACCGTCACGAACTTGATATTGACGGGTAATTCAGCAGAAGCTAGTTCGCTAGAATGTATGTATCCAATATTGCTCCCCAGAGGACGGGAGATCGAGACGAAAAGACTGTGGCCTAGGCCCGGTATTTGGCCGCATGTAACTATGTAGGTAGTTGTGCTGCGCAACTACATATGTATGTAGTATACTTCTTGCGGCCCGCGACCAGGGGTTGCGGACGGACTGGAGGGTTACCGAGCTCGCCGCTCGCGCTCCTCCAATCTGAACATTCGGTTTCCCGTGGCGGTGTTATTGGAGAGACGACTAGAGTACCTAGTGGAAAATGGAATAGAGAGAGAGCGCGTATGCTCGATAGATAACGAGCAGACTCATGGTATGTGGATACGTTCCCTTCGAGTCACCAGGTGGGGTTGAACACGCGTGTAGACAGACAGTACTCGGTTAGTTGGGTGCATGCATAAATCATTTATTCTCGCTACTACTCCCACGGGCGCCTTTTACGCCGGATAAGGGGCTCTACACACAATGGGGCTTCCGCGGTATTTGGGGGTACCTCGTTACCGCGCTGCTCTGCATCAATAGGGGAATCTGCCTCGGTGGTGGGGGCCTTGGGGGCGGCAACCCCAGGAGTGGCAATCTCAAGAGGAATTTTGTCGCCCTCGTCAGGATTCGTTGTCTTGGCGGGTTGTTCTTCGTCGTCGTCGCTCTCCATAAACAGGCCAACGCACTCCTTTATGCCTCTAACAAGGGTCTGGAAAGTCGCGTCCTGGGAGGACTCGAACTTCACCATGTCTGCGTTGTTGGAGGAGACCGGAATGCAGGACTCCCCCGGAAGGCCCAATTGAGCAGAAGTACGGTGCACGAGATGGACGCCGCAGTCCTCCACTTCGGAGCCGCCTGGTCCGCCCAGCTGCCCGTGCCGATGTCAGCATACCCGTGTAGCAGTACATACCGGAGAAGAAGACCGAGACCCCAGGGGGAGGCAAACCTCTTTGACGAACTTTGTCTTCTCGGTCTCGTAGAAAGAGAAGACTTTCCCGGGGAAGTCGCTCCACACCCCTCTCAAGCCGGCGCTCTGGTTCTCCAGGTAATCGGAGCCTTCGCACAACTGTGCGGCGAGCTTCCGTACCTTCATCTGGTCGTATATATTATCGTCGATTTGGTCGGCTATCTCCTCAAGCTCGACAGTCCGCATTCCCCGGTGGGGTGTGCCGAAGAAGAACATTCCTTGGAGGCTGCCGCGCAGGTCCTCGTACATGTCATTTTCCATCAGTTCGAGTAAAGTCTGCACTTGTTAACAGCCGGCAACCAGTGTTCGGGTGCATGCGGTTCTTCATTACCTGTACTGCCAGGATGCCCCCCAAGTTGTGTCCAATAAAGATCATTGGACGCTTCTAATAGGCGCCGAAGAATTGAATGTAAGCATCTCGGCCGATCAGACTCCGCTGGGCTAGTGGCACCGCTTACCTTACAACGTACTCGAGCGATGTGCAGACACTCTATGAAGGTACGCCGATAGTCGGTTAGATCGTATCCGTTTGGCTGACTCAGGCTGGCATCGTAGCCGAATGTCATAATGCGAAACTCAGGCAGCTCGTGTGGCAGAAAGTCGGAGAGCCACATTGGGCGGCGAAAAGAGCAGCCTGTGCTTGACCGACTCCTAAACGATGCAACTGCGTGGCCTTCAAGACCAGTGAGCACGAATATGCTACATGGGGACATGGACACGTGGGAGTCAGCATCCAGCAGCCTACTGGGGGTGTGATCGCCCGGAGAGATGGCACACTGACTCGGCAATGATGGGTTCCGTCGGTCTGTTCATCGGCGTCAAATCGTGGAAGTGCCTATCCAACGCCAGCCAAACCTTTGTTCTGTCGAGTTCCAGGACGATTTCTGCCCTTACTTCGTTTCGCCCGAACGTGGAGAAGTACGTCGGGCAGTGCTGCATGTCCAGCAAGGCGACCTGTGTCGTGCCCCAGCAGGCTGGAAATAGCTCCGATACTTCGTAGCGCACGACATCGAGGTCGGGTTCCATGTTCCGTAATACGTCATTGAGCCGCCTCTTATCCCACTCAGCTGGTATCCCGTAGATACGGAAGCATGTTAAGTGCGTATCGGATACGTCTCGGGGAGCCCAAACTCGATGATATCGTTCTTCTTCTTTCGTAGCAGTGGCTTGGGTCGGTTCAGAGTCATCAGACATTCCGTGCGGGTTTACCGTCGTTGGGCGTGTAAAAGTAGGGCCGTAACTCGGTCCTGGCGGACGATCCTCTTCTGACCGGACAGGCGCGTCTGGTTGGTCGGCTTTCCCGTGGTTGCTCTCCTGGATCGCAGGCATGAGGAGGGTAGGAATAATGATGGAATAGAACGAGCAATCTTTCGCCGTCAACCAGCAGTGATGGAGCGGGGCTTGTTGAGGAGCCGATTGACGTGGATGGGGGAGCTCACACCACAGGCGGAGATCGCTCCTCTATTTCAATACGTACGGTAAGTGAGAAGTCGCGACGCAAACGCCATGGCAGGGGAAAGCTATTGGTTGAGGCCGCCAATGCATCGCACGCACAGGAACATTTCCTCCGCATGCCTTAGCGCGCGTGAGCTCAATGGGGTCGCTGCGGGTTTCCATAAAGAAGGCACACAATGCCCGTCATTTTTGCTAAAATAATTGTTCTGCTGCCAAGAAGTGCAAGTGGTTAGGAGATGAGTGAGGCTGGAGGCTCCGGAAAAGAGAAAAAAAACTTCACCGCCATCGACTGACCATCTGCCCGTCGACTGCCGCCCGCCGCCCCAATCCACCCCCACTGCTATCCGCCGCCGTTCAAGAAAGCGAAGGGACGGCCCAAGACCGCTCGCCTTACGGCTGGAGGGGGCATTATGTGCTGGAACGTGGCGCTCTGTCCGGAGGTTGTGCGGGAATTTTGGTGCGGGCGAGGGCACAAGTGGATGCGATGAGCGCGGCCTATATTCATGCAGAATTAAATATATATATGTAATCCCACCTATCCATAGCAATTCATCTCTGTGCCGCCGAACTCTGTGCCGAACTCAGCCCTTCTACCATCTCAGTTCGCCACCAGTCACATCTCGAGATACCATTTTAGTAAAATGACGGCCAATTAATGTGCACCTTTTCTCGTTTCCCATGGCCTGGAACGAGCGCAGCCCCTAGTTAAGTACATAGTTATCAATCGGGCGGCAGGAGACGGCGACAAACTTCCCCAACTCGGCGGTGGTTTCAGCTGCCGCGCCACCCGCAAGCTGCGTAGTCCACTTCGGCCGTACATATCCCTCCTGCCCGTTCCTCCCCCGCCACCAGCTCGATACATATGTACGCAACAGCGTCGCACGCACATACACACACATTCACTTTCAAGCGGGTTGGCGTTTCCGTGGCTCCGCTCTCTCTACTTATTTCACGGTCCACGAGCTCCAACGCTGCAGCTGCTGCCAGCCGTCATCCACGGTATCTGCGCATTACCACCTGTGGTACATTCGATGGTTACATGTTTCTTAGGCAGGAGCGGGCTGCTGGTTGCGGACCGGCAGTTGGGTCTCCTTCCGGACAGGCTGGGGGCACATAGATAGTGTGTATATAGCAGGGAAGGGTGATAACTCAGTGGCCGCGGGGTTGCCCGCTCGGTTCCGTGGCAGCGCAGAATTGGGCGGTGTTGATGAAGCACTCGAACCCCCGGTGCATTGCGGCGACGCGGATTTTCCCCGAAGAACCAGAGCTGAATCTGGCCCCGTCACGAGCGAATATGCAACACGCTGCCCACGGTAACTAATTGAAACCATATATACCATTCGCAATAGTAGAACCACAGAAAGGTATGGACATACACGAACATCGTGAGACCGGCATGAAAAACCAGAGAGCAACCCGAGAAAGAGAAACTCGCGAACTCGCCCAAAAGATGCAACCTAAACCCCCCCCCCCCCAAAAAAAAAGAGAAGAAAACCCAGTCTCAAAACTTTTCTCCGGTCCGAAACGAAGCAAAACGAAACAGAATGCACACCCCTTCCCTTCCATTTCGCTGGTCGCCTGCCAAAAAAAAAAATCCCCCCAGCAAATTAAATAGCGAACCAGTCGAACATCAAAACCAATAGATACAACCAGTCGTCTACGAAGAGGCAGTGATCGCGATCTGCGGAGGCATTGCGCGGTCGGCGCGACCGAGCACCTCGCCGGTCACCTTGGAGCGATGGACGATTCCTCCAGTGACTGGGAGTCTGGTCGCCTGCATAAGGTACTGGTCTACCTCGCGAGCACATTGGCGGCCCTCGTTGATACCCCTGCGATGTATCGTTAGCGCAAGCCGAACGGCGCCGACTTGTTCGAGTTCACTCACCAAACGATCAACGACTGTCCGCGACGACAATCACCGGCAGCGAACACTCCCGGGTCGGACGTAGCGTAATGCCCAGCAGCCGTCTTGACGTTCTTGCGACTGTCACGCTCCAAATCTCCCAACGCTTTGTCTTCCGGACCCAAGAAACCCATCGACAGCAAGACCATGTCGGCGGGGAAGAACTGCTCGGATCCCTCGACTTGCTTCATGTCCCAACCGGTACGCGTCCTCTGCCACTCAACCCGGACGGTGTTGATTCCCCTCACGTTTCCATTGTCATCACTGACGAACTCCTTGCTCATGACACAGTACTCACGGGGGTCGCGGCCGTACTTGGTTTGGACCTCGGTGTGGCCGTAGTCGATGCGGAAGATCTTGGGCCACTGCGGCCAAGGGTTGTCGCGGGCACGCTCCGCTGGAGGAGCCGGCAGAAGCTCGAAGTTGACCACCGACTTCGCTCCGTGGCGAACAGCAGTACCAATACAATCGTTACCGGTGTCACCGCCACCAATGACAACGACATCCTTGTCCTTGGCGGAGATGTACTTGCCATCTTGGAGGTTCGAGTCCAGGAGGTCCTTGGTATTCGCGTGCAGGAAAGTCATTGCGAAGTCTATACCCTTCAATTCACGTCCGGGAATGGGCAGATTGCGTGGGACGGTGGCTCCAGTAGCCACAATCACGGCATCGTTATCCTTCTTGAGATCGGCCAACGTAATGTCATCTCCGACGTGGACATTGGTCTTGAAGACAATACCTTCCGCAGCCATCAGATCGACGCGGCGCTTGAGAATACCTTTATCGAGCTTCATGTTCGGAATACCGTACATCATCAGACCACCGATACGATCGTTGCGCTCGTACACGGTGACAATGTGTCCGGCCTTGTTGAGCTGGTTCGCAGCGGCCATTCCAGCAGGTCCGGATCCAACGATGGCAATCTTCTTTCCGGTCCTGTTCTTGGGAGGGTTCGGTACGACCCATCCCTCTTCGAAACCACGGTCTATGATGGCACACTCGATGCTCTTGATTCCGACCGGGTCCTCGTTGATACCGAGCACACAGGATCCCTCGCAGGGAGCAGGGCAGACACGGCCGGTAACCTCGGGGAAGTCGTTGGTGGCGAGGAGGGCGAACAGAGCATCCTTCCACTTGTTCTGGAAGACGAGAGTGTTCCATTTGGGAATGACGTTGCTGATGGGACAGCCGGTGTCGCTCTGGCAGAAAGGAACACCACAGTCCATGCAACGTGCCGACTGGTGCTTAAGCTCGTCAACGTCCAATCTGCGGGAAAGTTCCCGCCAATCCTTGACACGGGTCTTGGGATTGCGGTACTTCTCGGAACGACGCGAGTAGAGCATGAATCCTTTCGTCTTGTTGAGAACCAGGGTAGACTTCTTTTTCTGAGCCTTCGTGTCCATGATGCTGTCTTCGAGATCGGTCATGCTGGCTTCGTGCTTGTGCGCCGCCTCGGTCTTCTCGGGATCAACGTTCTGGACCTGCTGTTCAGGCATTCCGGTGGGATAGATCCTCGCCTGCGCGGCCTTTTCAGCCTCCTCCTCGAGAATCCTCTTGTAGTCGGTGGGCAGCACTTTGACGAAGCGGGGGAGAGCTCGGCGGAAATCAAGGAGGACCCTCTTGGCGATCTCTGACCCGGTGTAGTGATAGTGGTCTTCGATGAGACCACGCACCCATGCGATTTCGAGCGGGTCCGAGAGGCCAGAGAGCTCAACCATCTCCATGTTCACCTTGCCGGCAAATTTCTGCTTGAAGTCAAGAACGTAGGCAATACCTCCAGACATTCCGGCGGCGAAGTTGCGACCAGTCTCTCCGAGAATAACGACACGTCCTCCGGTCATGTACTCACATCCGTGATCACCCACCCCCTCGACGACAGCTGTGGCACCAGAATTCCGGACGCAGAAACGCTCGGCAGCGATACCACTGAAGAATGCAGATCCAGCTGTAGCACCGTAGAGGCAGACGTTGCCCACAATAATGTTCTCCTCGGCCTGATAAGTAGCATTGCGAGGGGGGTAAATCGCGATCCGACCTCCAGACAATCCCTTGCCGACGTAGTCGTTGGCGTCTCCCTCGAGCTCCAAAGCAACACCCGGTGCAAGGAAGGCTCCAAATGACTGACCGGCAGAACCCTTCAGCGTTACGTGGATGGAATCTTCCGCGAGCCCAGTGCCACCCTTAGCTTTGCTGATCTTGTAGGACAAAGTAGCACCAAGAGCACGATCAGTGTTCACTATATCCGCGTCGATCCGACTGGGGATACCCTTGGAAATCGTGTCTTCGGCCTCATCAATCAGCTTGTTGTCCAGGCGGACGTGTAGGCGGTGATCCTGCTTGCGAACGTTGTAAGTCGCAACTCCGGGCCGAAGCGTGTGAGCGGGCGTAAGTATCCTGCCGAGGTCGATGTTCTTGGTCTTCTCGGTCAGAAGATCCTTGCGCACCAGCAACTTTTCGGAGTGTCCGACCATCTCATTGATCGTCCTGAAACCGAGCTTTGCCATGATCGATCGAAGCTCGTTGGCAACGTAGTAGAAAAAGTTGATTACGTGCTCGGGCGTGCCGGTGAACTTTTGGCGAAGCGCGGGGTCCTGGGTGGCGATACCGACCGGGCAAGTATTGAGATGGCACTTTCGCATCATGATGCAGCCCATGGCGATCAGCGGAGTAGTGGCGAAACCATACTCCTCAGCGCCGAGCAAACAGGCGATCGCAACGTCTCGTCCGGTTCTCAGCTGACCATCGGTTTCGACCACGACACGGCCACGCAGATCATTCAGCACCAATGTCTGGTGGGTCTCGGCGAGACCAAGCTCCCAAGGCACACCAGCGTATTTGATACCAGTCCATCGGGAAGCACCAGTGCCACCGTCGTGCCCGGAAATGAGAATGTGATCGGCCTTAGCCTTAGCCACACCAGATGCAACTATACCGATGCCGGTCTCAGACACCAGCTTCACCGACACACGCGACCGAGGATTAGCGCATTTCAGATCATAAATGAGCTGTTTAAGATCTTCAATGCTGTAAATGTCGTGGTGCGGGGGCGGCGAAATAAGTCCGACACCGGGGGTGGAGTGACGGGTCTTTGCGATCGACTGTGAAACCTTGTGTCCGGGCAATTCACCACCCTCACCGGGCTTCGCTCCTTGCGCCATCTTGATCTGAATTTGATCGGAGTCGGCCAGGTAGTGGGAAGTGACGCCGAAACGGCCGGAGGCAACCTGCTTGATAGCCGACCTCATAGTATCTCCGTTCTCCATGATGCGGCTGCGCTCAGGATCCTCTCCACCTTCACCGGTGTTTGACTTTCCGCCCAATCGGTTCATGGCGATGGCTAGGGTCGAGTGAGACTCCATGGAGATGGAACCGTATGACATGGCACCGGTGCAGAATCGGCGAACAATTTCGGTCCATGGCTCAACCTCGTCGACGTGGATCTCTCTGGAAGACTTGTAGTTGAAATCAAGCAGACCGCGAAGGGTGCAATTCTTGATTTGCTCGTACGCAGACAAGGAGTATGCCTCGTAAGACTTGTCGTTCTTCGAACGAACTGCATCCTGGATGTTGGCAATGCTGAGGGGATCGTTGATATGAGCTTCTCCTCCGTCACGCCAGTGGTACTCGCCAGTCTCCGGAAGACCGGGCACAGAAATGATTTCCCTGGACGGGAAGCCTCGTTCGTGGAACGCAAAAGCATCCTCCGCGATGTAGTCGAGCGTGATTCCCTTGATCCTGCTGGCGGTTCCGGTGAAACACTTGCTCACGACCGAGTCGTCGACACCGAGAGCCTCAAAAATCTGAGCACCTTTGTATGACTGGAGCGTCGAGATCCCCATCTTCGACATAACCTTCAGGACACCTCCGTCGCAGGAGTGCTGGTAGTTTTCGACGATCTTTTGGTCCGATAGGCCACCGCGGATCAACCTCTCACGGTTCATCATGAGGATGCATTCGAGCGCGAGGTAGGGGCAGATGGCATCGGCTCCGTAGCCCACGAGCACGCACAAGTGGTGGACCTCACGAGCCTCCGCAGTCTCCACGACAATGGCAACCTTCGAACGTAGGCGGTTGCGTACAAGGTGATGGTGCACCGCACCGCAGGCAATCAGAGCCGACACCGGGACCCGATCCGCAGAAGTGTTACGATCTGAAAGAACGATGATCTTGGCGTCTTGCTCCAACGCCCGGCTAGCCTGGGCGCAGATGTCGTCGAGGGCAGCAGAATAACCGGGTATTCCATTGGCCTTAGGGAACGTAATATCGATCGTGGTGACGCCCCATGACTTGTGCACCTTCTGGAGCTGGGAGATTGCCTTGAACTCTTCGAGAGAGAGGACGGGCGACGGAAGGTGGAGGCGGTGACACTGTGTGGGATCCATCTCCAGTAGATTTCCTTGTGGACCGACGTAGCAGTCGAGGGACATGACGATGGCCTCACGGATAGGATCAATCGGCGGGTTTGTCACTTGGGCGAACAACTGCCGGAAGTAATCGTACAAAAGCCGAGGGTGCTTGGCGAGACATGCCAGCGGTCCGTCATTGCCCATCGATCCCAAAGCTTCCTTGGAATCTGCGGCCTGCGAGAAAGAGTCAGCATTCACCGCCACTGCCTCCGGACTGGGAGATGCGCAACTTACCATGGGGCCGAGCAACAAGGTCACCTGCTCGTAAGAGTATCCAAAAGCGAGGAGCCGCTTGTCGCTCTGTAGGCGTACACCGTCTAGCGGAGAGTCTAGGGAGACACCAGAAGTCTTCAGCTTATCCTGGATTTTCTCCAGGGTGAGCAGTTGGTCGTCTGCCCATGACCTGAAGTCAAACCGTGAAGAGACTTCCGACTTCAACTCTCGGTCGTCGACGATGCGCCCTTCCGCCGTGTCGACCAGCAGCATCCGCCCTGGTTGTAGCCGTCCCTTCTGTACAATCTTCTCGGAAGGGATCAGAATCGTTCCAACCTCGGAGGCGCAGATGATGCGATCGTCGTCCGTCACGTAGAAACGACAAGGCCGCAGACCGTTCCGGTCCAATGTGGCCCCACAGTAACGTCCGTCTGCAAAGGTGAACAGTGCAGGTCCGTCCCATGGCTCCATCAGACACGCAGCCCATTCGTAGAACGCAGCCTTCTTGGGGTCCATATCGGTGTTGTCTTGCCATGCCTCAGGAACCATCATCATCATTGCTTCCGGCAACGACAAGACTCCGTTAATCACAAGAAGCTCGAGCACGTTATCGAAGGCAGCCGAGTCCGAGCCTCCCTCCTCAATGATAGGGTACAGTTTCTCGAGTTCGTCCGCAAAGAAGGTGGACTGCATAACACCCTCACGGGCGCGCATCCAGTTCTTGTTTCCTCGCAAAGTGTTGATCTCACCTGCAAACACGTCAGACTATTTTTTTTTATTGGGATGGAACGGACGAGAGGGCTTTTGGCTAACCATTGTGAGCGGCCCATCGCAGAGGCTGAGCACGGTCCCAACTGGGGAATGTGTTGGTAGAGAATCGGGAATGGACTAGGGCGAAGTAGACCTCGTAATCGACATTGACGAGATCGTGGTAGTAGTTGTACACCTGTACCGGTGCGAGCTGGCCCTTGTATACGATGTTGCGGTTTGATAGGGACGAAATATAGAACCAATTGGAAAGGCCGATCTCTCGGGTACTGACTTTACGGAGGATGTAGAGCTGCTTTTCGAAATTCTTCTCGTCAAAAGTATCATCATCCACAGATGCGGCTTCATCTCCGCCACCGTAGTGCGATTTGAGAACGACAAAAGGCTGCAGGATCCTGGGCTCTCTCGACAGCGCTGCAGGACCCAGCAAGGAGCTGTCATGGGGCACTTCTCGCCAGTGAAGGACCCTTAGACCCAGTCCCTCGGCAATATCTGTGAATTTCTTCTTGCTCTCCAATAGGACATCTTCGTCGGGTTTGAAAAACAGATTCCCGACAGCGTAGTGGCCCTTCGCCGGCAACTTGATGCCGGTCTGCCCTCGTAGCTCCTTCACGAAAAATTTGTGGGGAATTGAGGTCATGACACCAGCGCCGTCTCCATCACGAGCATCAGACCCGACGGCTCCACGATGCGTCATGTTACACAACAGACTGCGAGCATCGCTCAGAATCTTGTGGCTCGCCACACCCTTGATGTTTCTGTTCGTGCCAGTCAGCCACGACGCCCGCCAGCAGGAAAAATAGACCTGCAAGAGATCGGGGCCAGCTTACGCAGCAAAGCCGACACCGCAAGCATCCTTCTCGTTCTCGGGATCGTACAGACCCTGCTGCACGGGTAGAGTATTCGCCCATGATCTGTTTTCGGGTGTCTCCTGGTAGGGGAAAACGGATGCGACCTCTTGTTCGACCTCGGGACCGTAGATATCGTCCATCGATAACAGCAGGACCGAGATACGACCTTGCTACGTTCTCTGAAGAGTGGATCGTCGACGAGATTGGCTAACGGAATGCGAAGTGACAGCGGGAAAACGATGTGGTAACGGCTCTCGGCCAGAAAGTGTATCGTAGGGCTGTTTCAAACGAGCAAAGATGTCAGCAAACACCTTATCGCAGAAGACCAAAGGGTCAAAGACACGGAAGAAACAGGAGAGGAGATGGTGGTGATGACATCCGCTTTTGGGATCAAAAGGAAGGCTTCCAAGACGGAGACTCACTGGAAGCAATGAGATATCGACGGCTCTGATATCGATGGGAAGGAAAGGGATGCACTGATAGCCAGGTTTGTTAGAGAGATATGGGGTAGGATGGAGGAATGCAGGGAAGGGTGGAAGAACAACACGGGAGCAACAGTGAAAGAAGAAGACGGAGGGGCAGCAGTTAAGGAAGCGGGGGGGGGAGGGGGTGGGGGGTGGGGGGTTGGGGTTATTATACGGAAGGGAGCCAAGCTTTGGAAATTCGGGAACATGGCATTGAGTTAGGCTCTCTCGGAGCGTGCGCGGGGCAGCTGGCGGGTCAACCGGACTCCAGCCAGTCGGGGAGCACCGAGGAAATGAGGGCCCCGGCCCTGCTGCCTCCCGTAGATATTCCTCGATTCGCTTTTATGTGCCAGAGACTGCTCTCGAACCAACGAACCCCGGGGGAAAAAAAACTTCTCCAGACTTCCCGGAAATGCAAGAATGCGAGCAAGGCGGAGGTGGCGAGTGATTGTGGAGGGGTATCAACGCATGGGGTTGGGATAGGCAGATAGAGCTGCACGCTGTGCATATAAACGGCGGCGGACAGTGGGGTTTCTTTTGGCTCCGCTCTGGGCAGTGTGACAGCGCCAGGGCGATTAGCAACTGGTGAGTGCGACCAGCGCCAGATAACGGAGGCCAGAACGGCCGCTCGAGACCCACGGACGCCGGCAACATGTTCTCGCCCGTACCCGTTACGGCCGCCGCCGCCCTCTCTCTCGCCCGTGTTCTCCAGGGACAGGACTGCTGGCGCAAGCGGGGAAGGGCAGCGCGAAAGAAGCCACGCCGGCTGTCCGCCAAGCGGGAGCGGGGAATAGCGGGCACAGCCAGTCCGTACCTTTTCTGGGGGGATACGGCGACCGGACCCGAGCTCGGGGAATGCGGGATCTGGGCCGTACCTGCTTCTGCCTGTCCGCCCGTTCGACTGGCGCTGTTCGGGAGGGGGGGCGTCTGCGGAGGGACTGCGAAGATGCGGAGGGGAGAACGAAGGATCGAGCGGTTGGATCGCCGATGGTGGCCGCCAGATGGCTGTTTGTCTGTGGGCAAGACGGCGGGATTGGGATGGCGAGGTTTGCGGAGGGTGGGAAAGCAGGAGGCGGGGCGTCTTGCGGGGCATTTATACCCCAGGCAGACGACCGCCCGTATATAACTCAGGGCGGTCCGACGCCAGCCAGCCCACCAGCAGATCTCGACTTGGCGCCCGCCGCGGCCAACCACGACGGCTTGACAAACGACATGCTGTCTGGCGCTGGCGGAATCCAGCGCATCTGCGGGGTGCCCTGGGAAGCAGGGGGCGCGGGCCCGATCTCCTCAGTTCGCGCGGCGGTGGGTGTGCGGTGCGTCTGGCGATGTTCCGATCGTTTGCGGGACCTCGCCTTCCTCCTGGCCTGCGGAGGAGAAGCGGGGCACTTGGGTGTCGACGCCTTGGGTGCCGACGCCAAAGGCGTCATCAGGGTGCTCTGCCGCAGTGCACGGACGTGGGCCCCACGCCAAATCGAAAAGCCGGCGATGTGATTGGAGCAAGGCCGTGTGCGACGGGAATGTGGCTGTGGATATTGTATCGACATGTATCTTGATGCATATCCAGTCGACTCTGTGTCCCCGGGGTTGCACACTCCCAAGCGAACCGCCACATCCATTCATCCATTCAATCCAGTCATGCATTCATCCACACATGCACACATATCTACATACATATCGCCGCCAATCCCGGTGCGCTATCGATAAGGGCGTCGATGTCCCTCCATTCCGCTTCCCCTCTTCTCCAACACCCCCCCCAATGCGCTGCGCCGCACATGGCACCTCCGGCCGTGATGCGCGCAATTCTGCAGCCATCGGGTCCCAAACCCGCTCGTCCTCTCGTCCGGGTGCCGGAAATCAGACGCCCCCCCACCAGCGCACGAGGTGAGCGGGGCTGGTGATGCTGCATCGCGTCAGCGGCCCTGCCAAGCGGGGGAGAGCATCTGACTTCGGCGACGGAAGAATTCGGGTGCGCTGCGGCAACTCCCGGCAGCAGTCCAGATCTCGGCATGTGCAAAATCCCATTACTCAAGCGAATCCCAGGCAACTCTATCTCTGCTCGCTCGGGAGAAATCCTCCAGCTAACGACTGCCAGCTCGCCGACTTCATCCTCGCTCTATGCACCTATCGCGTATCTACGACTTACATACGTACAGGCAGGCACGCAACGGAGAGCCAGCTCTAGACTGTTTCCTTTCGTCCAGACATCCCGTGTCGTTCTGGGCACCTGACGCATTTCCTCAGCCGGATCCACCACGACTGGATGGATAGATACATAGATGGAACCGCTTTGGGGCGTGGGGTAACATCTATGATCTAGTCCGCCCGAAACCCCGACGTGCGAGGCCGTCCTCTAGGAAGAGCGGCGCCAACGACTCACCAGCAAACTTGCCGCCGGATGGATTGCTACTTCTTCAGCCAGGGTTCCCGGAGATGCAATCGGAGATTCTCCTCGGAGCTCGTCGGATTGGAAGGGCCGCTCCAGCTATATACGAATGCAATACACATGCGGAGGAGAGAACGTGCACGGCAGTGAGTCGCGTGCTGTTTCCGCTCAAGGAAAGCAGGAAAAGGCAAGAAAAAAAAAAGAAAAAAAGAAAGGAAAAAAAAAGAAAGAAAAAAGAAACATCAATCTCACGAAACCTGCAAGCAAGTCAAAGTTCGTACGCATTCCGACCCTCTATTCCCCTTTTGCACTGCATCTGCCGGAGGGAATCTGCTAGTAGATATCTATGATGATAGTTTTGAAAGTGCACCAGCGGGCGCGGGCCCGCGGGTCGTTCGCTCGAATTCCGATGACGACTTGCAGCAAGTTGTCCGACAAGCTGTGGACCCCCGCGCACCTTCGCTGAGTCGATCCATCGGATGCACCTTGCGGGCGCGACGTCAAGCTGACCACACAATATCAGGCGACAAACGCGCTAGGAGTAGTGAATGGGTGTGTCCAAAGTCTATCGGCGACGTCTCAAGGGGAGGGTGAAGCTATTACTTTATACACCATTTTCCTGAGTGATTTTCTCTTAGTGCTTTTGTCGGGAAACCGGCGCTGCAAGAGCTGCCTGCAGCCGCATGCTTTGCGTGCTTCCGTTGCACCCCACAGAAAGGGAAGAAAAAAGCGTGGGCAGATATCTAACACCTGGTGCATCTCGAGCTAGATATATATCTAGGTACTTGGTTGATCATTCGAATGGGTCCTGACTCTGAGGACGGTTTTCACTCCCGAATACGGCCGGACCCTGGTTCTTGGATGCCAGCCTGGATGTCTGGATAGACAGATCTTCCCACATCTGATCTTCCGGATGCAATTTATCATCTCATGGGTGCTCGGAGCCTACGGCCCCGATGTTCCGTCCGTCCACCCTACCCTCCTCCACGGAAGCACCCGGGTCAACCCCGAGACCGCACTACTCAGTGACCGCGCTCCTGGAACGCGTCGAACGCCCCGCCCGGAACTCGAATTGGACCCTGTCTCTGCCTCAAAGTGCGTGCCCAAATGGTGGGTGCGATGGATCACCGCTTCTCGTGGACCTGGAGAGTTGCTTTTACTCTACAGCCCGTCCGTGCTGCATCATATGTACGTTCAAGGTAACCCGCATGGCAGAGTAGGAACCCAAGCTTCTGACAGTACATACCCCGCATCGATCTCACGACGACGCCTGCACGCCATAATAGCGGTTCGCACTCGCTCGCTGCCCGTCTATGTGTACATAGCGGAAGAGGGGCGGCTATCTAGTCGATTACGAAGCCCAACTGTTTGCTCCCCGAGAAACACCGCCAACACCATAACTCTCAAATCATAGATATGTACAGAGTATACGCGCCTTGACCGCCGCCTCGACACCTCGGCTCTCGGTTCGGTTCGGAGATCTCCGTGCATGGATCGCCACCCAATAGGGTGCTCGATATCGGCTGACAACACACCCACCCCCATCGCGTATCGATATCTACTTCTTCTCCAACTCGGTCACCACCACTGGAATTCGCTCGCGTTATAATGGCGGCACCGTACATTCCCGCGCCCGACCCGGACTCGATGGCGAAGGTCCAGCACATCTGGGACTGGTACTTCGCCGTCGTAGAGGCAAAGAAGCTGCATGTGAGATCCGCGTCACACCCTACCCCCGCGATCCCCGCGCTGATTGCAACGACGGATACAAAGGACCTCATGGACTACCGCATGATGAAGGACCTGAAACTGATTGATGCTCGGTCGGAAGGAAGGGCTGTGTGGGAAATCACCATTCCGCGGTATCTGTGTAACCTCAACGGTACGCTGGTGTTTCGGGCGGGGCGCGGACTGGCAGGCGCTGATCGAGGGTAGGGTCACTTCACGGTGGTGGCGCGGCTCTATTGCTGGACAGTAGGCTCTCTCCCCCGCAAGAGGCGACCGCAGACACTGACGGCGACTGTAGTGTGCACGATGTCCGCCCTGGGTCCCATCGCAAAAGATAAACGCTGGGTGTCCGTTGCTCCCGGCGCCTCCGCTTTCCCTTCCACTGACACCTCATCAGCTTCCTCGGCGGCCTCACCCGCTCTCTCTCGGTCTCTTACCTCCGCGACTGCGCGGAAGGGGTCCCAGTAATCGTGGACTCCTACGTACTACAAGCCGGCAGAACGATGGCGCTGATCAGAGGCGAGATTAAGAGTCCGGATGGAAGGATCATCTATGCGGTCGTCGACCACCACAAGGTCAATCTGGGACCCCCGCCGGGTGTGATGGAGGACGAGCCGGATCCGAAGTATGCGATGGAGCCGAACACGCATTTCATTCTGGGCGGGGCGAAGGCGCTGCTATAGCCGGGCAGCAGGGAGTGGGGTACGGGGTAGCAGGAGGAGCGGTAGAGGGATATCTGAGATATAATGAAGCCCGTGGCCTTCCACGTTTCCGAAGACATTCAAAATACGCGAGTGATCCCATGCATGCTGTCACATGATCCATCACTCGTTACCGTGTTCGCTAGCGACCTGGCTTCACACAACGACCGACCGAACGACCCAATATCGCCATGACCCGATAGGGTCGCATGCGATCAATGAGTCATCGCCATCAACGACCGAACGACTTGGAGGAGAACGGAACTGGACTGTACACAATATCGCCATGATCTGATAAGGCCGCAGGCGATTGATGATCATCATCAACGGCAGAACGGCTTGGACTACGATCGCTGTTGGGATCTGGTCAGCCCAACCGGACCGTCTTACGTTCGTCTCCGCCGTCATTCGAATCCCCACTCCAATCCTGAGGCACCAGCGCAACACAAACGTGGACAGAGAGAGAGAGGGAAAGCATCAGTTTATTTCGCACACAGCCGAGTTAGACTATGGCGAACGCAAGGTGGAGGCCGACAGTTGGCAAAGGAAAGACCATCACCCCGCCGAGTGCTCCAGCTCTCCTGCGCGCAGGGCTCCTCGCCTCTTCCGTCGGCGGCCTCTTGGACCCTCGTGGTCTGAAGGAACTCCAAGATTGGCGTGCTGCATCTCTCGCCTGCAAAACAGACCCGCCATGCTCCACTTTCGTCTTTTTTTTTTCCTTTCGGCCTCCTCGCCCGTGGCCATTCCAGGGCTTCCTCCCACTTCGCCTCGCCGATCTCTCTCTCGAGGTGGGCGGATCGAACAGATGCAGCTCCGGCAAGTCCGCAACAACTGCGACACGAGTGGCGGCGGCCCGTCAGGCATATCAACCACTTCACACGGACACGAACGTCCTGCCACTAGCAGAAGTGTGGCTCCTGCCTCCCTCCCAGCGCAGCCGGGATCCAGCGATCCATCTCTACCCGTATCGTCTCTGGCGACCACGACACGAGTGGCACCCCACCCCGCTCACAAAGCCACCACTAACTACTATCGACCCATCACGGCAAAGATGCCACAGCAAGAAAGCGGGGGGGGGGGGGGGGGGCGCGGGGCGGGGGGGGCGCCCGGCGCCGGCGCGCCCCCCGGCGGGGGGGGGGCGGCGCC
>Ga0307508_10000749_pt1 | contig 38475 bp, 45 predicted proteins | sample 9_EM_MG_FD_203089 | JGI IMG/M metagenome (GOLD analysis project Ga0307508, IMG submission 203089) | Populus trichocarpa ectomycorrhiza microbial communities from riparian zone in the Pacific Northwest, United States - 9_EM | ecosystem: Host-associated > Plants > Roots > Unclassified | place... | reverse complement strand
CCATTTGGCATCATCATACAGTGTGATAATCCGCATTCGCTCGTCTCGGGTAGTCTCTCTGTGTTTGACCCCTATCGGTGGATTCTCGCGTCGTCCTTTTTGCTTCATGGCTTCGAGCAATGAACGAATTTTTCGCGTAACGTAACAACCGGAGGACACGTGATGGCGGGCGGACAGTGGACGGCGGACAATGTGAATGGGAAACGGACGCGATATTGATGAAGTTTGCTACCTATCTCACCAATACAGATCAACCCATTCACGACATCAACCCCTGACTGCCAAGCGACGACCGGCGGCTACCTATGGGGGGTGGGCCCCAAATACCCTCGTACCCAGTACATCCTCTAGTACACTTCGCTATCACCTGTCGCATGCCAATAAAAATTTAAAAAAAAAAGTCACCGAACGGGTAACATGCGAGTATGAATAAACAAAAAGTCACTGATCAGTGCATCTAACCAATCATTTAGGCAGGCCAATCAAGACAGCCCCCACACTGAGTAGAACAAAAACAGCGATCACCGACAGTAGTTTTACATCGACAACGTCGCGTCGCCCAAGTGGCCATGCATCTCTCCCTTTGCCCAGGTTACCATAAAGCAAACGGCCATCGCAACTGAAGCATGCATGTTCGAAGGAACCGGGGTGGTTTGGATGCATGACGGCTGATGATTGCTATTCGTTGCACATTCGCAGTATGAAATCACAGAACTTGTATCGCACCGTATCCTCAATTCTGCTAAGTCATGCGCCCCTGTCGCTCGTTGAAAACAACTGAGATGCGATGGCGACTAACCTACAAGGCGTCTTGGGAAACGAGAAGGCCGACGAGTGGGCCAAGCTGGCAGCGGACGAGCTAGACTCCGGATTTACGGGTCGCTGGGAAGGAAGACGGCGGGGAAATGCGTGCCAGAAACCGGAGCAATGACCAACAAGCGGCTGGCGGCGAGGTTCTACATAGTTGAAGACTGGTCACTGGTTTACTGGCCAATAGCGCAAGTTGATGAAGAACAGACCACAGCCAAGTGCTAGTGGTGCACTATAAGACACAGAGACCGGGATGAGGCGCGCGCAATGTCTCTCCCAAGATCCCTTGCACACCTCAGGCGGGGGATCACGGGGGAGGGGTGGGTGGGGGCGCGGCGGTGAGCTGGGGCCAGGAGGCCGGACCTCCAAGAAATACACGATGCCGAAGAACCAAATGCCGGATGGCATGGTGGCGGGCAGTGCCAAGAGGCCCGCCCCAAGGCCCTACAAGGTGGAGATAGGACACTGCCTCACGGGCCAGTACCTACATTGGACGAAGAATGCCCCCCCCCCCCCCGGTGCTGGGGCCGGTGTCAGACACAGACCCGGGACCACCTCTTCAAGGAGTGCCCCGAGTGGAAACCGCAGCAGAAGATCCTGTGGGCGGAGGTGTTGAAGGAGTCAGGGAGGTGGAAGAGTCGGTGGAGGGTCCGGGACCTCTTGGTCGATGGGAGGAGCAGTCAGGCGGTACTAGACATCCTCTCCACCACGGATGTGGGAAGCCTGGTTCCGACTGAGGAAGACGCGGAGAGCGAGAGGTCGGAATGGGAGCTCCAGGAGAGGCGGGGGCGGGGAGAGGAGAGGAGGGAGGAGGCGGAGGAGTTGGGTGCCGCGGGGAATCCGGGTGCCGGAGAGGAGCTAGTTACCGCTGTTCCTACCCACGCCCTCTTTCATGGCATCCACAGACGAGGACTAGGACTAGGGGTGGGCTGCACTTTCTTTTGTTCTTTCTTTGAACCGGACTCTTTTCCTTTGTAATTTCCTTGGTGCGCATCGCATCTTCTTGGGACCGGCCTGGGCGGAGGGCAGAGGGGGGAGCTTGCAACGTGCCGCCACCGCGCGGACAGCGGACGGGAAAAATGGTATAAAATGTACGCCGCCATAGTCTAGATAGGCTGCATGCGAGTACGATTGAACAAAAAAAAAAGCCTGGTGCGGGCGCAATCGCGACGGTGCAGTTGGATTCCGCCGTCTTGGATTGCTTGCTAATTAGACCGACCAAACCTAGACCTCAATCTCGTCCGACACAATTAACTAAGGCTAAGCTTTTTGCCCTTTCCGGTCGCGTCGTTGTCGGTGCTGTCGTTGTCCGCGTTTCTGATCTCGTCGCCGTCGGTCTCGCCGTCGTCGGTCTTGAAGAGCCGCCACTTCCACGGCGAGACAGTCTGCCCCCCACCACTCCGCAGACGAGCTGGCTGTTGCCCGTCCAGGGCCTCGGGAGCGCGTAAACTCTCCGGAGCATGTGCACCTCCGCCTGCAGCTCGTCGAAGCGCCGCGCGAGGTGCGGACACCTGGCTAGTTAATCGGCACAGCCGAGCACGAAGCTCGCGACTGCGCTCCCCGCCCTCAGCCGCCTCCGCGTCGACCTGCGCTAGTAGCCCGCCCACCCGCTGTTGGAATATAGGGATCGATAGAGATGAAGATAGTGAATTGGATTGAAGATACACGGTCGTAGGCAGAACATTCTCTCTATATACAACGAGCTTCGGGGAATCTTCAGGGGAAAGCACGGAAGCCTGTCCTCCGAGCCGGTGCTCCGGAGGCTCGGGCAGCCGTCATCTCCGGTCGTTCATCATTCTGACGCCCGCGTGAGCGCCAAGCCGAACACGTTCGCGCCCGCTGTTGCCCCGGCGCTCACCACGGGTTGCTGGGGGAGCACCCAGACTGCCGCACTGCTAAGAAGGAAGCTCGTCAGTGGGTAGGACATCGTGGGCGAAATACTTTCTCGGTGGGGGGGTTTCTCGGCCGGCCGGGGGTGAATTTCGATGCACTGGGGTGCGCGCGGGCAAGTCTTAGTCGGGAAGTATTTCAGTAGGTCATCGTCTGAGTCATGATGAAGTGCTCCTGTTTGGGGGTCAACAGGGCGCATAGTGCATCACTCGGCGGCGAGTGACATAGTATGAAGGTATCTAGCCCTGCGAGTCGCATCAACCCCACAAAACCTCCCTTCTTTCTTCTCTCTTCTTCTCTTTCCCCTTCTCCATATGACACTTTCGGCTTCCGATTATTTCCTCGCAACGCTCAGAATACTTTTTTTTCCTTACGCACGCTACGAAATTTTCTTCTACGAAATGTCTTCTACTTACGACAATAGATCCGATCTTCCTTCTCGGGTATGTTTTTCTTTTTCCCTCTTTCCCTTCTGATTCTTTTCCTCCCCATTGGTCTGGAGCGTCGGAGGTCGATTGTTGACGAGTGGTGGGCGATCGCAGAAGGGCACGGAGCAGAAGCCGCAGCAGCAGCAGTTGCTGGGAGTAGAGCCTCCCACTGCCGCTGCCACCGCTTCCGCCGCCGCCGCCACAAAGAAAGGAGGAGAGGCGAATACTGGCTCGGGACGGACCGAGCGCACGACCACCGGAGTTGTTCCTCCGTGGAGAAAGAGACCGGACCCCAAGGACCCGAAGACAGTCGTCGGCGAGAGTAGGCGCGGTGGCGACACCGTTCGTCCTGCTAGGCCAGCTGTTGGAGGCGCTCCGAGGGTGATGGCTGACGCCCCGAAAGCGGTTGCCGGTGAGAATAGGCGCGGTTTTGGCGACGCCGTTCGTCCTGCTAAGCCGGCCGCCGTTGGGAGTGGCAGGGTGGAGGGGAGAGACGAGAGAGACCCCAGGGCCCCGAAGGCAGTCACCGGTAAGAGTAGGCGCGATGGAAACATCGTTCGTCTTGCTAAGCCAGCTGCCGCAGGCGGCAGGGTGGAGGAGAGGGACCGCAGGGTCCCTAAGACAGTTGCCGGCGAGGGCAGGCGCGGTGGCGACACCGTTCGTCCTGCTAAGCCAGCTGTCGGAAATGGCAGGGTGGAGGGGAGAGAGGAGAAGAATCCTCAGGCCCCAAAGACAGTGTTCGGCGAGGGCAGGCGCGGTGTAAACCCCGTTCTCCCTGCTAAGCCAGCTGTCGCAAATGGTTCCAAGGTGGAGGACAGAAAGTTACGTCACCCACTGCCCCCGCGCCCTGCGATTCCGGTGCGCGCGACACCATACCACCGTGCCCAGCGCTCCGTGAATATCACCTGGTCTGGAGGATACGAGGACTTCCGGGCTTTCGTGGAGTCGTTTGGCCCAGTCAAAAATTGCTGGGTCCGCTTCGGCATGGGCAGAGTCGACTTCTACCAGGCGGAAGACGCCAGACGGTGCGCCCTGAGTGGAGTAGGTGGCTGGAGGACCGGTAATGTCGAGATCGAGAACGGCGACAGCTCCGGAAGGTACGGCATGGCCCAGGTCAGAGGCGGCGTCGCAAAGAATCCCCAGGCCCCAAAGACAGTCGTCGGTGAGAGCAGGCGCGGTGTTGGCGACACCGTTCTTCCTGCTAAGCCAGCTGTTGGACAGGGTTCGAGGGTGGGGGAGAAGGATCCCGATGTCCTGGAGACAGTCGTTGGTGAGGGTAGGCGCGATGGCGACAGCGTACGTCCCACTAAGCCAGCTGTCTCAGGTGCACCGGGGGCGAAGGGTGGGGCCCTAAAGGCGGTTGCCGACGAAGGTGGGCGCGTTGCCGAGGACACCGTTGGACCTGCGAAGTCGGCAGCCGTTGGAGGGGCCTCGAAGGCCGAAGAGAAGGATCCCAAGGCTCCGACGACAGCGGCTGGTGAGGGTAGGCACGGTGCTGGTGACTCCGTTCGTCCTGCTAAGCCACCTGTCGGAGGTGGACCGAGGGTGAAGGCTCAGGTTTCTGAGAAAACCAGGCCAGATCCAAAGGGCCTCGGAGCTGTTGCTGGCGAAGGCAGGCGCGATGGCGACATCGTTCGTCATGCTAAGACGGAAGCTGCTTCCGATGGTCCGAAGGCGAAGGGCTCGGCGACGGGCGGCACGAGTGGCGGCGGCACTCTCCGTGCTAACGACGACCAGACGAGGGATTCGATGCCTTCTGATCCAGCTACTGGAACACTTCCTGGTCACCCCGCCCCAGAGCGTGCGGTGCCTCGATTCATGGCACCCACAGCAGCCAGTCTGGCGAAGGCGAGGGAGAAAGTAGTGGTGGATGGGAAGGCAGCCCCACCACCAAGGGATCCGGTCCTGGCAAAGCCTGGCTTGTCACTGTCGAAGTCGAGGAGGGGCGCGGATGATGCCGACCTCGGTGAAGACGACAGCTGCGTCAAGAAGGCTACGACCGGGCAGCATCCTCCGTGGGCTCACGCAAGCCGGACGTCTAGGAACGCGGCCGGGAGCCAGGACACTGACAAGCGCGTGGAGAAGGCTGCACCCGCCTTGACCTCGCCGAAGAAGCGGAAAGCTGACATGGATGCCGACGAAACAAGGGCAGTCAAGAGAGCGTTGACCTCCCCGGCAAAAGTATCGGTGGACCACAGATTCGACGAGCGTGTCAAGAAGTTGCAGCCCACCTCCACCTCATCAGGGGAGCCGCCGCTACCCCCGGCCCCGCCGAAGAAGCGGCGAGCCGAACCCGGCCCGGACTACGACCCAAGGCCGGCGAAGAAGGAGAAGGCGGTGCACGGGCCGCCGCCTCCGCCGCGCGCGGCCTCCAGCAAACAGGTGGAGAGGCTGGCCCGCCCGACGGCGAGGCGCCAATCACCTCCTCCCATTCGCCGTGTGAGAAGCCCCGCCGATCCCGAGGCGGCCTTCAAGCGCAAGCCACTTGGCCGGATCAGGACCCACATCCCGCCAGGGTGGTGCTGGACGGACGAGATGGGTGAGTGGCTCCAGAAGCACATCCTCAGATTCTGGGTGTGCGCCTCCGCAACTGGCGAAATCGAGTGGAAGCGGGTCCACTCCGAGTTCGGTAAGCGGTTCGGAGCGTACCCCGGAGAGGATGTGCTTCAGGCGGCGTACGTCGACGGCTGGGGCCAGGTTCTGCGTCGGCCTACGCCATCGGAGCCTGTGGGGAAGGGGAAGGAGAGGGCGGTCGACTAGGCGAACCTGGCCGCCCACGAGGAGGCGGCCGAGTTGAGACGGCCGGAGGACGAAATGCCGAGCAGACGGAGATGACGAAGGCGTTCTGATGCCGCTGGGGCAGTAAAGTCACCTCTTCCAGTGTTGGTGTGTGGATATCAATGCTGATATTACGACAGAGTCCAGGTTACAAGGCTTCTCAATGCCGGCTGACTCCACCGGCGATGAGTGGTGGAGGAAATTGTCCCAGTAGGGTAGGACGTTTCTCCGGAAATGCGGCCTTGACGGCCGAGTGTTCCGGTGACTACCTGGAGCAACGCTCCTACTTTCGAGAAAGACCGAGTGAGGATCTCATTGCCCATCACGATGTACGAATAGACTGCTATGAACGAGTGCCTGCAGGTTGAGAGGGAATGCCGGTGGATCGACGCAATTCAGCCAGTGAACGAAATCCACCCACGCAAAAATCCGACCTTTCTGATTCGCGATCTCCGCCGCGTCTCCGGAGTTCCTTGCTTCGTAGTTTTCCTCTCCGACTCCTGGAGCTAGCGGCGGGTATGACAGCGGTGGATTCCCAGATAACGCCAGAAACCCTAGGTATTGATACTATGCAAGTACTAGAGCCTAACCACAACCGCTAGAAACCAACAGCTTCCCAGCCGCAATCGATGCGAAGAAAGGATCTCGAGATATTCAGTCTACCGTCGCGGTGGTGGCCATGATTGTGGCAACAGGAACCTACCAGCAATTGTTCAAACCGGGTGTACAAAGCAGTGGTCGAGTGTGCAGCGGACTAGATGAAGCGTCGCCAGCGAGACTCTCCCGCCATCGCACTTTTCCCGCTGGCTATTCCCTCCGAGTGTCATGATCCCTCACCCGTAGATATCGGCGGGTTCTCCCTCCTGCCCACAGCGTTGAGGCCCGAAGGCCGGGGGCGGCCGCCGTAGCGGACGCTCCGGTATATACTGACTACTGCAGTCTATTCCGCCTGCCCCGGTTGCCTCGGCAAGTGAACAAAACCCACACCAGCAACCAATGTTGCCAACGGAAACCAAACCAAGATCTGAGCAGCGAGATGCTCATTCAAGACATCCAAACGGATAAGAAGCACAGGCAAAACAATCTTCCAACTGCATAGCACAGACGCTTCAAAGCAAGTTGTAAAGACAAAGAGAACTTTTGTATGGACATCCAAACATGCGAGGGGAGCACCTTGGGAGGGCTCGAAATAAACCACGCCACCGTGCGCAATCAAAACAACTGCTCACGTCTAGCACTCATTGATGTAATAGCGCCCAGGATCTGCGAACCACCCGCCCCCCATCCTACGAACTTGAGACCCGCCCTGCCACCAGACACATGTGCGACACCGCTGAAAACCGCCCCCAAGACTAGTCTAGGTAGATAAAGGTAAAAGGGTTTCCACGACCTTGGCCAAAGTGAGAGTGTCAGGGTGGTCCTTTCCGAGGACCGTCTCAAAGCCATCGAGGGCCCTCTGATACCATTCGAGTGCCTTGGGGTCAGAGCCTTGGCTATCGAACACAGTGGCCATGCTGTGAACTGTTGCAAGAGTGGATGGGTGGTCCTTGCCAAGGGCCTTCTCACGGCCATCGAGGGCCCTCGGGTACCATTCGAGTGCCTTAGAGTACTCACCTTGCCTATCGAACACAGCGGCCATGTTGTGAACGGTGTCAAGAGCGGATGGGTGGTCCTTGCCAAGGGCCTTCTCGCGGCCATCGAGGGCCATCTGGTACCGTTCGAGTGCCTTAGAGTACTCACCTTGGCTGTCGAACACAGCAGCCATGTTGTGAATGGTGTCGAGAGTGAATGGGTGGTCCTTGCCAAGGGTCTTCTCATAACCATCGAGGGCCCTCTGGTACCATTCGAGTGCCCTAGAGTGCTCAGCTTGGCTATTGAACACATTGGCCATGTTGTGAACGGTGCCAAGAGTGGATGGGTGGTCCTTGCCAAGGGCCTTCTCAAAGCCATCGAGGGCCCTCTGGTACCATTTGAGTGCTGTGGAGTACTCGCCTTGGCGTTTGAACACAATGGCCATGTTGTGAATGGTGTCGAGGGTGGATGGGTGGTCCTTGCCAAGGGTCTTCTCATAGCCATCGAGGGCCCTCTGGTACCATCCGATTGCCTTGGAGTACTCACCTTGGCTATTGAACATATTGGCTTTGTTGTGAACGGCATCGAGAGTGGATGGGTGGTCCTTGCCAAGGGCCTTCTCACGGCCATCGAGGGCCCTCTGGTACCATTCGAGTGCCTTAGAGTACTTGCCTTGGCTATCGAACACATTGGCCATGTTGTTAACTGTGTTGAGAGTGGATAGGTGGTCCTTGCCGAGAGTCTTCTCACGGCCATCGAGGGCCTTCTGATACAATTCGAGTGCCTTGGAGTACTCGCCTTGGCTATCGAACACATTGGCCATGTTGTTAACGGTGTCGAGAGTGGACGGATGGTCCTTGCCAAGGGTCTTCTCACAGCCATCGAGGGCCTTCTGGTACCATTCGAGTGCCTTAGAGTACTCGCCTTGGCTCTCGAACACATTGGCCATGTTGTTAACGGTGTCGAGTGTGGATGGGTGGTCCTTGCCAAGTGTCTCCTGATGGCCATCGAGTGACCTCTGGTACCATTCAAGTGCCTTGGAGTACTCGCCTTGGTTATCGAACACAATGGCCATGTTGTGGACGGTTTGGAGAGTGTCTAGGTGGTCATCGCCTAGAAGTTCCTGCTGGCCCTCAAACAACAACTCGAACAGATTCCCAGCTTGGGAGTCAAATCGGTGATCGACATACATGCAACCGATTTGTGAAGTTGCTTGAAACACCCCCCGAGCCTGTTCGAAATGATTAGGAAGTTCCATCAGACTCAGTCGAGACATCTCCAAATGAGACCATATCCTCCTTTCGAAAGCCCAATCGTGCATTGATTTGTCGTCAATGTGTTGGTACATCCTGCCACAAAGAACGAGCGCCTCCCGCGCTTTTCTCTGCTTTGTCTGGGTGTCGAGCCGTTCGCGGGCCCAAAAGTGCACAACTGGATTTATCCAAAAGGCATCTAGGGATGCTTTCCGCTTCGCCAGGGAAAACGAAAAGAGCTCCGCAAGCGAGACCGTAAGCCAGTCGACTCCTACGTCAAATCAGTCAAGAGAAACCAAGACAGCGCAAGGGTTTTCTCCCACCATCTTCAACCCAATCAAACTGCAACTTCCTCTTCTGGAGGAAAAGTCTATCTGGTATATCGGCATTCGCCAGAAACCCACACAACAGTAGTAGTTCCTGGGCTGGAGGCGAGAGCCTAGCAAAAGAAACCTCCCATGTTGTGAAAACGTTTCGGTTCAGACTCCCAGTCCTTTGATCCGATAACCAGCCGGGACCTCTGCTTTTTGCAGCCTTTTCGAATTCTCGGTCAAGGAGGTTCAAGTAATCCCGGAAGGACGTCTGCATATGTGAAATGTATGATCCGGCCTGAGTTAATGCCAGCGGCAGAAACCCCAGCTTCACAGCTATCTGTTTCGCCGCACGATGTTCTAAGGCATATTAGATTATGCTCCACCGATGGTGCCCGGGTGCTTGCCTTCTCCGCCGAGCACTTCTTTGCCAACACTCTTCGCTAGCAACGCCGTAGATGCTTCCTCGCCGATCTCCTCAATTGCTACTGTCTTGCCAAACGATCGAAGATTGCTCTTCCTGGACGTTATTATCACATTTCCGACATCGCAAGTTGGAAGGAGAAGGCGGATGTCAACTGCATCAACATCGTCGTAATTATCTAATATGAGGAGCCATCCGTCGTTTGGTTTTGTAGCTAGCCAGCCCTTCACTGCTCCGGTCAAACGTTCCTGTGCTGCACTATCGGACGAGATTTGTCCCTTCGTATTCAAAACGCCCCCCAGTCCCAGCATCAAAGCAATATCTTCATACGAGCGCCCTCGTTTTGCATAGGTGTCAATAATATGTTCGGCGACTGAACGAGCGCTTCGAGATAATGAGTCCGCACTGGTGACATCGATCCAGTATACTGCCATGTATGAATCTGAGTATCGGAACGAATATTCGAGTGCAATGGATGACTTGCCCATTCCTCCAAGCCCATGAAGCACAACAACCTTGTGGGTCGGTAGTTGGACTTTGCCATCGGGTGAGGTGCCTCCTTTGAGAGTTGAGTGGATAGTACGGTTGATATCCTCTCTTCCACTGAACATGTGGTTGCGAGCGAATGGAAGTTGCATTGGTAATGTGAACTCAGGCGCATCAGATTGGATCCCTGTTTCAGATGCGTGTAAGCCCCTAAGCAGCTCAAGAGGAGTAGTGATGGCAAACCTCTCGGCGATGGCCTGGCGGGGAGCAGCGCCCTGTTTAAAGTCTCGTTGTATCCCTTCAACTGGCCGATCAATCTTTCGAACTTATCCTTATCGACAAAAGCCCATCGAAGTTTCTTCATAGTAGGCAGCGCCCTCTGCAGGCTCTCCGCGCCGGCCCTTAGCCGCTCCACCTCGTTCTCAAGTTCCGGTCTTATCTGATATAAACTCAAGAGATGAGATTGAGTAAGAAGTTCGACAACGTCCGGGCTAAGTTGGGGCTGGATCAGCTGAGGACTCTTCTGTGTGCGACCGAATGAGTCAGAGATTGATTGATATAGCGCACGAGCGCTATCGCGTTTTCGTGGACTGCGGTCACCGTCCGGCATGCCGTACTTGGAGCTGTACTCGAGCAGTTCGGCTAAGACTACCGAAATTCGTGCCAGGGCATCTATAGCAAAACATTGCTCGTTGTCGCTTCGATTTCTGTGATCCTGCGCCCAGGCTTCTGCCCACTTCTCCAGGCAGAGCTTTTCCGCTGTGAGCTGGAAATCAAGGTCCCCGTAGTCCCGACCGAATGATCTCGCCGTCGACAATAGATTGTAGCCCGTCAGGAGCTGGTTAGCGAGTCCGACAACGGCGATCCCGAGACCTTGGGCGATCAACGACCATCAGTAATTAACTTGGGCCTTGGCGGAGTAGGGATGACTCATTACTGGCCGCGTCCATTGTTAGGGTTGGCGTTGTTTGCTCGTATTTAGGTATGGCTTGTGTTGATGATAGTCCCGACGACTGATTCAAACTTCTCGACGTGGGGTTGGGAGGGGTAACCAGAGAGCTCCAGCCTCTATATGTAGATGTGCCTACTTTTCTTATGTAATATGTAACTAGATCCCGTGCCAGGTGTGGTAGGTAGGTACATACATACATAGTTATGTACTGAGAAAACCTTTTAAATACCCTGCGATCTTGTGCATACCTTTCAAATACCCAGCAACGCATCCTAACACAACACAAGACAACTACAAGCTACAGAGAAAGAGAAAGTCAGTGCGCCCGGGGCGGATGTCTGAGTGGTTAAAGAAGCTTGGTGGAATTGGAAGTAAGTAGGTAGTAAGTATATGGCCAGTGGGCGCGCGCCCGAAAGGTGGGAGAGAAAGGTAATTGTGGGCGTGCGTATCGTGAGAAACAAAGGCGATCAGTGCGCTGACAAGAAGACAATAAATTCTGTTCCCGCACACCTGTGATGGAGACCGTTGCCGATAATTATTCGCATGGGCCTATACCTTAGTCATGTAAATGATTAAGTAATTAAGTAAGAAGTACATATATAAAATAAATGAAATAAATAGCATACCTACATATGCGCTCATCTTGTGTTCATGAGCGCACTGACTTTGTCTTCCTGTTGTGGCTTGTGGCTGTGTTCGGTTATGTTGGGATTGTGTTGTTGGGTATTTAAAAGGTATCTATGCACAAGATCGCAGGGTATTTAAAAGGTTTTCGTTATGTACGAGTTAGTACGGTCACGTCACCGGATGCATCCCACCCCAACCAATCGCTAGGCACCAGTGCGGCCAATCAAGCCAGCCAAGGAGACGATACATAATACCGACGCCGTACCGACGTGCCGCCACCGATCTCCACTCAAAAATCACCGGCCGCTAAACCCAAGCTCCTATCTACAAACAGCATGAAGGTCCGCCACCGGTCTGACTACATATGCACAAAAATCTCTGGCTGAAATCTTACACCGGCGCATAAACCCAAGATCCTACAAACAGCATCCAAGGTCCGCTACTAGTCTCACCACGCTAAAAACTCTCTGGCCGAAATCTGGAGGCACCGGCAGGTAAACCCAAGATGATACAAACGCCACCGAAGGCGCGCCACTGGTTTCAACACGCTCATAACTCTCTAGCCGGAATAATATCCAATAACACCGACCGGTAAACCCGAGCTCCTGCAAACAGCATCCAATGCCCGCCACTGGTCTCACCACACTCAAGAATCTCCGGCCGAAATGTAGGAACACCGGCCGGTAACCCAAGATTTTTTAAACGACGAGTTGAAAGTCGGGAGCACCAATTCTTCCAGCATGTGCCGCAATTGCTGGAGTGGAGCCCAGCTCCCAGCTCCGCTGCCACGTCCACCGAGATTGTGTCGTAACGCGCTACACTTTGGAAGAACGGGCAGGGCTCGAGTTGAATACCAGGATCACACCGATCAAAACTCTCTAGTATGCGGCGAGAAATATGTACCAAGATTTCTGGAGCAGTGCCTCTTGCTACCAGCATCGACCACTGAAACCAGTGAGGTGTAGCACACTATACTTTCGATAGAATGATATGACGCTGCTACATACATACTGCAAAAGATTGTGAAGGGAAGCACAGGAGGGCGGTAATTGGAGCGGGCGCGGGGTGAGGGGAAGTGGAAGTGGAACGGGAGTGGGAGTGGGAACGGGAACGGGAACGGGAAAACGGAGGGGAAATGGCCTTTGCGGGATAAAACAGACTGCACGCCCGTGCTGGAATAAGCCATAAATACTAAGTACAGTGTAGAATACTTAGGTGCTCTTATCCGGCTCTATCTATGGTGCATATCCCGTTTGAGAACAGCTCCCCAGCTGTGGGGCCGTTCAAACCATTGGTAAAACGGCAATTGACTCCCATACCCCTGTTAATAAAAGTCGCCCCATTTTTTTGTTTTAGAGAAAAGGTACACAATGCCCGTCGTTTTACTAAAGTGGTACACAATACCCCCATCGGTACAGGGTGCCCGCACCACGCTAAAAGAAAATAATTCTTCGGTTGCCAAGCAGTAATTAAGAGGTGGGTGAGGCTGGAGCTGAGGCTCCGAAAAAGAAAAATCTTCATCGAATTCAACTTCATCTTCCCACATCCAGCCGGGCGCCGACCGTCTGCCCCTCACCCACCACCCGCCGACCGACTGCCCACCAATCCTCCTCCACTATTATGTCTCGTTCTCCATCCCCACCATTACCAGAGATCAAATCTCTGTATATTGGTCAACAATTTGAGGACTTCCCCGCCTTCAAGACTGCGATGCGAATGTGGGCTGTCTCTGACCCTCGGAAATTCACTTATCGCTTCAAAAAATCCGACAAAACACGCAACAACGTTGTTTGTGTCCACGCTGAGAAGGGATGTCCCTTCAAGGTGAATGCGACGTTTTCCACATTGAAGGAATGCGTGACTGTGATCGTCATCGAAGACGATCATACTTGCGTAGGCACAGCACCGGTTCAACGGAGCATTGCTTCTACTCAAGCATGGCTGCAGGAAATTCTACCAAGTACCATCACGATCACCAAAGCGACGAAACCGAATGACATAAGTGACGCTGTTGCGCATAAGCACGGGGTCGTAATCGGTTATGAAGCGGCGAAAAAGGCGAAAAAGCTTGCTCTCGGGGATGATCTCCAGTCGCAAGCAGCCCAGTTTGCGAAACTGGCTGCGTACATCCGAGCAGTCCGTGCTGCAGACGCCAACGCCACGGCGGTCTTGACTACACACGACGTGAGAGGTGTGCAGCGATTCCATCGGCTTTTTGTCTGCCCCAGTGCAAGCACCGAGGCTTTCAATCATTGTCGTCCCCTCCTTTGCGTCGACGGCACCTTTACGAAGGAGATTTTCAGTTTGACGGTCCTCCTTGCGGTGTCAGTCGATGCCAACAACCATGCAGTGATGATCGCGTGGGCTATTGTGGAAGGAGAATCGGAATCATCCTGGCGGTGGTTTCTCTCCCATCTTCATACTGCTATACCGAACATCAACAACCCACTCACCACGATGATAAGCGACCGCGATAAGGGCCTACTCAAAGCTGACAATGAAATTCCACTTGCCAACCGCGCCTTGTGTGTCGAACACATTTCCCGCAACCTCCAGAACACCTACGGTCGTCCCTCCCGGTTGATATTCAATCAACAGATCAGACACGCCCTGACGGAGCAGAAGGTTCAGGCAGGCTTTGCCGCCCTTCGCGATACCTCTCCAAACGCCGCGGAATATCTCGAGGATATTCCACTCATCCTATGGTCATCTCCGTATTTACTTGGAAAAAGATATGGCCATAACACTTCCAATCTCGTCGAAGTGATGAACAAGTGGATGCTGGAAGAACGGCGCATGTGTGTTCTCGATCTTCTGCATTCGCTTTGGTCCAAGTGTATGGATCTACATTTCCGGCGGCTCCAAGAGACGAAGTTAGAGGACGAAAAAGGGGCCATACTGACAAAGCACACGACGAAACTACTTCAAGAGTCGATGGATCATACTCTCGTCCGAAACGTTCGCTATGCCGACGCCGACAACGCCTCGGTGCGCACATCGTGACTCTGGCAAATGGTACCAGGTTGATTTGCTATGACGCACCTGCAGCTGCGGGCGGTTTCAGTATCACGATATTCCATGTGGCCACGCAGTCGCCGTGATCCAACGGTTCCGGCCCCCCGCCCCTTCACCGCAACGAAACTCTCGAGACTATATACCTTACAACCTTACCGTTGCTGCAATGGTTGCGACTTACTCCCAATCTCTACCGCCTATCGATGTGGGCGCCTTGCAGGCACCTCCTGGGGATCCTGCTCTGTGGGAGTGTCGGCCGCCGCTGTTCAAGAAAGCGAAGGGGCGGCCTCAGACCGCACGCCTTACGGCTGGAGAGCAGCGAGGCCGACGTGCTGCTTGGAGAGGGGCTCTGCCTGAGGTCCCCAATCGGGTGCCGCAGAGGTGTAGCCAGTGTCGGCAGGAGGAGCACAATATACTGAATTGTAGGGCTCTGCCCGACAGCTTGTAGGAGATCTCAGCGTAGGCACCGCAGGTATAGGTGCAGGAGAGGGCGAGGGCAAGGGCGCAGGCAAGGGTGAGCAGCGGGTCTGTATTCATGTATAGATATATATTCAGTCTATCCATAGCAATTCATCTCTACTGTACATACTCTTCTGCGACGCCGAACACGGTGTGGAACTCTATGCCACTGGATTCCTCAGCCGATCTGCCACCTGAGTTCACCACCAGCCACATCTCATTTTCTATTTCTTGCTTGGCAACCGAAGAATTATTTTCTTTTAGCGTGGTGTGGGCACCCTGTACCGATGGGGGTATTGTGTACCACTTTAGTAAAACGACGGGCATTGTGTACCTTTTCTCTTTTGTTTTATCATGTTAGCCTCCTACTGTAAGGGCTATGTCATGCCCCGACGAAATATCACGCACACACAGAAGGTGGTGATGGAGAATTAATGGGTGGGATTGTGATCCGATGATTGGTTCGATTCATTGAGGATGTACCGAGTGGATGTAGAGCAAACTACAATGACTTATGTAGTCAGCCGTCGAGGCTGACTATCCCCTGTATTTACGCTAACCCACACCTAACTATCCCTACATATATAGATCCCGGCCAGTCATAAAATTCCTCTTTTTGCATAACAAAGCGAGGGGCAAAGTAAGAGAAAATAAAATAAAAGACCACCTCTCATGTCCTCGCCACCGCCGACCCGCTCGAAGCGTCACAGCTCCCAGACCCTTCCCACGCTGCCGGAGGGGCCAGCCTTCCAACATTCGCCTTCCCCAAAAAGGTGTTTCATTGATCGCAAACGAACTTGTCAAAAAAAAATCGCCCTTTTTTTCCGTGTGATAGAGGATGCACATAGCCCTGCCCTGGCTAGAGAACCGTCTTGACCAGATAGTAAAATTATTGTCGCGACGCTCAACTTTCTCCCTCTACAAATAGTATATAGTGAGCCAGTACCAGTGCCGACGGCATGGGTGTGGCGCACTGCTTGCGATAGCAGCTTACCGATTATGCTGCCCTCAAAGCCTCTATACCGCGCCGGTTTGTCAAGGACCACTAGATAGATAGATTCAGCCAACTTGATAAGCCCCTTTTCTTGATAACAACTTGATGGTAACCGTGGTAACCGTGACCCAAGGTCACATATTCTGTCAACGATGGGTTATCAAGTTGGCGAAAATGATAACAATACCATATATGATAACAGTTGAAGAAACATAGCCGATCAAATTTTTTTTTTTCAGTCAACACCAGGGTTATCTATCGCCAAAATATTTCCTCAAATAACACCGAAACCAGTAGTATTCTCGACGGACGCGTCAGTAGCCTCGGCGAACACGCACAGAAGCTTAGTGGCCTCGGGAAACATGTTGCCTACGTCGGTGGATCACAACTGCAGCGGTGGTTGCAAGCATAGTAATGCCCGCTGCAATTGTAGCAACTTGCTGTGTCTTTCGCCCATTTTGGTACATACGCGTTTTGTTGTATGGTATGAACCTTATTTCTTCATCACGAGGGTTACAACTGGGGTAGTCAGCTGGCATCTTGGCGCATCCTATCCTGAACGATATCAAGTTGGCTGAATCTCTTTTTGTGGTTCTTGATAACTACGTGGATAGCACTAACAGGGGTCCGTTATCCATATCATATCAAGTTCATATCAAGTTGGCTGAATCTATCTACTTAGGGATTCATTAAGCCATATCGGATCGGAAGTGCGACGTTGTTGTATGTACGTTCGTACTGTGCATCCGGCCGGCCGCATGCCTAGTGTAGAATCTATTAATTCATGCCATATAGCACCTACTCCTGATCTGTGTTGTGTTGATTATATTGCATTGTCGCGACAGTTGTTTTGCTCCCTGCGATTTGCATGCTCTCCTCACTCGAAAAATAGATGAGTGATCCGAAGACCCAAATAAAAGCGGTGTTATCTTAGGCGATATTCGCGAAGTGAATGGTATGACTCAATTGCCGTTGCCTAAAACCCGCGGGGAAATGGATACTACAGGAAACACCTGACTATATTAGCAAGCTGTGTTTTTTTAGTCATACAAAGCACATACATAATTAACACGATCGAATATCTGTGGTATTTCCAGGTGTCCCAGACTGATACGTTTTCTACCATGTTTCTTTGTTATGCTAGTGGGGCTCGTGTCAATTGCTGAGCACAATAGCAAATCAGGGGAGAGTAGAAGATGGAGAAGTAGGGCGGCGGCGGATAGAGGAAGAGTATTCGCCATATCCTTTGATTTCCTCCTACTAGCATCGACTCTCTCCCGCAGCCTGCTGCCCACTGTTGCCCAGTCTCTTTCTCTACCCGCTACCGGCTGTTACTTAAAGGGCATTTTCTTATCAACCATTGAACCCATCATTCCACTTATGCATGTCGTGTCATACCAGCTCAGGGGTTGCCACATGCAAAAATTCTATCGTCTATGTAGACCCCACCCGGTTGCGAGCTGTGTTCAAACCCTAGGTTCAAGTTACCAAAGTTATGAAAGTGTCGGCCCTCAGATGCCCGACGACCCGTCGGCGAAGGTACATATTCAACAACTCAAGCCCCGACGCCACGCTTCTGCATCATGAAGATTTGCTTGTCAGATAGCTCCAGAAGATGCTCAACATTAATTTTTCTCGTCATGTGGTAGGGCGTTTTATCGTACGGCGTGCTCCGATTGGGCGATTAGAGCACCAATGGCAAGAGCCTTGCAGGCCAAGGAAAGGTGTTGGGCGGGAGTTGAACATTGTAGGCGTGGCTGACTTTAGGGGGCCACGTTGGTGGTTATGCAGCGCACTAGAGGTTGCAGCAGCTGTGGGCTTTGTTTTTATTGTGGCTCAGTCGACGACATCCAGTAAGTATTGCTAACGGGACAGCCGGCCCGCAGATCAAACGGAGGCCTGTTGCAGCCCTGATCTGGTCGCCCAGCTCAAATAACGGGAAGACTGATGTGTGACTACAGGCGGCGGATAATTTAGCCGCGATATTCTTTGCGCGTCTCTGTACCAAAAAAAATCGTTCGCAGTTTGCTTGGGCTGTCCAGCACTCCTGCAATTTTCAGCCGAGGCAAGCAGACAATCAATGGCCATTGGGCTCGGCTTGAAGACGATGTCATTGAATTGGAGAGCTTGAAGCCCCTGGATACGTGCTGATATCATCTTTGGCCTTGACAGTGAGGGGTGCCGAGCGGAGGAGATGCTGCGAGATGCTGGAAGATGGAGTTTTTTGTTTTTGTTTATTCATACTCGCATGCAGCCAATCTAGACTATGGCGGCGCACTTTTTATCCGGGTATCCCGACCGCTGTCCGCGCGAGGCGGCACGCTGCAAGCTCCCCTTTGCCCTCCACCCAGGCCTGTCCCGATGGAAGGGGAGACAAGCAGTTGTTTGTAGCTAGGTAGTATCCGGTTCTTGCAGATCCCAGGAGCTAGCACTCCATACAACCGCCACATTTTTTTTATCGTTGAATGGCAGGACAACAGCAGAAAGCAGGAGGAGGAGAAGGAAAAGATAGAGGGGGGCCGATTGAAGGCGTGGTGGTGGAGATGTGAGAGAATCCATGAAAGAGGCATGATGCTCCCGGTTTTGGCAGACGCATATGACCGGCGGGTTTCCTTTCAATAGGCCCTCCCCACCAAAGGTGGGACGAAAGGAAGAAAACTCCCCCCCCCTTACCCCACACACGTGTGTGGTAAGGGGGGGGGGGGGAAAGAAAGCTAAATTTTACTAGCCCAGCTCAGGGTTTTTGTTACCGTCCTACAAGTACTTACTAACTACATAGCCACGACACTAGCCACGACACTAACGATCATCACTCAACGATTGCACCCAGCCCTCACACCTTAACCATCGTAGTGAAGTTGTACTATGTACACGGTGTAAGGGTAAGTGGTGCCTCACCACCATTAACGGCGCTTAGTAGTGGCTGCTTGGCAGACAGGGGGGGTTGGCATGGCGAGGAGCTGTGAATAACTAGGGGCTAACATTGAACTTCATCAACATCGTCAACTACCCACCGCCCGTCCGCCATCAAAAGTCATCGTTAAGTTACGTGAAGTCACCGCTATACGAAAAATTCGGCCATGAAGCAGAAGGGAGTCCGTGATCCGGCAGTAGGAGTGAGGCACCGAGAACCACCCGGGACGAACGGATGCGTGTTATTTCATTACGTGAAAATGCCGGATGGAGCTGGAGGCAAATAGGAAGAGAGCTCTGGATCGATTCTCAAACGGCCTCAAGTATTTATCACCGCTATAACCAGTATAGCATTCCTTCGAAACGGAAACGAACCGGCAGACCTCCAATATTCGACGATGAAGAGAAAGTGCGTCTCTTTGCCTTTATTACCCGCGATTCCCGTACTCGACGTCTGAGCTGGGAGGCAATCTGCATAGAGATGGACTACGCCTGTGATCCGAAGACTGTGCGAAATGTGATGATTTCACAAAGGTGTACCAAGAGCGAAGTTCAACGTAAAGCCGGACAACAAACCGAAACGGGTTGCTTGGTGTCCAGCCAGACTGCATTGGACTAAAGAGGAGTGGAAGAGAGCTATCTGGACGGATGAATCCTCCTTCTCAACGGCAGGTTTCGGTCATCGTCCATGGGTCATCCGGAAAGCAGATGAAGAATATCACCCCGACTGCGTCGATTTAAAGTTTCACTCGGGACGGAAGAGTAAGATGGCTTGGGGGGCCTTCTGTAGTACAACAAAGTCTGATCTTATCTTCATTCCCGGCAGAGCGAAGCTCGACTCCGCACCCTATGCACGAATGGTCCTTGAGCCTGCTTTTGTGCCGTTTTGGCATAAGTGCTGCGAGGAATACGGATGGGCTATTGTGCAAGAGGATAACGCTCCAGGGCGTAAAGGGTATACCTAAGCCTACAGAGAGTTGAACGGGATGGAGACCTTGGAATGGACGGCTGACACTCCAGATCTCAATCCAATAGAGGCTTGCTGGGGAGATGTAGAGACGGACTTGGGAGAGATATGGGGACGAGCAGCGGATGTTGAAGCTTTACAATTGTATTTAGCTGTGTGTTGGGCTCGGGTTATCACAGAGGAAAAGGTAGATGCATTGGTAGAGAGCATGCCTGTGAGATTACAAGCGGTTATTGATGCTGGAGGAGCGGCGACGAAATATTGAGTGGGTGGGCGGAGGGTGAGGCACGACTTTTTTCCCTCATACAACTTAGTCATAACCACTCACTCATTTAATTGTATCTGGCTTAGTACGCACCTAATATAGACTAGTCCTTATCCGCGCTTATTTCGTAATGGTGGTGAGGCACCACTTTTTGGCAGCTCCTGGTACTCCCGTGGATAGCCAACATGAATACGCGCTCGCCTGGTACGTGACCTTCCGTCTCCCCGCAAGTTGACGCTACATATTCTACGTATTCACATCTTCCGCTGTTCGCACTCCGCATCACCACCGCTGTAGTCATTCTCCGTGGCGCTCTATTTGTCGGGTTCATGAAGTATTTGGCTGGACTTAGATGCTTCCGGCTGTACTCGCACTCAGCCACACCCTCTTTCATAGCCGCAGAAGAGGATTGGGGGGATGGTGTTCTTGTGTTCGCTCTTTTGTCTTCCCTTTGTTACTTCTTTGGAGCACTCTACATTCTTTGGTCAGGGCGGGTGGGGGGCACTACGACTCGCAAGGAGGCAACGGAAAAGTTTGTACATCGCCATTTTATGTACAGTAGGTTGGATGCGATTAATGAATAAAAAAACGAAGTAGGTACTCGCACTCAACCTTCCTAGACTTACCGATGACGCAAAGTTTCTTCTCTTCTGTCCTCCAATTGAGGTGATCGAGTTCCGGCTCTGCGTCCCCCACGCCCCGTGGCCGCCCATGGCTAGGCGTCGGTAGGCCGCAGCGGCAGGTACATAGGTAGTTGCCAAAGGAAGAGACCAAAGCAGACATATTCAATGGCACAAGATTGCAATTCTGTCCACTCTCGCGAAGAGGACGCTAAAGCTCTGGGTTTTTTCTGTTTAATTATTAATCGCATGCGACCTATACATGATGATCGCGATTGCTAAAAGCTCCTGGTGATGATGATGAATCATTGATCACATGCGACCCTATCGGGTCATATCTACATATCTATGCAGTTCGTTCCTGTTCGTAAAAGCTCCTAGGCCTTTTTGTTCCGGTGCCGATGCAAGTTGCAAATGGCAAGTGATATAGAGTGAATGTGCCGAGTCGATCAAGTGGGCTAGCCTTGCACGTGATTCTCACCTTACTTCTCCCACTAAGAAACTTTTTCGCATCCGTTCTATCTGTTCCCCGCGATTGCTTGTCGAACATTTACACCTTTCGTCCCCCCCTTCGTCCTCTCTACTTGAGCCGCGCTGACCCCCGCGCTCGATGCCTTCACCCAAACTCGGGGGCATGCTAGCTCTGCCCCGCTACCACATTCGCCGTCTCACTTCCTATCATCTTTTCCGAGAACAACCGCAGCAATCACCTCGCAGCCACCATCAACTCTTAAGTCGGTATTCCTTTACCCCTCCGTCGAATGTTAGTGGCCAGTCGAGCGCTTTACTAACTGCTGCATTCCAGTTTGACTAGCCTTCGTCTGCATTGTAACACACGTACGGCTGTGGTTCGCCGCATCGCACACCCACAGTTCTCGACTGCTAGCGACGTCTCCACGTCTCACGTACCACCGACACTCGCAATCATGTTGCTTCCGATCACCGAGCCTCGCGGAAGCAACACCCTACCTCTGGCCGCTGCTGCCGCTCGTGACGATGGGGTCGACGTAGGCCCCAACATGTCGGAGCCTCCGTTGTTTCCTGCCCAAGTGGTGATAGATGACGGAGACGATGACGAAGTCATCTATCTGGGCACCAGGGGCAGCAGTGGTGTGGAGGGTGATGCGGGTAGTGTTGAGAACAGTGAGATCAAGGCGGAACCCGACCGCGCTGAAGAAGCCCCTGTGGTTTCTGGAGGCACTGTCAATCTCGACGGGCTCCTGGGCATAATAGCTCGTTCTCACAGTACCCCGCTTCTGGCCGCACCGCCCTCGGTTCCACTGCTTGCCGTGCCGCCGAAACTGACGCGTCGCGAGCGCCGGCGTGCAGCTTCCGCAGCACTGCAAGCACCATCAGTGCTGGGAAAGCGCCAGAGGAGCCGGTCACCGTCGCCTGAACTGCAATTGACGGAGGAGTTGTTCGAGGAGATTGGTCTCGTCAATGGATTGTTCAAAGATCCTTGCTTGGGTTTGATCAAGGCTCCCGCTGTTTTCGAGCTTCTTGTTGCTGGACAGAATGCTTACCGTGTCAAACTTTCGTTCTCGAGCGGATACCCGTTGGAGCAGCCGAAGCTCGCCGCGGTCGAAACCGAGAACGGCGAAGAGGTCTTGGCTTTGGCTCAGGGTATTCTAAATCGTATCCAGGACGCTAAGCCGTGCCTGGAGAGGCTGGCTCGTGGCATGGCAGAGGCTTTGGAAGATCGGATCGGCGAGGTGCCCTGGACGTTCAAAGTGCATAAAGTGATTCCTACAAACATAATACGAGGGAGGTGGTTTCCGAATGTCGAGGAACTCAACATGTTCATGGAGAACTTGCGCGCGGCAAATCTGGATTATCCTCCCAAGTTTCCTGTTTTTGAGATCAAGGACGGAATTAATACGGCGCTCGTTGGTCCCTCCTTCATTGCACGCCTGTGTTTGCACTCCCGATTTATGTGTACTGATGCAGCTACAGATATCGGAAAAGTATGCGCTTGACAAACTTAAGCAGGAGGGCCAGGTCATCGAGGGGAACGAACGACTTGAATTTCTCGGCGACGCTGTCCTCAACACTCTCATTGCATCGTCCATGTTTAGAATGTACCAAGTGAACGAAGGAGGAATGACGGTACGTGTCCCCAGATGCTAATAGACGTACACGAGTGCATTCTGACTGATGGCCAGAAACTACACGACATTCTCCGTTCCAACATGCTGTTTAGCGTCTTCTCTAGAGCGTATGGATTGTCTCGTCGGCTCAAGCAGAAAAATGAAGTTGGCGGTTTCGGATGGACCTTCAAAAAAGAGGCAGACATCTTCGAGGCCGTGGTGGGTGGACTACACCTCGATAGTGCTGCTGCACCGGGAGGTTGGATCACCATGCAGAAGTGGTTTGATGTCTTGATCGAGCCGTGGATCGATTGGACATTGTCGCGGCTGAACGTGAACTCCAAGTCGTCGATGATGACATACAATCACATCCCGTTGGACCGCAAGCCGTCCAACGCGCTGGTCCATGGTTCTGCGGCATCTCGTGCTCGCTCCGCTTCTCCGAGACGCAAGATCGCTCCGGTTGGCAAGAATCGCCGCGGGAAACACGCCGCCCGCCAGAACCAGACCGTGGGAGGCTGGCCCACAGCTGCAGAGGAGATGAATATCGATGCGATTGATGCCGGGGCCCAGGAACGCCGTTGGGCACGTATCCAGAGCCTCGAGCATTATCAGTCCTTCGACATACAGCGCCCCGGTCACTGCAGGCCTGCCCCAGAACACATGGAGGATGAGCCGCGCGGCATGCATGGACCGAGCCACGGCCTCCAGCTTTACAATACGCGCTCCATGGCGCTGATCGGTCCCATGCAGGATTCGCATGCAGCTCCGGTGTACCCTGGAGACCCATCTTACTCGAGGGACCGCACTAGACTCCCTGACCTGCGGGTACGCCGAATCCCGCATCCCCCAGTGCCAAACCGCCCGCTTCTGGATTACACTGATTTGGCGAGCTAGAGACCCGCCGGTCCTGAAGAGTCCGTCGATTGATTCGCCTTTACATCACCGACCGAGATCATGATACTCTTTTCTTGTAACAGAATTGCAGTACTGCTTTGATCAATGTTCACATAAGATGCGGTATTCCATATACTTGCTTGCTTGCTACTGTGCTTTCGCCTGCTCTCAACTGTCAAAGCTCTGTTAGATAAAGGCATTGCTGTAACGTAGTTTGCCATCTACTTGTCCTGTATCCACTTTACATTTTCCGTTTTTTTTTTGATTGTTTTACTTGATGTTGCACCACAGCTACCACCTCGCCGGCCCCCACGGGACGGGTTTCACTGGTTACTTCTACCGACCGTTGTACTGGAGATAAACAGCGCTAGATAGCAGGTACCCAAGCTTGCACAACTGCTAGCATGTCCCCTCCTAGGTATGCCCCCCCTTTTGATGGCGCTATGAAGGCTGCGTGATGGTTCTGCAAACTACCTCCAAGCCCGTGGAGTGACGGAAGAAGTGATGTAGATAAATAGGGGCTGTTGCATGAAGACTATCCCCTAACTGCCTAGTATGTAGCTCAATCTGTGTCAGCTAATATTCTATTTGCTCTCTGTGAATCACCGAAGCAAAATATGAAGTCCCCAAACACTTCAGGTCATCTCTCATGCCGAGTCTCGAAAACGGTCAGCGGCCACTACAAACTCATCATATGTACCTACCCGAGTAAATGGTCTAAATACATGATGTATGATAGCAGGTCATCTTTTCACCCGTCACGGCTGCAAGAGGCAGATCTAATGCCGGCCCCTGCCTTGTCGTAGACTAGGCTGCATTCAATTCATATCTCTTGGCACAAGCACAAGCTCGCCCAGCTTTCTCACCCAACTTGAACCGTTTCCTTTCTCCCCCCTTAATAATTCTCACTGTCGCGAAAACAACTCGAACGCCTTTTTAGTAAGGTCCTTCTTCTTTCACGACGAAAGAGGAGACCAAACACTCAGCTCACGCGCGCTGGATCATCACTCCAGCTACCCACAAACAATCGTGTCTTCCCAGTCGGTGCCATTCATTCCTCGCGCGTTCTGCCGCCCCTCCATGGGATGGTGGGTAAGTACACACTTACTCGCGCTTCTCCTTTTGCTCCGCCGCTATATTGTACGCGTGAATAACAGAAACGGAGCGCTGATCACACACACGCGCACCCATCAGAGCCACTCCCTGGAATCCGACCCTCCAATCGCGGTCGCCGCCTCCGTCTCCGCCTCCTTCCGCCCCGTCCTTTCCGTCGCTCCGTGCGTGGCATCGGCCCGTTCGGATGGCACGCCGTCTACTTCTCGGTCCTGTGCCTGCTCGCTTCGTTCATATTCTACGGTGTCGGACGCAGGGTCGAGGGGAAGCTCGGCGAGGCGGGCGGTACCGGGGAGAGGATGTCGTACCTCGATGCGTTGTTCCTAGGGGTCACTAGCGCTACTGGCGCCGGCCTGGGCAATGTGGGTGTCCTCCCTCCATCCGACACCTGAGCGCTGGTTGCTAATGGCTGCAGGTCGTGCTTTCACGGTTGGACACGGTGCAACAGATCGTGGCGTTCCTGTTGATCCTTGTCGGATCGCAAGTGTGGGTTGCGGCTTGCGTGGTCAATATCCAGCGCGCGTTCCTTGCGAGGAGAATCCTGGACCGCTGTCGCGAGGAGGAGCAGAAGAAACGGGAGAGGCAGTTGGTGGAACAGAAGCAGGCGGCAGCGACGGCGGGAAAAGCCAAGGGAGGTGAGGAAATGGAGAAACTGGTCGCTCCGGCTGCGCTGGGGAACCCTTCTTCGCCTCCCGTCGTGCTTGTTTCTCCCGGCAGTACCAACGATGACGCGTTTAAGGACATTGGATCTCCTGGGTCCTTGGAACCTGGGAGGGCCTTGGATTCGCAATGCACCACTGCTGCTCCGTCGAGGAATTGCAGCTTCGATAATCTGTCACTGGTCATAGGCACGGAAAACCAACCGGAACCGTCCTGCTCCGCCATCGACCTGGACAGCTCGGTTTCCCTCAAAGAAGATCATGAACGCCTCGCGGCTCTCACTCTGCTCTCTTGGATCGTTCCCGTTTACCTGGCTGTCTTCCAATTCGTGGGTGCGATCTGTTTGGGGGCCTGGATGTCCCTATGGGGCATGGACATTGTCGCTGCCAACGCACTCAACTCCTGGTGGTGGGGCGCGTTCAATGCAATCTCCGCTTTCAACAATTCGGGCATGTCACTGCTGGACGCCAACATGGTTCCCTTTGCGAATCGAGGCGGCTTCGTGGTCGTGGTGCAAAGTGTACTGATCCTCGCCGGCAATTCTGCGTTCCCGATCATCCTGAAGGGTGTGCTGTCGCTTCTCCGTTGGGGCGGCTGCAAGAACGGTGGACTGCACCTCTTACTGGACGGCAGTCAGTGCCGAAAGGTGTTTCCGTACCTTTTCCCCACACGGGAGACACGGTGGCTACTCGCGATGCTCGTGATCCTAAACGGAATCGACATTGCCGCCTTCGAGATCGCGGGACCGTCGTCAACCGATGCCGCTCTGAAAGCGCTCTCCAGCTCCCGGCGACTTCTGGCGGGCCTATTCCAAGCGCTTTCCGTCCGGTCCGGCGGCTTCGCCATCGTGTCCATACGCGACCTGCACATGGGCGTACAGATGGCGTACACGGTGATGCTCTACACCTCGGCCTTCCCTTTGGCGCTACCCGGGGTGCCCCACCGCTTCCACGCCGCCCACGCCCCCCTCTTCGTCCCGGAATCGGCGCTGAAATTCGTGCTCCGCCAGCTACGCGGTCTGATGCGCGCCGGTGACCTCCGCTACCTCGTCGCCGCGGTCTGGTTCATCTGCGTGGTGGAGTCCCCCGGCGCAGCGGGCGCCTTTCCCGTACTCTTCGAGGTCGCCAGCGCCTTTGGATGCGTCGGCGTCAGCTTCGGCGCGCAGAAGGACGGCCGCCTCGCGCTCGCCGGCGACTGGGGCGGCGCTAGCAAGATGGTGCTCGCTGCCGTCATGTTATGGGGTCGGCTCCGCGAGGTCCGGAGGGGCGTTCTGCATGGCTGGGGCAGGGCCGATCGGCATGTAGATTTGCTGCGGGGGAAGGATGTCGCCGCGTAGATTGGTAGGGTCGGATATTGTGCCGAACTGTGTCTTTAGATGGTTTCATAGGAAAATCGATAGAACGTCCTCCGTTTACGGTCGCCAGCGTGCGATGCTGTGAAGCAACGCGAGTAGTAATCAGTCGGTCATCCGCACGGAACTAAGTGTGCAGATATCACGTCGAGACGTGAGTGCAATACCACGACATCACTCGTCGGCGGCCAGAAGACAGACGTGACACTGGGGACAACACTTCGTCATTGGTCTGATAGGGTCGCATGCGACCAAGGAATCACCATCACATGCCACCATAATCTAGGTAGGTCGTACGCAAGTAATGATTAAACAAAACATACACCACCGCCTTGGCTGTGCAGTAGCCGACATCTGGAGGACGACCTCAGCCATCAGGACCGGTACGACACGGGCGCAATCGCTACAACGAATGAAGCAACACCGAGCAGAGCAAAGTCTCGTCCGGGGGGTGGCACAAGACATGCCCTCGAGGTTGTATCGACTTCACGGCCGACCGCTACCTTTCGGTGGAGAGGGGGGGAAAAAAACTCCCCGGCCGCCACCCCTCCGCAACCCGTGTTCCGGACCATAGCATCTCCCACAGCCCACCGCCCAACTCGGGCGGATATCAACCACAACTGCGAGTGATCGTCGGTAGCCGCAAACGCGGGGAGCGCCGTGACAGCATGCGCCGGACAACACTACGTGCAGTCTCCAACTGCCGCGCTAGCGCCACTATCCCTCAAGTGGACACCTCGGGCTCGCCACGGCGATGCGGGCTCCCATCCCGTCTCGTCGCTCGGATGCACGTCCAGCGTCGAGACACGAGATACAGCGCCACTCTCTGCACGGACCAGTCACGCCGAACGAGATCGAGCGGGATTCGGGTGGGGGTTGGTACATAGCTAGTATAGAAACTCGATGGGTTATGAGCTTGCGATGCGGAACGTCCTGTACTGGCGTGAGCGCCCGAGACCGTTGCGGACAGACGGCGGCGACACAACAGTCACTCGTGCCACGATGCTCACCGGCGCGCAGGTAAGGAAGGTCTTGTCCAAGATGGGATGCCCATTGTCCACTAGAGAGCAGGCGGGTGTCCTGCACGTGACGTGGAGCGGCCCCACTGTTCCGACCGATATGGCCGGCACCCAATGCCCCTGCCAGCCTTACTTGCACACCTCAAGCGAGCTGCCAGCGGGGGCCAAATGGGAAGGAGGACATGAGTGGGCGTACAAGAGGATCAGGGAACCGAAGATGCGATATCCGCAGTCGGCCCCACAGACCAGACTCCCCCCTCCCCCCCTGGCCCAGCTTCAGCGCCGAAGACGGTGGCAAGACGGTACTGCCAACTCAGAACTGGTCACGCTCTCTTACAGCGGATTATCCGAAGCGGGCGGGAAACCGGAACTGGTGACGCAGCGGGGGCGATATTGGAGCACTGGGGCAGACGGATGTGGGACGGAAGGTACAGACGTACCGAGCGACGAAGTGGATTGAGGAGGAAACAAGCGAACCCTCCGGGGAGGACGACAGTGAGGGAGGGAGGGAGGGAGGGAGAAGAGACAGTGTAGTTATTGGTTTTTGGTGGTTAGAGGGCACCGCAAAGTACCGAGTGGTGGTGGGTCTCCCAGCACCACTGGTCTGGGGCGGGCAGGAAGGAAAAACGGGTGCCGTGATCTTCATATAGTCTGATGCAACAAAACGATTTCTACACACGCTGCTTGCACCCAGGGGGGGGGGGGGTAAGCAGGCTACAGCCATGACGCAGCAGCCGTCTGTGCGGCCGGGAGGACTCCCCATGGAGTTTACGCCTTTCGTGTCTCGCCAGACTTTGGCGCTTTCTCTGGAGAGCACATCCGCCCGCTGTTCTGGCGGAGACTTGGCAATTCCGCACACACACAAACTCACGAGCAACGACTTGTTGTACGCAGTTACGTTCGTACTGTAGTAGAGCAGAGCGCAGTCACTACTCAGCTCACGAGACGGCCAAAAGTCGAGCGCTTGGAATTGTTACGTCGCCCCGCCGGATGGAACCGCGCCCGCGATGCCCGGTAGGAAAAGAGCCGTCCGTCTCGCGCTGCCGACGGCCACCGCTCTCCCCCTCTCACTCCTCACCGTCTGTACATACGCCGCTGCGATGATGTTCCTATCGAATATGGCCATATATCATTACTCTCACGTCCGCCCGTCCCTCCCCCACTTCTGCACCGACATCCCTTTTGTACTCCCCGCCCACTGCGCCTAGAAGTCCCGACGAGCATGTACAACCATCACTGCTACTTATCTCCAGTTGGGCGGCCGATCGAGCGCCACGAACGTCGCCCAAACAACGAACGAAAGGAACGAAGACGGCTATCGAGACGGTAAGTACAAAAAGGAGAGAAAGAAAACAACAGAAAACCGGAGATTGGCAAAAAAAAACCCCGAACCGGACCTCCCAATGAACAAAACCAAGTGCGATATAAAAACCCCCCCCCCCCCCCGGTTAAGTGCACCCCTGCCAAACTCAATACAAAGAAAAAGAAAACAAAAACAAAACAAAGGGAAAAAAGATAGCATAAAAACAGATAAAATAAAAATATCAATAACTCCAGCATAGCACGCCGGCCCCAGCTCCAGTACCAGCGCCAGAGCGATAGGGATGGGGATGGGCACGGGCGTGGCGGTGGCGGTAGTGGTCCTATCCGCGCCGCTCCACGTTCTGCGTCCGTCTGACGGCTTCGATGTCGCCGTCCTCAATCTCCTCGACGTCGACGCTCATAACCAGCGGCGTCGTCTCATCGGCGCCGTCGCCGGCCGTCTCTGGGTCCGAGATGGCGCGGATGCCGCGGACAACGTCGCCCTTGCAGATCGGACACGTTCGTCGGCGCGTGGTGAGCCACGGCGTTCTAGACGCATGTCAGCGGTTGGTAGTTGGGCACGGCAGGGGGGAGGGGAGGCTTACATGCAGCCTACGTGGAACTCGTGGCCGCACGGTAGTTTCATCACCCGGCTGACGCCGTCGACGTACTCCTCCAGACACACGACGCACTCGCTGCAGCCGCTCCATCGACGGTGGAAGGCCCGGCCGATGTTCTGCGATGGGATATCACTGGCGCGGCGTTTGGGGACTTGTGTTGCTGGAGACCCACGCGGTAATGTGGTGTTCACGTTTTCGTCCCCGCCGCTGCGGACCGCCCGTAAGGACGACGAGCGAGACGGGAATGCAGAGCTCATCGGCGGCGTGACGGTCGCCTGGTACGTTCTGACCGGTAGACGTTCGACCAGACTCTTGGGTGCTCGCCACCGCCGTCGCCGGATGCGCGTGCGGATTAGCAGCAGGGTGTACACGACCGTCAGCGTGACCAGTGGAGACACCACGAGCACGAGCAGCGTGTCAAAGAACGGTGATGACGTCATCGTGGTCGGTGTAAGAGTGATCCAGAGACCGCTACGCTGTGCCGCCGGAGGAAGGGGTTTCTTCGCGCGAGATCTGGCTCCGGCCGGGATAGCCGCCGCCGCGGCTGTGGCGATAGGTTTGACGGCGGGGGTGGTAGTGGCGGTGGTGATGGTGGTGGTGGTGGGGACGATCAGGTGCAGCTCGCCGGCGGGCCTCTCGGGTATCCGCGCGCCGGAGAGTTGGAGGCGGTCGCCAGCGGACACCAGCGGGCGCGATGGCGGCGCAGCGTGGCCGACACGCGGTGCCGACGACGGCTTCGGCGCGAGTGACTTCGGTGGGGACGGGCCCGCAACTGCCTGCTGGCGGGGGAACTGCGGAAGCAGCGTGGTCAGGAGCGCAGCGGTGGTGTGCGACGTAAACACGGACGGAATGGAGACGTTGCTCGTGTCACCTAGATGCGGCGTTCAGTATCGCGTCGTGATCGCACGTGAGGGACACGGGGGAGGGGCGGGGGTGGAGCGCGAGAACGATTACCTTTGGCGTACATCGTGACCAACACGCCGCCGCCACCACCGCCACCGATGCCGGGCCTCTTGTAGTCCCCGACGATCAATGCGATCCCGCCCCTGCGCTGCGTCCACAGCACCTTCTCGAGGAAGCCGCAGCCGCCGCGCTGCACCAGCACGATCTTGCCGCCGATCTCGGCGCTCTGCTGCAGCGATTGGATGTCGGCGTGTCCGCTCAGCGGCTTTCCGGCGGCACTCGGCAGCCGCGGGTTCAGGTTGTTGTCGGTGCCGTCGTCGTCGCCTACGGCGCCTTCCGGTGCGAGAGGCGCGGCGGCGGCATCCAGCGCGGTCGACGGATCCCAGCCGGCGGCGTCGTCGCAGGCCAGCTGGCCCTCCTCGAGCACGAAGAGCTCGCCGTCCAGGCCGGACTTGGGCAGCGAGGGGCCGAACGCGGCGGGCCGCGAGATGAAGAAGGTGCTGTTGTCGTCGGTCAGGGAGATGACGGCGGACGTGGGGAAGAGGAACGAGGAGGTTGCTTGGCCATGCGAGTCGGAGGCGAACGTCGTGAACGAGAGATAGCAGAGCAGCAGCAGAAGCGACAGCATGGACAGGAAGAGAAACACGGACTGCAGCCTTGGAGGCGGCATAGCGGAGACGTTTTTCTTCGGATGGTTGGAGTTATCGAACGGAGTGACAGAAAGCGAGGAGGGGGAGGAGGAGGGGGAGGAGGAGGCGGAGGAAAAGGTGGAAGGACGCCGGTCGAGGACGGACGTGTGGGCCGATAGTGGCACGGATTGGGGATTGGACGGGGCCAAGGCGAGCTGACGGGACGATTGCTTTTTTCTCTTTCTTTTTCTTCGTGTCGGGGGGGACCGCAGGAGGTGGTGGTGGCACGGGGAGTTTGTAATCGATGACGATTCTTCAAAGGTCAGTCCACTGCTCTCGTTTCCGCTTTCCTTTCTCCGCGAACGGACTTCTATGACGCCCGGCTGGCAATGACGACTCGACAGACGACGGCGGCTTGGCAGGAGAAGAGCAAGACGGCGCGGAGGAAGGGGAAGACGACGCTGGCGCTCTGGATGTGCTCGGACCGAGCTGTTGTGTTCTCTCCAGCGAGCGGAGAGAGGGGACGACTCGCGAGAATCGAGCGGAATGGAGGCGGACGGGCGAAGACGGGGGCTACAGGGCGCGACTCGGAGCGGGCTCTCCCATGTCTTTCCGTCTGGTCGGCGGCGGCGGGGGATGCGCGGGGCGACGTTCGGATCACGTCGAGCGGGGAGAGACACCGGCGATGCTTTGCTGTCTTGCGGGGCTGAGGAGGGGCGGAGACTGCAGTCTTGCGAGGCCGAGGAGCAGCGGAGACACGGTGGAGGGGAGCGGAAAACGACGAGCAGCGAGGGAGGCCGGGCGGTGGCTTGGGAGCAGCTTAGCGCGGCAGGTCAAGACTCTCGGCCGGCCGCTCTGACTGGCTGCGAGCAGCGCGGAGTGGAGACTGGTCACGCCATGCTTCGATCGCCGTGGAGCGATTGGTGCTCGCCTTCTTCGGGCCGCCACGAGCCAGACGCTCGGCGACTGCTGGCATCACAGCAACGTGAGACGTCCGCATTGCGCAGAGAAATGCGCGCTGGGCTTCGGTGCGGCACAGCGCTGCGTGCTCGAAAGTACCGACAGCCGCGGAGATTTCAGCACGGACTGCCGTCCGGCACTGGGGAGCGGAGATGTCGATGCGCACGTGATACCCATCCCGCGCCGTGGCTCTGTCATAAGCGCAACGGGGGCTTTCCCCGCACTTCGAGCACCTGCTGCGTCACGATGCAGGAACGGCACAGCACAGTAAGCAGCGAGTCGAGCGAGCAGGTTTCCCGCTAGTGTTACTTTGAACGTGCGTGTCGATCGACGGAAAGAGGCGAAACGTCACGCAGTCGTGCAGTGCGTGGATCCGCAACGTAACCGCCCCGCGTGAATGCACGGAATGGCTGGCGCGGTGCTCTCCGCCCGTCAAGCTAGACGCGACACTGCGATCGCTGTTCGTGCCAGACCACCACAGCCGTGGCATTCAACCACTGGCCCGATCTCGGAGTTACGCGCCGCCGCTGCGCTTTTGCTTGCTATCTACACATTCCCGAGCGCTGCCATCGCGCTCCGCGCACACGCCGCCAAGCGCCGGGCGGGCCGCCGTCACTGCGCCCGTTCCTCGCCCTGCTCCCGCGCCTGCGCCGGCCGGAAGAGCACATCGCGCCAATACCTCGCCTCCTGGATGCTTTCCCTGATGTCCGCCCTCGCCTCGTGGGTCCCCGTCTTGCGCGGCGCCGCGCGGAGGACGTCGTCGCTGCACCAGCGCCGGGCGGCCTCCTTGATGGCGCTGACGTCGAAGATGCGGTAGTGCAACCAGTCGACGACGCGCGGCATCTCGCGCTGCAGGAACTCCTTGTCGCCGTGGACCGAGTTGCCCGCGAGCAGCGCGACGCCCTTCTCGGGCACGAGCCGGCGGATGTACTCGAGCAGCTGCGTCTCGGCGTCGCCGACCGTCGTCGTCGACGCGAGCACGCGCGCCGTCAGCCCCGTCGCGCCGTGCACGCGCACGCACCACGGGTCCATCTGCGCGAGCAGCGGCGCCGGCCGCGACACCACCACATTGAACCCGTCGCCGTCGAGCGGCGTCAGCGAGGAGTCCGTCACGTAGCACGCCACTTGCAGCAGCACGTCGTCGCGCTCCAGCCCGGACATCTCGCAGTCGATCCAGACGAGCGGCGCGCGTGAGGGCGTCAGCATCAGGGGGCGCGGGTGGTTGTTGCGGGGGAGGAGGGGCGCGCGGAAGTCGTTGCGGAGGAGTGCACGGCGTGGAGTCGAGTAGACGTGGAGGATGTGGTGGCAGAGCATGGCAGGCGAGGATGGCGCTAGCACACAGAACTCTCCCCATCGTCACTGCGGCGCTAGACGATCCAACGAAGAGCAGGACCAGCCGCGTTCGGGACTCGCGTGGCTGGCAGCTGGTGTGGCTTGTGACGCGGCGATCGTGTTCGCGGCTGCGCTCTGCAACATTCCATCAACACAACCGAGAACGGCATTTCAGGGGGAACGGGACCGTACCACCCGTCGATGAGACCGACGCCCGTTCTCTGAGGCTTCCCACTGTTGTGTAGCGCTGTTTTGCTGGTGTGGAGGTAATAATTTTCATGGCCAAGCGCAGTTGGTCGGTTCTCGCTGCGTCCGTCTTGTCGAAATCCATGAGCGATCCCTCGGTGCCAAGGCGCCAAGTGCCAGGGGTGCATTGTGGCTGAGCCTCATCGTGCTTGGCTCGTCATACATAAATACGAGGAACAGGAGCTAAAAAGGTCCCCGCAGCGGTATTTTTAGTAGACTTGAGCACCGCCAACCATGGGTAGGCTGAGGCGACTGTGCTCTACCAGAAGAGGAAAACTCTTTCTGTGGCGACAGCGACGGCATGGTGGCAACGGATTTCGCTAGTACATACTGGTGCAAGGAGCAGGTGGAGGTTGTAGGAGTGATATCCGGAGTTTTGCTTTCGAGTTATAATTCTTGTTCCCGCGCAACAGCAGCGGCACCACGACGACGGTCGCACCTTCAGCCTCATTGAGAGCCACTTTTCGCGCCAACCCGATGGAAATCGGTCAAGTTTCACATTGTTGAAGGAGCCGTAGATGCTGGTGATCTCGGACCCGGCGTCGATGGGGGATGTATCTACACTCAGTCCGGTCCCCGACAGCATGGCTGGCGGTGCTCAACTCTACGCAGCCGATCCACTGGAAAAAGCACCCTACTGAACGCTGGCACGGAGAAGTCCTTGAGGATCACTTCAGCTAACCTTGCAGCACTGTCGACCTTTCTTCGAAAATCTCCTCCGTGTCCCTCGATGGTGTCCCTCGTCTTCATGACGGCTGTAGGAGACCGCTGTCGTTCAGGGGGCGGTACGTGGTGGCGATCGAACGCTGGGGAGCTGGGAATTGAATGCGCGAAGTGCGTGGGGCGGTTCTGATCTTCATGCACAGACTCGATGTGGATGCACCCATGAACAGCTGGACAGCCCCCCTCGACTGTGCGTAGTGCCAGCCGTCCACCCGGCGTCACTCGACTGCTGATGCAGTATTGGCCGGTTTGCATTGCCTGCGCAGGCCGGCCATGCGGATACTGCGCGGATCCAAAGATAGCGAGCACCCTCCGCAGACACGACCACGCCCGCCTCGCCGCACTGCAGTCTCGCCGGTCGCTGGCGAATCAAGCGCGGCGAGCCGAAACATGCATGTTGGACCAGTTACAGAGCGTCCTGGTAGCCGGGCGAAGCACGTATGTATGCACTCCGCTCCAGCCCCGCTGCGACTGCGCCCTGCATGTGATTGACGGGAGGCTAGGGAGCGAAGATACATACGAGCTTTCCTTCTCTTCTTCCGCTCTTCGTTGTCGCTTCTTGCCCCGGCTTTCGCCATCGACTCGTCACAGCAAACACCTCCCCGCCTCGCACCATCGAAATATCGACAACCACCCACGATGACGCCCGGAGCGACAAAATCACTCCTGACCGTCCTGCTCGCGGGGCACCTGCTCCTCTCCGTGGCGGGCGCGACAGCGGTGCCCCCGATGGCGCGCCGCCGCCAGCCGGAGCAGCTCGCGGCCCTACAGGAACTGCACAGGCGCGACGAAACATGCTTGCTCGGGTTGACTTGCTTTGGCACGAACTGGTGCTGCGGCCTGAACTGCTGCCGGGTAGCCCCCCCTCCTCCCTCCCGTTCCTTCCTCTCCCACCGGCGGCCGCGATGTTGATGGCGGCGGCGGCGGCGGCGGCGACAGGTGGGCCAGACGTGCAGCGAGACCGACAGAGGGGATCTGCTGGGGATGTGTCTGGACACGGACGACACCACTGGCACCGCCACGGCCGGCACCACTCCCACCGCCACAGCTGCGCACGACGCAGCAACATCAGCAGTGACCGATACGGACACCCCCTCCGAGACCGAGACCGGCAGGGGCTTTGGCCAGTGGCCGGTGTGGACCAGGGTCGTCGTCATCGTCGTGCCCATCATCACCGTCGCCATCGTCGCCGTCGCCGCCGTCGCCTGCTGCTACCTCTGCTGCAAGTTCCGCTCCAAACCGAAGGCCGCCAGGGCCGAGCCTCCCGCTGTCGTCGCCGACGACGGCAGGGACGACACCCCGCCACAAGGGTGTGGCGTCGTCGTCGACGACTAGGGCGTGCGGCGCGATTATCGGGGTTGGTGGGGGTTGCCGGTGCGTTGGAGGCGAAGTGTTCTCAGGTTAATATGTTTGGTTGGAGGGCTTGTCTCGAGGAGCGGTTCGCATGGGTTCGCATGGATATCCGGCGTAGGCCGTAGTCTCATTCTTGTTGCATATATATTGGATCCTCCTTAGTACATACCGTCCTCACGGCGATGACTTGCCCGCCCCTAACTATTACTATACACCCCCCCCCCCCCCCCCCCCCCCCCACCCTCCAAACCCTATACAGCTACGGGCTCCCGCGGCGTGTGCGGCGTGTGCAGCACTCACTTGCGCTTGTTCAGCTTCTCGACCTTTCTCGCAAAGTCGTACACCAGCGTCTTGGCCTCGGCACTGCGCCGCGGTCAGTCCTGTCGGCCCAGGGGTCGGGGAACTTACTCGTCCATGTAGATGGTGAACCCGTCATCGTGGTTGCGGCCCTGCGAGTAGCCGGAGTATCCGTACTGCCACGGCATTTGTCCAGCTGGCACGCACGACAGTCAGTCCTGCGAGTCGAGTGAGGGGCCGTGATGGAGCACACGCACACAGCTTCTCGGCGAGTCCGATCGCCTGCCACCCGCCCACCGCCTGGGTGCGCGTGATGTTGTCCTGCCTGTGCAGGAACTCGATCTGCTTCTCCGGCGTCAACCAGCCTGCAGCACGTCAGTACGTGGAGAAGGGACGGATGGCCGAGGGAGGATCAGGGCCCGCACCGTACTCCTCGTGCACGACGGGCTTGCCCGCCCTGCGCATACTAGCAGCGTGGTCGCGCACCCACTGGTTCCCCCACTCGAGCGACTTGCTCCACCAGTGCGGGTAGCTGTGAAAGACGCCGTAGTCGATGTCGGGGAGCGCGATCTCGCGATCGAAGTCGCCGCCGTCGGTGCCGTTGTAGGCCCAGTCGTCGCTGGCGGCGGCGGCGTTGAAGCTGCCCTCGCCGCCCCAGGTGACGAGGTGGTTGGGGTCGACGGACTTGACGAACGCGGCCATCTCGGCGATCCACGCGGCCAGCAGCGGCGGCGAGCACGCGGCGCTGCGGGGCAGATTGCGCACAGGGTCGCCGCCGCACCGCGGCTCGTTCGCGAGCTCCCACGCCATGATTGCCGCCGAGTCGCGGTAGCGCGACACGAACGCCTGCACGTACCGCTTGAACGCAGCCTTGACCCGCGGCAGCCGGTAGAAGTCGTCGTGGTACCTGCCGCCGAGGTTCGCCGTGTACACGTCCATGCCGCCGTAGTCGGCCCAGTTGTTGGTCAGCGCGACCACCAGCTTCATGCCCGTCCTCTCCGCCGCCCGCACCACCTTGTCGAACGCCGGGATGCCGTCCGCGCCCCACTGCAGCAGCTGCGTCCCGTTGTCGAACCGCTGGAACACGACCGCGCTCTCGCCGCCGTACGCCGGCAGGCCCGTCGCCGACGTTGTCACGTTCCTGTCGCTGAAGCCCCACGTGCGGAACACCCTCAGGCCCGCCTTCCGGGCCGCCCGGAGCCCGAGCTCGACGTCGGTTTGGTTCTGCGACACCCCCGTTAGCACGGCGACCCTAGGCGTGGTAGGGAGAAAGAGAGGATACGTTGAGGAACGGAAAGTAGTACGCATTGCTCCCCGCAAAGTAGAAGTCCCTGCCGTCGAGCTGGAACTTGGTGCCCGACGTCGTGACGAAGCCCTTGCGCGGTTTCGTGGTGCGGGCGGCTACCGCCATGCTCAGCATGGCGAGGATGGGCAGGAGATTGGCGATGAGCATTGCGCCGGTGTGCTGTGTCGTGTGAGGAGCGCCCGAGGGACCGCTGGATGCCCTGCTGTTATATACTCCCCCAGGCCCCTCTGTCCCAGGGGCTCAATCGCCTACGTTCATATATTCCTTTCGTCGCAAAGATGGCTGGCTGGCCGGCGGGGACGGGGGCGGGGGACGGCGGGAAGGGCCAATATCCATCATCAGCTGTTTGCTTTCCCTGGAAGCGTTCCTGCTACATACGTCTTTGCGCTCTCCCAACATCCGAACAACCGCGTATCAGTTAGATAAATCGTACGGGTAGTACGGCCGGGATGGCCAGCCTTCACTCCGGATGAGAGCCAGATAACCGGGGTAAGAACAATCCGTAGAATTAAAGGGGAGAGGATAGACTACGGTTCTATGATTTCAAACCGGCGACTGTTCATAACCGTCTCCCGGCGACCGGCACGGAAGGAAGTAGAGTAGCTTTAGTATGAATCGGTCGCGCGGTCAATAAAGTCAGCCTTTTTGCGAGTCGAACGCTGTAATACCTACCCTACTGGGTAGCAAACAGAACGGCGGGCAGGGGGAGAGAAGCAGGTACCGTATAAACCCGGATAAGAGTCCTACTTTTGAAAATGTTTAGCGCGCTAGTGCGCTTCGGGTTAAAGTACCGTACGGGTTACCCGGCTACTACCCCTTAGTCGGACACCCGGCCACCCCTGGTCCCCACCACCCAGAATGACGATATCTCAACAACCACACTCCGGATCACTGTCAAAGTTCGCATGACGCA